>JAEAMF010000329.1_pt1 | contig 66075 bp, 65 predicted proteins | sample 8958721 | NCBI WGS metagenome assembly JAEAMF01 (sample SAMN16933255, study PRJNA681124) | bioreactor sludge metagenome | isolation source: anaerobic bioreactor treating anionic surfactant - SDBS | place: India: Bengaluru | collected 2019-02-28
GCCACAGCCTGTTGCGCCGAGCCGAGCAGGCCGAAAAGGCCAACCCAAGGCGCGCAACGAGCCGCCCAGCCACGCATTGCTTGCATGAAATTCTTCACCTTATTCAAGCTTGTGCGATCCATTTACGGTGCGTATGAATCGACATTAAAACCCCAAACGCTGACAGCAGCGTCACCAACGAAGTTCCACCATAACTAATGAAGGGCAGCGGCACCCCCACCACGGGCAGCAAGCCGCTGACCATACCGATATTGACAAAAACATAGACGAAGAACGTCATGGTCAGGCTGCCCGCCAGCAGTTTGCCGAACAGCGTTTGCGCCTGGGCAGTAATCACCAGGCCGCGTCCGATCAACAACATGTAAATCAGCAACAGCGCGCAGATCCCTACCAACCCGAACTCCTCACCCATGACGGCGATAATGAAGTCAGTATGGCTTTCCGGAAGAAAGTCCAGGTGCGACTGCGTGCCCAGCAGCCAGCCCTTGCCGAACACACCGCCCGATCCAATGGCTGCCTTGGACTGGATAATGTTCCAGCCCGTGCCTAATGGGTCGCTTTCCGGGTCGAGAAAGGTCAGCACGCGCTGCTTCTGGTAGTCGTGCATGACGAAGAACCACATCGCCACCGCCACAGGCACAGCAGCGGCGACCACACTGATAATCCAGCGCCACTTCAGCCCGCCCATGAACAGCACGAATGCACCCGAGGCCAGAATCAGCAGTGCAGTGCCCAGGTCCGGTTGACGGACGATCAAAATGAACGGCACGCCAATCATCACCAGACTGATCGCCACATGCTTCAAGTGCGGCGGTAGCGTGCGCTTGGCCAGGTACCAGGCAATGGTGGCGGGCATGATGATCTTCATGAATTCCGAAGGCTGAAAGCGGATCACCCCCGGGATGTTGATCCAGCGCGTGGCCCCCATGGCGTTGTGCCCCATGACATCCACCACGACCAGCAAGAACACGCCGAAAACGTAGGCCAGTGGTACCCAACGCGCCATGAACCGCGGCTCGAACTGCGCGATGATGAACATCGAGACCAGGCCAATACCGAATGAACTGGCCTGCTTGAGCAACAGGTCCCAGTTCTTCCCGCTGGCCGAATACAGCACGAACAGGCTGCCCGCAGCCAAGGTCAACAAGAGAACGAGCAACGGGCCATCAACGTGGATACGCTGGAGGAACGTCGCCCGACGGCGCATGACGTCCTCACTGGAAAGCATGCGATCGAAATTGCTTTTCACTGGGCAGGTTCCTGAGCGACAGAAGGTGTGACGTACTCCGGTTTGAGCCGCCCATGTTCATCGAGCAGCCAGGCATCCATGACCTGCCGCACGACTGGCGCGGCAACGCCCGAGCCAGACTCGCCGTTCTCAACCATCACCGATACGACAATCTTCGGATCGTCAGCCGGTGCAAAGCCGACAAACAGTGCGTGGTCACGGTGGCGCTCCTGCAACTTGTTACGGTCGTACTTCTCGCCCTGCTTGATCGCCACCACCTGAGCCGTACCACTCTTGCCTGCAATCCGGTACTGGGCACCAATCGAGGCCTTGCGCGCAGTACCCCGCGCACCTTGCATCACCTGCTCCATGCCGTGGGTGACCTTGTTCCAATCGGACTTGTCACGCAAAACGATGTCTTCCATCGGGTTCTCATCTACCGGTGGCTTACCTTCGATGGTCTTGGCCAGGTGCGGACGGTTCCACTTGCCCTTGTTGGCAATCAACGCGGTGGCCTGAGCCAACTGCAACGGGGTCGCCTGCATGTACCCCTGGCCAATACCGAGAATCAGCGTTTCACCCGGGAACCAGGCCTGACGACGGGTCGCCCGCTTCCACTCACGGGACGGCATCAACCCAGGCGACTCTTCAAACATGTCCAACGCCACTTTTTGGCCAATACCAAAGCGGTTCATGTAGTTGGCCAACCGGTCGATGCCCATCTTGTGCGCCAGGTCGTAAAAGTAGGTGTCGTTGGAGCGCATGATTGCCGTGTCCAGGTCGACCCAGCCATCGCCGGTACGGTTCCAGTTACGGTACTTGTGGTCGTAGTTGGGCAACTGGTAGTAGCCAGGGTCAAACACCCGCGTACCGGCAGTCACCACACCCGTGTCGAGACCGGCAATCGCCACAGCCGGCTTGATCGTCGAGCCCGGCGGGTAAAGACCACGCAGCACACGGTTGAACAGTGGCCGATCAATGGAATCACGCAACTCGGCATAGGCCTTGAAACTGATGCCGGTCACGAACAGGTTCGGGTCGAAGCTCGGCTGGCTAACCATCGCCAACACCTCGCCGGTACGAGGATCAAGGGCCACAATGGCACCTCGGCGCCCGCCCAGCGCAGCTTCTGCGGCCTCCTGCAGCTTGATGTCGAGGCTTAGAACGATATCTTTGCCCGGCACCGGGTCAGTGCGTTTGAGTACACGCAGCACACGGCCCCGGGCATTGGTCTCGACTTCCTCGTAACCCACCTGACCATGCAATTCCGGTTCATAGAATCGTTCGATACCGGTTTTGCCAATGTGGTGGGTACCGCTGTAGTTGACCGGGTCGAGGGTCTTGAGTTCTTTCTCGTTGATCCGCCCGACGTAACCCACCGAATGAGCAAAATGCGGCCCTTGCGGATAGTGCCGGACCAACTGCGCAACCACTTCGACACCCGGCAGGCGGAACTGATTCACCGCAATGCGGGCAATCTGCTCCTCCGTCAGCTCGAACAGGATGGGCACCGGTTCGAAAGGACGACGCCCTTGCTTCATGCGCTTTTCAAACAACGCACGGTCATCGGGGGTCAGTTGCAGCACTTCGACGATTACATCGAGCACCTGACGCCAGTCGCCAGCCCGCTCACGGGTCATGCTCAAGCTGAAGCTTGGGCGGTTATCGGCGACGATCACCCCATTACGGTCGAAGATCAGCCCACGGGTCGGCGGAATCGGCTGTACATGCACCCGATTGTTTTCCGACAGCGTGGAGTGATAGTCGTACTGAATGACCTGCAGGTAGTAGAGGCGAACAATCAGCACGCACACCAGCAAGACGACCGCCACTGCACCGACCACGACGCGGCTACGCACCAGACGGGCGTCTTTTTCGTGATCCTTGAGGCGAATCGGCTGCGACATTACGGAGGCTTACGGCTTATTTGTGGTAAGGGTGCCCGGACAGAACCGTCCAGGCGCGATACAGCTGTTCGCCAATGAGTATCCGTACAAGCGGGTGCGGCAGGGTCAAGGGTGACAGCGACCAGCGCTGTTCACTGCGTGCACAGACTTCCGGCGCCAGCCCCTCGGGGCCACCGACCATGAAGTTGACCGTACGCGAATCCAGCCGCCAGCGGTCCAGCTCGACCGCCAGCTGTTCGGTGCTCCAGGGCTTGCCATGGACCTCCAGCGTGACGATACGTTCCCCCGGCTGGACTTTGGCCAGCATGGCTTCGCCCTCCTGACGGATCAGGCGGGCGACATCGGCATTCTTGCCTCGGGTATTGAGTGGAATTTCCACCAGCTCCAGCGACAGCTCAGAAGGTAGACGCTTGGCATACTCATGCCAGCCGTCTTCAACCCACTTGGGCATGCGCGAGCCAACCGCGATCAGACGCAGACGCACGACGCTTCCTTATTCCTTGTCGCGGAGCTTGTCGAAGTGCTCGTGCGAATGCTCCGGCGAGTGGTGCTTGCCGTCGGCAGCACGGCTCTGCTCAGCGCCCTGCCACAGACGTTCCAGGTCATAGAACTGACGTGCAGCGGCGGTCATCATGTGAACGATGACATCACCCAGGTCCAGCAGAACCCAATCGCTTTCGCCCTTGCCTTCTTCGCCCAGCGGCTGAGCGCCGTGCTTCTTGACGTTCTCGCGAACCTTTTCCAGCATCGCGTTGATCTGACGGTTGGAGGTACCGGTAGCGATGATCATGTAGTCGGTGAGGCTGTGCTTGTCACGCACGTCGATCACCAGGATGTCCTGGGCCTTGACGTCAGCCAGTGCCGCTTGGGTCAGTTCGACCAGTGTTTCGGCGTTGATTGCTTGGTTCTTCATATAAAACTCATTCAGCTCGTAAGTAGGGGCCGCCTCGCGGCGTGCCCTTCAGTTCGGCGTACGGTACAAGCCGTGCGCCTCGATATAGGCCAGTACTGCGTCTGGAACCAGAAAACGCACCGACTTGCCATTGGCCAGCAGCTGTCGGATTTGCGTGGCGGAAACCGCCAGCGGCGTTTGCCAGACGAATGCAATTTGCCCGGCAGGCCCAACCAGGGCCTGTGGATCGCTGACCGAGCGTGCGGCCAGCAGGTTGCGCAACGCATCCGGCGGCTCAACGTCGGCATCCGGGCGTTGCAGCACCAGGATGTGGCAGTGTTTCAGCAACTCATCCCAACGGTGCCAACTGGGCAAGCCACAAAAGGCATCCCAACCCAACAACAGGAACAACTGGTCTTCAGCAGCCAGCTCGGCCCGCATCAGCTCCAGCGTTTCAATGGTGTACGACGGTCTATCACGGGACAACTCCCGGGCATCGACTGTCAGCAACGGCACGCCACGCACCGCCTGTTCGACCATTGCCAAACGGTCGAGCGCCGACACCTGCGGGGTATCGCGGTGTGGCGGTCGAGCATTGGGCATCAGCCTCAACTCATCGAGCCCCAGCACTTCGGCAACTTCCAGCGCACTGCGCAGGTGACCGATATGCACGGGGTCGAAGGTTCCACCGAGCACGCCAATGCGCCGCTGGGGCGGCACGCTGACAGCAGCGGCGAGTGGGGCATGCTCAACCAAGTCAGAGCGACTCCTGGCCGCGTAACTGGCCGTCGCCGATCACAACATATTTCTCGCAGGTCAACCCTTCCAGGCCAACCGGACCACGGGCATGCAGCTTGTCGGTGGAAATACCGATCTCGGCGCCCAGGCCGTACTCGAACCCGTCGGCAAAGCAGGTCGGGGTATTGAGCATGACCGACGCAGAGTCGACCTCGGCAATAAAACGCCGGGCCAGGCCCTGATGCTCGGTCACGATGGAATCGGTATGGTGCGAGCCGTAGTGGTTGATATGTTCAATAGCCTGATCCAGGCCATCGACCACTCGGATCGACAGAATCGCATCCAGGTACTCAGTGTGCCAGTCTTCTTCCGTGGCAGGCAGCGCCTCGATGTACTGACGGGTACGTTCGCAACCACGCAACTCAACGCCTTTTTCCCTGAACAGGGTCGCCATTGCCGGCAGGAACTCCGCCGCAACACGCTGATCGACCAGCAGGGTTTCCATCGCGCCGCAGATGCCATAGCGGTAGGTCTTGGCATTGAAGGCAATACGCCGGGCCTTTTCCAGATCAGCATGCTCGGCCACATACACGTGGCAGATGCCGTCCAGGTGCTTGATCACCGGTACGCGGGCTTCGCGACTGACCCGCTCGATCAGGCCCTTGCCGCCACGGGGCACGATCACGTCGACATACTCCGGCATGCTGATCAGCGCGCCGACCGCAGCACGGTCAGTGACCTCGACCACTTGCACCACCGCCGCAGGCAGGCCGGCTTCAGCCAGGCCACGCTGGATGCAGGCGGCAATCGCGCGATTGGAATGAATGGCCTCCGAGCCGCCACGCAAGATGGTGGCGTTGCCGGACTTCAGGCACAGGCTCGCAGCATCGATGGTCACGTTAGGCCGCGACTCATAGATGATCCCGACGACACCCAGCGGCACACGCATCTTGCCCACCTGAATGCCCGAAGGGCGGTAGCTCATGTCGCGAATCGCCCCGACCGGGTCTGGCAGGCTGGCGACCTGACGCAAGCCGACGATCATGCTGTCGATACGTGCTGGCGTCAGCGCCAGGCGCTCGAGCATGGCCGGCTCAAGGCCGTTGGCACGGCCAGCAGCCAGGTCCTGCTCGTTGGCAGCGGACAGTTCGGCGCGGGCAGCGTCCAGCGCATTGGCAGCGGCCTGCAGCGCGCGGTTCTTCTGCGCAGTGCTGGCACGGCCAATGACGCGGGCCGCCTCACGGGCAGCGCGACCCAGGCGGGTCATGTAGTCAAGAACGGACTCAGTCATGGGGCTCAGTGTCTTGGCGAAGGGGAAATCGGCTGATTATAACTGTCATGCAGGTGAACGCCCAGCGGTGGCTGGCGGATGGTCGAAATCAACCACCCAAAACGGCCCTGACGATAAGTTGCTATGATCGGCGCCAGCTTCCAACGATGATCGATAATGCCTACGCCGAACGCTTGCCGGCCACTGCCCGATACATTTTTTGACCGTGATGCGCAAACCCTGGCCAAAGCCTTGCTCGGCAAGGTCATCCGTCACCGACAGGGCCCCTACTGGCTCTCGGCACGCATCATCGAAACCGAGGCCTACTACTGCGCCGAAAAGGGCAGCCACGCCTCACTGGGCTACACAGAAAAGCGCAAAGCCCTGTTTCTCGAGGGTGGGCACATCTATATGTACTACGCCCGCGGTGGCGACTCGCTGAACTTCAGCGCCCAAGGCCCCGGTAATGCCGTGCTGATCAAATCCGGCTACCCATGGCTAGACGCCTGTTCCGATGCCGACAGCCTGGCGCAAATGCAAGCGAACAATCCTGATACCCGCGGCCAGCCACGCCAACCTGAACGCCTTTGCGCCGGGCAAACCCTGCTGTGCAAGGCACTGGGGCTAAAGGTGCCCGAGTGGGACGCCCAACGCTTTGACCCCGAGCGACTGTTTGTCGACGACTGCAGCATTATTGTGAAACACATTATTCAGACCACTCGCCTGGGCATTCCCCACGGCCGCGATGAGCATCTGCTGTATCGTTTCGTTGATGCCGAATTCGCCCGTTACTGCACCCGCAACCCGTTGCGCCGAGGGCAGGTCGAGGGGCAAGACTACCTTTTACTGACACAAGGAATTTGAACCTATGGGCGCATGGCTCGACAGCCTGACCGGCTGGCTGACCACCCACCCGCAGTGGCTTGGCCTGGCGATTTTTGTGGTGGCTTGCATCGAGTGCCTGGCGATTGCCGGGATCATCGTCCCCGGTACCGTGCTGCTGTTCGCTATCGCCGTACTGGCAGGCAGCGGCGCCCTGTCGCTGGGCGAAACGCTGTTACTGGGCTATCTGGGCGGCCTGCTCGGCGATGCAATCTCCTATACCCTGGGCCGGCACTTCCACCAGAACATCCGACGCCTGCCATTACTGCGCACACACCCGCAATGGATCGGCAGCGCTGAAACCTACTTCCAACGCTATGGTATCGCCAGCCTGCTGGTCGGGCGCTTTATCGGCCCGCTACGCCCAATGCTGCCGATGGTGGCGGGCATGTTCGACATGCCGATTCCGCGCTTTATCATGATCAGCCTGGTTGCTGGCGCCGGCTGGGCTATCGCCTACCTGCTGCCAGGCTGGGCGACCGGTGCAGCCATGCGCCTGCCATTGCCGGACGGTTTCTGGCCGCAGGCCGGTATCGTGGCGGGTAGCATGGCCGTGCTGATTGCACTGAGCATCAGTGGCAGCCTGCGCAGCCAACGACGTGGTACCCGGCTGATGGCCGGGCTGAGCCTGTTGGCGCTGATTGCGCTGTTTTTCGGCTGGCCGTACCTGACACAGTTGGATCAAGGCTTGATGGCCGTCATTCAGGAAAACCGCAGCCAAGCGATCGATGATATAGCCGTCATGGTCACACGGCTGGGAGACTTCCGAACGCAGCTAATCGCAGGAGGCCTGCTGACCGCGCTCCTGCTACTGGCCCGGCAATGGCGACACGCCCTTTTTGCCGCGACCACCCTGATTGGCACCGCACTGCTCAACGGTACCCTGAAGTGGTTCTTCGCCCGCGCCCGCCCGGACGTGCTGACCGACCCTTTGGGCACTTACAGCATGCCCAGCGGGCATAGTTCTGCGTCGTTTGCGTTCTTTCTGGTGCTTGCGGTGCTGGCCGGGCGCGAACAACCACCACGCATGCGTCTGACCTGGGTCATGCTGGGCTGCCTACCGGCCCTGGCCATCGCCTGCTCACGCGTTTACCTGGGCGCACATTGGCCCACCGACATCCTCGCTGGGGCACTGCTGGCCTGTTTTGTATGCGCGAGCAGCCTGACACTGATTCAGGACCGCGCACCACTGAACGCCCTGCCACGACGCGCATGGTGGCTGATCCTTCCAGCCTGTACGGCACTGCTCGCCTTTTTTACCCTGCATGCATTGCCACAAGCCCTGGCGCGCTACCAGTACTGAGTGGTCAGGCGAACAGCTCACCCTGTAAACGATCAAGCAGTGCCTGGATAGCATCCAGGCGCTGTTGGGGCGCATCAATGGCCAGCAGGTCGAGCTTGTCTTCCTCGACAAACGGCAGCAGGTAGGCCAATTGATTCGCCAACGCCTGCTGCCCGAGAATGGCTCTCGGCATGTTCAGCGCCTCGACCATCGGATGTTCGGCCAACGCAACGAGCAACGCTCGCAGGTCTTCGTCCTGATCACGCAACGGGCGATCCGGCTGTTCGGCCAGCCACTGCACCTGCGCCAGCAGCAACTGATCCTTCTGCACCTCGGCCTGGGTCACGCGAAAACGTCGTGTGCCTTCGACACGAATACCGAGCAGGCCGTTGTCCTGCTGCTGAAAATCGCGAATCAGCGCCTCGCAGCCGATCGAGGCATAGCCCTGCGCAGCCCTACCGACTTCGGCACCGTCCAGAATACAGACCACACCGAAACCACCGCCCTGCTTCATGCAACGGCCAATCATGTCCAGGTAGCGCGCCTCAAAGATCTGCAGATCCAGATAGCAGCCGGGAAACAGCACCGTATTCAGCGGAAACAGCGGTAACGTCATGGCAACTCCTCACGCGACCAGGCTGACCACCAACGGCAGGAAGACCGCCGTGGCAACGCCCATCAGGCTCATGGCCAGGGCCGCAAAGGCCCCGCACTCCTCACTTTCCTGCAACGCCACTGAAGTACCGACCGCGTGCGCCGTCAAGCCCAGCGCCATGCCACGAGCCTCTGGGCTATGAACACCACAACGGGACAAGAGCGCCGGGCCAAAAATGGCCCCAATCACCCCAGTGATCAATACGAACACGGCCGCCAATGGCGCAACGCCGCCAATCTGCTCGGCCACCAACATAGCAATCGGCGAGGTCACCGACTTCGGCGCCAGGGTCATCAGAATCATGTGTTCGGCGCCAAACCACCACCCCAACAGCAGGCAGGCACCAGTCGCCACCACGCCTCCGATTACCAGCGTAGTAAACGTCGGCCAAAACAGCTGGCGAATACGCCGCAGATTCAGGTACAGCGGCACCGCCAGCGCGACGGTCGCAGGCCCCAGAAGAATATTGAGAATTTCGGTACTTTTACGGTATTCGCTGTAGGTCAAGCCACACAGCAGCAGTACGCTGATGACGACCAGCATCGACATCAACACGGGCTGCAGAAAGATCCAGCGCGTCTTCTCATAGGCGGCAAGCACCAGTTGATAGGCCCCCAGCGTGATACCGATACCGAACAAAGGGTGATGAATGACCGCCTCGACGGCGCCGTGCCAATCCAGGTTCATGGCCGCTCCTCATCTCGCGCCTGACGGGCGATGAGCTTCTGCATCAAGACACCTGCGAAGACGATGGAAATGAGTAGCGAAAGCACCAATGCACCGGCAATCGCCCAGAAATCCGCCGCGATATCGGCGGCATAAACCATCACCCCTACTGCCGGCGGCACCAGCAACAATGGCAGATAGCGCAGCAGGCTGCTGGCGGCTTCGCTCAGTGGCGCACCGACCTCACCTCGGACGATCAGGTACGTCAGCAGGAGCAAGAGCCCGATAATTGGCCCCGGCAGTATCGACAGGAACAAGTGATTAATCGCTGTCCCCAACAACTGAAACAACACCAGCCACGTCAAACCACGCAACAGCATAGAAATCTCCCTCAGGCCCGCCGGCCATTATAAGCACCCTACTGGTGTGCCTATACCGAGATATTCGTTCAAGTCATGCTGACTTGACCGGCCCCCTCCGACGTGCTGATCTTAAACGCTTGAACCTACCGTAGTCATAAGAAAACCAACGACAACCAGGAGAGTCTCGATGCCCTATGTACCCGTTACAGCGCTCAAAGACTATGTTGGCAAGGAACTGGGACGTTCCGCATGGCTGAAGATCGACCAAGAACGCATCAACCTGTTCGCCGAAGCCACCGGCGACTTTCAGTTCATCCACGTTGACCCCGAGAAGGCAGCAAAAACGCCATTCGGTACGACCATTGCTCACGGCTTTCTGACCCTGTCACTGATCCCTACGCTGATGCTGGACATTCTGGTGTTGCCTGAAGGCTTGAAAATGGTGGTCAACTACGGCCTGGACAGCGTCCGCTTTATCCAGCCGGTAAAGGTCAACAGCCAGGTAAGGCTCAAGGTTGATCTCACCGAAGCCACCGAAAAGAAACCAGGGCAGTGGTTGCTGAAGGCTACCGCCACCCTGGAAATCGAAGGTGAAGAAAAACCTGCGTACATCGCCGAACCGCTGTCACTCTGCTTCGTATGACGAAACATGGCCGGTAGAAACACGCCGGCGCGGCTGTTTCCACCGGCGCATTCTGCGGCATACTCGGCGGCTAACCCACCCGGACCCCGTTATGCGCCCACTTGCCCCACTCGCCCTGACCCTGCTGCTCACCGCCTGCGGTGACGGCGAACCACTTTCGCCGCCCGATGCCCGCCTGCCCGACGGTGGTCGCTATCGCGGAGAGGTGGTGAATGGCCTGTTGCAGGGCAGTGGACGCATAGACTACCCCAATGGCAGCTGGTACGCCGGAGGCTTCCTGAACGGCCAATGGCACGGCCAGGGTGAATGGCACGGCAGCAACGGCGAAGTCTATGTTGGCCAGTTTGAGCAAGGCCTGTTCCATGGCCAGGGCCGACTGAAGACGGCAGACAGTAGCTACCAAGGTGGCTTCAAGCTTGGTCGTCGTGAAGGTGAAGGCACGCTCAAAGAGGCCGGCCAGGCCTATCGAGGCCAGTTCAAAGCCGACCAGTACAGCGGCGCTGGCCACCTGGAGCTGGAAGACGGCAGTCAGTACCAAGGACTGTTCGCCCATGGCAAACCCAACGGCGAAGGGGTGCGCAGCGATGCAAGCGGCAACCAGTTCAGCGGGCGTTTCGTCAACGGCCAACTGGAGGGCAGCGGCACCTTCAACAGCGTCGATGGTGATCAGTACATCGGTGAGTTCCGCGACAACCGCCTGGAAGGCCGGGGCCGCTACGAAAACGCCGACGGCGATGTCTGGATCGGCCAGTTTGAAGACGGCTCGCTCAGCGGTAAAGGTGAGCTGTTCGCCACCGACGGCAGCCACTACAAAGGCGATTTCCGCGACTGGCACTTTTCCGGTTACGGTCGCCTGCAACTGGCAGACGGTAGCGTTTATGTGGGTGGCTTCGAGAACGACACGTATCAAGGCAAAGGCCTGCTGACCCTGCCAAACGGCCAGGTCGAGAGCGGACACTGGATCAACGGCCAACGGGTTCGTGACGATCAGGGGCGACCACTGTCCGACCCACTTGAACTGGCACTGCTCAACCAAGGCAAGCTGCTCGAACAAGCCCTCGACAACGTGCCGCGCTCCACCGCCGAGGTAGAACTCTACAGCCTGGTCCTGGCCGGCGACGGCAAACAGAGCGTGTTCCTGCGGGAGGCCGACTACGTCAGCAGCATGCTCAAGAGCCGATTTGGTGCCGTTGGCCAAATCACCCTGGCCAATCACCGCGATCATTTGACCGACCGCACGATGGCCACCCGGGAAAACCTGACCCGTGCCGCGCGCACCCTCGCCGAACGCACCGGCCCGGAAGACCTGGTATTCATCTACCTGACCAGCCACGGCAGCCAGACTCACGAACTGGTGCTCGATCAGCCGCGCCTGCAACTGGCAGACCTGCCGGCCGGCGAACTGGCCACAGCGCTTGCGCCCCTGAAAGGGCGAGACAAAATTGTTGTCATCTCTGCGTGTTACTCAGGTGGCTTTATCGACTCCCTCAAGGACGACAAGACCCTGATCATGACCGCCGCGCGCTCGGACAGAGTGTCTTTCGGCTGTTCCGAAGAGGCCGACTTCACCTACTTCGGCGATGCCCTGTTTGCCCAGGCACTGAACCAGACCGACGACCTGCAAAACGCCTTCGAACTGGCCCGCACCCAAGTAGCCTTGCGTGAGCACAACGAAGACTTCGACGCCTCGGAACCGCAGATCTGGGCCCCCAAAGGCGTCCTTGCGCACTGGCAGCGTTTGCGTCAGCAGCAGGCCCGCAAAGCCCTCCAGAGTGACGAAAAAACAACTGAACAAGCAAAGAGCGCCCGGAGCCACTAAGCTGACTGTATCAAGGGAGAGACATCATGTACTTGACGCCTCAGCACATCCTGCTTGCCGGAGCCACCGGACTGACCGGTGAACATTTACTGGATCGGCTGCTCAGCGAACCCACCGTCAGCCGCGTTCTTGCCCCTACCCGTCGGCCACTGGCCAAACACCCACATCTAGAGAACCCGGTGGGTGACCCTGCGGTTTTTCTGCCCCAACTCAGCGGCCGTGTCGATATCGCCTTCTGCTGCCTGGGCACCACCATCAAACAGGCAGGCTCAGAAACGGCATTCCGCGCGGTCGACCTGGACATGGTTGTTGCTTTCAGCAAGCGCGCCCGCGAAATGGGCGCACGCCACTTGCTGGTGGTGAGCTCACTCGGCGCAGACCCAAAATCGTCGGTGTTCTACAACCGGGTAAAAGGGGAAATGGAAGAAGCGCTAAAAGCACAAGACTGGCCGCAACTTACCATCGCCCGGCCGTCCCTGCTGCTCGGCGAACGCATCGAACCACGCACCGCCGAGCGCTTGGCAGCGCCGCTGGCACGACTGCTGCCGGGCAAGTACCACGGGATTGAAGCCTGTGAACTGGCCCGGGCATTGTGGCGCCTGGCGCTGGAAGAGCAGGACGGCATTCGCGTGGTGGAGTCCGACGAACTGCGCAGGCTGGGCAAGAAGTAAGCCCTGCCCGGCCATCGCCAGCACCGCGGCGATGGCCGGTTACAAACCGCCGGTGGCCTGAAAGCTGACACCCAGCACGGTCAACAACGACAGCGGCAACAGCAGCGTGTCGAGCAACGCGCTCGCGGGCAGATCAAGCCCGGGATATGCCGGCGCCTCAGCACCAAAACGGTCCATGGGGCAACACCCGCCCTGCATGGCATACAGATCAAGGCGCGTACCGGAGTAAACAATCGGTGCCCCTGGCTTGGCCGCGTCCAGCGTGCGCACGCTGGCGCAACCACTGAGCAGCGCCAGCACCACCAATAAAACTGAACGTTTCAATCCTCACCGCCGACATGGTGCTCACCCCAACGCGGCAACATGTCCTGAGGAATGTTCAGCACATTGAGAATGCGCGCGACGACAAAATCAATCAGGTCGTCAATGGTCTGCGGCTGATGATAGAAACCTGGAGCCGCTGGCAGAATCACCGCGCCCATGTTCGACAGCTTGAGCATGTTCTCCAGGTGAATGGTGGAGAACGGCGCCTCACGCGGTACCAGAATCAACTGCCGACGCTCTTTCAGGGTGACATCCGCCGCCCGCTCGATCAGGTTGTTACAGGCACCGGTCGCAATGGCCGAAAGCGTGCCCGTGGAGCACGGCACGACCACCATCGCTGCCGGTGCACCGGAACCTGAGGCCACCGGCGACATCCAGTCTTCCTTGCCGTACACACGAATCTGCCCTGCGGCGGCGCCGGTGTACTCGGTCAGAAAGGCCTGCATTGCCTGTGGCTTGGCCGGCAGCAGCACATCGGTTTCCGTCGCCATGACCAACTGCGCAGCCTTGGAGATCAGGAAATGCACCTCTCGGTCTTCGCGCACCAGGCAATCAAGCAGGCGCAGGCCATACTGCGCCCCCGAGGCCCCGGTCATGGCCAGCGTGATGCGTTCCGGCCCGCTCATCGCAGGGCCTCGGCCAACTTCCCATGCAGGCCACCAAAGCCGCCATTACTCATGATCACGACTTGAGTACCGGGCTTGGCCTGGCTTTTCACCCGGGCAATGATCGCTTCCAGGCTGTCAGCCACCACCGCAGGTACCGGGCACTGGGCTGCCGTGGCCGCCAGATCCCAACCCAGGTTAGGCGGTGCATACCAGATCACCTGATCGGCCTGGCGTACGCTTTCCGGCAGGCCATCGCGGTGCGCGCCCAGCTTCATTGAGTTCGAACGCGGTTCAATCACGGCGATCAGTGGTGCATCGCCAATACGCTTGCGCAGGCCATCCAGCGTGGTGGCGATCGCCGTCGGATGGTGTGCAAAGTCGTCATAAATCGTCACGCCTTGTACTTCAGCGACTTTCTCCATGCGCCGCTTCACGCTTTTGAAGGCGCTCAGCGCGGCGATACCCATCGACGGCACCACACCAACATGGCGAGCAGCAGCCAACGTGGCCAAGGCGTTGGCGACGTTGTGCTGACCGGTCAGTTCCCACTCGACCACCCCTTGCGACTCGCCTTCAAAGCTGACTTCAAAACGCGAACCGTCAGCACTGAGCAGCTTGACCTGCCACTGACCGCCAACACCCGTGGTCTGGACCGGGGTCCAGCAGCCCATCTCAATCACGCGCTGCAAGGCTGGCTCAGTGGTGGGGTGAATGATCAGGCCTTCACTCGGGATCGTGCGCACCAGATGGTGGAACTGCCGCTCGATAGCTGCCAGATCCGGGAAAATATCCGCATGATCGAATTCAAGGTTATTCAGGATGGCAGTACGCGGACGGTAGTGGACGAACTTCGAACGCTTGTCGAAGAAGGCGCTGTCATATTCATCAGCCTCAACCACGAAGAACGGCGTATCGCCCAAGCGCGCCGACACCGAGAAGTTCTGTGGCACGCCGCCGATCAGGAAGCCCGGGCTCATCCCGGCATGCTCCAACACCCAGGCCAGCATGCTGCTGGTGGTGGTTTTGCCATGGGTTCCGGCCACGGCCAGCACCCAACGCCCTTGCAGCACATGATCGGCCAGCCACTGCGGGCCAGACACATAAGGCAGGCCTTTATTCAGTACATACTCCACCGCGGGATTACCACGCGACAGGGCATTGCCGATGACCACCAGGTCCGGTGCCGGATCCAGCTGGCTGGCATCATAGCCTTGGGTCAGCTCAATGCCCTGGGCCTGAAGCTGAGTGCTCATCGGTGGATAGACGTTGGCGTCGGAGCCCGTGACGCGGTGGCCAAGCTCCTTGGCCAACACCGCCAGCGAACCCATGAAAGTGCCGCAAATACCGAGAATGTGAATGTGCATGGTCGACCTCGCAAAACATCGAGGCAGGGTAGCCCAGGGCGGGGAAAATCGCATCCTTTCGTTCAGGCGTCCCGGGCAATACCATGCTTGCGCAGTTTTCGGTACAAGGTATTGCGACTCACGCCCAAATACGCCGCCACATGGCTCATGTGCCAGCGTTGCTGCTCCAGCACGGCCAGCAAAGCGCTGCGCTCAGCATCCTCAAGTGGATGTTCAGGCGCCTCGCTGGAAACCGTGGGTATCGCAGCAACTGGCGGCCGACGAATCAATGGCGGCAGGTCGCTGAAGGTAATCTCTTCGCCCTCCGCGAGCGCAACCAATGTGCGCAGGACGTTGCGCAACTGGCGCACGTTGCCGGGCCAGGCGAAATCGAGCAAGGCATGTCGCGCCTTCGCCTCCAGACGGACAACCTGCCCCGCAGCTTCCTCCGCCAGCAGAAAATCAAGCAACTGAGCCTTGTCACTGCGTTCACGCAGAGCTGGCAAGGCCACTTCCAGGCCGTTTAGCCGGTAGTAGAGGTCTTCGCGGAAACTGCCGTCCTCTACCCGCTCCAGCAGGTTGCGGTGGGTGGCGCTGATGATGCGGACATCCACGGCCTGGGGTTCACCACCAATCGGCACGACCCTGCGCTCTTCAAGCACACGCAGCAGACGGGTTTGCAGCGCCAGCGGCATATCACCGATTTCATCCAGCAACAGGGTGCCGCCATCGGCCTGTTGCAGCTTCCCACGCATCCCCTCCTTACGTGCACCGGTGAACGAGCCGCCGCGATAGCCAAACAGCTCACTCTCGATCAGGCTCTCGGGGATCGAGGCACAGTTCAGGGCGACGAACGGCTTTGCCGCACGTTGACTGGCCTGATGCACCGCCTTGGCAAAAGCCTCCTTGCCACACCCGGTCTCGCCATTGAGCAGCAATGGCACATCGCGCTCGAACACCCGCACGGCGCGACGAAAATCGTTCTGCAATGCAGGGTCGACCAGGCAAATCGAACCCGTAATCGGTGCCGGCGGCGGCAACGCCACCGCGGCCGATGATGACGGTTGTGGCGCCCGAACCTGGCCGCGCACACTGGCAAACAACTGGCGACCATCACGCGTACGCAGCGGCCAACTGGCATTGGCCTGAGCCGTAGCACGCCCCAGCAACTCATCCAGTGAACACTCGAAGAACATCTCCACAGGCTTTCCAAGCAGGCCGCCGCGAACATGCCCAAGCAAGTTCAAGGCGCTCTGGTTGGCCGCGCAGATACGTCCATCCCCCTCAAACGCCAGCAACCCCTCGCTGAACAGGCCCACCGACTCGGCCTGCAAATGAAAGCGCAGTAGCCACTGGTTTTCGAAATGGCGCAGGAAGTAACAGCTCTCGATCATCTTCGCCGAGAGGTTGACCAACGCCATGGTGTGAAACTGACTTTGCCGCGAGACCTCAGGGCGTGCCGACGATACGTCAAGCACCGCAAGCAGTTCGCCATGGGGGTCGAACACCGGGCTGGCAGAGCAGGTCAGGCCGGTATGACGGCCACGAAAATGCTCTTCCTGATGAATAGTGACGGCTTGACGCTCGACCAGACAGGTACCAATCCCGTTGGTGCCTTCACTGGCCTCGCTCCAGTCGGCGCCAAGCCAGAGCCCGGCACGCTCGAAGATTTTGCGCTCGGTCGGCGCCGTCACACAGTTGAGGATTACCCCACGCGCATCGGTCAGCAGCACCGCATGGCCTGCGCCGGAAAGCTGTTGATGCAGCGTGTTCATCTCGTTGCCGGCAATCTGCAGCACCTGCTGCAGGCGCTCTCGGCTTTCCAGCAGACGCCCATGCTCAAGCACGGTCGGCGCCATCGCCATGGCCGGATCGAGATGATAGTCCTCCAGACAACGCAGCCAGGAACGGGCGATGGATGGATCGCTGCCCGGCCCCTGCAAGTGGGCCTTGCCCTGAGTCACCGTAAGCACTTGCCGAGCGTGCCGGCTCAAATGATTGCTCTGCACTTTTTATTGTTCTCCCCGGAAGCGGTACAACCCAGCATCCTCCAGCCGCTGACGCTTTGCAATGTCAGTACGACCGCTGAGTCACAGGTTGTCCCGCATCTGGCACAAAGTGTCACCCCCGCCGTCCCGAAAATGTGACAACCAAGCCCTCGCGCACCCGCAGAATCCCATCAAGCCCTTGATTTACATAGACCTGCCAGCACTGGCCCGCGCTTTGCTCTACGCTCTATATCCTCCCCAACAAGCATAAAAGCCAGGAGACACACCATGCGTTACGCACACCCAGGTACCGAAGGCGCAATCGTTTCCTTCAAGAGCCGTTACGGGAACTACATCAATGGCGAGTTCGTCGCCCCGGTCAAAGGTGAGTACTTCACCAACACCTCGCCAGTGAACGGCCAACCGATCGCCGAATTCCCGCGTTCCACTGCCGAAGACATCGAAAAAGCTCTGGATGCCGCCCATGCCGCCGCCGACGCCTGGGGCAGCACCTCGGTACAAGCCCGCTCGCTGATCCTGCTGAAGATCGCCGACCGTATCGAGCAGAACCTTGAACTGCTGGCCATCACTGAAACCTGGGACAACGGCAAAGCGGTCCGTGAAACCCTGAACGCCGATATTCCGCTGGCAGCTGACCACTTCCGTTACTTCGCCGGTTGCCTGCGCGCCCAGGAAGGCAGCGCCGCCGAGATCGACGGCAACACCGTGGCCTACCACATCCATGAACCGCTGGGCGTGGTCGGACAGATCATCCCGTGGAACTTCCCGATCCTGATGGCGGCCTGGAAACTGGCTCCGGCACTGGCTGCCGGTAACTGCATCGTGCTCAAACCCGCCGAGCAAACGCCGCTGGGCATTACCGTGCTGATGGAAGTCATTGGTGACCTGCTGCCACCTGGTGTACTCAACGTGGTGCAAGGTTTCGGCCGTGAAGCCGGTGAAGCACTCGCCACCAGCAAGCGCATCGCCAAGATCGCCTTCACCGGCTCAACGCCGGTTGGTTCGCACATCATGAAGTGCGCGGCCGAGAACATCATTCCGTCCACTGTTGAGCTGGGTGGCAAATCGCCAAACATCTTCTTCGAAGACATCATGCAAGCCGAACCGGCCTTCATCGAAAAAGCCGCCGAAGGCCTGGTGCTGGCGTTCTTCAACCAGGGCGAGGTCTGCACCTGCCCATCGCGTGCGCTGGTACAAGAGTCGATCTACCCGGCGTTCATGCAAGAAGTGATGAAGAAGATCAAACAGATCAAACGTGGCGACCCACTGGACACCGACACCATGGTCGGCGCCCAGGCCTCTGAGCAGCAATTCGACAAGATCCTTTCCTACCTGGAGATCGCCGAGAAGGAAGGTGCTGAACTGCTGACCGGCGGCAAGGTGGAGAAGCTCGAAGGCAGCCTGGCCACCGGCTACTACATCCAACCGACCCTGCTCAAAGGCAACAACCAGATGCGGGTGTTCCAGGAAGAGATCTTCGGCCCCGTGGTAAGCGTCACCACCTTCAAGGACGAGGCGGAAGCGCTGGCCATCGCCAACGACACCGAGTTCGGGCTGGGCGCAGGCGTATGGACTCGCGACATCAACCGTGCTTACCGCATGGGCCGCGGGATCAAGGCCGGTCGTGTGTGGACCAACTGCTACCACCTGTACCCGGCACATGCCGCATTCGGTGGCTACAAGAAGTCGGGCGTGGGGCGTGAAACCCACAAAATGATGCTTGATCACTACCAACAGACCAAAAACCTGCTGGTGAGCTACGACATCAACCCATTGGGCTTCTTCTAACCCAGTGTACGGTGCGGCCTTCAACAGATTGAAGGCCGCACTGGCTTGCCGAACATGTATCTCACGCCTCTCACCGGCAGCCGCCTTATCGCCCGCCTTATCGCCCGCCTTGCCGCCCCACGCCGGCGCACAGGCAGGATTCAGAAATAACCTCAGCCAGAAACTGAAATTTCCTAATCGACAAGACCCGGATTCGGATCCATTTTTGCCAATTGCGCTTTTTTTCCGCTTTAGGCAGCATCGGGGCTACGGCTGCCCTGCGATTCGCCGCCCCCCCCAAAGGAACCTGAGGACTGCTTATGCGAATCATCAAAGCAACCCTTGAGCATCTGGATCTGATTGCTCCGCTTTTCGTCAAATACCGCGAGTTCTACGGCCAACCGCCTTACCCCGAATCCTCACGCAAATTTCTCGAAAAACGCCTGAAGCGTGGTGAGTCGGTGATTTACCTGGCACTGGCCAACGATGACGACAGCAAACTGCTTGGTTTCTGCCAGCTGTATCCGAGTTTTTCCTCGCTGTCGCTCAAGCGCGTCTGGATCCTCAACGATATCTATGTGGCCGAAGACTCGCGCCGCCAACTGGTGGCCGACCACCTGATGCGCGCCGCGAAAAAGATGGCCAAGGAGACCAATGCCGTGCGCATGCGGGTTTCCACCAGCACCAACAACGACGTGGCCATGAAAGTCTACGAGTCCATCGGCTTTCGTGAAGACACCGAGTTCAAGAGCTACATCCTCCCCATCCAGTCGGACTGACCTGGCAGCCGGGCGGGCCTTGAGCCTGCCCGGTATGCACCAGCAAAACCCTCCGCTACAAACAGCACAGGAATAATCCGTTTGCGGCCGTATAATACGGCACCACACGTTGAGTGGAGGCTTTCGCACGCCGCTGTGTCGCGCGCGAAACACCCCACTGCCAGTCATCGCAGGCCCGCCAGCACGGGCTTTCACCACAGGTGCCGTACATGGATTTCAACCCGCTGGACATTATCCTGCATCTTGATACCTACCTCGATTTACTGGTCAACAACTACGGCCCCTGGATCTACGCCATTCTGTTCATGGTGATCTTCTGCGAGACAGGCCTTGTGGTGACGCCCTTCCTGCCAGGCGACTCGCTGCTGTTCATCGCAGGCGCAGTCGCCGCTGGCGGCGGCATGGACCCATTGCTGCTTGGCGGCCTGCTGATGGCTGCGGCAATCCTGGGCGACAGCACCAACTATGTGATTGGCAGAACCGCTGGCGAACGACTGTTCCGCAACCCCAACTCGAAGATCTTCCGCCGCGATTACCTGCAACAAACCCACGATTTCTACGACCGCCACGGTGGCAAGACCGTCACCTTGGCGCGCTTTCTGCCGATCCTGCGGACCTTCGCACCGTTCGTCGCCGGTATCGCCAAAATGACCTATAGCCGCTTTCTGGCCTTCAGTGTCGCCGGCTCCATTCTGTGGGTGGGCGGCCTAGTCACCCTCGGCTACTTCTTTGGTAATGTGCCGTTCATCAAGAAAAACCTGTCGCTGATGATCGTCGCGATCATTCTGGTGTCGATGCTGCCGATGATCATCAGCCTGGTGCGCAACCGCATCAACCGCAACGCCGCCAAGGCCAACTAAGCCCTGCTCATGTGGTCCCTGAGCGCCTGGCGACGCCGCCGTACATTGGCCCGGTACCCACTCGATGCGCAGCTGTGGCAGCGCATCCGTGAACGCCTGCCACTGCTCGACGGCCTGAGCGAGGCAGAAGATCACTGGCTGCGCGACGCCTGCGTGCTGTTCTTGCGCGAAAAACACCTCACCGCACTGCCCGGCGTCGAACTGGACGCCGAACAGCGCCTGTACCTGGCGGCTCAAGCGCAGTTGCCCCTACTGCACCTGGGTGAACTGAACTGGTACCAGGGCTTCCATGAAATCATCCTCTACCCCGACGACTTCGTCAGCCCACAGCGTCACCGCGACGCCAGCGGCGTGGAACATGAGTGGGATGGTGAGCACAGTGGCGAAGCCTGGTTGCAGGGCCCGGTAATCCTGGCCTGGCCGGGCGTTCTGGCCAGTGGTGGCTGGGAAGGCTATAACCTGGTCATCCATGAGCTGGCGCACAAACTCGACATGCTCAACGGTGATGCCAACGGCCTGCCGCCGCTGCATAGCGACATGCGCGTCAGCGATTGGGCGTCAGCCATGCAACACGCCTATGACGACCTCAATCGTCAACTTGACCGCCACCCGGATGCCGAAACCGCCATCGACCCCTATGCCGCAGAAAGCCCGGCGGAATTCTTCGCGGTCACCAGCGAATATTTCTTCAGTGCCCCCGACCTGCTGGCCCGAACCTACCCCAAGGTCTACCAGCAACTGCGCGCGTTCTACCGCCAGGACCCGCTGCTGCGTCTACAGCAACTACACAGCCATCATCCCCACTATCGCCACGCCAAGGACTGAGCATGCCAAGCATCCGGGTGGGCGTGGCAAGCGCGTGGGAATGTGCCTATAATCGCGACCAATTTTTGGCCAAACATGGGGGCAATGCCCAATGAGCTACAGCAAGATTCCGGCTGGCAAAGACCTGCCGAACGACATCTACGTCGCCATCGAGATTCCAGCCAATCACGCGCCGATCAAATATGAAATCGACAAGGACAGCGATTGCCTGTTCGTCGACCGTTTCATGGCCACCCCAATGTTCTACCCGGCCAACTACGGTTTCATCCCGAACACCCTGGCTGATGATGGTGATCCGCTGGACGTGCTGGTTGTAACCCCGTACCCAGTGGCTCCAGGTTCGGTCATCCGCGCCCGTCCGGTCGGCATCCTGAACATGACTGACGACGGCGGCGGCGACGCCAAAGTCATCGCCGTACCGCACGACAAACTGTCGCAACTGTACGTCGACGTCAAAGAGTACACCGACCTGCCAGCCCTGCTGCTGGAGCAGATCAAGCACTTCTTCGAGAACTACAAGGATCTCGAAAAAGGCAAATGGGTGAAGATCGACGGTTGGGGCAACGCAGACGCCGCCCGCGCCGAAATCACCAAGGCCGTTGCCGCCTACAAAGGCTAAGCACCGCGCTGAACAAAAAGCCCCGCTCGCGGGGCTTTTTGTTGCCTGCAAAAATAGCCCCTGTAGAAGTAGGCTTGCCTACGATGGCATCAGCGGGGTGTCAGCCAACACCTACGGCCGCGAGAAACATCCTGTAAATCCTTCGGAAACACCCTTAACTCCGAGAAATTCTTCAACCCAATGTTTATATCCTGATCGCACAGAGCCCCGTAAAATCGGGCCTCATGAATACTTCTGGCAGCCGTTTGAAAGCCCTCCTGCGCGAGTGCAACCTGACACCCTCCGACTTTGCCGCCCACCGCAAAGTGACACCGCAGCACATCAACAACTGGTTCAACCGCGGTGTTCCCCTGGCGCGTATCGATGAGATCGCAGAACTCCTGTGCGTCTGCAGCAAATGGCTACGCAGCGGCGAAGGGCCCAAGCATCCGCCACCCGCACCGCGCATCACCCCGACCGAAGTCGAAGTCGAACCACCCGACACCAGCCTGATGGCCGCGAACAAAGAGGATGACGCGCAACTGCCCTTCTACCGCGTGAAGGACAAACAACTGAGCGTGATCGCCGACCGCCACCTGCGCCTGCCCGCCTGCAGCCTCGAGCGGCTTGGTGTCGATCCCGCGCGAGCATTCTGCTTGAGCATGCCCGACACCAACATGGCCCCGCTGCTGTCACAGGGTGCGACCCTGGCCATCGACCGCAGCCTGACCCGCATCGTCGAAGGCGAACTCTACGCCCTGCTGCACAATGGCCGGCTGCGCATCCACACCCTCAGCCGCCTGCGGGGTGGTGCCATTGCCCTGCACAGCTACGACAATCGGCAATTCCCCAGCGAAAGCTACAGCCCGGCCCAGGCCAAAATGCAGCACCTGGAAATTCTCGGCTGGGTCTTCTGGTGGGGACAACGGCGTACCGAACGGCCAGCCTAAAGCGCTCAAGGTGAATTTCCACTAGGCATACCGCGCCATTGTCAGTATGCTACGCCGCACATTTAGCCCCTGGCAGCCGAGCGCCTGCCAACGGGTTTGGCGACGCAATACATTCGCGTCCAGCCACCTTCGGCCCTCGCGCCGACGCAACGATTTGAAGGCGGTTGCGGCTTACCAAAAATAAGCCAAGACCGTCCCCGAGAAGCCGGCCACAAGCCGGCTTTTTAATGCCCGAAATCCACCTACTGCATCACACCTATCAATGCGACGCCTTCTCCAGCGCCTCACGCAGTGCAGCCGCCGTGGCGTATTCCTGTTGCGCGACCAACCGGCCGTTGTCCAGTTGCAGCCACAGCACCTTGTCTTCGGCACCGGCATAACGAGTTGCCACGCGTGCGTCGCGGTCGAGCAGTACCCGGTAGTTGTAATCACGCATGGCGGGGATGGCGAACATTTTTGCGATCAGTGCAGGCATGCGCTGGATGTCGGCAACGAACACAGTATGTCGTGCTTCCAGGTAACCCTTGGGACGGTCTTGCAGGGCCTCTTTCACCAGTTTGGCGCCGTCCATGCCACGGGCTACCAGCAGGGTTCGGGTTTGATCGTCCAGGCTGTAGGGCTGATCGAACTGATCGAGCAGGGTCCAAGGCGCCAGGCGCTCTCCGACTTCGACCGCCTGGGCCAACAATGGCAATACGCTCAACAGCAGAATCGACAGATATCTCACAGCACACCTCGTTGTAGTGGTTGCACAGCCAGGCCAGCAGTCTACACCGCCGCGCATGCACCTAGCCTTTCACGCACACCACTTGACGCAGGGTATGCACCACCTCCACCAGATCACGCTGGGCCTGCATGACCGCGTCGATGTCCTTGTAGGCCATGGGGATCTCGTCGATCACGTCTTTATCTTTGCGGCACTCGACGTGCGCGGTGGCACGCGCCTGGTCCTGGATGGTGAAGCGCTTCTTCGCCTGGGTGCGGCTCATCACACGCCCCGCGCCATGGCTGCAGGAGCAGAACGCTTCTTCGTTACCCAGGCCGCGAACGATGAAGCTGCGTGCGCCCATCGACCCTGGAATAATCCCCAACTGGCCTTTCTGCGCAGACACCGCGCCCTTGCGGGTAACCAGCACTTCATGGCCGAAATGCTGTTCTTTCTGCACATAGTTGTGGTGGCAGTTCACCGCTTCGAGGTTGGCCTCGAAGGGTTTGTTGATCACCTTACGCGCAGCGTCAATTACCGCGTGCATCATCAGCGCTCGGTTCTGTCGGGCAAAGTCCTGGGCCCATTCCACAGCTTCGACGTAGTCGTGGAAATGCCGGCTGCCTTCCTCGAAGTAGGCCAGGTCCTTATCCGGCAGATTGGCGATGTGCTGGCGCATATCGGATTGGGCCAGCTCGATGAACAGGTTGCCGATGGCGTTACCCACGCCACGCGACCCACTGTGCAGCATGAACCAGACACGATTGGCCTCGTCCAGGCATACCTCGATGAAGTGGTTACCCGTGCCCAAGGTTCCCAGGTGCTGACGGTTGTTGGTGCGTTCCAGCGTCGGATACTTGTCAGTGATGGCCTTGAATCGGCCAGCCAGTGCGCGCCAGGCATGATCGGCCACGCCGGGTACGGTGTCCCAGGCGCCTTGATCGCGACGGCCGAAGGTCTTGCCGTGCGGTACCGCCTTTTCGATGGCCGTACGCAGGCCATGGAGGTTGTCCGGAAGGTCTGCGGCGTGCAATGAAGTGCGTGCGGCGATCATCCCGCAGCCAATGTCCACGCCCACCGCTGCCGGGATGATCGCGCCACGCGTGGGAATCACACTACCAATGGTCGAGCCTTTGCCCAGATGGACATCCGGCATCACCGCCAGGTGCTTGAAGATGAACGGCAGTTTGGCGGTGTTGATCAATTGCTGTCGCGCTTCCTCCTCCACCGGCACGCCCTGGGTCCAGAGCTTGATCGGTTTGCCGTTGGCGACTTCGAGGATGTTCATGGTTTTCATCTGGCTGCTCTGTTGCCTGGCGGGTTACTCAGACTGCACCACACCATTCAACACCTTATCCCACCCGCCGCACACCGAAATTCGATCGTCAGCGAGGGCGTCACTGCAACCCGAGCTGCCCACGCAGGAAGTCATACAGGCCTGAGGCACTTTTGCGGTAACCGTCGGCGGATAAATGCACCAGGTCGTTCCGGGCCAGACCTTCAGCCTGCCAGTTGACGATAGAACAAGGGCCGCCCATGTACGCCTGCCAATCCCAGAACAGGCCGTTGAACTGCTTGGCGGCCTGGCGCTGAATACGAATGATCTGGGCTAATGGTTGCGGCTGACGGGCGGCGCACGTACGCGCTTTGCGCTGTTTGATCGAGTCCGGTGGGCCGACCAGCAGAATGGCGGCACGCGGCATGTTGCGGCGCAACTCGGCGAGGGTCTGGTTCAGGTGGTCACGGTACTGGTTCAAGTCGAGCTTGTCGTCGAAGGCTTCGTTGGTACCGTACGCCAGAATGATCAGATCCGGGCGCAGAGCCTTGAAGCTCTCCTGCCAGCCGGGCTGCCACTTATCCACAACATCCAGCCGCGCGCCGTTGATCCCCAGAGCTGAATAGGTCACACCGGCATTCTTCTGGCCCTGGATGAACCAGCCACCCAGCGCTACGTCCTTGCGGTTGCTCAAGGTGAGGTCCAGCGGCAAGCTGACACTGTTGAACACCGGGCTGAAACGCCACTGCCCATTGGTTGCTGCCAGCAGGCGCCGGTTCTGGGTAGTGCCGTCGCGGGCGAGCAATGTCGTGTTGGCCGTTGAGGTGTAGAGGGCCGACACGCGGTAACGCTGGGCCGTGGGCTCACGCGCCTCGATGCGTACGGCTGCGTTGGCCGTTAGCGGTAATGACAGGTAACCGCCCAGGGGAAACTGAGTGCTTTGCTGGTTCCGTGCCGAAACCAGTTCCCACTGGCGCTTGGCGGCCTTGAGGATCACCGTTTCATAGCGCGTCCCCGGTACCGGTGAGCCTGCAACCAGGCCGATACCGCCATCGCCATACTGGGCCTGCAACAGGCGCCGCATTTCCCCGCTGAACAGGTCGGCGGCGGTGTGTGAGTCACCCAGTTGCACGATATTGATCGGGGTGCGGTTTGCAGTGCGGAACTTGCCCGCCAGCAGCGCCAAATTACCGTTGGCAGGGGCTTGAACCGCCTTTTGAGGCACCTGAAGTGGACGTGCTGCCGGCCCATTGACCGCCGCTACCGGGCTACAGCCCGGCAATGCGCAGATCAGTGCCACCAGGGCCAGGATGTTGTGCAATCGACGCATTTCAGTGTTCCGTCACGGTCAAACCCGGGAAGGTAATCATCGACAGCACTTGCTGTGCAATGAGCTTCTGCCCGGTGGGGGTAAAGTGAATGCCGTCATCGACCCGGGTCTTGACCCGTTTGCCTTGGTCATCCTGCAAGGTGTAGGAGAACTCATCAGCCTTGTAACCCAACACGCCGTTAGCAGAGACATAATGCTGCTGGTAGAGCCTGGTCTGGGTTTCATAGAGCGTGCTCAGGTAGGCCATGGCGCTGGACAGCTTGGTTTTCTGCATGTTCGGCGGGCCAACCCAGATCACTTGCACATCATGCGCACGCGCCTGCTCAAGAATCGAATCAATACGCTGACGGTACTGCTCCTCCCACTCGGCAGTTTTAAAGCGCAGGAACGGCTTACCTTTGGCAACCGGCATGTCCCAAGGGTCATTCGGCCCCAGGAACACCACCATCAGGCGAATGTTCGGCTGGCTTTGCAAGGTCTTGGCCACCGTCTGTGGCCAGTTGAAAAAGCCCGGATAGGCAAGCCCGGTACTCTGCTTGCTGAGGTTGACGCTTTTGATCTGGTAACGCTTGTGCAAGGTATTGGCCAGGTGCGGCGCCACCCCTTGCATCAGCGAATCGCCGACCAGAAAGACTTCATCGCCCGCCGACAGGGTCACCGGCATCGGTTGTACTGGCTGCGGGATGGGCGCAGGCAATGGCGTCGCCGCCACCTTGACTGGCTTGGCGCTCTCATGTGCCGGAGCGGCATGCACCGGGGTCGCATGCTTGCCATCCAGCGTCACCGGCACGACAGGCACCGTAGCGGGCATCGTCACGGTTTCGCTGACGGGAGCCTGCGCAATCAATGCTGGCGGAGCAGGCTGGGTCAGGCTTTCAATAAAACTGTCACGGGCACTGCCCAAGGCCTGAGTCAGGTTGCTGCCCATCCGCCAGGCAGCACTCTGGCCCAGTAGCGGCAGTTCACAGCCCTGGTGGTACTTCTGCTCGCAGTAAAGGCGGATTGAGTCCTGGTTGAACCAGAACAACAGCAAGGTGGTCACCACAATGGCATACAGCACCTTGGCCGCGCCCACCTGCGTTTCGAACAGCTTGCTGGCACTAGAAACTGGCATAGATGAACCCCGGAACGCCCGACTGCGATGCAAAGATGACCAAGGAAATGAATACCCCCAGCGGAACGGGGTACAACTGCCAAGGCAGGCGCGTGGTGGCGGCGAAGAGCTGGCGCAGAAGCGCGATCAGTTGCCGGTAGACAGCGATGTACACCACACAGGCCAGCAACAGGGCGCCCGTAGGCGAGAACAGTGCCTCCAGACGCAAGCCAGCAATACCGGCGAGCATGTCCTTGGCATCATCGAGGCTGGCGCAACGGAAGAAAATCCAGGCAAACGCCACATAGTGGAAGGTCAGCAAGCGTGCGGCGATACCCGCCCCCGGCCAACGCATCGGCTGCGGCAACCAATAGGTCGAGGCTTTGTACAACGCCAAACCCAGGCCGTGCAGCGCCCCCCAGATAATGAAGTTGATGCTCGCGCCATGCCAAAGCCCGGAGATCAGCATGGCCAGCAGCATGTTCAGGTTGCCGCGCCAGACGCCCTGACGGTTGCCGCCCAACGGGATGTACACGTAGTCACGGATAAAGGTCGACAGGCTGATATGCCAACGGCCCCAGAACTCCTTGAGGTTGTTCGCGGCATAGGGCGCATTGAAGTTCTCCGGCAAACGGAACCCCAACAACAAGGCAATGCCGGTCACCAGGTTGGTATAGCCACTGAAGTTGAAGTAGATCAGAAAGCTGTAGCCGTAGACGCTGAGCAGGATCTGCTCGGCCGAATAGCTGCTGGGCGTCTCGAACACCGGATCAACCCACTCACTGGCCAGCCAGGCGCTGAAGAAGAACAGCTTCACCACCGCCAACGCAATCAGCCCCAATGCACGTTGTGGCTCCAGCACCTGACGCATCTGCCCGGCCTGAATCTGCGGCAGCATGTGCGAAGCACGGTTCACCGGCCCGGCAATCAGGCTCGGGAAGAACGCCAGGTAAAGGGCCAGATCAAACACCGGCGCAGGCGTCATCTCGCGCCGGTTGATCGACACCAGGTAGCTGACCGAATGGAAGGTGTAGAACGACAGGCCGATAGGCAGCAGCACTTCCAGAATAGGCAGCGAGACATCAAGCCCGGCACTGGCCAGCGCCGACTGAACGCCACCGACGAGGAACTCCTGGTACTTGAACAGGTAGAAACACCCCAGCACCAGTAGCGCAACCAGCCCGTAACTGAAGCGTCGCCCCGGATAACGCGCACCCAGAAGCCCCAGCAGATAGACCAGCGCTGTATACCCCAGCAGGATATAGAGAGAATTCAGACTGAAGCTGGCAACAAGGCCGTAACTGGCGGCCAGAAGCATGACGTTCTGCAAACGAACGCTCCAGCACAGGCTCCAGTAAATAGCAAAGAACAGGATGAAGCAGAGGCCGAACTCGATCGAAAGGAAGCTCACAACGTAGTCCATTACGCGACATCAGGAAGGGAGAGCCTTGCCGGGCAACGCCGTAGCGCAAAGCGGCAGCAATTATGGCAGAGAGCCACAACCCCTCACAATGACGGGCTCACAGAAAAAGCAAGATAGTGAACAAAGGCTTTATGCAACAGAATGCGACGAAAGATCATCGGCACTGATTTGCTCCCCCTGCCCCGCTCTGCTAGTGTCGCGCCGTTTAAACCGCCACAGAGACAGCCGCCATGGCCCGGAAAAAAGCCGCCGTTGATTTCGAGCAATCCCTCGCCGACCTGCAAGCCCTGGTCGAACGCCTGGAGAACGGCGAACTGTCGCTGGAAGACTCGCTGACCGCCTTCGAGCAAGGTATCCGTCTGACCCGTGACTGCCAGGGCGCCCTGGCACAGGCCGAGCAGAAAGTGCAGATCCTCCTCGAGCGCGATGGTGAGTTGGCCGCCGAACCCTTCAGCGCAGAGCAGCCGGAATGATCGCCCGCTACCAAGCCACCTGCCAGGCCCGTGTCGATGCGGCGCTGGAACAGTTGTTTGTCGCCCCTTCGGCCGAACTCACCCGCCTCTACGCCGCCATGCGCTATAGCGTCATGAACGGTGGCAAACGGGTCCGCCCGCTGCTCGCTTATGCCGCCTGCGAAGCCTTGGGGGCGCCAGCCGAACAGGCTAACGGCGCGGCCTGTGCGGTTGAACTGATCCATGCCTACTCACTGGTTCACGATGACCTGCCGGCCATGGACGACGACGACCTGCGCCGTGGCCAGCCAACCACCCATAAAGCCTTCGACGAGGCCTGCGCGATCCTTGCAGGCGATGGCCTGCAAAGCCTGGCCTTCAGCGCCTTGCTCGACCCGCGCCTGAGCCCGCAAAGCGACAGCAACCGCCTGACCATGGTCCAGACGCTGGCCTTGGCTGCCGGCCCGGCCGGGATGGTCGGTGGCCAGGCCATCGACCTGGGCTCAGTGGGCCTGAAGCTTGACCAGCAAGCGCTGGAATTCATGCACCGGCACAAGACCGGCGCCCTGATCGAAGCCAGCGTGCGCCTGGGTGCTCTCGCCAGCGCCCGTGCGGGCAACACCGAACTGGAGGCCCTGCAACGCTACGCTCAGGCAATCGGCCTGGCATTTCAGGTACAGGATGACATCCTCGACGTCGAAAGCGACACGGCCACCCTCGGCAAACGCCAAGGCGCGGATATCGCCCGCGACAAGCCGACCTATCCGGCGCTGCTCGGCCTGGATGCCGCCAAAGCCTACGCGCTGGAACTGCGCGATCAAGCACTGCAGGCGCTGGAAGCCTTCGACGGCGCGGCCGAACCACTGCGCGATCTGGCCCGTTACATCGTAGAACGCAAGAACTGAGTGCACTTCACGTAGGCGCCGGCCTTGGCAGCGGTAAGACATATCGCTGGCAGGACCGGCTCCCGCGAAAGACGATGCACAGGTGTCGCAGAAGCACCATGCCATGGGCAGCCATCACCGCAATAAGGTAAACTGCCGCCTCTTCACACCTATAATGATTCGCCTGATGCCCACGACGTTTCAAGAGATTCCCCGCGAACGCCCGGTCACGCCGCTGCTCGACCGTGCTGATACGCCCGCTGGCCTGCGCCGGCTGGCTGAAGCCGATCTGGAGAGCCTGGCCGACGAACTGCGCCAGGAGCTGCTCTATACCGTTGGCCAGACCGGCGGGCATTTCGGTGCCGGCCTGGGCGTCATCGAACTGACGATCGCCCTGCACTACGTCTTCGACACCCCGGATGACCGGCTGGTGTGGGACGTGGGCCATCAGGCCTACCCGCACAAGATCCTCACGGGTCGACGCAAGCGCATGAATACCCTGCGCCAGAAGGACGGTATTGCGGCCTTCCCACGTCGTTCCGAGAGCGAGTACGACACCTTTGGCGTCGGCCACTCAAGCACCTCGATCAGTGCCGCACTGGGCATGGCCATCGCCGCTCGCCTGCAGAACGAGGCGCGCAAGTCCATTGCGGTGATCGGCGACGGTGCACTGACCGCCGGCATGGCTTTCGAAGCGCTCAACCATGCGCAGGAAGTCAACGCTGACATGCTGGTGATTCTCAACGACAACGACATGTCGATTTCACGCAATGTCGGTGGCCTGTCCAACTACCTGGCCAAGATTCTCTCCAGCCGCACCTACGCCAGCATGCGCGAAGGCAGTAAAAAAGTGCTTTCGCGCCTGCCCGGCGCCTGGGAAATCGCTCGCCGCACCGAAGAGTATGCCAAGGGCATGCTGGTACCCGGCACCCTGTTCGAGGAACTCGGCTGGAACTATATCGGCCCGATTGACGGCCACGACCTGCCGACCCTGATTGCCACCCTGCGCAACATGCGCGACCTCAAGGGGCCACAGTTCCTGCATGTGGTCACCAAGAAAGGCAAAGGCTTCAGGCCGGCCGAAGTCGACCCGATCGGTTATCACGCAATTACCAAGCTTGAGCCGGTCGATGCACCGGCTGCTGCGCCGAAGAAAGCCAGCGGGCCGAAGTATTCGGCGGTATTCGGCCAGTGGCTGTGCGACATGGCTGCGGCTGACCCACGCCTGGTTGGCATCACCCCAGCCATGAAGGAAGGCTCGGACCTGGTGGCCTTCAGCGAACGTTTCCCAGCGCGCTACTTCGATGTGGCCATCGCCGAGCAACACGCTGTCACCCTCGCCGCCGGCATGGCGTGCGAAGGCGCCAAGCCCGTGGTGGCGATCTACTCGACCTTCCTGCAGCGCGCCTATGATCAACTGATCCATGACGTTGCGGTACAGAACCTCGACGTCTTGTTTGCCATCGACCGCGCCGGCCTGGTCGGCGAAGACGGCCCGACCCATGCGGGCAGCTTTGACCTGTCGTTCCTGCGCTGCATCCCCGGCATGCTGGTGATGACCCCGAGCGACGAGAACGAACTGCGCAAAATGCTCAGCACCGGTCACCTGTACAACGGCCCGGCAGCGGTGCGCTACCCGCGCGGCACCGGCCCGAATACGCCGATTGAAAACGACCTTGAACCCCTGGAAATCGGCAAGGGCGTAGTACGCCGCCAAGGCCGCACCGTCGCCTTGCTGGTCTTTGGTGTTCAGTTGGCCGAAGCACTAAAGGTTGCCGAACAGCTCGATGCCACCGTGGTTGACATGCGTTTCGTCAAACCGCTGGATGAAGCGTTGGTACGCGAGATAGCTGGCCAGCACGAGCTGCTGGTGACCATCGAAGAGAACGCCATCATGGGCGGCGCCGGTGCGGCTGTCGGTGAATTCCTGGCCCGCGAGAACCTGATCAAGCCGATCCTGCACCTGGGCCTGCCTGACATTTATGTCGAGCACGCCAAACCGGCACAGATGCTTGCTGAATGTGGTCTGGATGCAGCGGGAATCGAAGCAGCAGTACGTCAGCGCCTGCAGTTGTTGGGCCTCTGACGCCCTATCGTCATGGTCGGCTCCGCAAGGAGCGGCCATGACGACAATAGGCCTGCCGACCTATCAGCCGAGCTGACGCGGAATACGGTAGAGGTAGAGCACGACCACGCTTGAGACCGCCAACAGAATCTGCGGCACGGCCTCCAAGCCAACGAATACCGACACAGCAGCAAGCCAGGCCGGCAAGCAGGCATAGAGCATGGCCACCCGACGTACGCGCGCCAGCTCAATCCAGGCCGCAGGCTCCGCCTCGCTGTTCAGCGCCTTCTCCATTGCAATCAGCCCGTGCTTGTAAGCGCCAAAGCGCGGCAGGCTGAGGAACATCGAAGAAACACTGGCGATGAACATCGGCATGGCGAGGATTGGCAGCAACGCTTCACGATCACCGAACGCCCAATTGAAGACAAACAACGGCGCCAATGCGATCAGCAGATGCTGCCACCAAGCAATGCTGAGACGGCGACGAACCTGAGCCCGGGTCACGCCCGACCAACCTCACCCTGATGCTCGTTGCCCATCATGTGGCCAAGCTTGCCGGCCTTGGTGGCCAGGTAGTGTTTATTGTGCGGGTTGTGGCCGGTATGCAACGGCACTCGCTCAGCCACCGCGATACCCATCGCAGTGAGGGCTTTCACCTTGCGCGGATTATTGGTCATCAGGCGCAGCGACTTCACGCCCAGGTGCTCAAGCATCGGCAGGCACATGGCGTAGTCACGCTGATCGGCAGCAAAACCCAGACGCTCATTGGCTTCAACCGTATCGGCACCGCCATCCTGCAGCTCGTAGGCGCGAATCTTGTTCAACAGACCAATGCCGCGACCTTCCTGACGCAAGTACAGCAATACACCGCGCCCTTCATGGGCGATCGCCTGCAGCGCCGCTTCCAGCTGCGAACCGCAATCGCAGCGCTGGCTGAACAGCGCATCGCCCGTCAGGCACTCGGAGTGCAGGCGTCCCAGTACCGGCGCGCCGTCGGCCACATCACCCAGACTGAGCACCACGTGCTCGCGACCGGTGGCCTCATCGAGAAAACCATGCATGGTGAAGGTGGCAAAGGGTGTAGGCAGCTTGGAGGCAGCAACGAAAACGACGGGCACCTTGTGCTCCTGAAATAACGTGAATATTTGACGTGGACTGGATTGTAACAGCAGCGTGGCACCGGTGCTTATGCTGAATTTTTGTGCAGACATATCGAAAAGTTCGATGCGCCTTGCCGATCTGAGGGCAACCTAGAACGGATACGGCTGCTTCCAGCGCGTGAATATCTCGCGCAACTGGCCACTTGGCACCAGCTCATCCATGCGCTGATCGAAAATTTCCTTGAGGGCACGGCCTTCCGGGGTTTTGGCAAATGCCAGGTACAACGGCAGTTCAGCCAGGTGGGTACGCCGAAATGCCGACGGATTCTGCGCCTGCGACAACACATAGTCGACCTCGGTCAGGGCATCGATGTAGAAATCGACGCGACCATACTCAAGCATCGGCAGAATGCCCTCACGCCGCTGAACCTCGCGGTAACGGTCAACATAGGGCAGGTAACTGTTGAAATCGTAACCACGCACCCAAGCCAATTGGAACTGACCCAGCGTTTCCTGGGTAGGTACCGGCCGACTGGCCAACCCCAGGGCATAGATATGGTCTTGGTCAAAGTGCCAGCGCGGGTAGATATTATCGGCGCTTTCCTCATGATAAGAGCCGACCCAGGCATCTGCTTCGCCACGCTTTACCAAGCCGATGGCGCGACTGTAAGGCACGCTCGCCGTCTTGACCTTGACACCTACGGGCTCAAAAACCTTGCGCAGCAGCTCCCAGGCCAGGCCTGTGCCGTCGGCATTGGTGTAGTCGAGCCACACCTCGCTGGCCAAACGAGCGTGCAAAGGCTTTTTCGGCAAGGGCTCTGCTGCCCACGTCACACCTCCTGCCAAAAGCAGGACCAGTAGCAACCATCGGCATCCTTGCATCGCCCTATCTCCTTAGGTAAAGCTCCATACTAGCCCTTGCATCGTCAGCCAGGCGAATACACCGGCAAGCACATCGTCGATCATGATGCCGACACCTCCATGCACATGCCGATCAAGCCAACTGATCGGCCAGGGCTTGAGTATGTCAAAGAAGCGGAATACCAAGAACCCGACCAACAACCATTGCCAGCCTTGCGGCACCAGCCACAGGGTAATCCACATCCCCACCATCTCGTCCCAGACGATACCCTCATGGTCGTGCACACGTAAATCGCTGGCAACCTTGCCGCACAGCCAGAAACCAAAGAGCATGGTCAGGCCCAGCATCAGCCAGTAACCCCAGTCTGGCAGCATTTGCCACAAGGGCATGAACGGCAAGGCAACCAGAGACCCCCAGGTCCCCGGCGCCTTCGGCAAAGTACCCGAGCCGAAGCCGAATGCCATGAAATGCCAAGGGTTGCTCCAGACCGAAGGCGGAACAGGCTTCACCTGATTACGGTGATCGGTCACGGTGTCTCCCTAATCGCTAAAGTGTTGATAGCCCCGAACAGCCGGGGTGATGTTGCGCCCTTCCCGATCGTACAGGCTGACACCGGAGCCAACCTCGACCCTGCCAACCACGTGAATCGGCCAGCCGGCGGCCAGCAGCCCCGGGAGTTCGGCATCGGGAAGCGTGAAGGCCAGCACATAATCGTCGCCACCGGTCAATGCGGCGTGACGCGCACCCTCCAGCCCCAAAAAGCCGCGTAATGCCTGGCTCATCGGTAGCGAGTCCACCTGCAAATGCAGCGCCACGCCAGAGGCTTTGGCGATATGCCCACAGTCAGCCAGCAAGCCGTCGGAGATATCCAGCGCCGAGGACGCCTTGCCGCGTAACGCCTGGCCGAGTGCCAACTGCGGTGCTGGCGACCAGTAGTGCGCCAGCAGCGGTGCCGCCAGCGACGGCTCGGCTTGACGTTCCGCAAGCACCAGCGGCAGCGCGCCAGCAGCGTTGCCCAGTTCACCCCCCACACACACCAGGTCGCCTGGTTGCGCACCGGCGCGGGTCAGCGCCTGCCCGGCAGGCACCCGGCCAAACACGGTCATGGTCAGGCTCAAGGGGCCACGGGTGGTATCGCCACCGACCAGGCTCAGGTTGCACTGCCTGGCCATCTGATTGAGGCCTTCTGCGTAAGCGCGCAACCAGTCCGCCGACGTGTCCGGCAGGGTCAGGGCAAGGGTAAACGCGAGGGGGGTAGCGCCCATCGCCGCCAGGTCACTGGCGGCAACGGCCAGCGAACGCTGGCCGAGCAGGAACGGGTCACTGTTGTGCGGGAAATGCACACCGACAACCAGCGTGTCGGTAGACACCGCCAACTGTTCGCCCGCTGGCAAGGCCAGCAGGGCACAGTCGTCACCGATGCCCAAGGCAACTCCTTCGCCACCTTGCGCACACGGTGCGGCGGCGAAGTAGTGACGGATCAGTTCGAACTCACCCATTGGCCAGCAGCGCCGAGATCAGCGCTTGTATGCCCGTACTTCGGCTTCACGAAGCCGTGGAGCCAGCTTGTCGAGCACACCGTTGACGAACTTGTGGCCATCGGTGGCACCGAAGACCTTGGCCAGCTCAACACCTTCGTTGATCACAACGCGAAACGGCACGTCGACCCGCTTGATGAACTCCCAGGTCGACAGCCGCAGTACAGCCAGCTCTACCGGGTCGAGTTCTTCCAGTGGCAGGTCGAGGCACGGAGCCAGGGCCTTGTCGATCTCTTCCTTCATGACCGGAACCCCGTGCAGGATCTCCCGGAAGTAGGCGCCGTCGACATCGCTGAAATCGTTATCGACCCGGAACTGCGCTTCGATCTCGTTCAGCGACTGCTTGGCCATGTGCCACTGATACAGGGCCTGGGTCGCGAGCTGACGGGCTTCGCGACGCTTGGCGCTTTTCGATGGTTTGCCAGCATCCGCAGGTTTTGGATCGCGCGGGTTGAAACGATCGCTTTCGTCGCTAATCACTTGGCCTCCAACTGCGCCAGCAGGCTGACCATTTCCAGGGCGGACAGGGCTGCTTCAGCGCCCTTGTTGCCGGCCTTGGTGCCGGAGCGCTCGATGGCCTGTTCGATCGAATCGACAGTCAATACACCGAAGGACACCGGTACGCCGAACTCCATGGACACCTGGGCCAGGCCCTTGGTGCACTCGCCTGCCACGTATTCGAAATGCGGAGTGCCGCCACGGATCACCGCGCCCAGGGCGATGATGGCCGCGTATTCACTTTGCTGGGCGACTTTCTGTGCAACCAGCGGGATCTCGAACGCACCCGGGGCACGGATGATGGTGATGTCGCTTTCGCTGACGCCATGGCGAACCAGGGCATCAACGGCACCGCTCACCAGGCTTTCGACGACGAAGCTGTTGAAGCGGCCAACCACCAAAGCATAGCGACCTTTGGGGGCGATGAAGGTACCTTCAATGGTCTTCAGAGTCATTCCGGGATTCTCATCTTAAAGAGCCAGGCCGCACCGACGCGGCCTGTGGGAGGTTTGGTCACGAACACGCAGTGCAATAAACGCCTGCTTTATTCGGAGGGCACGTATTCTACAACTTCCAGATCGAATCCGGATATCGCATTAAATTTCATCGGCGAACTCATCAGGCGCATTTTGCGTACGCCGAGGTCACGGAGAATCTGCGAACCCGCACCGACGGTGCTGTAGGTTGTCGGGGTTTTCACCTGAGCGCTGTCGGCGGTCTCACGGATATGCGCCAACAGCACGTCACCGTCCAACGGGTGGCCGAGCAACAACACAACACCACTGCCCGCCTCTGCCACCGCGCTCATTGCGGCACGCAGGCTCCAGCGGCCGGGCTGCTTGACCATCAGCAGGTCACGCAGCGGGTCCATGTTGTGAACCCGAACCAGGGTCGGTTCTTCTGCGCAGATATTGCCCAGGGTCAGTGCCAGGTGCACATCACCCTCGACCGAGTCACGGTAGGTAACCAGGTTGAATTGGCCCAATTCGCTGTCCAGCGGCTGCTCGGAAATCCGCTGAATGGTACGTTCGTGGATCATCCGGTAGTGAATCAGGTCGGCGATGGTGCCGATCTTGATGCCGTGCTCGGCGGCAAACGCTTCCAGCTCCGGGCGACGGGACATGGTGCCGTCGTCATTCATGACCTCGCAGATCACGCCACTTGGCTCAAAACCGGCCATGCGCGCCAGATCACACGCAGCCTCGGTATGGCCTGCGCGGGCCAGCGTACCGCCGGCTTGCGCCATCAGCGGGAAGATATGGCCTGGGCTGACGATGTCTTCGGCCTTGGCATCACGCGCGGCGGCAGCCTGAACGGTACGCGCACGGTCAGCAGCGGAGATACCGGTAGTGACACCTTCGGCAGCCTCGATCGAGACCGTGAACTTGGTGCCAAAGCCCGAACCGTTGCGCGGTGCCATCAACGGCAACTTGAGCAGTTCACAGCGCTCGCGCGACATCGGCATGCAGATCAGGCCCCTGGCATGCTTGGCCATGAAGTTGATGTGCTCAGCCTTGCAGGCCTCGGCGGCCATGATCAGGTCGCCTTCGTTCTCGCGATCTTCGTCATCCATCAGGATGACCATTTTGCCCTGGCGGATGTCTTCAACCAGTTCTTCGATGCTGTTGAGCGCCACGCGGCACCCCCTTCTCATTCAGGATTTCAGGTAGCCGTTGGCGGCCAGGAAACTTTCAGTGATACCGCTGCCCTTGGTCGACTCGGCGGCTTTGTCGCCGAGCAACAGACGCTCCAGGTAGCGGGCCAGCAGGTCGACCTCAAGGTTGACCCGACGACCAGCGCGGTAGTCGGCCATGATGGTTTCGGCCAGGGTGTGGGGCACGATTGTCAGCTCGAACTCGGCGCCATCGACGGCGTTCACCGTCAGGCTGGTGCCGTCGACGGTAATCGACCCCTTGTGCGCAACGTACTTGGCCAGTTCCTTTGGCGCACGAACACGGAACTGGATGGCGCGAGCGTTATCGCTACGCGATATGATTTCGCCGACACCGTCGACGTGGCCGCTGACCAGATGACCGCCCAATCGGGTGGTCGGCGTCAGGGCTTTTTCCAGGTTGACCCGGCTGCCGCTCTTGAGGTCGGAGAAGGCAGTGCAGTCCAGGGTTTCGCGGCTGACATCGGCCCAGAAGCCGTCGCCAGGCAGCTCGACTGCCGTCAGGCAGACACCATTCACCGCAATGCTGTCGCCAAGTTTCACATCGCCCAGGTCCAGCTTGCCGGTTTCGACATAAACCCGCACATCGCCACCTTTTGGGGTCAACGAGCGAATGCTGCCGATAGATTCGATAATGCCTGTGAACATGAGTCCTCCTCGAGAACGGGCCGCGCGTGGCGCAAGCCGAAAATTATACGCCGGACGTCGGCACAGGGATCGCGGTGACTCGCCAGTCATCGCCAACCGCTCGCATTTCAGTGATTTTCAGCGCCGGCGCCTCGCTCATGCGGGCCAGCGGCCAATCAAGCAGCGGCCTGGCGCTGGAGCCGAGGAACTTGCCGGCAATGAACAGTTGATACTCGTCCACCAGCCCAGACTGCGCAAATGCCCCAGCAAGCCCCGGGCCGGCCTCGACCAGCACCTCATTGACGCCCCGGGCAGCCAGCTCACGCAGCAATGCACGCAAGTCGACCCGCCCCTCCTGAGTGGGCAGTCGCAGCAGCTCCAGGCCCGCCTGAGCATAGCGCTCATCGTGCGCGGCGGCAGTCGCCACCAGCGCAGGACCGGCCTGATAGAACGCGGCCTCCAACGGCAGGCGCAAACGCCCATCGATCAGCACCCGCAGCGGCGGGCGAGCCAGCGCCAAGGCGGTATTTTCCGCATCCAGCCCCAGTTCTTCGCCACGCACAGTCATCCGGGCATTGTCCGCGATCACGCTTTCAGCGCTGGTCAGCACCACACTGGAACGCGCACGCAAACGTTGAACGGCCGAGCGTGCGGCAGGCCCGGTAATCCACTGGCTCTCGCCACTGGCCATGGCGGTGCGGCCATCAAGGCTCATCGCCAGTTTGACCCGCACATAAGGCAGGCCATGTTCCATACGCTTGAGAAAGCCCGGGTTCAACGCGCGTGCCTCGGCCTCAAGCACTCCGCTGGACACCTCAATACCGGCATCGGCCAAGCGCTTCAGGCCTTGACCGGCAACCTGTGGATTGGGGTCCTGCATGGCCGCAACAACCCGCGCCACACCGGCGTTGACCAGCGCCTCGGCACAAGGCGGTGTGCGGCCATGATGGCTGCAAGGCTCAAGGGTGACATAGGCGCAGGCGCCACGGGCCAATTCGCCTGCCTGGCGCAATGCATGAACCTCAGCATGCGGTTCACCGGCACGAACATGCCAGCCTTCACCCACCACCTGACCATCACGCACAATCACGCAGCCGACGCGAGGATTAGGGTGGGTTGAGTACAGCCCCTTGCGCGCCAGTTCCAGGGCGCGGGCCATGTAGTGAGCATCCAGCACAGCGCGTTCAGTGGGCATGATCACTCTTTAGCCGGCTCTCGGGCCAGACGGTCAATCTCTTCACGGAATTCATCGAGGTCCTGGAAGCGTCGGTAAACCGAGGCGAAACGGATGTAGGCGACCTCATCGAGTTTCTGCAGCTCGGCCATCACCAATTCGCCCACGACCAGCGACTTGACCTCACGCTCGCCGGTTGCCCGCAGCTTGTGCTTGATATGCGCCAGTGCCGCTTCCAGTCGCTCGACGCTGACCGGGCGCTTCTCCAGCGCACGTTGCATACCGGCGCGCAGCTTGTCTTCATCGAACGGCTGTCGGCTGCCATCCTGCTTGATCAAGCGAGGCAGGACCAATTCGGCGGTTTCAAAGGTGGTAAAGCGTTCACCGCAGGCGACGCATTCGCGCCGACGGCGCACTTGCTCACCCTCGGCGACCAGTCGCGAGTCGATGACTTTGGTGTCGTTGGCACCGCAGAAGGGACAGTGCATGGTGGCAGGCAACAAAAAAAGGGAGGGCCATGGTAGCGCATCTCACTGGCAAGACAAGCCAAAGGGTTTACCATCCAGTGAGGAAACGTCCTCAAGGAACCTCTTCATGCGCTTTCGAGCACTCATTCTGCTCAGTTTTGTCGGCCTGCTCGTCGCCTGCAGTAGCGATGCGCCCAAACAGACGCAGACAGACACCTCCCCAACCACCAGCACGTCACCTGCGGCCCCCGGCCCTCTGCCGGCCTATCAGCGCGAACTCAGCGGCACCCTGCTGGGCATACCGGCCAACGCCGATGTTGAGCTGGCGTTGCTGGTCATTGACGAACGCGGTCGTCCGCAGCGCTTGCTGGCCAGCAGCTCACTCGCAGGTAACGGTCAGGCACTGCCCTTTCATTTACGCTTCAACCCGGAAGCCTTCCCCAGTGGAGCACGTGTTGAACTGCGCGGTCGGGCCAGTCAGTCAGGGCAACTGATCCTGCACTTGCCGGCACTGCGGGTTACCCAGGCAACCACCCAGGCCACTGGGCCGCTGCGTTTTGAGAAGGCGCCATGACGGCAGCACCGTCATCACTGCAAGGGGCATTGAGTGAACTGCTCGGCGATGCGCGACTGGTCGCCAGCCACCTGCCGGGCAGTGACCTGAGGCTCTGGCTGATCGATGCGGACAACATGGACCGCGCCTTCAGCCCCGAAGAGACCCGACGCATCCTCCATGAGCCGCCATATTGGAGCTTTTGCTGGGCCAGCGGCCTGGCCATGGCGCGCTTTTTGTGTGAGCGACCGGAGTGGGTTGAAGGCAAGCGCGTGCTCGACTTCGGCGCAGGCTCTGGCGTTGCGGGTATTGCAGCGGCCAAGGCCGGCGCCCTTGAAGTGGTGGCCTGCGACCTCGACCCTCTGGCGCTGGACGCATGCCGGGCCAATGCCGAACTGAACGGGGTGAACCTGAACTACTCCACGGACTTTTTTGCCGAAGCCGACCGCTTCGACCTGATTCTGGTCGCCGACGTACTCTATGACCGGGCCAACCTGCCGCTGCTCGACGAATTCCTCAGCCGTGGCCGTGAAGCCTTGGTGGCCGACTCCCGCGTGCGCGACTTCAGCCACCCGCTGTATCAATCACTGGGCGTCCTCGAAGCCCTGACCCTGCCGGACCTGGCCGAGCCTCACGAATTCCGCCGGGTCAGCCTGTACCACGCCAGCCGACAGCCTTTATAGTGCTGCCATTCAAGGATTTGCGAGAGTCGCGATGAGTCAAGAAACGCCGTACATTTTCGACGCCAGCGCTGCCAACTTCGATCAGCTGGTGATCGCCAACTCCCATCACAAACCGGTGCTGGTGGATTTCTGGGCCGAATGGTGTGCGCCGTGCAAAGCGCTGATGCCGCTGCTTGCACAAATCACGGAGAGCTACCAAGGCGAGCTGCTGCTGGCCAAGGTCAACTGTGACATCGAACAGGATATCGTTGCACGCTTCGGTATCCGCAGCCTGCCGACCGTAGTGCTGTTCAAGGATGGTCAACCGGTTGATGGCTTCGCGGGTGCCCAGCCCGAGTCGGCAATCCGAGCGCTGCTCGAGCCTCATGTTCAAATGCCGCCGCCACCAGCCGCCGACCCTATGGTGCTGGCTCAGGCACTGTTTTCTGAAGGGCGCTTTGGTGAAGCCGAGACCACCCTCAAGGCACTGCTCACTGAAGACAACAGCAATGCCGGCGCACTGATTCTCTACGCCCGCTGCCTGGCAGAACGCGGTGAGCTGGGCGAAGCCCAGACCGTCCTCGATGCCGTGAAAAGCGATGAGCACAAGGCCGCACTGGCAGGCGCCAAAGCCCAGTTGACCTTCCTGCGGCAAGTGGTGGACTTGCCTGACGCCGCCACCCTCAAGACACGCCTGGCGCAGAATGCAGAGGATGATGAAGCGCTTTACCAGCTGGCGATTCACCAACTGTCACGCCAGCAATACGAAGCGGTGCTAGAGGCACTGCTGAAACTGTTCGTGCGCAACCGTGGCTATGACGGTGGCCTGCCGCACAAGACATTGCTGCAGGTGTTCGACCTGCTCGGCAATGATCACCCGCTGGTGGGTACCTATCGACGCAAACTGTTTGCAGCGCTGTACTAAGCAGCCTATCGCCGGCGCCTGCACACGCGGCAGGCGCCGGACGCTCATCCAAGCCAGCGATACACCGGCGCATCCGCCCCGCTTTCAACCTTCACCTGTGCACTGTGGCGCAAGCGCACCAGCAGTCGCTTGCCGGCCGCCGTACTGCCAGCAAGCGCAGCCAAGCCTTCCAACAACGCCGGCCCATTGAGCTGCCCGGCCTGACGCAACAAGGTCAGCGCCGCTTGCCACTGCACATCATCCGGACGCACGCTCGACACACTGGCTTCGGTAGGCGGAGTCGCGGGCAGAGCACGTTCCAGATGCCCACCCAACTGCGCCCACTCGGCCGGATCAAGTTCGAGTGTCAGGTCCACCGGCCAGTCACCAATATGTCCACGAATACGCACAGGCCTCTCCTTCAGATCATCCGATAGCCCATGCTCCCACGGCAACAGGCTGCCGCCAAGCACACTGGCAACCACTCGACAACTTGTTATAACATTGCGATTCAAGCCCCACCTCTACGGAGACCGTTCCATGCGCCGTCTGCTGCTCGCCTTGCCGTTTGCCCTGTTGCCACTCACGGCAGCACACGCCGAGAAAGACCATGATCATGCCCATGGCAGCCTTGACGCCCATGAGCATGGCGTGGCGCATCTCAATGTCGTGCTCGATGACAAGACACTTGAGCTGGAACTGGAAAGCCCAGCCATGAACCTCGTGGGCTTTGAGCATGCGGCCATCAGTGCGGCCGACAAGGCCAAGGTCGCGGCCGTCCGCAAACAACTGGAGCAGCCGCTGACGCTGTTTGGCTTGGCCAATGCGGCGCAGTGCACGGAAACCGACGAAGCCCTGGAAAGCCCATTGTTCGGTGATACCCCATCTGACGATGACGCCACCGATGATCACCACGCCGCCCACGAAGACGAACACAGCGAGATCCACGCCCATTACCAACTGACCTGTGAACAGCCAGGCAAACTGGCCAACCTGGATTTGGGCCCACTGTTCAAAACCTTCCCCGCCACTCAGAAAATTACGGTGCAGTTGATCGGCCCCAATGGCCAGAAAGGCCTGGAAGCAACCCCGAACAAGGCCATGGTTGCGTTCTGAATGCGCCAGCCACTGATCGAGTTGACAGACCTGGCGTTCGCCTGGCCGGGCCATCCACCCTTGCTGGATATCCCGGCCTTCCATTTGGATACGGGTGAATCGCTATTCCTCAAAGGCCCCAGTGGTAGCGGAAAAACCACCCTGCTCGGCCTGCTTGGTGGCGTGCAGCAACCTGACCACGGCAGCATTCGCCTGCTCGGTCAGACGCTGAGCACGCTCAAGCAAGGCGCTCGCGATCGCTTTCGCGTTGACCATACCGGCTACATCTTCCAGCAGTTCAACCTGCTGCCGTTTCTCTCGGTCCGCGAAAACGTCGAACTGCCCTGCCGCTTCTCCAAGGTTCGCGCAGCCAAGGCCTGTGAGCGCTACGGCAGCGTCGATCAGGCTGCCGCCAGCCTGCTGGCTCATCTGGGCCTGAAAGACCCCGCCTTGTTGATGCGTCGTGCCGACAGCCTATCGATTGGCCAGCAGCAACGCGTCGCCGCAGCCCGCGCATTGATTGGCCAACCTGAGCTGGTGATCGCCGACGAGCCAACCTCAGCCCTCGATGCTGACAGTCGTGAGGCGTTTATCCGCTTGCTGTTCGCAGAGTGCAGAGCGGCCGGCTCCAGTTTGCTGTTTGTCAGCCATGACCAGAGCCTGGCGCCCTTGTTCGACCGCCACCTGTCGCTGCCAGAACTCAACCGCGCGGCCCGTCCGGCCAATGACCTGGAGGCCTGATGTACCTGCTACGCCTTGCACTGGCCAGCCTGGCCAATCGACGCTTCACCGCCTTCCTGACCGCCTTCGCCATTGCTTTGTCTGTATGCCTGCTGCTGGCAGTGGAACGCGTACGCACTGAAGCCCGTGCCAGCTTCGCCAGCACCATCAGCGGCACCGACCTGATCGTCGGCGCACGCTCCGGCTCGGTGAACCTGCTGCTGTATTCGGTGTTTCGCATTGGCAATGCCACCAACAACATTCGCTGGGACAGCTATGAGCATTACGCCAGCGACCCACGGGTGAAATGGGCGATTCCGATTTCCTTGGGTGACTCGCACCGTGGCTACCGCGTGATGGGCACTTCCGAGGCCTACTTTGAGCACTACCAGTACGGCCACAAGCAATCCTTGCAACTGGCTCAAGGCCGCGCCTTTGCCAATGACCCATTTGAAGTGGTACTGGGCGCCGAAGTCGCGCAGGCCCTGCATTACACCCTGGGCGACAAGCTGGTACTGGCTCACGGCGTGGCGGCAATCAGCCTGGTCAAACATGACGACAAGCCGTTCACGGTAGTCGGTATTCTGCAGCGGACCGGCACACCGGTAGACCGCACACTGCACATCAGCCTGGGCGGCATGGAGGCGATCCACGTTGACTGGCACAACGGTGTTCCCGCACGCGGGGCCGGTCGTGTCAGCGCCGATCAGGCGCGCAACATGGACCTGACGCCCAGTGCCATTACCGCGTTCATGCTCGGCCTGAACAACAAAATCGCCACCTTTGCTCTGCAACGCGAGATCAGCGAGTACCGCAATGAACCACTGCAGGCCATTCTGCCAGGCGTCGCCCTGCAGGAACTGTGGAGCCTGATGAGCACTGCCGAGCAGGCGCTGTTCGTGGTATCCCTGTTTGTCGTGCTGACCGGCCTGATAGGCATGCTGACCGCCATTCTCACCAGCCTGAACGAACGACGCCGGGAAATGGCCATACTGCGCTCGGTGGGTGCCCGCCCTTGGCACATCGCCGGCCTGCTGGTACTGGAAGCCTTTGCGTTGTCGGTTGCAGGCATACTCGCAGGCCTGTCCCTGCTTTACCTGGGCATCGCCCTGGCCCAAGGGTATGTGCAAGCCAACTATGGCCTGTACCTGCCACTGGCCTGGCCCAGCAGCCACGAATGGACATTGCTGGCAATCATCCTGGGCGCCGCGCTATTGATGGGCAGCGTGCCCGCTTGGCGTGCCTATCGGCAGTCACTGGCGGACGGTCTGTCGATTCACTTATGAGACCAATACCCATGGCCCGCGCCTTGTTCTTGTTGCTACTGGTTGCCACACCGCTGTGGGCGGGCGAACCCCGCACCCTGGAATGGCCACAGCTGATCCCTCCTGGCGCACCGGTGATCGAGCCGCAGATGGCACCCTTGCATGACCTGTCACAACTGGGCAATGCGCTGGCGGCAGAGAGTGCCCCGGCAGCGCACCAGCAAGCACCGGATGCGCCGGTCGTCCAGGCGCTGGACGGTCAGCAGGTCAAGCTACCTGGCTACATCGTACCGCTGGAGGTCAACGAGGAGGGGCGTACGACTGAGTTCCTTCTGGTGCCTTACTACGGCGCGTGCATTCATGTGCCTCCGCCCCCGTCCAACCAGATCGTGCATGTGGTCAGTGAGCTCGGCATCAAGGTCGAGGAGCTTTACCAGCCGTACTGGATCGAAGGCCCGATGCGTGTCCAGTCGTCGAGCAGTGAGCTGGCTGAAGCGGGTTATCAGATGGACGCCGAGAAAATCTACGCCTATGAACTACAATAACAGCCGCTCTGGAGCGCTATCGCGGTTTCATTGAGCTGAGTCAAATTCTCCCCGCTGCTGGCTCTTTACCATTGGCACATTACATTCTAAATGTCCTTTGGGAGCTTCCATGAACAAGTCCTTGCTTGGCGCCTCGCTGATTGCCCTGGCGCTTACAGCCCCTGTTGCCCACGCCCACAAGGCGGGTGAATTTATTATGCGTGCTGGCGCTATCACCACCGCTCCTAACGAAGACAGCGGCAACCTCAAGCTGGACGGCAACAAGGTTCCCGGCACCAAAGCGACGCTGGACAGCGATACCCAACTGGGCTTGACCTTCGCCTACATGCTGACCGACCACGTTGGCCTGGAACTGCTGGCAGCGACGCCATTCCAGCACACCGTTAGCGTCAAGGGCGCAGGCCTGGACGGCAAACTGGGCGACATCAAGCAACTGCCACCGACCCTGTCGCTGCAGTACTACCCGCTTGACGCGAGCTCCAAGTTCCAGCCGTATGCCGGTATCGGCCTGAACTACACCATGTTCTTCGATGAAGACCTGAGCAGCAACCGCAAGGCCCAGGGCTTCAGCAACCTGAAACTGAAGGACTCGGTAGGCCTGGCTGGCCAACTGGGCATGGACTACATGCTGACCGACAACTTCCTGGTCAACGCTGCGGTCTGGTATATCGACATCGACACCGAGGCCAGCATCGATGGCCCGAGCGCGCTGAACGTAGGCAAGACCAAGGTCGACGTGGATGTCGATCCATGGGTCTACATGGTCGGCGTCGGCTACAAGTTCTAAGGCCTGGCCTTAATAAAAAAACGGCGATTAAATCGCCGTTTTTTTGTTTCAGCGCCCCAGAAGCCGGGCAAGGCCTTCGGCCATTGGCGTAGGTTCGGGAAAGCGGAAGCGCTGCAGCAGACGGGTATTGTCTGCACGCGAATGGCGGATATCGCCAGAACGCGCAGGCCCATGAGTGATCGCAGGCAAGCTGCCGACCACCGTTTTCAGGGCAGCCAACAGTTGGTTCAACGAGGTGGCCTGATTCAAGCCGACGTTCACTGCACCCTCTTCCACCTGATCCAGCGTCAGCGCCTGCAGCATCACACTCACCAGATCACCGACATAGACGAAGTCGCGGGTCTGCTCGCCATCACCAAACACAGTAATGGGCTGCCCGCTGAGCGCCCGCTCGCTGAAGATGCTGATCACGCCCGAATACGGCGATGAAGGGTCCTGGCGCGGACCGAAAATATTGAAGAAGCGAAACACTACGGGCTCCAGGCCATGCTGACGGCGGTAGAAGTCCAGGTAGTGTTCACTGGCCAACTTATCCACGGCATAAGGCGTGAGGGGCGCCTTGGGCGTCTCCTCACTGATCGATTCGCCTTCACCGTTGTTGCCATACACGGCTGCACTGGAGGCAAAGAGCACCCGCCGAATGCCGGCCAGGCGCATGGCCTCGCACACATTCAGGGTGCCGATGAAATTGCTCTGGTGAGTTTTCACCGGGTCTTCGACCGACGCTTGGACCGATGCCACCGCTGCCAGGTGAACCACCGCCTGGCACCCTGCCGCCGCCTGGGCGACCAGCGCCGCGTCAGCGACATCGCCTTCGATCAGTTGCAGCTTGGGGTGCTGCAACTGCAGGTTGCTGCGCTTGCCGGTGGACAGGTCATCCAGTACCCGCACCGCGTAGCCGTTTGCCAACAGCGCGTCGCTCAAGTGAGAGCCGATGAAGCCTGCGCCGCCGGTAATCAGAATAGGTGCATCAGCCATGTCGGTAGAATCGATCCAGTAGTGTCGGCAGGCCGGCACGCCAGGCGCGCGGCTTGATACCGAAGGTGTGCAGAATTTTCTTGCAGGCCAGCACCGCGTGCTGTGGCTCTTCAGCCGCATCCGGGCGTGCCGCGTGCGCCTGTGCAGTCGGCGCTTCGACAGCAAGCTTGTGAAGCTGCGAGGCTTCACTGAGGATCGCCTGGCCTAGCGCGAGCGGCGTAGTCGCCTCATTGCCCGCGTAATGGTAAGTGCCCCACAGTGGGGCCGCGCAATCCAGCTGCTTGAGCACGGAGAGAATGACCCGTGCGGCATCATCGACTGGCGTCGGGTTTCCACGGCGGTCGTCCGCCAGCAGTAACTCCTGAGCCTGTTCGGCGCGCGTCAGGAAGCGCCCAAGAACGCCGTCCAGGCTTTCGTCGAGCAACCAGCCAAAGCGCAGCAGTACATGCTGCGGGCAGGTGGCGCGGACGCTCTGCTCGATCCGCCAGAGCGCTTGCCCGCGCAGGCCCAACGGCACTGGCTCGTCCTTCTCACTGTAGGCCGTGGCCCGAGAACCATCGAACACGCGGTAGCTGGAAGGCTGTACCAGGATAATGCCGTGGTGCTGGCACAGCTCAGCCAGACGCTCTACCGAGCGCTCCTGCTGTGCCAGTCGTTGCTCGCTGACCGACTCGGCCTGAAACCAGTCGAAATAATAGGCCAGATTCACCAACGCATCGGGGCGGGTGTCATCCAGTAACTGGGTCAGGCTGGCAGCGTCCCACCCCTTATCCGGCGGACGCGGCGCCAGAAAGCCGATGTCTTCCTCGGCTCCAAGGCGAATCAGCGCTTGCCCGAGGGCACTTCCACCACCCAACAGCATCAGGCGCATTCGCATAGAGTCAGCAGGTCCGGTCAGAAATAGGGGAAAGCGGATATTTTGCGGCTTCCTGCGGGGGATGTCCAACCTGCGGGTTGGCGGAAGGCAGCGGGAGTCGAACCTGCCCGGGAACGGCTGCCGTCCCCAACCGGGTTTGAAGCCCGGCCGCGCCACCGGGCGCGATTGCCTTCCTTGTCATACGTCGCGGGGTACGTGGGCCAGCGCATTGTCCTTCCGGATGCGACGCTGGTCGCCGAGACGGCGGGTCAGGCCGACACGGTCGAAATACTCGAGAATCTGAATACTGCGTTTACGGCCGATCCCCAGCACATCGCGAAAACGCACCACCTGCACACTCAGGTCCTCTGCAGCCACCTGCATGAGCATAGCCGCCATTTTTCGCACTGTGGCGTCCGGGTAAAACAGGTCGCGCACCACCTGATGAACTTGCCCCAAGCGCGCCATCTTGCGTAACAGCAGCCGTACCGCGGCCTCCTCGCTGTGGGTTGCACGGGCCAGGTCACGCACCCAGGGCGGGTCGAAACCGGACGCCTGCACGTACGGCTGCAACTGCTCCCACAACGCCATGTCCGCGTCGCTCAGACGCGCCTGGTGTTCCGGCAGGTGCAACCAAGGCCCACTGCTGGCAAGTAACCCGGCGGCCAGCAGTTCCTCAATCAAGCTGATGAACACCGGGCGCTCCAACGGCAACGCCACGAAACGTCGCAAGCGGTCACGGTCTGGGCCCAGTTGATCCGGCTCGAGCGTATGAAACCGGGCCAATTGCACCAGCGCCTCCTGCTTGAGCGCCTGCCACTGGGCTGTCGCGAACAACCGTGCACCCTGGCGCGTGGCAACAACACTGACGTCCTCGGGTAAACGCCAACTGCTGCGCAGGCGATTGAACTGACGCTCCAGCTGTTGCGGGTCCAGCCCGGTCGCCCCCTGCGCAAGCAGGGCCGGTAGCGCCTGCTCCAGGCTCTCGGCCTCGGCCAGCGCGTGCAACTGCGCCAGCCGCGCCGGACTGCGACGCTGCCTGGCCGGGGCAAAGGGGTCCAGCACCTTACCGCCACCGAGGGTGCGCTGAGCGCGCTGGTCGCGCAGCACAAGGTGATCGCCATGCACGGCGTGCAATGGGGCGTTGAGCAGCAGTTGCGCGAACATGCGCCCACCGGGCGCCAGGTATTCCCCCTGCAACAGGGCGACCTTGGCGGTGACATCCTGGGTGCCAAGGTGCACATGCACCGAACTGAAGTGCTCAAACTGGCGTGTTTCGCTGCCCAGCAACTGCAACTCGATATCAACACGCTGAGTCGTGGCATACAACCACTCGGCCAGTAGCCAATCACCCCGGTGAATCTGCTCCACCCCCAGGCGCTCGGCACTGATGTTCAAGGCCACCCGCTGCCCGGCCCATGCTTCGACTGCGGCCTGGTTCTGGGCATGCAGGCCACGCACGCGCACCGGTTTGCCGGCCCTGCCCAACAGCAACGTGTCACCCACCTGCACATGTCCGGCCAATGCCGTGCCGGTCACCACAATACCTGCGCCAGCGACGCTGAATGCGCGGTCGATGGCCAGGCGAAAACCTCCTGCACTGCTGCGCCGTTGAACGTCACGCTGCGCGTTCAACAGCGCCTGACGCAGTGCTTCGATACCGCTACCAGACACACTCGACACCACGAATTGAGCTGCGCCCGCATAAGGCCCTGCCGCCAGCAAGGTGCGCACCTCGCGCTGCACCTCCTGCACCCTGGCAGGTTCGACGCGGTCACACTTGCTGATGACCACCAGCGCCCTGGGGATACCCAGCAGCTCGACAATCGCCAGATGCTCACGGGTCTGCGGCATCACCCCGTCGTCGGCCGCTACGACCAACAACACAAGGTCAATGCCGTGCGCCCCGGCGAGCATGTTGTGGATAAACCGCTCATGCCCAGGTACATCAATAAAACCGGTCTGTTCGGCCCCCGCCTGCAACGACGCATAGCGATACCCCAGGTCGATGGTGATACCGCGTTCGCGCTCCTCCCGGCGACGATCGCCTGCCTGCCCGGTCAATGCCTCTAGCAGCGCAGTCTTGCCATGATCGATATGCCCGGCCGTTCCGACAATCACCTTGCCATCGCTCCCGGCCGCAGTTGCGGCAACTGCTCAAGCCAGCCTGCTTCGTCATCCAACTGGCGCAGGTCCATCCACAGCGCATCGTCATCAATGCGCCCAAGCACGGGTATCGGCAAGGCGCGCAAGGCCGCCTCCAGCGCGAGCAAGTGACGCCCGCGCAAACGCTTGGACGCTTGTGCGCGCACACACAGGGCGGCGCTGGGCAAGCGGGCCACAGGCTGACTGCCACTGCCGATCATGCCGAGTGCGGGTTCCACACTGACCGTCCACAACTCACCCAGCGCGTGCGCCAGCACCGGTGCCAGGCGCTCGGCTTGCGCCAGAATGTCGGCCTGAGGGCGGGTCAGCAGGCGCAGGCTGGGCAAGCGCTCAGCCAGCCGCTCAGGGTTGCGGTACAGACCCAGCACAGCTTCCAGTGCAGCGAGGGTCAACTTATCCACACGCAGGGCACGCTTGAGCGGGTTTTTCTTGATCTGTGCAATCAACGCCTTGCGGCCTACGATCAAGCCCGCCTGAGGCCCACCCAGCAGTTTGTCGCCGCTGAAGGTGACGATATCGGCCCCGTCAGCCAAGGCCTGGCGAACCGTCGGCTCGGCGGGCAGCCCCCAGCGCGTCAGGTCCAGAAGGCTTCCACTGCCCAGGTCCTCCAACAGCGGCAGAGCATGCCGGTGGGCCAGTTCCGCCAGCGCTTGGGTCGGTACCTGATGGGTGAACCCCTGGATGCTGTAATTACTGCAATGCACGCGCATCAACAGGCCGCTGCGCGGGCCGATGGCGGCTTCATAGTCACGCGTATGCGTGCGGTTGGTTGTGCCCACTTCATGCAGTTTTACGCCAGCACGCGCCATGATGTCGGGGATCCGAAAGGCGCCACCGATCTCGATCAACTCACCGCGTGAGATGATCCCCTCCTTGCGCGCCCCCAGACTGTTGAGTGCCAGCAACACCGCTGCTGCATTGTTGTTCACCACCGTGACGGCTTCAGCACCAGTCAGCTCAAGGATCAGGTCCTCGATCAAGTCATCGCGGTCGCCGCGCTTGCCGCTCTCCAGGTCAAACTCCAGGTTCAGTGGATAGCGCGCAGCCTGCTGCACTGCATGAATGGCTTCTTCCGGCAGCAGTGCTCGCCCCAGGTTGGTGTGCAACACCGTACCGGTCAGGTTGAACACCCGACGCACCTGGCTTTGATGCTGCACCGCCAAACGCTCGCCAACCCTGCCAGCCAACACCTCGGGTATCAACTCAATGGCCTCCAACTGCCCCAACCGAGCAGGTTCTCGCAGGTCATCGAGTACGTGCCGTAGAGCACTGAGTAACGCCTCGCGCCCATAGCGCTCCGCCAACGGCTGGCAGGCCGGGCTACGCAACAGGCTATCGACGGAAGGAAGGCGCGCGGGCAGCGGGGCTAAACTGGAAGGCATCAAAGACTCTCCGGTCATCGCGCTCTCGACGCACGGCAGCGGTCGACTCTGCCGACGAAGGGAGCCGGGAACCCTGAGTGTAGCCGCTGGGCTCAGTCCCCTCCTGGCGCCAGCAGCAGGTTCGGTGCCAGGCGCTGATACCCCTCCTGATCCAGACGCAAATCAAGGGCCAGGCTGGCCAGGTCGGCACTCAAGGCTTCCGCTTCGGCGTCATGCTCCAGATAGACCAGTTTCAAATAACTGTTACACCCCGCGCAGCACTCGGCACGCAGCGGTGCCTGGCCGACAGGGTGGCGGTCATCCTCGAAACTGTAGTAACGCAGCCCCTTGCTCTGTTCGCAGTAGATGCATTTCACCCGTACCACATGCCACTCGCAGGCACACAAGGAACAGACCAGATAACGCAACCCATTGAATTTGCCCCGGTGGCGAATCACCCCGGCCATGGCCGGCGAGCCACAGGCCGGGCATTGCCTGAGGGTATCACCGGGCCTGAGTAGATCTTCCGGCAAACTCAATAACCAGTGGCTCCAGGCCACTTGCAGCGCAGCACCGAGAAAGGGCACCAAGGCCGCCGGCAGCCCAGCGTACTGCCCGCCGAGCAAGGCCAATGCCCACACCTTGCGCTGCCCGGGGCTGGAAGCGCGCAACTGTGCCAGTGTCGTACGCACAGGTTCCGAAGAGGCCTGATACTGCTGCAGCAATGCCTCCAGGTACGGCTGCCAATCGGCTTCGCGCACCAGGCTGTCTGCGGCTAGAGGTGGTAGACCGTGCTCAAGACACAGGCGGATGCGCTCAGGGTCTGGCGCGCAGATGCCCGGAGGCTGATCCAGCAAGCCTTGCTGGAGCTGACAAAGGCTGGCAGCAAAGCGCAGATAATCAGCCAGAGGATGCCCTGCAGCCATGTGCTCAAGACGCACACGGCGCAGGTCAAACAGGTTCGCAGGAGGCAAATGGATGAACGGCGGGGCACTCGCTGCCGCCTCGATATGGCCCGGTTCAAGTATCCTGCTCAAGCCGTCACCCCTTCTTGCCGATGTGGCTGTCCGACCGATCTTCACCGGTCACGTCCCGAAACCATAGCCCATGGTGCTTTTTCGCCCAGGCACGGCTCACCCAACCATGCACCATGGCACCGTTCGAGCCCTTGATCCAGATACCGGCATAGATATGCACGATGATGCTCAATACCAGCACGAATGCAGCCAATGCATGCAGCAGTGTCGCCAGACGAATACTGCCAATGCCGAAATACTGGCTGAAGTAGGCGCGCCAAATCACCACACCGCTGAGCAGCAACACCAGCATGCAAAGCAGCAACGTCCAGAACAGTAGCTTCTGCCCGGCGTTGTACTTACCTACAGGCGGCACGCCCTGCTCTTCATTGCGCATCACCCGGTCGACCCGCCGGAGCCAGAGTCGATCATTCGCCGTGAGCATGTTCGCCCGCCAGAAACGTATTACCAGACCCAGGAACAACACAAACATCAGCACCCCCATAAAAGGGTGCAATATCCGCGTCCAGGGCCCGCCACCAAACAGATGGCTGAGCCAGAACAATGCAGGATGAAACAGCGCCAGCCCGGACAACGCCGCCATGAAGAACAGAATGGCCACCGCCCAGTGGTTGCTGCGCTCATTCGCGGTGTAACGCAGGATCGGTTTGTCTTTCATGGCCGATCCTCCCCTTGTGCCCCGGGCTTGTTCGGATCGAAGACATGCACTGCCGGGTCGACCTCATGCACGCTGGGGTCCTTGCCAGCCGGATGCTCATCGTCCTCGATCCGCTGCGGGCCAATACGCACATAGTGGAAGAACCCTGCCAACACCGCCGCGCCCATGGCCAGCAACGCCAACGGCTTGCTCATGCCCTTCCACAAACCGACCAAGGGGCTGATCACCGGTTGATTCGGCAGGCCAGCGTAGAGCTGAGGCTGATCGGCATGGTGCAGCACGTACATCACATGAGTACCACCAACACCGTCTGGATCGTACAAGCCGGCCTGTTCGAAACCGCGCGACTTGAGATCGACGATGCGTTCGGCGGCATGCTCCTTCATGTCCGCCTTGCTACCAAAGACAATCGCACCGGTTGGGCAGGTTTTGACGCAAGCCGGCTCCAGCCCGACGGCGACCCGATCCGAACACAGGGTGCACTTGTAGGCCTTGTGGTCCTTCTGTGAGATCCGCGGAATATTGAACGGGCAGCCCGTGATGCAGTAACCACAGCCGATACAGTGATCCTGGTTGAAGTCGACGATGCCATTGGCGTGCTGGATGATCGCCCCCGGGCTAGGACAAGCCTTCAGGCACCCCGGATCGGCGCAGTGCATGCAACCGTCCTTGCGAATCAACCACTCCAGGTTACCCACCGTATTTTCATGTTCCGTGAAACGCATCAGGGTCCAGGTTTCGGCGCTCAGGTCCTGAGGGTTGTCATAGGTGCCGAGGCTACGCCCAACATCGTCACGCAACTCGTTCCATTCCGAGCACGCCACCTGGCAAGCCTTGCAGCCGATGCACTTGGACGTGTCGATCAGCTTCGCCACCTCCTCTTGCTGGCGCACCGAAGGCGGTAAGGTGGTGGTGGCTGAACGGGCAATAATGTCTTGGCTGGCCATCAGATTTTCTCCAGGTTGACCAGGAACGACTTGGATTCCGGGGTCTGGGTATTACCGTCACCGAGGTACGGCACCAAGGTATTGGTCAGGTAGCCGTGACGGGTGGCACCGGTGAAGCCCCAGTGCAAGGGAATGCCGATTTGATGCACGGTCTGGTTGTTGACCTGCAGTGGACGGATCCGCTTGGTCACTACGGCCACCGCCTCGATATGCCCTCGCTTGCAGGTCACCCGAACCCGATCCCCTGCGACAATGCCCTTCTCCTTGGCCAGTGCTTCGCCAATTTCAACGAACTGCTCTGGCTGCGTCACGGCGTTGATCGGGCAATGTTTGGTCCAGAAATGGAAGTGCTCGGTCAATCGGTAGCTGGTGGCGGCATAGGGGAAGTCCTTGGCCTGCCCCAGCGAGTCCCAGACCGAATCGAACACGCGTCCGGCCGGGTTGCTGGTCGCCTGCTTGTTGCCCGGGTGCAGCGGGTTGATGCCAATTGGCGTCTCGAACGGTTCGTAGTGCTCGGGGAACGGGCCTTCGGCCATCTTGTCCAGCGCGAAGAAGCGCGCTACCCCTTCGGGGTTCATGATGAACGGGTTCATCCCCGCCTCTGGAGCGACATCCGCTTTGTAGTCCGGCACGTCGGTACCGCCCCAGGTCTTGCCGTTCCACCAGACCAGTCGCTTGTTCGGTGCCCAGGGCTTGCCTTGCAGATCAGCCGAGGCGCGGTTGTACAGAATCCTTCGGTTCATCGGCCAGGCCCATGCCCACCCCAGGTTCTGCTTCATGCCATAGGGATCGCTATTGTCACGCCGGGCCATCTGGTTGCCTTGCTCGGTCCAGCTGCCGCAGAAGATCCAGCAGCCCGAGGCGGTGCTACCGTCGTCCCTGAGCTGGGAGAACCCAGACAGTTGTTGCCCCGCCTTGAACGTCATACCACTGGCGTCGGTGAAGTCGGCGGTGACATAGCCGTTGACCTCCTTGGCGATTTCTTCCGGCGACGGCTCATCCGCTACCTTGTAAGGCCAGTTGAGCTTGAGTATCGGCTCTGCCCAGGCTCCGCCCTCGCGCTGGTAGCGCTCGCGCAAACGCAGGAACAGTTCGCTCATGATCTTCACGTCGGTGCGAGCCTGGCCCGGGCCTTCGGCCCCCTTCCAGTGCCATTGCAGCCAGCGGCTGCTGTTGACCAACGAGCCGTCCTCCTCGGCAAAGCAGGTGGTCGGCAGGCGGATGACCTCGGTCTGGATATTGGCGGTTTCAACGTCGTTGTACGGCCCCACATTGCGCCAGAACTCAGATGTCTCGGTAGCCAACGGGTCCATTACCACCAGCCATTTGAGCTTGGCCAGCGACGCCATTACACGGTTCTTGTCCGGCAGCGCAGCAATCGGGTTGAAGCCCTGGCAGAAATAGCCATTGACCTGCCCCTTGGCCATCATGTCGAACATCTTCAGTACGTCGTAGCCGGGAACATCCAGCTTGGGCAGCCAGTCATAACCCCAGTGGTTTTCCGCTGTCGCGTTGGCTCCGTACCAGGCCTTCATCAAGCTGACATGGAACTTGCCGTAGTTCTGCCAATAAGACATCTGCCCGGGACGTAACGGCTTAAGCGCTCGCTTGGCGATGTAGGCGTCGTAATCCTGCTCGGCATCGGACGGCAGGGTCAGGTAGCCGGGCAACAGATTGGACAGCAGGCCCAAGTCCGTGAGTCCCTGGATATTGGAATGCCCACGCAAGGCGTTGACACCGCCGCCAGGCATACCGACGTTACCCAACAGCAACTGCACCATGGCCGCACTGCGAATGATCTGCGAGCCAATCGAGTGCTGTGTCCAGCCCAGGGCATAGAGGATCGTCATGGTTTTGCCCGGCTGCGAGCAGGTGGCGATCTCTTCCCAGATCTTGCGCATGCTGTCTTCCGGCATGCCGCAAATCTGGCTAGCCAAGGCCGGGGTATAACGGCTGTAGTGCTGCTTCATCAATTGGTAGACGCAACGTGGGTTCTGCAGCGTTGGGTCGACCCTGGCAAAGCCATCTTCACCGATCTCATAGCCCCAACCGGACTTGTCGGTGTAACTGCGCTTGGCTGCGTCGTAGCCTGAAAACAGCCCGTCCTCGAAAGCGAAGCCGGCTTTTACGATGAACGAAACATCGGTGTAGTTACGCACGTACTCGTGCTGAATCTTGTCCTCAGTCAACAGGTAATTGATCAACCCGCCCATGAAGGCAATATCACTGCCCGTGCGAATTGGAGCATAGTAATCCGCTACTGACGCAGTACGGGTAAACCGTGGATCGACCACGATCAAACGAGCCTGGTTGTGCGCCTTGGCTTCGGTCACCCACTTGAAGCCACAAGGGTGGGCTTCAGCTGCATTACCGCCCATCACCAGAATCAGATTCGCGTTGGCGATATCGGTCCAGTGGTTGGTCATGGCTCCACGGCCATACGTCGGGGCAAGACTTGCCACCGTCGGGCCATGTCAGACACGTGCCTGGTTATCGAACCCCAGCATGCCGAAACTGCGAACGACCTTATGGGTCATGTAACCGGCTTCGTTGGACGAAGCGGACGCGGCGAGGAAACCCACCGTCAGCCAGCGGTTGACCGTCTGCCCCTGCGCATTCTTCTGCACAAAGTTGGCGTCACGGTCGGCCTTCATCAGGCCGGTAATGCGGTCCAGTGCATCATCCCAGGAGATTCGCGTCCACTCACTGCTGCCCGGCTTGCGCACCTGTGGGTACTGCAACCGGCTAGGGCTGTGGATAAAGTCGAGCAAGCCCGCGCCTTTCGGGCACAACGTGCCGCGATTGACCGGGTGATCGGCGTCGCCTTCGATATGGATGATGTTCTGCGCGACATTCTTGGCTGCATCGCCCTGGCTGTACATGATCAGGCCGCAGCCGACAGAACAGTAAGGGCAAGTGTTGCGGGTCTCGTGGGCGTGGGCCAGCTTGAAGTGGCGCACCTGCTCGGCGAAGGCCGGGGTCGGGGCCATTCCCAGCGCAGCCAGGCTTGAGCCTCCAAGGCCAATAGCGGCGACCTTGAAGAACTGACGACGGTTGAGGTCCATCGTGCACTCCTGATCAGGTTTGGGACGCCTGGAGCAATGCCAGGCATCTCTTGAACGATCACAGTGGCGACGTTACGGCTGCCGCCAGTTGATACTTTAGTCAAGATTGCCCACAGCGTAGTGAAACCGGATCGTCGGTGCTGCTTGCTATGCGGCCCCCTGAGCAAGTGAGCGCGGTTCAGCGCTTTGCTGAAAACTGAACACTCCGTCCCCCTTATAGGTCAGCAAATAATCCGTAGCCGCCAATACAACGCCATCCACGATAACCGCATAGTGCTTTTCAAAAAATGTTTCATGGGTATGAAGTGCATCGTTTGCCGAATGGTTTATGTAGGTTGTGACACTAATCAAGATTGCACCCAACATGACAATCGGCCCGGGGCTTAATAACACCATTTGAAGGAATGCTAGCCCACCAAACGCGTTGACCGATAGTGACTTCGGCCCAAGCATAAATATGAGAAGACCGGCTACCAGAATCGCCCAACCTATAAAACTCAAATAGTCGAAAGGATCACTGTAACGTTCATAATAATCATGATACGCCGATTCAAATCCCTCTACCCTTGCCTCTTCCGGCAACCTTTCCAGCAACTTTCCAGCAACACCGGGGTTGCTCCATGGTCTTCAACTGACATCCTGCCCTCCTGCCGGTAGCGCGGGGAAAACACCTCGGCCCGCAACCCAAACCGGGTACATCATGTAATAGGAAAAATCGCATAGCGCGCTCAGTGGAAAATTAACAGAGCATGCAATTAATGCCCGAGAAAAATTACTAAATAATAATTCTCAGAAGCCTCCTACACACAAAAAAGAAAAGCAGAGCCATGAAAAATTTAAAACATAGCGGCACTTCCACCAGTCAATAAAAAACCCTGGCCGCCTCATGGCGATCAGGGCTTTTATTCTGAAGCTTAATGCTGGCCCTACAGGACGCCACACCGGGTAACGCCCAATAGAATCTTTACATTTAACCTCATCCGTTAGAACGGAATATCATCATCAAAGCTGTCGAAGTCCGGAGCCGGCTGTGGTGCTGGCTGCTGCGGAGCTGGACGCTGTGGTGCCTGCTGTGGGCGTGGCGCCTGCTGACGCGGGGCCTGGTTGTAGTTGTTACCACCACCCTGCGGAGCACCGTCCTGGTTCTGCGGACGACCGCCGAGCAGCTGCATGGTGCCCTGCATGTCGACGATGATCTCGGTGGTGTAACGCTTGATGCCGTCTTTTTCCCACTCGCAGGTTGGTCACGGCGTTACCGTTGGGCAGGTAGCGGACTTCGGGATCCTGGCCGCAAGTACCGACCAATATGACTTTGTTAACCCCACGGGCCATAACGTTCTCCTAGGCTTCGCACGCCGCGGATGCCGGATTGACCAGGCGCTCCAGGGTCGAACGATCCAAAATTTTCGTATCCAGTTTGATATAGATGGCGGCTTCATCTGCCACCACCACTGCGTCGGTCACACCCGGGACGGCCATAAGCCGCTCGGTCAGCCCCGCTTCACGGACGGCCTCGGCCGACAGCGGCATGCGCAGGCTGGTCACGTACGGCGGCTCACGCATGCCTACCGCAACCACCCACCACAGGGCACAGAGCAACGCACATCCGAGGAAGACCATGCTCAAGCCACCGTGCTGGAACAACCAGCCACCGATAATTCCCCCTAGCGCGGCACCCAGGAACTGACTGGTGGAGTAAACCCCCATTGCAGTTCCCTTGCCACCGGCAGGCGACACCTTGCTTACCAGCGAAGGCAACGACGCCTCCAACAGGTTGAAGGCGGTGAAGAATATCACGGTGCCGATCACCAGTTCTTGCAAGTTGTCTGCCGATACCCAGAAGAATAGTTCAGTGAGCATCAATACACTCACAGCCCCGAGCAACACACGCTTCATCTTGCGCTTTTTTTCGCCGTAGATGATGAACGGAATCATTGCGAAGAATGAAATGAGCAGGGCCGTCAGGTACACCCACCAGTGCTCCTCCTTCGGCAAGCCGCCACGCTCGACGAGCGCCAATGGCAAGGCCACGAAACTGGCCATCAGGATGGCGTGCAGAACAAAGATACCGACATCCAGACGCAACAGATCAGGGTGCCGCAAGGTCGGGCCAAGGGCCTGTTTCGCCACACCCGACTCACGGTGCTGCAAGGCGCCGTGGGAGGCTGGAACGACGAACGCGATCAGCGCGATGCCGACAAGCGCCATCGCCGCTGTGGCCAGAAACAACCCCGACAAGCCAAAGGCCCGCGTCAGCAAGGGCCCTACCACCATGGCCACCGCAAAGGACAAGCCGATACTCATGCCAATCATGGCCATGGCCTTGGTTCGATGTTGCTCACGGGTCAAATCCGACAGCAGCGCCATGACTGCCGCCGAAATAGCACCAGCGCCTTGCAGTACGCGCCCGGCAATCACGCCCCAAATGCTGTCGGCGTTGGCCGCCAACACACTCCCCAGGGCAAAGATGACCAGGCCCAGATAAATAACCGGACGCCGACCAATCCGATCGGAAATGATCCCGAACGGGATCTGCAGGAATGCCTGGGTCAGGCCATAGGCACCAATGGCCAGGCCAATCAGTGCCGGCGTGGCGCCGGCCAGGTCCATGCCATAGGTCGCCAGAACCGGCAACACCATGAACATGCCTAGCATACGGAATGCGAACACCAGTGCCAGGCCGCTTGCGGCGCGAGTCTCGCTACCACTCATGCGTTCGCTGTGGGGATCGTGCATGGATAAACCTCGTGTGAACCGGCGGCGATTCTACCAGCCCGATCGATTGTCAGCATATACGTGACGCTTTGCCGCGTGCTGGCATGCAGCCTTATACTCACCGGTTTATGCCCGCCAAGCGAGGCCGCAGTGGACAAGATCCTGATTCGTGGGGCACGTACCCACAACCTGAAGAACATCGACCTGACCCTGCCCCGGGACAAACTGATCGTCATCACCGGCCTGTCTGGCTCCGGAAAGTCGTCGTTGGCGTTCGACACCCTCTATGCCGAAGGCCAGCGCCGTTATGTCGAATCGCTGTCGGCCTATGCCCGGCAGTTCCTCTCGATGATGGAAAAGCCTGACGTCGACACCATTGAAGGCCTGTCGCCAGCGATTTCCATCGAGCAGAAGTCGACCTCGCACAACCCACGCTCGACTGTCGGCACCATCACCGAAATCTACGACTACCTGCGCCTGCTTTACGCACGTGTTGGTACGCCACGCTGCCCGGACCACGACATTCCGCTGGAAGCACAGACCGTCAGCCAGATGGTCGACCTGGTGTTGGCGCAGCCTGAAGGCAGCAAGCTGATGCTGCTGGCGCCGGTGATTCGAGAGCGCAAGGGCGAACACCTGGCGATCTTCGAGGAGTTGCGCGCTCAGGGCTTTGTCCGCGCCCGGGTCAACGGCAAGCTGTTCGAGCTCGACGAACTGCCCAAGCTGGACAAACAGAAGAAGCACACCATCGAAGTGGTGGTCGATCGCTTCAAGGTGCGTGAGGACCTGCAGCAACGCCTGGCGGAGTCCTTCGAAACGGCTCTGAAGCTGGCCGATGGCATCGCCCTGGTTGCGCCAATGGATGAAGAGCCCGGCGAAGAGCTGATCTTCTCCGCCCGCTTCGCCTGCCCGATCTGCGGCCATGCCATCAGCGAACTGGAACCTAAGCTGTTTTCCTTCAACAACCCCGCCGGCGCATGTCCAACCTGCGACGGCCTCGGCGTGAAACAGTTCTTCGATGTCAAACGTCTGGTCAATAATGAACTGACCTTGGCAGAGGGCGCGATACGCGGCTGGGACCGACGCAACGTCTATTACTTCCAGATGCTTGGCTCCTTGGCCGCGCACTATGGGTTCAGTCTCGAGGTGCCATTCGGCGAGCTGCCAGCCGACCAGCAGAAGGTCATTCTGCACGGCAGCGGCAACCAGAATGTCGACTTCAAGTACCTCAACGACCGCGGCGATATCGTCAAGCGGTCACACCCCTTCGAAGGCATCGTGCCGAACCTGGAGCGCCGCTACCGGGAAACCGAATCGGCCACCGTCCGCGAAGAGTTGGCCAAGTTCCTCAGCACTCAGCCCTGCCCTGACTGCCGCGGCACACGGTTGCGACGCGAAGCACGGCACGTATGGGTTGGCGAGAAAACCCTGCCAGCCGTTACCAGCCTGCCAATCGGCGATGCCAGCGAGTACTTCGGCGGCCTGAAACTGACAGGGCGACGCGGTGAAATCGCCGACAAGATCCTCAAGGAAATCTGTGAGCGCCTGCAGTTCCTGGTGAACGTGGGCCTGGATTACCTGACGCTAGACCGTAGTGCCGACACCCTGTCGGGCGGCGAAGCACAGCGTATTCGGCTAGCCAGCCAGATCGGTGCCGGGTTGGTCGGGGTGATGTATATCCTCGACGAGCCGTCCATCGGCCTGCATCAACGGGACAACGACCGCCTCCTGGCGACCCTCAACCACCTGCGCGATATCGGCAACACCGTGATCGTGGTGGAGCATGACGAGGATGCCATTCGTCTGGCTGACTATGTGGTGGATATTGGGCCTGGTGCTGGCGTACACGGTGGACAAATCGTCGCCGAAGGAACGCCCGCCGAGGTAATGGCACACCCTGACTCGCTGACCGGTAAATACCTCTCGGGCCGGGTCAAAATTGCCGTACCGGCCACCCGCACGCCGCGTGACAAGAAGCGCTCACTGAAGCTCAAGGGCGCGCGCGGCAACAACCTGCAGAACGTTGACCTGGAGATTCCGATTGGCCTGCTGACCTGCGTGACCGGCGTTTCCGGCTCAGGCAAGTCAACCCTGATCAACAACACGCTGTTCCCCTTGGCCGCGACCGCCCTTAATGGTGCGACCAGCCTCGAAGCGGCACCGCATAGCAGTTGTGATGGCCTGCAGCACCTAGACAAGGTCGTGGACATCGATCAAAGCCCGATCGGTCGCACGCCGCGCTCCAACCCGGCCACGTATACCGGCCTGTTCACACCGATTCGTGAACTGTTCTCCGGCGTGCCGGAGTCGCGCTCACGCGGCTATGGCCCGGGACGCTTCTCCTTCAACGTCAAGGGCGGACGCTGTGAAGCGTGCCAGGGCGATGGCCTGATCAAAGTCGAGATGCACTTTCTACCTGACATCTATGTGCCGTGCGATGTCTGCAAGAGCAAACGCTACAACCGCGAAACCCTGGAGATCAAATACAAGGGCAAGAACATCCACGAAGTTCTTGAGATGACCATCGAGGAAGCGCGGGAGTTCTTCGATGCGGTACCGGCGCTGGCGCGCAAGCTGCAAACGCTGATGGACGTGGGGCTCTCCTACATCAAGCTGGGGCAATCTGCGACCACCTTGTCCGGTGGTGAGGCTCAGCGGGTGAAGCTGTCGCGCGAACTGTCCAAGCGTGACACCGGCAAGACCCTGTACATCCTCGATGAGCCGACCACCGGTCTGCACTTCGCCGATATTCAGCAGTTGCTCGATGTGCTGCACAGGCTTCGTGACCACGGCAACACCGTGGTAGTGATCGAACACAACCTGGATGTCATCAAGACGGCCGACTGGTTGGTCGATCTCGGCCCGGAGGGTGGCTCCCGAGGAGGCCAGATCATCGCCTGCGGGACGCCTGAAGAGGTCTCGGAGATGGAGCAGTCGCACACAGGTCATTACCTAAAACCGTTGTTACTGCGCGACAGGGCCTGACGCCCATGAAAAAGCCCCTGCCGCGCAAACGGCAGGGGCTTTTTTGCAGCATCGCGAACTACATCTGCGATTGCAGGTAGTTTTCCAGGCCGATGGACTTGATCAGGCCCAACTGCTTCTCCAGCCAGTAGGTGTGATCTTCCTCGGTGTCAGCCAGTTGCGCACGCAAGATATCGCGGCTGATGTAGTCCTTGTGCAGCTCGCACAACTCGATGCCTTTGCACAGTGCTGCACGGACTTTGTACTCGAGGCGCAAATCGGCTGCGAACATATCCGGCACGGTAGCACCGATGTCCAGATCGTCAGGACGCATACGCGGTGTGCCTTCAAGCATGAGAATACGGCGAATCAGGGCGTCAGCGTGTTGTGCCTCTTCTTCCATCTCGTGGTTGATACGCTCGTAGAGCTTGCTCAAGCCCCAGTCTTCATACATGCGCGAGTGGATGAAATACTGATCACGTGCCGCCAGTTCTCCCGTCAGCAACGTGTTGAGGTAGTCGATTACGTCCGGGTGACCTTGCATCGCCCTGCTTCTCCCTAAGTGAAAGTGACAGTGTGAACCAGGATGACGGAGAGGTCACTGCGATTAACGTAAAATCAGGTAAAAAGGGGCGCAAACAGTAGTCAATTGCATTGAAAAACCGCCCTAATGCGGGCGGTTCTGCTTATCACTTCGACTTATGCCAGTTTGACCCCCAACGCCTTGGCGACACCTTCACCGTAAGCCGCATCAGCCTTGAGGAAGTGCTGCAACTGACGCTGGACAACATCCTGCGACACACCCTTCATCGCGCCCGCGATATTACTGATCAGCAGCGCTTTCTGTTCACTGTTCATCAAACGGAACAGGGCACCGGCATAGCTGTAGTAGTCACCATCCTCACGATGATCGTAACGGTCCGCAGCGCCATTGAGTGCAAGCGCTGGTTCGGCGTACTGAGGCGCCTGCTTGGGGGCGTTGCTGTAGCTGTTTGGCTCATAGTTCGGTGCTGCTCCGCCATTACTGCCCAGGGCCATCGCACCATCACGCTGGTAACTGTTCACAGGGCTCTTCGGAGCGTTAACAGGCAACTGCTGATGGTTGGTCCCTACACGGTAGCGGTGAGCATCGGCATAAGCGAACACACGCCCCTGCAGCATACGGTCTGGCGATAGGCCAACACCCGGCACCTGATTGCTCGGCGCGAAAGCCGCCTGCTCAACCTCGGCAAAGTAGTTCAGCGGGTTACGATTGAGCTCAAGCTCACCCACTTCAATCAGGGGGAACGCCTTCTGCGACCAGGTCTTGGTGACATCGAATGGGTTATCGCTGTGCGCAGCGGCCTGATCCTCGGTCATGACCTGGATACAGACACTCCATTTAGGGAAGTCGCCTCGCTCAATGGCCTCGAACAGATCCCGCTGGGCGTAGTCCGGATCGGTGCCAGCAAGGCGAGTCGCCTCGGCCGGCGCCAGGTTCTTGATACCTTGCTTGGTCTTGAAGTGCCACTTGACCCAATGACGCACACCAGCCGCGTTGATCAGGCTGAAGGTATGGCTACCAAAGCCGTGCATATGACGGTAGCCATCCGGAATGCCCCGATCAGAGAACAGGATGGTGACCTGGTGCAATGCCTCTGGCGAATGCGACCAGAAGTCCCACATCGCCTGCGGGCTCTTAAGGTTACTTTGTGGCAAGCGCTTCTGGGTATGGATGAAGTCGGGGAACTTCAGCGGGTCCCGAATGAAGAAAACCGGCGTGTTGTTGCCCACAATGTCCCAGTTACCTTCCTCGGTGTAGAACTTCACGGCAAACCCACGAGGATCGCGCTCGGTATCGGCAGAGCCCCGCTCGCCGCCCACCGTAGAGAATCGCAGGAACGTTGGCGTCTGCTTGCCTACTGCCTCGAACAGTTTGGCACTGGTGTATTGGCTGATATCCCGGGTGACGGTGAAGGTGCCATAAGCGCCCGAGCCTTTAGCATGCACACGACGCTCCGGAATGTTCTCACGGTTGAAGTGCGCGAGCTTTTCAATCAGGTGAAAATCTTCCAGCAGCAGCGGACCACGTGGGCCGGCAGAACGCGAGTTCTGGTTATCGGCAACCGGAGCACCGCTGGCGGTGGTCAGTGTCTTGTTCTGGCTCATGCTCTCTCCCTTTTCAGAATAATGCTGCCGGCTAGTCGGCTGAGAGGGAGTATTGAGCATGAAGACGACACGATCAAATTCATTAATTGATCAAGATCAATAGTTTATTTCAATCACCGTGAAAACAAAAAACCGGGCACTAGGCCCGGTTCCTTGTTTCAGACTGTTCGTCTTACTCAGCAGCTTCTACTACGCCACCGACAGGACGATCAACCAGCTCGACGTACGCCATAGGTGCGTTATCGCCAGCGCGGAAACCGCACTTGAGGATACGCAGGTAGCCGCCCTGACGGGTGGCATAGCGCTTGCCCAGATCGTTGAACAGCTTACCAACGATGGCTTTCGAACGAGTACGGTCGAAGGCCAGACGACGGTTAGCAACGCTGTCTTCCTTGGCCAGGGTG
>JAEAMF010000332.1_pt1 | contig 66003 bp, 59 predicted proteins | sample 8958721 | NCBI WGS metagenome assembly JAEAMF01 (sample SAMN16933255, study PRJNA681124) | bioreactor sludge metagenome | isolation source: anaerobic bioreactor treating anionic surfactant - SDBS | place: India: Bengaluru | collected 2019-02-28
TACAATTCCCAATACATTTTCATCCATAGTTATAAATATTTTTCAATAATTGGTTAGCGATGCCTGTTTCCCTTTTGGTGATACTCCACATTTCTAGGTCTCGATTGATAATTATTCTGCAAATGATCGTCTTGATGATGTATCGGTTGAGAATCATTGTCTAAATATGGAGTCGAAAAGCTGATTTCTTTTCCGTTTTTGAAAAGTTTACCCTTGGATGTACGATACATTTGGTTTTCTCTATATTCATTTCCGTCCGGAGTCGTGAAGGTTTTACTTTTCTGATTTTTTCTTCTTTTCTTATTTAAAAGAAATAGAGCTCCTCCCGCTGCAAAAGCCAACGCTACTTTTATTTTGTTATTCATAAGATTTATTTATTATTGATTTAACAAAACACTTGCCAATAAAATAATTTGCTACATTTCTTATTTATAAAACCTTTTGGTCTTATAATTGAATAATAACCAATACATAAAAATCAAAAAATATACGATATGGCAACTAAAACGGTAACAGCTAAAAAAACAGCTCCGGCTAAAAAAGACGCTTCTGCTAAAAAAAACACCACTACTAAAAAGACAACTTCCAAATCTTCTAAAGCACCTGCAAAACAAGATGCAGCAACAGATTTGAAAGATTTTTTTGAAGACGCTTTGAAAGATATTTACTGGGCAGAAAAAGCTCTAACCAAAGCACTTCCGAAAATGGAAAAAAACGCAACCCATCCTGAACTAAAAAAAGCGATTGCAACACATCTTGAAGAAACATTGGTTCATGTAAAGAGACTTGAAGAATGTTTCAAATCATTAGGTTTAAAACCTGAAGCAAAAAAATGCGATGCAATGCAGGGACTTTTGGATGAAGGGAAAAGCATTATGGAAGAAACAAAACCGGGTGCAATTCGTGATGTAGGGATTATTGCTGCTTCTCAAAAAGTAGAACATTATGAAATCGCAACATACGGAAGTCTTGCTGCTTATGCAAAGGTTTTAAAAGAAAAAACGTGTCTCAATAATTTCTTAACAACTTTAAAAGAAGAGAAAAACTGTGATGCACTTCTCAGCAAAATTGCAGATACAGCATTGAATACAAAAGCTAAATAATTAGCTTTTATTATACAGAAAATTCCTCAATTTTTTCAATTGAGGAATTTTTATTTTCAATGATTATCCGATTTTAAGAATTCAGAATCAAAAGATTATTCAACTGACTTTTGAAGCAACCCAAGATAAATTCAGCATAATAAAGCTGTGCATTCAGAGCCTGAGTTTTTGGGTGAAGTTCGAGCTTTTTAGACAATATAATTTCACCTTTATAGGCTATAGAATAGTGTGCAAAAACTCCATAAGCCGAGTTTTCAACCGGAGTACAATATCCGGTAGTTGCAATCGACCAATCGCTTTCGAACATTTTAGCAACATTGAGAGCCATTGTTTCTGCAATATTTTCAGAAACACAATCACAGTTTTCTGCTTCGTTCTGGTTTACATCCAGTAATCTCACTTTTTCAGATAATGTGTAAGCGGTTATTCCGCCCTTAAAAAACATTGATGCATTGGGCATTTGTGAAAAAGCCAATTGCAACATCCCGGAAGTTACACTTTCTGCTACGGAAATGGTTTCGTTATTTGTAATCAAACATTCGCTTATGTAGTCTAATATTTTTTGTTGAAATTCCATAATTTTAGAAGTTTTTAGTTAAACAAAAATTTCAGTTTTCAATTATATTATTTCCGAGGATTTAATACAATCTTTACACAATCATTTTCTTTTTTATCGAAAATTCGTGTTACATTACCATGAAACGAGCCTGAGAAATTCCTTTGGAATACAAGTGAAGAAATAATATTACTATGATTCTTAATTTTAGGATTTCCTACTTCTGCTCTTATATTTTAATTTGGTGGCGTTTTAAATTAATCCATTGAGTTACGTTCTTTTTCCAAATCCCAAACTCTGTGAGAAGCAATTGCCTGAATAAATTTCTCATCAGAATCATTACTTTTTGTTTTGATAATTGCCGGATCTTCGTGTTTTTTTGCGCTTATTCTGGTTGCGTTGTAAATTTCGTCAGTATCAGTCCCGAAGTAAATTGCTTTACAATGCTTATAAGCTTCATTAATGAATTCTGTGACAATTGGTTTTTGTTCAGGATGCATCAATTCTTTTGCGGATTGTTTACCTGAAGAGATATATAATGCATCAAAACTCACACTGGCAACACTCGTAATAGAATGTTTCGGCTCAAATACCGTTCCGTCATCCGCAATTACAGATGCAACACTTGGACCAATAATTTGTACAACAGCTCCTTTAGTTTCAAGTTTGTTTTTTAGTGATTTTACATCCTGAGTATTGACACCGTTTGCCATTATAAAACCAATAATACGGCTCTCAACCTTATCTTTCACCGTATTTTCCATACTCAAAGCTTCAGAACTTTTTGTTGCAGGCTCTCTTTCTTCGCTTTGCAAGTTCGCAGGATTTGCATCTGCAGGAATACTTTGATTAGGCATATCCAATTTTTTTACTTCTACGCCTACTCTCTTTGCTACATAAGATGCAAGATCTTTACTAATGAAATTCAATTGTCCTACTACTCTTTCTCTGATCTCAGGAAATGTAACTTTAGACAATTCAAAAACTAAAGCATTCTGAAGATGAGTTTTTTCCGGCTCCGACTGGCTGTTGAAAAACATTTTAGCCTGAGAATAATGATCAACAAAACTGTTACTTCTCGCTCTTACTTTATTTCCGTCTACTCTTTCATTGTTTGAAGTAAAACCTCCTTCTTTCATCATTGCCTGAAACGGACAACCGCCACCAATAGAGTTGGGTTCATAGCTTACTTTTCCTTTTGCAATCTGCTGTCTCATGTGACCATCACGCTGATTATTATGAACGGTATTGATAGATCTATTGATAGGAATTTCGTGAAAATTGGGTGATCCCAGTCTTGACAACTGCGTATCTGTGTAAGAAAACAAACGTCCTTGAAGAAGAGGATCATTCGTGAAATCTATTCCGGGAACAAGATGTCCGGGATGGAAAGCAACCTGCTCTGTTTCGGCGAAAAAATTATCAGGATTTCTGTTTAGAGTAAGTGTTCCTACCAATTGTACGGGTACCAATTCTTCAGGAACTAATTTGGTAGGATCGAGAAGATCAAAATCAAAATCGTGTTCGTTTTCTTCAGGAATAATTTGCACCCCGAAATCCCATTCCGGGAATGCGCCATTTTCAATAGATTCCCAAAGATCTCTTCTATGAAAATCCGGATCTGTACCAGAAATTTTCTGAGCTTCGCTCCACGCAACCGAATGTACTCCCAATTTAGGTTTAAAATGAAATTTCACAAAATGAACTGCTCCTTCACTATTGATAAATTTAAATGAATGAACACCAAAACCCTCCATCATTCTATAACTCCTCGGTATTGCTCTATCGCTCATTGCCCACATAATCATGTGCATACTTTCCGGCATTAATGAGATAAAATCCCAAAAAGTATCGTGTGCGGAAGCTGCTTGCGGAATTGCATTATCCGGTTCCGGTTTTACAGCATGTACCAAATCTGGAAACTTCATTGCATCCTGAATAAAAAATACAGGAATATTGTTTCCTACAAGATCATAATTACCTTCCTCTGTATAAAATTTCACAGCAAAACCTCTTACATCTCTAGCTAAATCTGTACTTCCCGAACTTCCTGCAACAGTAGAAAATCTAACAAAGACAGGAGTTTCTTTTCCTACTTCATTTAAAAATTTTGCTTTTGTATACTTTGCTAAACTTTTATTAAGCTTGAAAACACCATGCGCTCCGGAACCTCTTGCATGAACAATTCTTTCCGGTATTCTTTCATGATCAAAATGGGTAATTTTTTCTCTGAGAATAAAATCCTCCAACAAAGTAGACCCTATTTCATCTGTTTTCAGAGAATCCTGATTGTTATTGATTTTTAAACCCTGATTGGTTGTCAGTTTTGTATCCTGATTGTCTGTAGTATGCTCCTGGAGCTGACTAATCTTTTTGTTATCTTGTTGATTTTTATTCATAATATACAATAGTTGTTTGGTTTATATTAATTTTTGACAAATTCTTCAACGAAGTCTTGCCACTGAATCTTACTGCCTCCGAAAATTCCTCCTTTAGCGACAAAATAATTGCGTAAAGAATTGATAAATCCTATATTTTTGGTGTTTGGTATTTCATTTCTGCCATGTACACTAAGCTGTATTGCTTTATTTTCTTTAGCCAGAATGAATGTACTTGTTGCATCATTGGTGTAAAAATGCGCTATCTTTTTATCTTTATTTTCAGGACAGTAATGAGGTTTCATCTGAATTAAAATAGCTTGAAAATCATTATTATCTATCTCCTTAATTTTAATGATTTTAACCCAATCGAAGCCATTTCCTACTTTATTTGCTGGTGCAGGTATTTTAATTTTAACTAAATCATTTTCTTCTGCCAAAGAAGATTCATCTCCTAAATTTTCGTCATAAAGAAAAAATTTCGTGGGATTTTTACCCGAATTTATATTCCAACGGTTGATGTTTAAAAGACTCTGCTTCAGTAATCTGAATTTCTCCAACGCTTCAATATCAGTCTCATACTTTAAAAATGTAACTGCATTATTTTTCGATCCTACTTTGTTTACAGGTAAAAAGTCCTGAATGTCAATTTTATAATTCATAAGATATTTAATTAGGAACTTTACATTAAGTGTAAAAAATCAAGTAACATTCAATTACGCTTTTAGGAATTGTATGTTACCAGAACCGAAAATGATTTATTAGAGTTTTAATAAAATCTCAAATATATTTATTGATGAAATTCTAAATATTAACTTTTTAATCAAGAATTATTTAGACTGAATAAGACTGTAGTGAAAAATAACAGCTTTTGGTTTTGCTACCAAAACTGTGTTTGCAATGTTGTCATATGATATGATTTGGTGTGTTATCAAATTTAGAACAAATTACATCGCTTAATTTATGATTCTAATCACAATCGCTAAAGACGTATTTTATCTAAATTTTCAAACTTATGATAGGATGACTCGAGATGATGAAGCTGATCCAGTATTTTTCTCGAACTTTCTTGGGAAAGATCACCGCTGTCTAAAGCGTTTTGGTAAGCTTTTATTGCTGCATCTTCACCAAAAATTACATTTTGCAAAGTTGATTTGTCTTTATCTGCAACAAAAGAATTTTTAATATCTATCCAAGTTCTGTGGATTGCTCCTGCAGTAGTAGTTGTATCATCTGCTTTACCACCGTGCTCGTTAATGAGTTGTATTAATTCCGATTTCATATGATGTGAATAGGCAACCAGTCTTTCATAGTCATCTTTCAAACCTGAATAAGTGTCCCAAACTTTATTTTCAACTTTGGAGAAACCTTCAATTCTGTCGTTGGTAATTTTTAAAAGATCGTTCAAAACCGAAACTTCGTTTTTGTTATTCATAATAAAATTTTTGTTGGTGTGTTATCTTCTTTTTTGCAATTTTTATGCCTGCATTGTTATATTGTTATTTTTTCTACTTATTTAACATAATATAAAATTTAGGCACAGAATTTGGATATAAGATTTGTAAATAATTCTAACTACACACCACTTCAACATCATATTAATACTAAAATCCCCCAACTTTTCGTTGGGGGATTTTTATGTCTAGTTTATATTATATGAAAATCGCTATTTATAGAAATTCCATTTAATAAGTAATGATAGTTTTGTTTTATAATATCTGAGGTTTTTCTTTAAGATACGTTTCGTAGAGATCTTTTCTTCTGTCGTTCAGAATCTGAACAGAACCGTGATAATGAAGGTCTTTCAATAAATTTAAATCTACATCAACAATTAATGTCATTTCAGTATTGGGCGTTGCTTCACCTTTTACAGCATTCGACGGAAATGCAAAATCCGAAGGCGTAAAAACGGCAGCCTGCCCAAATTGAATATCCATATTATTTACACCTGGTAAATTGCCAACACAACCAGCAATGGCTACATAACATTCATTTTCTATGGCTCTTGCAGCAGCACAGTGACGAACTCTCATATAGGCATTTTGTGTGTCTGTAAGATAAGGTACGAAAAGAATTTTCATCCCTTGATCTGCCAAAAGTCTCGGTAATTCCGGAAATTCAACATCATAACAAATCACCAAACCTATTTTACCACAATCAGTATCAAAAACTTTGATCTCGCTGCCTCCTTTCATTCCGTAATATTTTCTCTCATTCGGAGTGATATGAATTTTTCTGTACTCATCAATACGACCATCACGATGAAGCAGATAACTCACATTATACAAATCGTTATTTTCGAAAACAGGCATACTTCCCGAGATAATATTTACATTGTAACTGATTGCCAATTCTGAAATTTTAGATTTAATCTGGTCTGTAATTTTAGCAAGCTCAATCATACTGTCACGTTCAGAAAGATTGTTGAATGGCGCAAGTAATGGGGTATTGAATAATTCAGGAAACAACACGAAATCTGATTTGTAATCTCCCATCACATTCACAAAAAACTCTACCTGCTCATAAAATGCATTAATATCTTTGAAATGCCTCATCTGCCACTGTACAAGACCTAAACGAATTGTACTATCCTGCATTGTGTTTGGCTTTTTGCTGTAATAAATATTGTTCCATTGAAGCAAAACTGCATTTTCGCGTGAAGCTTCATCTTCCGGAAGATATTTTTTCAAAACTCTGATTGGCAAAAAATTATTTGAAAGCTGGAATGAAAGCACAGGATCATAAATTTCTTTATCTCTTACTTTTCTGATATATTCTCTAGGCGAAATCTCGTGACTGTACTTATGATAATCAGGAATTCTTCCGCCTAAAATGATTGATTTTAAATTTAATTGTTCACAAAGTTCTTTTCGGGCATCATATAATCTTCTTCCCAATCGCAGCTCTCTGTAAACGGGATCTACAAATATTTCGATACCGTAAAGTACATTACCTGTAGAAGAATGGGTATTGAAAGTATAATTTCCCGTAATATCGCTGTAAGTATGCTCATCATCAAATTCTTCATAGTTAACAACAATTGAGAGCGCAACTGCTGCTATTTTTCCGTCTACAGTAATACAAATCTGTCCCGACTCGAAAATTTTTGTAAGCTTAGCAATACTTTTTTTAGACCACACATATTCTGACATTTTCGGATATGCTCGTCGCATAGCGGAAACCAACTCATCATAATCATCAATATTTAGTGTTCTTGTATCTATCTGCATAAATTTGTTTTTACTAAAGGTAAGGAAAATTGTAAGACTTTCTAAATATTAGAAACAATTAGATATAATTCCAAAGTCAAAAAACATCAAAAACGATAAAAGGTATTTCAAATAACAGATTGAATACAATTAAAAAATTAAGTAAAAATAAAAAAACAGGAAAAATAAATAAAAACCATAATCAACTGATAATCAAAATACTAAACCCATGTATTTTGGTAAAAATTTATAAATAATTACGTAACTATTTATAAATGCGACCCACAATACTTTGTGAATGAATTTTAAAGTCTATACTTTAGCAGTATAATAATTGAGGGAAATATTAATAAACAAAAGAACTCAATTATTATTCGATTTAACATTCATCATTATCACATTAAAATATATTGTTTCATCACTTAGTTTCTATTAGTAGAATGCCAGAATTGTGAAATTCTGGCATCTACTTTTATATAAGGTATGTCTGTGTTACAAATCGAAAATCTTATAGCTTATTCTTATTCACCAGATTCTAATTCTTTAATTCTTTTTTTAATAAAATCTACTGGACGAATACCGTTAATCTCAAGAAAGATATTAGAAAAGCTTTGTCTGTTGCTAAAACCTGACGCAGAAGCAATATGTTCTATGGAATATTTGCGCCACTCTTTGTCATTATATATTTTCTGTGTTGCGTAGTTAATTCTTAACACATTTATATACACACTAAAGTTACTTCCTTTATATTCATTAATAACCTGAGAAAGATAAGAAGTATTGGTTTTAAAATATTCAGCAAGCTTCTTCAGTGTTAATCCTTTTTCTAAAAATTTTTCGTTGGCTTCAAAATTACTGATGTCTTTAAGCAGCTTTTCAACGATATTCTGATCCAACTTTACATTCTTGGTCTGATCAAATTTCAAAGGTTCAGTTTCCGGATGTGTTATTTTATCCTCCTCAATTTTTACAAGTAATTTATTGTACTTTTCCTGGATTTGCTTCTGTTTTCTGAGCCTGTAAAAGATCATAAAACCTAAGAAAACGATAACAACTCCGGAAATTACCAATAGAACAAAGCCGTAGGAATTTGTTTTTTCTAAATTTTCCTTAACTTCTAGCAACTGCTTTGTATCATAATCTTTATAGATGCGTGTAGAAAGATATTTAAAATCCGAAGAGATAACACTATCCACTTTCAAAAGTTGATTGGTATAGTACAATTCGTTTTCAGGACTGCCCTTTTTTTTGTAATAAGTAATTAGTTCTTCATAATTACTTCTTAGCTCGGGAAGTATAAACTTGTGTTTATTAAAAATAGAATCAACTTTCTTATAATTTTCTATTGCTAGTTCCTGCTTGCCTAATTTTCTATAACTCTCCCCTTTATAAAAATAGACATACGATATCCAAGTAAAATCGTTCACTTTCATAAGACCAGGGAGTGCCAAGTCAAAATCTCTTATTGCATCTGGATATTTTTTATCTGAAAAATCAGAAACTCCTCTACTTTTTTCAAAATAGCTCTTCTCAAGAATAAAATCTTTATTTTTTGGAGTAGATGCAGCAGCAATAGTAAGGAACTTTTTCACATCTTCTTTTTTCCCTAAAGCCTGATAACATATGATCGCTTGGTGTAAAGAATTAAGATAACCTTTTGTATTATTATAAATTATATTTTCGTGTAAATCACCTTTAATATTGATTTCGAAAAAACCTATACATTCCTTAAATATTTCCAATGCCTCTTCGTAATATCCTAAATAACTTTTAACAACTCCTATATGATAAAGATTCTGATATTTTGGAAGCTTGTCTTTTGAATCCTCAAGATACTCATAAGCTGTTAAATATTCATTCAAAGCTAATTGAAATTTCCTGTGATTAAAGTAATAAATAGCACCTTTACTTAAATAAGCATCTCCAATAAGATCTTTATTTCCAGATTGTTTTGCAGCAGCTATTGCACTGTCTGCATACTTCATTTTTTGATCTGCTGAAAATAATATTGCATCTTTATAGGCCTGAAATAACTCTGAATAATTTTTTTTCGACTTAGCATAATCTATATACTGATCAAGATAAACAAATGCATGTATATCATTTTCTTCATACTCCCAATATTTTTTCCGGAATTCTTCATAAGTTGGATCTTTAGAAACACTCTGAGAAAATAAAATTGACGCAAAGAGACAGCAATACATTAGGAATGCTCTTCTAATCAATGGATATCTTTCTGTAAAAATCATACTCAAAAATAAACAAATTCATTTATTGTCACAACGATCAGTAACAAATAATTCACATAATCCTCATTAATTTACATAATATTCATATACAAGTCTTTAAACTAAACTTTTTGTCTGATTTTATAAATTTTTACGTAGTATTTATAAATTAAACGGATAATAATTTGCACGACGCATATCACATTTATATCTTTGTATAAAATTGGAATATTAACCCAAAAATCTTGTAAACATGATACAAAAGTATTTTTCTATCACAATAATATTATTAGGTATTTTAGTTGTCTCTTGTCGTCAGGATAATGAAGTCAACAATCAAAATGAAGAAAATAGCTTATTGAATAAAGAAGCTTTAAAAAGAGATTTTAGTAAGAGATCAGACTCAACAAATAATGGAAATGTAGCGCAAAAATCAGATTCTACATCTACTGGTATAGAGCCCAATGATCCTCCCAAAAATGGGACTCATTATAGACTTACTGATTCTTTAGGTGTATATATTGACACAACTAATCCGCCTAAAAACGGAACACATTATAAAAGTAAATAGAAAATCTATAAATATAATTAAAAGCAAGGCTAGAAATAGTCTTGCTTTTTTTAATTTAAAGATCAATTTTTTTTACTAATCGAAAGATGTAAAGAAAGTATGTAAACAAGAATTATTCGTTCTCAGAAATTTTAATTTTTATAAATTCGCTCTTTACAAATTTACTACCTCAGAATGAAAATCAAACCCAATTTCACTGCATTACTAACTTATCTACCTGCTAAAGACGGTGTAAAGACAACACCAGTTTCATCGGGTTACAGATCTTCTGTAAAGTTTGCTTTTGATTTAGAATTGTATATCGGAGTTCAGACTTTTATAGGAAAAGATCTTATATTTCCCGGAGATACTGTAACGGCTGAAATTGCATTGTTAAAAAGTGAAAATACAAAAGATCAGATTTACGAAGGCTTAGATTTTGATTTCTTCGAAGGTCAAAACATGATAGGTCACGGAGTCGTTATCAAGATTATCAATCCTGATTAGAATTTTGTGTTTTAAAATAAATGATCATTTTATTCCAGCCCTTCCTTATATACTTTTAAAGCTCTTTCTCTTGCTAGTTTATGCTCTACAATGGGTTTTTCATTGTAGTTTTCGGGTAACCATTCTTTAATATATTTCAGATCTTTATCAAATTTATCGGTTTGTGCTTCAGGACTGAAAACTCTGAAATAAGGAGCAGCATCACAACCACAACCTGCAGCCCATTGCCAGTTTCCGTTATTGGATGACAATTCGTAATCTAAAAGTTTTTCTGCAAAATAAGCTTCTCCCCATCGCCAATCGATCAAAAGATGCTTGGTAAGAAAACTTGCCGTAATCATTCGTACTCTGTTATGCATGAAACCAGTTTCGTTGAGCTGTCTCATTCCCGCATCTACAATGGGATAACCTGTTTTTCCTTCGCACCAACGTTTAAATTCTTTCTCATCGTTGCGCCACTTTATATTTTCATATTTAGCTTTGAAGCAGGTTTTAACAACATGTGGAAAATGAAATAATATCTGCATAAAAAATTCTCTCCAGATCAACTCATTAAGCCATACCGCGTTGTGTTTTAAAGCAAATTCTACACACTTTCTCACCGATATAGTTCCAAAGCGGAGAGCAATTCCCAAGTGAGTTGTATGATTCAAAGCCGGAAAATCTCTGAATTTATCGTATGAATCAATGATTTTACTTTCCAAAGTAGGAGCTTTAAATTCCAAATCTGTTTTTTTGAATCCAATTTCTTTCAGACTGAGAATTATTTCAGATTTTAATGGAAGAAAATTTTTAAAATTGCTATTAAATTTTTCGATTTTTTGGGTATTCAGAATTTCTTTCCATTTTTTTGAATAAGGTGTAAAAACGGTATAAGGAGAGTTATCACTTTTCACAACTTCATTTTTTTCAAAAATCACCTGATCTTTATAATCTGAAAATTTAATCTGATTTTTATTTAAAAAGTCTGCCGTTTCTGCATCTCTTTTAATTGCTTGCGGTTCGTAATCTCTGTTGCAGAAAACCGTATCAATATCAAAACTTTCAATCAATTTTTTAAATATTTCCAAAGGTTTACCGTAAAATGTTTTTAAACAGCTGTTCTGTTCTTTGAGTTCATCATTCATCTTTGATAATGCCTGATGGATATAATCTACCCTTCTGTCAGATTTATCAGCAAGCTGATCCAGAATTTCCTCATCAAAAATAAAAATCGGCAAAACATTGAATTCTGATTTTAAAGCCTGGTATAATCCCACATTATCTTCCAACCTCAGATCTCTGCGGAACCAAAAAACATTTATCTTATTCATTTAAATATTTAAAAAATTACGATTTGCAAGTTACAAATTAAAAAAACATTCAAGATTGCCAAAAGAATCTCAGTAATGATACATTTCAAACAAATATATAAACACTTGAAAATCAAATATTTTAAAAACTACTATGTTAAGAATTAAAAAATATAGTATAATAATTTGCCGAAATGACCAATAAGACAAGTAATTATCATAATTTTGAATATTACTCCATAAAATACAACTTTCAGCGGGTATATATTAAAGATATTTATGATGAATATAAGAATAAAAGGTTCCGGAAGCTATACTCCTGAAAATGTAATGAGAAATGCTGATTTTACAGATCATGTATTTTTAAATGAAGATGGTTTGGCAATTAAATTCCCTGAATCTATTATAGGTAAATTTAAAGATATTACCGGAATTGAAGAAAGAAGATATGCTGATAATCAACATGTAACATCAGATTTGGCATTTTTTGCAGCAGAAAAAGCAATTGAAGATGCAGAGATAGACAGAGAAACGATTGATTATATTATTGTTGCGCACAATTATGGTGATATAGAGAAAGGAAAAATACAATCTGACACTGTACCAAGTATTGCCACGCGTGTAAAGAATAAATTACGAATAAAAAATCCACATTGTGTTGCTTATGATCTGTTGTTTGGTTGTCCGGGATGGAATGAAGCCATGATTCATGCAAACTCTTTTATTAAAGCAGGTATTGCAAAACGTTGTCTGGTTATAGGTGCAGAAACATTATCAAGAGTTACAGATCCTTACGACAGGGATTCTATGATCTACGCAGATGGTGCAGGCGCCGTAATTGTAGAAGCTACGGAAGAAAATAATGGTATACTTTCTCACGAAAGTGCAACTTATTCTTTTGATGAAGCTAATTTTTTATTTTTCGGAAATTCTTATAATCAGGAAGATCAATCCGATGTTCGTTATATAAAAATGAAGGGACGAAAAATTTACGAATTTGCATTAACGAAAGTTCCTTTAGCAATGAAATCTTGTCTTGAAAAGGCAGGAATTGAAATTACCGACCTGAAAAAAATCTTAATTCATCAGGCAAACGAAAAAATGGATGAAGCCATTATCGAGCGATTCTTTAGCTTGTACAATATGGAAGCGCCTAAAGATATTATGCCTATGTCGATTCATAAATTCGGGAACAGTAGTGTTGCGACCATTCCCACTTTATATGATCTTATTATGAAAGGCGAAATGGATGAACATTCTTTTTCTGAAGGTGACATCATTCTTTTTGCGTCTGTAGGAGCAGGAATGAACATTAATGCATTTACGTACAAAGTATAGTAGTTACTTTTTAAAAATATAATCGCTGTCGGATATTTTTCTGACAGCGATTTTTTTAATTAAATATTTTTAAGGTAAAATTTCTCCAGCCTTTTTAGTCCTTCAACTAATAATTCTCTCGGACAGGCAATATTCATTCTCAGAAACCCTTCTCCTGCTTTTCCGTACATTGTTCCGGAATTAAGCCAGAGCTTTTCTTCATCAATCAAGATTTTTGAAATTTCATCTGATGTTTTATTGAAAAAACTACAATCCAGCCAAACCAAATAAGTTGCTTCTAAAGAAATAACTTTGATCTCTGGCAAATGTTCTCCGCAAAACTTTAATAAAAACTCATAATTTTCCCATAGATAAATTTTCATTTCTTTCAACCAATTATTTCCTTTATTGTAAGCAGCAATTAAGGCATCTACAGCAATAGGATTAGGATAAGTAGTTTCCTGAATTTCTAAAGTTTTATTAATCTGTTTTAAAATATTTTTATCCTTCGAAATAATGTAAGAAATCGGCAAACCTGAAAGATTAAATGTTTTGCAAGGCGAACCGCAAGTCACAGAATCTAAATCATAATTTGCCACAATTGAAGCAAAAGGAATATGCTTGTGATTTTCGAAAACTAAATCTGCATGAATCTCATCTGAAACCACCATCACTTGATGCTTTGAACAGATTTCTGCAATTTTCACCAGTTCCTCTTTTTTCCAAACTCTTCCTACAGGATTGTGAGGACTACTTATTAACAACAACTTTGTTTTAGAGTTGCTGGCTTTCGCTTCCAGATCATCAAAATCAATCTCATAACTTCCGTCTTTATAGATAAGATCATTCTCCAAAAGATTACGGTTGCAATTTTCTACAATGGTGAAAAAATGATTATAAACCGGAGTTTGCAAAATAATGTTTTCGTCTGGTTTCACAAAAGTTCTTACAACAGCAGAAAGGGAAACAATCATGCCCGGAACAGGCAAAAGCCAATCTTTTTCTATATTAAAATCATGATTGTCTTTCCACCAATCGATAATTGACTGATGAAAATTATCCTGAATATCACTGTAACCAAAAATGCCGTGTAAAACTTTCTCAGAAATTGTTTTTAAAATTTCGGGAGCAGTTTTAAAATCCATATCGGCAACCCACATCGGCAAAACTTCTACATCTTTTGCCAAATCCCATTTTACAGAATTGGTGTTTTTTCTTGAAATGATTTCATCAAAATTGTATTTCATTTGCTTTATTTAGTTTGAATTATCATCAAAACTATTTAGCCAATCTTATTCCGGTAAACTGCCATTGAAGATGAGTCGGAAAGAAATTGCGATAAGTATTTCTGCTGTGTCCTACAGGAGTTGCTTCTGAAGCTCCACGAAGAACAGTTTGATTTACCATAAATTTACCATTGTATTCTCCAACAGCACCTGCTTCTTTTTTGAATCTGGGATAAGGTAAATAGGCAGAATTTGTCCATTCCCAACGTTTTCCCCACTCAAAATGACTAGATGCGACTTCCCATTCTTCCTCTGTCGGCAAACGCATTTCTTTCCAAGAAGCGAATGCTGAAGCTTCAAAGAAATTAATATGACAAAGCGGTTCATCAAGATCAATTTCCTGTAAACCTTCTAATGTATAATACATCCATTTTCCGTCGATAAAATGCCAATACAAAGGTGATTTTGCATTGTTCTGTTTCACCCAATCCCAACCTTCTGCATGCCAATGTCTAAAATCTGAATACCCTTTTGCATTCATAAATTCTAAATACTCTTCATTTGTTACAAGCTGCTGTGAAATCTCAAAATCATTCAAATATACTTTATGTTTTCCCAATTCGTTATCAAAACAAAAACCTTCACCTTTAAAGCCAATTTCATAAATACCATCGTAAAACTGAAGCATCTCGGAATTTTTATAAAACTTCTTCTGCTCTTTTATTTCTTTTTTATAGACAGGAAAAAGCGGGTTGTGTCCCAGAATAAATTTAATATCAGTCAATAATAATTCCTGATGCTGTTGCTCATGATTCAATCCTAATTCCAATAAAGCCTCGATATTCTCATTCATCAAATCGCTTGTAAGAAAATCCTGCATTTTTTCATCTACATACTTTCTGTATCTGTAAACATCTGAAACTGAGGGGCGGCTCAAATTTCCTCTGTCCGTTCGGATTACTCTTGCACCTACCGTTTCATAATAGCTGTTGAAAACAAAATTATATTGTGCATCAAAAACTTCATAGTCTGGAACATTAGGAATCAAAATAAAAGTTTCGAAAAACCAGGTTGTGTGTCCCAAATGCCATTTTGGTGGACTTACATCTACAATCGGCTGCACTACGTAATCTTCTATTTCCAAAGGTTCGCAAATATCTACGGAATGCTGACGGATTTCTGTATATCTATTTACAAAATTTTGAGGAGTTATTTCTGTTGACATCATTATTAGTTTTTCATTAAATTACTTTCCACATTGAATCAACATACCATTTTTTGGAATCTTTTATTTCACCCAAAATTTTAAATCCCGATTTTTCCGCCAGTTCATTTATTTCTTTTTCAGAAAACTTTTGGGAAACCTCCATATCAATCAATTCATTTTCTTTGAATGAAATGACTTCATTTTCTATTGTTACGTCTTGGTTCTTTAGACTGATCAGATAACTTCTGCATGCACCGCTTACAGGATCATAGGTTTGATAATGCTGAAAATTTTCTACTTCAAAATCTGCGTTCAGTTCTCTGTTTATTCTGTGAAGAAGATTGAGATTAAAAGCTGCCGTAATTCCTGTTTCATCATTGTAAGCATTCAAAATAGTGTGCGGATTTTTCTTTAAATCAAAGCCAATTAAAACAATATCTCCAGAATGAAGATTTTTATTTAATTCCAGACAAAAATTTTCTGCTTCATCGCTGTTCATATTCCCGATATTGCTTCCTAAGAACAAAACCACTTTTTTTCTGGAAGAGATAGAGGCGGCTTTATCCAACATTTCAAAATAATCTCCTTCCAGAGAGACGACTTCTAGTTTGGGAATTTCCGTACTTAGCTTTTCTTTTAAAACAGATAAAATATTTCCTGAAATATCAATTGGCATATAAGTGAAATCTTTATTATTTTCGACTAAATATTTTAGCAAATAAGTAGATTTCATGGCATCTCCTGCTCCCAATTCTATCAAATCGAAAGGTTCATTTTCAGGAGCTATAAAAGCGGTAAGATCTTCTTTTTTATTTTTGAATATATCGAGTTCACATTTGGTAAGATAATATTCTGGCATTGCCATTATTTCCTGAAAAAGACGGTCACCGGTTTTATCGTAAAAGTATTTTGAAGATAGTTTTTTTTGCTTTTTCTGAAGACCTTCCAAAACATCAGAATGAAATTTTGTGATATTCACCTGATTATTTTCTTTGTAAGAATCTTTATCCGATTGTAAATTCATACTATATATTTTGATGTGGTTACTGGTAAATACAACTATCTTGCCGTGACCTTGCTTCTTTCATCAATTGATAAGCATTTACAATCTCATTAAATTTAAATATACAGCTAATTTTTTAGAGTGATGATATGATCGATTACTTTTTTTTAATATTTTCATAAAAATAATTTTATCAGAATGTATTGATTAGTTGAAAATTACAAAAAATGTTTGGTTGGATTAAATTGATTTTTTTTGAATAACTGCTCACATTTTGTAGTTATATTTACATAAATATAATAGCCGTAAAATAAATTAAAATCACAACTATGTTAACTCTTGAAAATTATTTAGACAACCATTACATCCACAGAAGCAATTGGCTAAGAGCCGCTGTTTTGGGAGCAAACGACGGCATCATATCTATTTCCAGTCTTGCAATTGGTGTTGCAGCAGCAAGTACCACAAGAGAACCTATAATTTTAGCCACCGTTGCAGGTTTGGTTGCAGGAGCATTATCTATGGCAGCAGGAGAATATGTTTCTGTAAGTTCACAGACCGACACCGAGAAAGCCGATATTCAGAGAGAAATGGCAGAGCTAAAAGAAATGCCCGAAGAAGAACTACAGATACTTGCGCAGATCTATGAAAAACGGGGACTCAAAAAAGAGACTGCACTACAAGTTGCAATAGAACTGACTGAAAAAGATGCATTGGCAGCACACATGAGAGACGAACTGGGTATCAATGAAATCACTCAGGCAAATCCCATTCAGGCAGCATTGGCATCAGGAGCGGCATTCACTGTTGGTGGCGTATTACCACTTTTAGTCATTCTTTTTGCTCCTGTGAAAAGTATGGAATATTGGCTATATGGTTTCAGCATTGTTTTTCTTATCATATTAGGAACAATGGCTGCAAAAACAGGAGGTTCGAGTATTCCAAAAGCAATCCTGAGAATTACAATCTGGGGAACCATCGCTATGCTTTTATCTGCTTTAGTAGGCTATTTATTTGGAGTTAAAGTTTAAATAATATTCTTTTACATCATTTAGAGTTCCATTAATTTGTAATCATTCTTAATGAAACATTTTATAATTTTGATGTGTGAAAAAATGGATTTCCATATTATTACTTACTTCTTATTTGGTTTCAACTACTGAATTGTATCAGTTGTTAAAAATCCCTGTATTAATAGAGCATTTTTTAGAACACAAAGGTGATAATCCGGAAACCACACTTGCATCATTTTTTAAAATGCATTATGACAATCCGGCTAAAGATGCAGACTACCAAACAGATCAGAAGCTACCTTTTGTAACCCATTCTTCTCACCTTATTCTTGTATTCACAGTAAATCCTGATTTCTTTATTGAAATTAAAAAGCAAATATTACCAGATCATCATCAGAAAATTCATTCATATGATGACGATTTTTACAGTAAAGATGCATTCAATTCTATTTGGCAACCGCCAAAAACCTGTTAAATCATTCGCTTAATTTACTTCTTTTACACAGCACTTTTGTTGTGAAACTTTTGTTGATTTTATTCTGATTTTTTATTGAAGATCAATAAGATTAATATCTTTTTCTATACACTTATGCTGATAATTTTATCATGTAAGAAAGTAGCAATTTTCAAAATTTTAACAGATTATATATGCTTACAAAAATCATTGAGTTTTCTGTAAAGAATAAACTCATAATAGCATTATTGGTATTTGGATTGATCGGTGTTGGAGCTTATCAGGTGACCAAATTACCGATAGATGCAGTCCCAGATATTACCAACAATCAGGTTCAGGTAATAACAACAGCACCATCTTTCGGAGCTACAGATATAGAAAGATTAATTACCTTTCCAATAGAACAGGCAAACAGCAATATTTCAGGCTTAAAAGAGATCCGAAGTTTCTCTAGGTTCGGACTTTCATTAGTGACCATTGTTTTTGATGATGATGTTGATATTTACTGGGCAAGACAACAGGTTGCAGAAAGACTGCAGCAGGTACAGAGCCAAATTCCTCAGGACGTAGGAACTCCCGCCTTAGGACCTATTTCAACAGGATTGGGTGAAATTTATCAATACGTTATCCGTCCGAAAAAAGGTTATGAAAAGAAATACGATATTACAGAACTCAGAACCCTTCAGGATTGGATTGTCAGAAGACAATTGCTTGGTGTAAAAGGTGTTGCAGAGGTCAGCAGTTTTGGTGGAAAACTGAAACAATATGAAATTTCCGTCAATCCCGATAAACTCAATGCGTACGGAATTACCATTACCGATGTTTTTGATGCATTAAAAACCAATAATCAAAATACAGGTGGTTCTTATATCGAAAAAGGACCAACCGTTCTATACATCCGAAGCGAAGGATTAGTCGGAAATCTGGATGATATTAAAAACATTTCAATCTCTACCAAAAACAATGATGTTCCTTTGTTTATAAGAGATATTGCAGACGTACGTTATGGTTATGCAACAAGATTTGGGGCAATGACCTACAATGATAATGGCGAAGTTGCCGGTGCGATTGTGATGATGCTAAAAGGTGAAAACAGCAGCGAGGTTATCAAAAATGTAAAGTGTAAAATCGAGCAAATACAGAAAACTCTACCTGAAGGTGTTGTAATAGAGCCATTTTTAGACAGAACGAAAATGGTAAACAACGCCATTGGAACTGTTGAAAAAAATCTGATGGAAGGTGCATTGATTGTCGTTTTTGTTCTGGTTTTGTTTCTGGGAAATTTCCGTGCAGGTTTACTGGTCGCGTCTGTCATTCCTTTGGCAATGCTTTTTGCTATTTGTATGATGAATCTCTTTGGTGTAAGTGGAAATCTGATGAGCCTGGGTGCACTAGATTTCGGACTGATTATAGACGGCGCTGTGATTATTGTGGAGTCTGTAATGCATCAGTTTACCCACAATTCAAAATTCAGGAAAGCGCTGTCAGTTTCAAAACAGGAAATGGACACAATTGTCATCGACTCTGCCGGAAAAATGATGAACAGCGCAGTTTTCGGGCAGATTATTATTCTTATTGTATATCTGCCAATTTTAACATTACAAGGAATTGAAGGTAAAATGTTTAAACCAATGGCACAAACCGTTGCCTTCGCTTTATTGGGTGCGTTTCTGCTTTCGCTGACTTATATTCCGATGATGAGTTCTATTATTTTAAGCAAAAAAATAAGCCATAAAATGAACTTTTCAGACCGCTTAATGGCGAAAGCTGAAAATTTATACCGAAAAACTTTATTAAAGGTTTTAAGAATACCGAAAACCATTTTTGCTGTTGTCATTGCTCTTTTTGTTTTATCCATTGTGATTTTAAGCAGAATGGGAGGCGAATTTATCCCGTCATTGGAAGAAGGAGATTTTGCGGTTGATACCAGAGTTTTGCCTGGAAGTAACCTCAAAACTACGATTGAAAGCACACAGAAAGCAGCCCATATTCTGAAAACCCGCTTTCCGGAAGTACAGAAAGTAGTTACCAAAATAGGAAGCGGAGAAGTTCCCACAGATCCGATGCCGATGGATGCTTCTGATATGATGGTCATTCTGAAAGATAAAAGCGAATGGACTTCTGCGAAAACATTTCCGGAGCTTTCCGATAAAATGAGTAAAGCGTTGGAAGACGTTCCGGGAATTACGGTTGGTTTTCAGTATCCCGTTCAGATGCGTTTTAATGAACTGATGACCGGTGCAAGACAGGATGTTGTTTTGAAAATATTCGGCGAAGATCTGGAAACTTTGGTTAAAAATGCCAATCAGCTTGGGAAAATAATTAATACGGTAGAGGGAACTCAAAATCTCTACATTGAACCCGTTTCCGGTCTTCCGCAGGTAATTATTCAGTACAACCGACCGGTGATTGCGCAATATCATTTATCGATTGGAGACATTAACAGAGTGATCAATACCGCTTTTGCAGGACAAAGTACAGGTTTGGTTTTCGAGGGTGAAAAACGCTTTGATATGGTCGTCAGATTAAACAGCAATGACCGTAAAAATCTGGATGATGTCAGAAATTTATTGGTTCCCACACCTTCCAGCAATCAGATTCCCCTTTCTCAGCTTGCTACTGTTGATATTAAAGATGGCCCGAACCAAATTCAGCGTGAGAACGGACAGCGAAGAATTGTGGTAGGATTTAACATCAAAAACCGTGATGTTCAGGGAATTGTAGAAGAGCTTCAGGTGAAAGTAGAACAACAATTAAAGCTTCCTCCGGGATATTACTTCACGTATGGAGGTTCTTTTGAAAACCTTAAAAATGCTAAAAACAGACTAATGATCGCTGTTCCGATTGCTTTGGTTTTAATTTTTGTGCTGTTGTTTCTGGCGTTTAATTCTGTGAAAGAAAGTCTTTTGATCTATACTGCAATTCCGCTTTCTATTATTGGAGGTGTATTATTACTGGCTGCGAGAGGAATGCCTTTCAGCATCAGTGCAGGTGTAGGATTTATTGCGCTTTTTGGAGTTGCTGTTCTCAACGGAATCGTACTGATTTCCGAATTTAACCGACTTTATAAAGGTGGAATTAAAAATATTGTAAGAATTGTCGTAGACGGTGGAGAAGCGAGATTAAGACCTGTATTGATGACTGCTTTTGTTGCTTCACTAGGATTTATACCGATGGCTCTCAGTAACGGAGCCGGAGCAGAAGTTCAAAGACCATTGGCAACCGTTGTCATCGGCGGACTTTTGATTGCGACATTACTCACACTTTTTGTACTTCCGCTACTTTATGTAACTATAGAAAAAGGATTTAAAATGAAAACTAACGGCATAAATACAATAACACCTGTTCTTATTATTTTCTTGGTTTTAACAGGAACTTTTATGAATGCTCAAACCAAGATCACTCTGAATGAAGCAGTTGACATTGCTTTGAAAAATAACAGAGGTTTAAAAAATGAGAAATTAAAATCTGAATATGCGAAAGCTCTCATCAAGACTTCTTCAGATATTCCTCAGACAGGAATTTCTGCGGATTACGGGCAAATCAACAGTGCTTATAATGATATGAAATTCGGGGTTTCCCAGAGCATTGCATTTCCCACTGTTTACAAAAGACAGAAAAATCTATACACGGAAGAATGGAAAAAAAGCGAGCTTTCTGTTGCTCTGAAAGAATATCAGCTGAAAAAAGGCGTCACGCTCACGTTTTACAATATTCTTTACTGGCAGGAAAAGGAAAGAATTCTGAATGAATCTTTAGATTTTTATTCTCAATTTTTGGACAAGGCAACTTTAAGATTAAAAAGCGGTGAGAGTAATGTTCTGGAAAAAGCAACTGCTTCCAATCAAAAATCAGCTATTGAAATTCAGATCAAACAGGTGAAACAGGAACTCAGAACTTTGCAGCTACAATTGCAATGGCTTCTGAATTACGAAACTGAAGTAATTCCTGATGGAGAACGTATTTTTTCTTTTTCCAATCTTCAAAATGACGTTTCCGGTAATCCTTCGTTAAAAATACTGGAACAGCAAAAAAATATTGTAACCCAGCAAACAGCTTTGGAAAAATCCAAATTATTGCCCAGTTTACAATTGGCTTATAATCTCAACAGTTTCCGTGGGATGGGTGCAGATGACAAAGTTTACAATGCTTCGCCACAGTTTCACTCGGTTCAGTTTGGCGTTTCAGTTCCGATATTTTCTGGCGGACAAAAAGCAAGGATTCAGGCTTCAAAAATTGCAGAATCAGTAAGTGAAAATGATTTTCAGAATGCAGAGTTTACGTTAAAAAATCAGTATAAAAAACTATCAGAAATTCAGCAGAAAAACCTGGAAATTGTTTCTCAGTACGAGAAATACGAACTCAAAAATGCAGAAACTATTCTGGAAACTGCTCAAAAACAGTTCTTCAACGGAGAAATTAATTATCTTGAATTTGTAATGCTTGCCAATCAGGCAATCAGCATAAAAAATAATTACACCGATGCAGTTTGGAATCTTAACGAAAGCAATGTTGAGCTGGAATATATTACTTTAAATCAATAAATTATGTTAAAATCAATTCAAAATAAATATTCGATTGTATTAATATTTGTTTTTCTTTTTGCGGTACAATGCAGTAAAAAAGAAGAAACTGTTGTAAAATCAACAGCCCCTAAAGATGAAAGTATCGTTACGCTTACCGATGCTCAACTCAAAAATACGCCTATAGAAACAACATCGCTTTCTGTGAAAAATATTTCTACCGTTCTCAAAATCAACGGAAAAATAGATGTACCACCACAGAATCTGGTTTCGGTAAGCGTTCCTTTGGGCGGTTATCTGAAAAATACCAATCTTCTTCCGGGAATGCATGTAAATAAAGGACAAATGATTGCCGTGATAGAAAATCCTCAGTTTATACAGCTTCAGCAGGATTATCTGATGGCAAAATCAAAACTTCATTTTGCAGAACTGGATTATAACAGACAAAAAAAACTGAACCAAAGCCAAGCAAGCAGTGATAAAGTGATGCAACAAGCGCAGTCTGAAATGAACAGCCAGAGAATTATGATGAATACTTTGGCGGAGCAACTTCAGCTCGTTAATATCAATCCAAAAAATTTAAATTCAGGAAACATCCGAAAAAGTGTTCCGGTGTACAGCACCATCAATGGTTTTGTGAGCAAAGTGAATGTAAATATTGGAAAGTTTGTGAATCCTTCAGATGTTTTGTTTGAACTCATTAATCCAAATGATATTCATCTGAATTTAAAGGTTTATGAAAAAGACCTTGAAATGCTAAAAATCGGACAAATATTTAGTGCTTATACCAATACTCAGCCGGAGAAAAAGTACGGTGGAGAAATTATCCTGATCAGCAAAGACATCAATGCAGATGGAACGGCAGATGTGCATTGCCATTTTGAGCAATATGACGAAAAACTGACTCCCGGAATGTATATGAACGCTGAAATAGAGACCGAAACATCATTTTCTAATGCGCTTCCGGAAGAAAGTATCGTCAATTTTGAAGGCAAAGATTATGTTTTTGTTGAGGAAAAAAAGCAAATCTATAGAATGATTCCTGTGACTTTGGGTGAATCTGAAAACGGTTTCATTCAAATCAAAAATGTTGAAGATTTCAATAACAAAAAAATTGTTACCAAAAATGCATACACGCTTTTGATGAAGCTAAAAAATACAGCGAGTGAAGAGGAGTAATTCCACTTTAATAATTCAAAAATAAATTCAAAAACCTAAAATAATGAATAAGTCAATTTTCAATATAAAAAATATTTTAACTATACTGCTGCTGATTTTTATTGGTATTCAGTTTATTGATGTTAAAAAAAATATCAGTCAGAATCCATCTACAAACGCAATCGAAAATCATTATATAGTACCCTCAAAAGTTCAGTCACTATTGAAAACCAGTTGTTATGACTGCCATTCCAACAACACTATTTACCCTTCATACAGCAAGATACAGCCTGTAAAATGGTGGCTTGCAGATCACGTTAATTCGGGGAAAAGACATCTCAACTTCGATGAATTCAACACTTACAGCAGAGAAAAAAAACTTAAAAAACTAGATGAGATCGCAGAAACAATAAAAGAAGGTGAAATGCCGTTAACATCTTACACCGTTATTCATCGGAAAGCAATATTATCCGCTTCAGATCAGTCGGAAATTGAAAAATGGGTGAATGAAATAAAGAAAGAAATTAAATAACCTGCTTATTATTAATTTAAAACCATTCTAAACGAAACATTTTATAATTTTGATTAGTGAAAAAACTTATTTCCATATTGCTGTTATCTCTGTATTTGGTTTCTACAACCGAGTTGTATCAGCTTTTGAAAATTCCGGATCTCATAGAACATTATTGTGAACATAAAGCTCTGAATCCCGAAATGACGTTCACCGCTTTTTTTAAAACCCACTACGATCATCCTGTAAAAGACAAAGATTACCGTAAAGATCAAAAATTACCATTTGTGGTTCACGCTGCGCCACTTGCATTGGTTTTCACGTTGGAACAAGGTTTTCGTTTTGAAATCAAAAACACTTCATTCAGACAATTAAAATCTCACAAAATACTTTCGGGAGAAGAAACCTTTTTTAATGAAGGTTTCCGCAGTTCTGTCTGGGAACCGCCGAGATCTGTTTTCGCATAACAACATTTCTATTTTTTTTGACTTAAACTGGTCAAAATTAATCCTTATTAATCATTTAATTATTCTAAAATTTTAAATAATGAAAACAATTATTGTAACCATTATGTTGGTTATGTTTTCTGTGGGCATTCATGCTCAAAACCGATTGGAAACCGCTAAAAAAGAAGCTGCGGAAAATAACGAACTGATTTTACTTAATTTCTCGGGTTCAGACTGGTGCATTCCGTGTATTAAACTTCATAAAAATATCATCGAAAAAGAAGATTTTAAAAAGCTTCAGGAAGATCATATTATTACTTATCTAAATGCAGATTTTCCAAGAAACAAAAAGAATCAGCTTTCCACGGAAATAAAAAATGAAAATGCAAAACTTGCAGATCAATACAACCCAAAAGGAATTTTTCCTTACACGATTCTACTGAATAAAGACGGAAAAGTGCTGAAAACCTGGGAAGGACTTCCTGCTGAAAACGCATTGGCTTTCAGCAACGAAATAAGAGATTTACAACAAAAGCAAAATCCGTAAAAGATGCTTAGAGAATTCAGAAGACCTCAAAAATTAATGGGGAACGCTTTTGAAATCACGGTGGTAAGTGATGATGAAAAATCGGCTCACCGTCATATTGATGCGGCTATTCTGGAAATTCAGAGAATAGAAAAACTTCTGACGACTTACAATGATTCAAGCCAAACCAATCTGATTAATCAAAACGCAGGAATACAGCCTGTGAAAGTAGATTGGGAAATATTTGATCTTATTGAAAGAAGCATAAGAATCAGCAGCATTACCGATGGGTATTTTGATATTTCCTATGGCGGAATCGATAAAAGCTTCTGGAATTTTGATCGCAATATGAATCAGCTTCCTGATCCCGAATTGGTAAAACAACATTTAAAACTGGTCAATTACCAAAACATTCTTCTGAACAGAGAAAACCAAACCGTATTTCTAAAAGAAAAAGGAATGAGAATCGGTTTCGGAGGAATCGGCAAAGGATATGCAGCAGAAATGGCAAAAAGACTTCTGATAGAAAGAGGTGTTGCTTCCGGAATCGTCAATGCTTCGGGAGATCTTACGACGTGGGGAAATCAGTCAGACGGAAAACCGTGGACGGTAGGAATTGCCGATCCCGATAATGCAAAACAGCCATTTTCTTACCTGAATATTACGAATATGGCAGTAGCAACTTCTGGGAGTTACGAAAAGTTTGTCGTCATTAATGATAAAAAATATTCGCACACCATCAATCCAAAAACGGGAATGCCTGTTTCGGGAGTGAAAAGTGTAAGTATTTTTTGTCAGAATGCAGAAATTGCAGATGCGATGGCGACACCTGTAAGCATTATGGGAATTGATGCTGCGCTTGATCTCGTCAATCAGATTAACCATTTAGAATGCATCATCATCGATGATGAAGACCATATTTATCCATCAAAAAACATTAACCTCAAATAAAATTATATGTTTGCTTCTTAAAATAAGATCTAAACATTTATGATTATCTGTTTCTATTCATAATGCTAAATTCTAACGCAAAGACCGCAAAGATTTTTTAACTATACCTGTTTTAAGTTCGCAGAGGCGTTTCATTTGGCAAAGACAACTAAGATTCAAAATACAGATAATCAGTAAACATTTAAAACAATTTTAAATACTCATGAAAAAAAATATCATAAAAACAGCAGCAATACTCTTTTGTGTGATCGCAGTACATTCTTGCACCACCGTAAAAGAATATGAAAAAAATAAATTAAACGATGCCGAAATGGTTTTAGGAAACCGCCCAATCGAGAAAACCGAACTGAGTTTTCAATCATATCGTGAAGGTTCTTCCGGGGCCAATGCAGGAAAAGTTGGTGGCGGGTGCGGGTGCAACTAAAGAGCAATTTTTAAATGATTATCTGCTTTGTTCATAATGCTAAATTTTAACGCAAAGTCCGCAAAGTTTTATTTAACGACTACCTGTTTTAAGTTCACAAAAGCGTTTCACTTAGCTAAGACCACAAAGTTTTTTTTAATTATTACAAATTACGGATAATCAGTTTTTTTAATATCAATTTTAATTTTACAAATGAAAAAAATAATCATAAGTATTGTTGCTCTTTTCGGACTTTTCAATACTAAAGCTCAGGAAAATACAAACCCAGAACCGTCTAAAAAACTCACGCTGGATGAGATCAATCTGGTTTCCAGTTATTACAAGCAAGACGGAAACAACTCTGCTGTAACAGGAGGAATCGGTTCTGAAAAGCTAACTGATATTTCTAATACCATTGATGTAACGATGGTAAAATATGATAAAAAGCTAAGGAAAAACAAATTCGATTTCAGTGTGGGAATAGATCATTACACTTCTGCATCTTCGGATATGATTGATCTGAAAGCCAATTCTTCAGCTTCCAGCGCAGACAACAGAATCTACCCTACTCTTAGCTGGAGCCGTGAAAATGAAGAAAAAGGAACCACTTTGATGGCGGGAGTTTCTTATTCTGGAGAATACGATTATCAGTCTTTTGGAGCAAATATCGGTCTGGCTCAGAAAACACCCAACAGAATGGGAGAATTTACGGCTAAATTACAGGCATTTATGGATCAGGTAAGTCTCATCGCTCCTATAGAATTAAGAAACGACGGAAATTCCGAAAGCAGTGGAACGAGCGGAAGAAATACTTTTGCATTGTCGTTATCTTATTCTCAAATCATTAATAAAAATCTGCAGCTTGAGTTTTTGGTAGACGGAATTCAGCAAAATGGATATTTGAGTTTACCGTTTCACAGGGTTTATTTTAAAGATAATTCTGTACATCAGGAAGCATTGCCCGATACAAGATTTAAACTTCCTCTGGGGATGAGAGCCAATTATTTCATAGGAGACAAAGTAATTTTGAGGGCATATTATCGTTATTACACTGATGATTGGGGTTTAAAATCTAATACTTTTAGTCTGGAAACACCTGTAAAAATATCTCCGTTTGTTTCGGTGACTCCGTTTTACCGATATTATTCGCAGACGGCGACGAAGTATTTTGCACCTTATCAGCAACATACCGCTTTAAACGATTTTTACACCAGCAATTATGATCTCTCAAAATTTGACAGCCATTTTTACGGGGCAGGAATTCGTATCAATCCGAAAAACGGCTTATTCGGTGTTGAACGTCTCAATATGCTGGAAATAAGATACGGACATTACACAAAATCGATAGGAATGCAGTCGGATATTATCTCGCTGAACTTGAGATTTAAATAAATTGAAATGACTTGCTTTTGAGCAAGTCATTTTTTTTGTGTTTTTATATCTAATACCATTTTTACAGATACTTCTTCAAAACAGCTTCTTTCTGTTTTGGAATTTCAGCAATTTCAGTTTCTGAGATTTTCTTCTATTTTTTCAATTTCTGAAACTGTAGGATTGAGATTTCTATATTTTTACACTAGCTAAATGTTCTCTTTTTGAATTATCTGTAAAGACATCTATTTTATAGCCATCATGATTATTTCTTGACCAAACTAATTCTGTGACACAAATAAAATAATTGTACCAATTTCTTTCACCTAAAATTTCAGGGTTAAGTTTATTGGTTTTTAACGCTTTTAAAACTTTATTTTCAAGGGAAATCATTGCAAATATTTTTTAATTATTTTTTCTTTTCATTATCTACGTTTCAACTATAATAATTTTAAATTATACTAAATTGTTCAATTTCTAACGCAGCAATTTTGCCTTTTATTGATTAATCTTTTTTATAACCTGTTTTTCGTTTTAAAAATTCAAAATTTGAATTATCGTTTCTGGATTTAGAGGAAATAAGGAATAACATAAACAAAAGTGTTACAATAGTAATTGCACATAAAAGAAAATCAATAGATTGTTGGTAATTTTCTTTTATGTTTAAGAAAAGCATAACTACTACAACAGATAGCCAGATGAAAAATATAAAAAAACTAACTATAATATTAATTCTGGAAACGGAGAAAGCATAATATGAAAAGCCCCAGAAACTTTTTCCATTTTCCAAGTTAAGATTATAAAAGCTAATACCTAAATATTCCTCAATCGCATCTATTAGCCGCTCATAATTAGTAACCCAATATGTACTTCCTCTATTAACTAAATACCAAGCTAATGAAAAAATTAATCCTATACAAGCAACACCAAGTTGTATGTAAAAGTCAAATTTTTTTGATTGGTCATTTACTATAAAAAATCCAGCAAAAATAGCTACTAAAAATCCCCAAAAATATGTAGCTCTTTTCCAGTACAAGTCTAGTTCAAACTTGCGTATATCATAAGCTCTATCTAAAATAGTTTTTAAAACTTCTGATTGCTTTTTTTTCCTTTTCGGCTCATCGCTTACTGATTCTCCCAAAAGAGCTTCAATAAATTCAATTTTTGATAAAGAATTTTGTTTATTTTCCATATTAATAAATATTTCTTAATATGCAATTAATACCTAGATTTTCTTTTGCGAGGTACTATATTTTATTGATAGATATTTTACCAGTTTTTCGTACTCTAGTTTCTTGATATAGTGTTCCATATACTCGTAATCAGGTTGTCCTTTTTTGTCTACTGGTAAAAGGATTTTTTGTCTTTTAATTCTTCCTGTTCCCATTTTATAACCATAACCATATTTGTCTTTTTGTCCTTTTATTATTCTTGAAATAAATTTCCCGACAAATGGCGATTTATTTTTTAATCGTAATTTTCTACAGTCATTCGAAAACAAGGCTTTGTATGGGTGGTAAAATGAATAGCCAACAGAACCATTTCTGTTTACTGACAAAGAGTTTGCTTATAAATATATCTAGTTTTTTTTCGTTAGCCATTTTAAAAAATAAAATTTTCCCCGAAAAGTACGAAAAAAACTTTCAATACTAATAGGGTTTAGAACTTTGTTAGAATTGAAACTTGAAATAATGAAATCTATTTTCCGATACAAAACTTAGAAAAAATATTTCCCAAAACTTCATCATTGGTAAACTCTCCGGATATTTCGCCGAGATATTCTAGTGCGTAACGAAGTTCATAAGCGAGCAATTCGGTAGAAATATTTCCTGTTATTGCTTGTTCCACTTTTTTTACCGATTCCAAAGACTTTTGAAGCGCCTCGTAATGACGCTGATTGGTGATGATCGTATTTTCCTGTGTTTCCAGATTTTGAATATAGTCTGAAAGTTCAGATTTTAATGCTTCGATTCCTGTTTTGTTTTTAGCAGAAATAGCGATGATTTCGGAAGTGTATTCCGGGAAAAGCTCTGCTTTTAGTTGAGCATCAAATTCGTTTTCAAAATAGCCATTTTGCAAATCAATTTTGTTGTGCAAAAGGATAATTTTTAAATCATGACGGTAAAATTCTTTGATAAACAGAATCACTTCTTCCGGTGTAGAATCTAGCTCATCATACAAATACAATAATATTTTTGCGGTTTCTATCTTTTCTTTGGCTTTCTTAACTCCAATTTCCTCGATAATGTCTGAAGTTTCACGAATTCCCGCTGTATCAATAAACCGGAATGCTGTTCCGTTGATATGCAAAATCTCCTCGATGGTATCTCTCGTAGTACCTGCAATTTCCGAAACAATTGCGCGCTCTTCTTTCAACAAAGCATTCAAGAGGGTCGATTTTCCTGCATTCGGTTTTCCAATAATAGCAACATCTACTCCATTTTTAATAGCGTTTCCGTATTGGAAACTGTCAATTAATGAGCGAAGTTTTTCTTCTGTTCTGTGTAGAGACATTGTCAAAGCGGTTCTGTCGGCAAATTCCACATCTTCCTCCGCAAAATCGAGTTCCAATTCAACTAAAGAAGTAAAATTGAGCAAATCTGTTCGCAAAAGGGAAATCTCATTGGTAATTCCGCCCTTCAACTGATTCAGTGCAACTTTTCGGGACGCTTCATTTTCAGAAGCAATCAAATCTGCAATAGATTCTGCCTGACTCAGATCTATTCTTCCATTCATAAAAGCACGCATCGTAAATTCCCCTGCTTTTGCCATTCTCGCTCCGTTTTTTATTAAAACTTCAAGAATTTTTTTGGCAATATGTGGTGAACCGTGAAAGGAAATCTCTACAGAATCCTCTGCCGTAAAGGTTTTCGGAGCTTTAAAAACCGATACCATTACTTCATCTATTACCTCATCTTCATCTTTTATAAAACCATAATGTATGGTATGAGAATCTGCTTTGTTAAGATTTTTCCCATCAAAAATTTTAGAAGAAACAGAAATAGCATCATCCCCGGAAATTCTGATAATTCCGATAGCTCCAATTCCGTTTGCGGTTGCCAATGCGCAGATAGTGTCGTGATTCATTCTGCAAAATTACGCAAATTTAACAGGCTAAAAAATCCATTTTTTAATGAAATTTTCAAACTCAAAACACTCTGACTCTCCCACTTTTCAGGAGCCAGGAACCTGCTTTCACTACTCGCTGTTCAATCAGGGCTAAAAAAACGAGCGATTTACAATAGAAAAGCTGTTAAGCAGATCAAATGTTTTTAGATGTTATTGTAAAACATTAAGATCTATCTAAATTATTTTCTTTACTCCACAAAAAAGCCTTACATCATTTCAGACATAAGGCTTTTTAAATTTATTTTAACCTATTAAAGAGGTTTTACAAGATCCAGAAACCATTCTTTCACTTCTCCTTCCAAGAAAGGTGCTATTTTTTCCTCACAGGTTTTGTGATAATCATTGAGCCATTTAATTTCATCTTCCTGCAAAATTTCTCTTACGATGGTATCTTTAAAGAACGGACAGAATGTTAAAGTCTCAAACTCATAAAAAGTTCCTGAACCGGTAACTTCAGCTTCTTTTACGGCAATTAAGTTTTCATGACGAATTCCGTATTCTCCTTCCACATAATATCCTGGTTCGTTGGAGCAAACCATTCCCGGAAGTAATTCCTGCGGATTCATATCTTTTCTGATGTTTTGCGGACCTTCATGCACATTCATGAAACTTCCCACACCATGACCGGTTCCATGATTGTAATCTTTACCATTCATCCATAAAGGAAGCCTTGCAATAGCATCAAGCTGAACTCCTTTTGTGCCTTTTGGGAATTTCACCATTGATAAACGGATCATGCCTTGTAAAACCAAGGTAGAATTTGTTTTAAATTCATCAGAAACAGCTCCCAAAGCCAACGTTCTTGTAATATCTGTAGTTCCTTCAAGATACTGACCTCCTGAATCTACCAGAATACTTCCATCATTGGTTACTTCTTTGCTTCCTTCAGATTTTGCGGAGTAATGAATCACTGCTCCGTTATCTTTATATCCGATAATGCTTCCGAAACTTTCCCCTACAAAATTTTCTCCTTCAGCACGGAAGTTTTTTAATTTTTGACCGATAGAATATTCGTTCATGGTTTCTTTTCCTGCATTTTGCGTAAGCCAATAAAGGAATTTTACCATTGCAACACCGTCTCTCATCATTACTTTTCTGAATCCTTCCAGCTCAGTTTCGTTTTTCTGAGCCTTCATCAGATTTCCGGGAACAGCCGCTTTGATGAATTGATTATCAGATTTCAGAGCCTCAAAAATGGATTGATTGCTGTTTGGCGAAACCAAAACTTTCTCATTGCTGAATTCTTTCAGACAATTGTAGAACTCTTCGTAAGGCATCATTTTTATCCAAGCTTCATCTAACTGTTTTCTGGATTCTACTTCCAGCTTATCAAGATCTGTAAACAGTTTTGCATCATTCTTCGTGATCACGATATAAGCTAAAAACACGGGATTACTTTCTACGTCGCTTCCTCTTAAATTCAGCGTCCATGCAACATCATCCAGACTTGAAATGATATGAACAGTCGCTTCAATTTCTTCCATTCTCTGACGAATTGCCGCGATTTTGTCTACAACAGATTTACCTGCTCTTTCTACGGGATGCACATAGATAGGATTTTTTGAAGGAGTTCCCCTTTCTTTCCAGACCTCTTTCAGCAAGGGAAGATCAAGCAATTCTATATTTTTAAAATGCAGTTTATCATAAAGCAATTCCCAGTTTGCATGAGAAGTTGCCAATGCATTTACTGCAACTTTTCCGTTCTCAGGAATTTCAGAAATAACCCAGTCGATATAATGCGGAGTTCCTTCCATCCCGTCTTTGAAGAGATCAATTCCAGATCCTGCCAATTCAGCCGGAGCTTGTGTAAAATATCTTCCATCAGTCCAAAGTCCTGCTTTATCTTTCGTAATGACTACAAAACCTGCAGACCCCGTAAAACCCGACAACCATGCTCTTTCCTGCCATTCTTCCGGCAAATATTCACTCATATGAGGATCAGCAGAATATACAATAAATGCATCAACATTATTTTTTTGCATCTCTTCACGAAGTGCAGCTACTTTTTCGTTTGAAGTCATTATTATCAATTTTTAAAACCGAAAGTTACAAAAAAAAGAGTTTTTCCCCCGATTAAAGAACGCTTTTTCTATAATTTGATTTTTTATAAGAGCTGTTTCCTGCTATCCGCTCATACTCCTCACGCCAAAGCTTTTCTATACTAGCTCAGAAAAGCCACCGCCTGTTGCGGGGTAACCGCTTCTATCCGGGCTATAGCGAAAGTTCTTGTAAAGCTTACAGTTACCACACACAAGAATCTTTTAGATACCATAAAACATATACGATTATCAATATCATAATATTTTGGAAAGGTTATTGCTATATTTCAAAAATGAAAACTCAAAACTACAGCAACCATAGGAAATTTTACGCGCCCCATCATTTTATTTATCTTCCCGCTCTTCTCGTTTTAGAAGGTTACGGAATTTATAAAATCTGGAATGACGAAGATCATCAATTGATATGGATTTTATTTTCAGCTGTCATATTTCTGATTTTGTATTTAGCAATCATGATAAGACAGCATTATGCTCTTGGAAATCAAAACAGAATTGTACGATTAGAATTCAGACAAAGATATTTTGAGATTTTTAATAAAAGATCTGATGAGGTTTGTGAAAAACTGAATTTCAGTCAGATTGCAGCGCTTAGATTCGCTTACGATGAAGAATTTAAAGAACTTTTAAATAAAGCTTTAACCGAGAACATTTCGGGCGATGAAATAAAAAAATCAATTAAAAACTGGAGACCCGACAACCACAGAATTTAAATATAATCACTAAAAATATACTATTATGAGAAAACTAACTTTATACAGCATAAGTTTATTCAGTCTTTTATTATTAACAAGTTGCGAAGCAGTAGAAACAATCTTCAAAGCCGGAATGTGGTGGGGAATTATTGTCGTGGTAGGCATTATAGCTCTTTTATTGTGGCTATTCTCCAGGGGTAAAAACTCTTAACCAAATTATTTTTTTATGGACCAATCAGACCAAGAGATCATTTCTCACCTCAAACCGTCAAAGATTGTCAAAATTATGAAAGATCCGGTAGCTTCTGCAAAGGCAGTGAATCTTATTTACACTTCCGATGCAGAAACAGCCGGTATTATCCGTAAGAAAAAAGGCAAGAAATTCTCTTATTACAAAGACGGTGAAAAGATAAAAGACAAAGTAGAAATTACCCGAATCAACAGTTTAGTGATTCCTCCGGCATGGGAAAATGTCTGGATCTGTGCTTTAGACAATGGTCACCTTCAGGCAACAGGATTTGATGCATTGAAAAGAAAGCAGTACAGATATCATTCGCTTTGGAGCGCACTACGAAATCATACCAAGTTCTACAGAATGCTTCAGTTTGGCTATGCATTACCGGGAATTCGCCTTCAGCTTGAGAAAGATTTAGCTTTAAGAAATTTCGAAAAAAGAAAAATATTGGCTTTAGTGGTAAGTCTTATGCAGCGCACCAATATTAGAATCGGAAACAGCATTTATGAAAAATTATACGGTTCTTTTGGCTTAACAACCCTGAAAGGAAAACACGTAAAAATCCAAGGACAGAAAATTAATTTTTCTTTCAAAGGAAAAAAAGGGGTCATGCACAATGTAGATCTAAAAAGTAAAAGACTATCTAAACTGATTACCAAATGCAAAGAAATTCCAGGTAAAGAACTGTTTCAATATTACGATGATGAAGGAAATCTTCATTGTATAGATTCCGGAATGGTGAACGATTATATTAAAGAAATCAGCGGTGACGATTTTACGGCAAAAGATTTCAGAACATGGTCAGGAACCGTAAATGCTTTGATTGCCTTCAAAGAAATAGGCTATGCAGAAAACAACGCCCAATACAAAAAGAAGGTAAAAGAAGCCCTCAATATTGTAGCTTCCCATCTTGGAAACACTGGAACAGTGTGCAGAAAATATTATGTGCATCCTTTAGTTATTAATCTTTATGAAAATAATTCGATTAAAAAATATCTGGATGCATTAGAAGTCATTGAAGAAAATGACGGAAAAGCCGACTTAACCCACGAGGAAAAGCTGGTTTTGAAAATTCTTGAAAATGAAAAAATGTAGTATAAAACTATACTTAATCATATTATCTAAGCTGAAATTTAAATTTTCAGCTTTTTTAATGAGTTTCATTTAAACTTTTACTAATCTCCGTTTAGTCACAATTAAAAAAAGAAGAGTCGTTTGTAATTGACTTCATCGAATCTTCGATTCCCGTAGGAATCTAAATTATTTATTTCAGCGTGTTGAGATTCTTTCAGAATGACAAAAATACTGCTGAAAACTAAAGTATCACTCATTGCGGACAATCATGAAACTTTTTTTGTTCTTTTAAAATTTAAATCTAAAAACACAGCGTAATTGAGAAATTTAAAATAAATTGATATATTTGCGATTATAAACAGGGAAATGGTGTTCTTCCTTACCCAACCGCTTTAGTAAAGCTGATGACGCCTGATTAATTAAATGTTGACAATTTAATCAGGAATAATATGTCTAAAAACAAACAAATATCTTTCGGTAAAAGAAATTATGTTCGGATAAAAATCTTTTTCAGAAAATATCCTACGCTTCCCTATTTATTAAAATGGGCAGCAATCTGTTTAATTATTGGCGTTTGCATCGGAACAGCTTCAGCGGGATTTTTACATTCACTCAACTGGGCGACAAATTTCAGAGAAAATCATTTGTGGCTTATTGCTCTATTACCGATTGGCGGTTTTCTCATCGGTTTATTGTATCACCGTTTGGGTAAAAATGTGGAAGCAGGAAACAATTTAATCATCGACACCATCCACGAGCCGAAACAGGTAATTCCACTCAAGATGGCTCCGTTTGTTTATATAGGAACAATGGTAACTCACTTTTTTGGTGGTTCCGCAGGCCGTGAAGGAACAGCAATACAAATGGCTGGTTCTATTGCAGATCAATTCAGTAAACCTTTTAAACTTTCTGTACAAGACAGACAAATACTAATCATCGCAGCAGTTGCAGGCGGTTTTGGTTCTGTATTTGGAACTCCTCTTGCAGGAGCTATTTTTGCGATAGAATTTTATTTTATAGGTCGTATTCGCTATAATGCACTTTTTCCAGCGTTTCTTACTGCAATATTTGCAGATATTATTACCAAGCTCTGGCAAACTCCTCATACCCATTATCACATTCCTTCAATACCGGAAGTTTCGTTTTTAAATATTGTCTATGCAATACTTGCCGGAATATTTTTTGGGATTTGCGCCTCTACTTTCAGTAAAATGATTCACAAAACCGGTGCTATTTTTAAGTCTACAATTTCTTATCCGCCTCTTCGTCCGTTTGTTGGAGGTATTATCGTAGCTTGGGCAGCTTGGGCAATCGGAACAACAAAATACATCGGTTTGGGCATTCCAACAATTGTAGAATCATTTAATCAACAATTGCCTGCTTATGATTTTGCCCTAAAAATGATTTTAACCATTATCACACTTTCAGCGGGGTTCAAAGGTGGTGAAGTAACACCATTATTTTTTATCGGGGCAACTTTGGGAAATGCACTCAGTCTATTTATCCCATTACCAACAGGACTTTTAGCAGGAATGGGGTTTGTAGCAGTTTTTGCAGGAGCTACGAATACACCCATTGCTTGTAGCATTATGGCGATTGAACTTTTTGGTGTGGAATGTGGCGTTTATGTTACCATTGCCTGTATTGTTTCTTATCTTCTTTCAGGACACAGCAGTATTTACGCACGACAGGTAATTGGTGAGGCAAAGAATCAAAGATTTTCACATGAAGAAGGGAAACGACTGAATGAGCTTTAAATTAATTTTAATTGAAAATATCTTTACGTAAATTCATACTTTACAACACTGAAAATGCTAAATAATGACCGTCTTTTTTTATTTTTTAATAAAGAGTTTCCTTTTAACAAAGAAGGATTGGAAGAGTTTATCAGTACTTTTACTGTAAAAACCTTCAGAAAAAATGATGTATTGCTCAACTTTGGAGATACAGAAAAGGAATTACGCTTTTTAGATAAAGGAGTGGTGAGAGAATTTTATTCCTCAGACGGACGAGAAAAAAATATTGATTTCCATTTACAGTCAAGTTTTATTACAGATTTTGTGTCTCTTAATCATTCTGCACCAACCAGAAAACACCAACAATGTCTTACTGAAATTACACTGAGAAGCTTGTCTTTAGAAAAATTTAATGAGTTCACCAATAGGTATCAATGTGGAAAGCTTTTTATTGATACTATTTTTCAAAGAATTATTGACAAAAAAGAAGATTCTCAGTACAATCAATTTATAAAGTCACCGGAAGAGCTGTATCTGGATATTTTAAAACAAAAACCAGAGTGGCTTAATGAAATCCCTCAATATCACCTTGCTTCGTATTTGGGAATTACTCCGGAAACACTTAGCAGAATAAGAAAACGTATTTCTTGATTTCAATCAACCGAAAACAAAATTGCTGTTTCTACCTTTGCAAGTATATTTAAAACAACTAAAAAATGAAAATACATCACTTGAGAAATGCAACATTGGTAATGGAAACAGGCAACAAAGTGATTTTGTTCGATCCTATGCTTGGTAAAAAAGGTACAGCAGGTCCTACTTTTACGCTGTTCCGTTTTAAACCTCAAAGAAATCCTATTGTAGATTTACCAGACAATGCGATGGAAATTGTAGAAAAAACAACCCATTGCTTGTTGACACATCTTCATCCTGATCATTTGGATAAAGAGGCAGAAAGTTTTCTCAAATCAAGGCAAATCCCTGTAATTTGTAGTGTAAAAGATGAAAAAGCCTTGCGAAAAAAAGGATTAAACATTTTTCAAACTGTTGATTATTGGCAAGAAACTGAATTTTTAGGTGGAAAAATTCAGGGAATTCCTGCTGTTCACGGATACGGGTTTGTCGCAAAACCAATGGGAAGTGTGATGGGATTTTATATAGAACTGCCCAATAAAAAATCTATATATCTAAGCGCAGATACGATTTATACTGAAGATGTTCATAAAGTTCTGACTCAACTAAAACCTGAAATTGCTGTAGTGGCTTGTGGTACCGCTCAATTGGATGTTTTTCAGCCATTGCTTATGAATATGGAAGATATTTTAAAATTCGTGAAAAATGCACCTGGGAAAGTGATTGCTAATCACTTAGAAGCTGTAAATCACTGCCCCACAAAAAGAGAGGATTTAAGAAAAGTAGTAACTAAATTGGGCTTAATAGAAAAGATTTTCATCCCAAAAGATGGAGAAAGTAAGGTTTATTAAATTTAATTTTTTTGTAAAAAACTCATTAGAAAAAGCTAAATTACAGTAAATGAAAATACCTTGATAACCGATTTTATGATAGCAAAAATAAAGTTTGGGAATTCTTAGTAATATTTACGAACCTGATTATTTAACTAAATTTGTAATTAAGGTTTTAAAAAAAGCATCTCCCGAATGAAGTATCTTCTCACAAACCAAGAATCTGAAAGACTGTTATTCAGAAAACTTGAACATTCTGATTTTGATAAATGGCTCCATCTGTTTGAAGATGAAAAGACCGCAAAAATACTTGGAATGAGCGAATATAAAAATGCTAATGAGTGTTGTGAAAAATGGTTTGAATGGACTTTTCATCGGTATGAAAATAATCTGGGCGGACAAAATGTTTTAATATCAAAAGAATCTCAACAACTTGTAGGACAATGCGGATTGCTCGTTCGAGAAGTAGAAAATAATTTTGAAATTGAAATTGCATATTCCATTTTACAAGAATTTAGAGGACAAGGATATGCAATAGAAAGTGCAAAAAAATGCAGAGATTTTGCCTTCGAAAATAATTTTCACAATAGATTGGTATCCATCATTATTCCTGAAAATCATGCCTCAAAAAATGTTGCCTTAAAAAACGGAGTCAAATTCAAAAAACAAATAAATTACAGCAACAAAAAAATGGATTTATTTGAGATCACGAAACAAGAATGGGAAACGCAACTGTTGCGAAATATGAACAATATTTAAGAATGTAAGTATGAATTTCCAGCCAAATTACAATTATATTTAATAAGCTAAAGCCAAATAAACTTAGTAAAACATTTGAAAGATTAGTAAGGGAAATTCTTATCAATACTTTAATCACTCATTTATTTTTTCATGATACAGTGAAAATATACATTTATAAATCTAGTTTTTAAACTTTACATTCTAACATACAGGCACAACAAAAACCTTTTAAATAACTGAAATTCTAGTAATTATACTAAATAAATATTTTTTATAAATATTTATTTCTATATTGTGGGATATTATTTTTTTTCAGACATTTGTAAACAATTCAAAACGAGTTCATTTTGAGTTAAAAATTATAAAAATAAAAAACACAACATAAAATGATGAAAATTCAATACTTACAATTGCCTGTACTTTTTAGTATTTTTTAAACTCTTCTACAGATAACATCATATTTAATGCATCAATTAACCAGTAATTATAAATTATAGTTATTCAATATCTGCAATAATTAGATATTATCGACTTAAATAAAAAAACACAACCTTTTAATAATTCAAAATAAAAAACTTTATGAAAAAAAAATCTATTTCGACGATTTTTGCTGCATTGGTTTGCACTGCATGGATGCACGCCTCTGCACCACCTATTCCTTTTTATGATTATGGAAATAAGCTCTTGAAAGAAAGCAAAGAGAATTTTGTGACCTTATATTTTCATGATTTTAATTCTGAGTTTGCTATTCAACAAAATGTAAACGAGAAAGGTCTGGTTAATATACAAGGAAACTTTTATAAACCAATTACCTCATCTCATGTAAAACTTACTATTAAGTACAAAGATTCTCAGAATAACTGGATACCTGTATGGTGCAAATCTTTTGCTGGTGAAAGCGAATATAATGAAAATCTTACAGCTTTATTTGAACTTCCAGCTTCCATCACACCAATACAGAACGTTAAAATGGAACTAAGTTCTGATGCAGATATTAGCAATTGGTCAGCTATTATCTGGAATCCTATAATAAGTCATTACAAACAGAGTGATTACGCTTCTGCAAACTGCGAACTAGATGAAAACCAATATACTATTTTATTTACTCCAAAGAAGAGCGGCACTGTTTTATATAATACGAATGGAAGCGTTTCTGGTGTTAAAGATAGAGTAACCTCTCAACATCTAACTAAAAAGCTAGATAATATTGTTCTAACTATGCAGGGAGATGCTTTATTAGATAATAGCAACAGTTCGTCGCCTGTTATTAATATTACTAATCCCAATAACCTTACAACCATTGTAAGTTCACAAAAATATGTTTATCAAGGCAGCGAAACGAGCCCTTTCGAGTTTTCGTATCATGATCCTGTATACATGTTTGCGGGAAAGTTTTCTAACGAAAGTTTCTTTATCAATTTCAGCAATTGGTTTCTGCCTCCTGAAGAAGGTGGAGAAGCTTGGGGAAGAGGATATCTTGATTTCACAAATCCTAACTCATTACTCAACAGATATTATAATCTTTACAATAATATTAATGAAAAACTAGGTGATGTATTTGCAAATCAAGAACCTGTAGTTATTGTAATCAGTAAAGTAACAGGTTTAAGAGTGTATAAAAGTAACGGACAATATATTTCTCTTACTGCAACAAGTAACTATAATACTTTAAATGATTTTGGATATCCTCCCTTAAATGGTAAACAAAGAGGACCCGGTTCTGAAAACTTTTCGTTAAGCAATACTTCACAGGCATCAATATATGGTGTCGGAGCTATTAGAAATAGAAAAGTCATTACTGGCTGGAACGGCCCTTCAAGACCTTTATTTGATATAGAAAATGAAGTTAATAAGTTTATCAATTACGTAGGTATTTTCGGAAGCACACAAATGGGTGAATGCAACAACAGTTGTTTTACTATTAACAATGGTGCTGTTTCTGATTTTGTGGTTTCAGATTGGACAAAAGCTCCAAATTCTTATATTTTCACAGGTAAAGACAAAAATGGAAATAATGTAGACGGACTATATATACCCGTTAAAAAGGCTTATGCAATGTGGGAGAACGGAAACTACATGAAGGGAATAAATGTACCAACCGGAACAATAACAGCAGATGTCTTATGGGAAGATAATATGGGACTGATAAAATCAGGGGCAGATTATAGTTTAGAAATTTTTGGTACCGGAGAAAATGCTGAAATAAAAGTACCTATCAATAAAGTAAAAGAAGGTAATGCTGTCATTGCTTACAAAGTAAATGGAGAAATTTTTTGGTCATGGCATGTTTGGGTGACCGATGACCCTACGAATGGATCTACTTATAAAAGTTATGATGATATAAAGAGACAACTAAGTGATGGAACCATTGAAACTATTCCGAATTCTGAATGGGGTTGGATGGATAGAAATCTTGGTGCCATTGGTAGTTCACTTAATGGTAATGGTTGGCATAGAAATGGAGGTCTTATGTATCAATGGGGTAGAAAAGATCCTTTCCCTCCATTAACAAATAGAAATGCTAGCTTTTATCAAATAACTGGTAGTATTGGTAAAGTTGGGTATGATGATGCTATGCCGAGACTAAAATTTACAAATAGTCCATTTAATGATTATAAAAACTTTCAGGATTTAAGAAAGTTTATCAATAAATCTGCAGCCAATATTACAGATAATATTAGAACATCAATAAAGAATCCTTTGAGTTTAATCTACGTAAATGATGATGGAACTACCACTCCTTCAATTTATAGCACTATAGATGGGCTCCCTTATTATTATAACTGGTTCGGACAAGTACCTGGATTGCAGGTTAGTGAATTGAGTAGAGTCAATCTATGGTCAGACAATTCTTTAGGAGTACAAGCTACGGATATTACAATTCCACAACCATATAGAAATAAATCTTCTTATGACCCATGTCCAAATGGTTGGAGATTACCCTCATTGTTAGTTGCAACAGCTACAAAGGGTTTAAGAATGGATTTTACGCCTTTCGGACCTAAAGTAAATAGTCCGCTTTCGGCATTAAACGGAGTACAATCTAATATTCCTCCAGGATTATCTAATCTAAAACCATATCTTGCCGGTATTAAAGTGTACCCTCAGTCAGGTTTTGATATGACCAATGTTGGAGGCAATAATATAGGTATATTTCCTGGTACAGGCTTTATAGGAAGGGGGAAAACTGGTGACGCAAGGTTCCATGCTAAAGCCGGACACACAGATCAGCTGGAAACTTATTTGTGGACTTCTACAATGACATCCTTTGGAGGAATAGGATCAATAGCAAGCACACTGAGGTTAATACCTTCATCAGACCAAATAGCAAACAACTATAGACCAGATGCTACAAACTATCCTAATGTATATGGATTATACAATTATAAGCCTTCTGAAGACAACCCAACTAATAATGCTCAAGCTTGTAGATGCATAAAAGATCCGTTATTTGCAAAAAACAACTATGATTTCCCTACTAAGTTTTTCAGTGAAACTGAAACATACAAAGTGGGATTAGAAAATCCTAACAGTTATGTAGTCACACAATCTGCTACAGAACAAATAATTTCGATACCTGTAAGCAAAGCTTTCTCTGTACAAAGTAACTATTTAGGCAATACTCAAATTTTAAATCCTATTAATTTTAATAATTTAAAAGCAAATGTACTTTGGACAGATAATGTTGGTTTAATAACTCAATTAACTATAGATAATCCATCATCTAAAGACGGAAATATTAATGTTAAGATAAATGCAAACAAAGCAGGAAATGCTGTAGTCACATTGCACAACGGTTCTATAAATAATCCAGTATATTGGAGTTGGCACATCTGGGTAACTAATACTCCGGTAAATTCTTTTACTCATGTAACAGATACTCCTATTGCAACAGATAATTATATGAATTACACTCCTTACGGAACTATAATGAAAACTACAATTATGGATAGAAATTTAGGTGCAATAGAAGCTACACCAAGTTCTTATAATCCAACAATACCAACACAAGTAAATCAGCTTAATGGTTCGCAAGGGCTGCATTACCAATGGGGAAGAAAAGATCCTTTGCCAATCTTTACTAATGTTACAGGATCAAAATATAATATTGCTTTAGGAACCAACAATAATGGTCTTGTAACTTATACCAATTTTACAGAAGCTAATTATAATTCTACCAATATAGTTAATTATAACACCTATAAAAGCAGCATTGCTACGAACGATAAAATAGATGTAAGAATAGAAAAAATATTAGGATATTCTGTTGCCAATCCTTTAAAATTTATGTTGCCAACAGTGGCATATCCATACCGTGGCGACAATATTCCTCATTATAATCTTGCTTCAGATTGGTTGTTTGATACACAATATCATAATTTGTACGACGAAAGATGGGGATTAGGTGGTAAAAAATCTGTATTTGATCCTTGTCCGAGCGGATGGAGGGTTCCAGAACTCCTTGGCAATGGCAACAAAAAAACTTCCCCTTGGAGTTTAAAAGAAAATACAGAAATACTTAGAGCAATTAATAATACTGAAGCTGGGTATTTTGGAACTCCTTTCTACAGCGTTACCTCAGGATCCATTTACGGAAAAACAGTAGGATATGTATTTAATAATAGTTCATACAATATAGGAAACTATCCGAAAAGTTTAAGTAAAGCAAATAGAAGTGTTATGTATCCTCCGTCAACCACACTAAATACTAATATTGGTACAACAGGAGGAGTATGGTACGCCAACTTAAATGGTGAGATGACAGGAAGAGGTAACTATATGTATTTTGATACTTTTGGTAGAAATAATGTAAAAAATGTTGATATAGATCCTTACGCAGCATTGAGTTGCAGATGTGTAAAACAAGAAGATAATGATGTTGAAAGAGGTCCGTTACCGGGAATTCCTGTAGCGCCAAATACAGGCATTCAGGCTAAAAATGTTTTTGCTCAGGAACAAATAGAGGAAATACAGAAAGACAACAAAAAAATCACTGTATTCCCGAACCCAGTAAAAAGTACTCTCTATATTAATGCAGATGACAAAGACTACTATTATCAGATTTACAATATTTCCGGACAGCTTGTAAAACAAGGAAAGTTCGAAAATAAACAGACAGATGTTTCTTCTCTTAATCAGGGTGTTTATCTTGTGAGAATAAATAATGCCGAAGCTGTTGTAAAAATTATTAAAAATTAACAGTTACAACATTTTAAAAATGAACCCGTCTCAAATTCGAGACGGGTTTTGTTTTGTAATCTGAATGGTAATATTCAGTTTCCAAAGCCAAATATTTTAGAATTTAAATCTTATATTCTTTTATGTTTCAGCATCCACGGAACTATGAAATAGAAACCTGTTGCGATAATGGTTGATAAAACTCCGGTTCCTATCCATAAAATACGGAATCCGAATTTTTCTGCAATCAAAGTTCCTAAGTATGGCGTAATAATGAATGCAATCGAAAACGAAATTCCATTCAAACCCATGTATGCTCCTTTGTTGTTTTTTCCCGATCTCAAAGATGTAATTGTTGACATAAATGGTAATGCCCAAATCTCACCTACAGACAATAAAGTAAGCGAAATTACAAGAGTAATAATAGTATAATCAAAGCCAAGCATTGTATAAGAAAGTCCACAAATAAAAGTTCCCAGAAACATAGTTCTTGCTAAGTTGAGGTATTTTTCGGCAATCTGAACGAGTCCCATTTCCAGCAAAACTACTATAAAACCACTGTAAGCCAAGAGATAACCTATATTTTGCTGGCTAAGATGTGCAGTGTCTTTATAGAAAATCGTCAAAGTACTGAAAAGCTGAAAGAAACATATAGAAAACAACATACAAAACAAACAATAGATCAAAAATTTACCATCTCGATAAGGCGAATTTTCTTTTTTAATTTCTACTACTTCTTTCACTTGCTTAGCTTTTATTTTTGCCAATTTATTTCTTTTATAAAAAAACCAAATGTAAATTACGCCTGCCAAAAACGCTCCCAATGCGTTGCTGTAAAACAAAAACTCATAAGAAATTGCTGATAAAATTCCGCCTAAAGCAGGACCTATTGAAAACCCTAAATTCACTGCCATTCGGTTTAGTGAAAACGCTCTCGTTATATTTTCAGGTTTTGCATATTTTGTAATGGCAACTGAATTAGCAGGTCGAAACGAATCGCTTACAATACTTTGCAGTAAAATAATCAGTGCAACACCTGCTTCCGTTTTAAAAAGCGGAATAATACAAAACAGCGGAACACTCAATAACAAACTGAGATACTGCACTTTGTACTCCCCTATTCTGTCTGTTATAAACCCGCCCAACCAAGATCCTATCACAGAACCGATTCCGAAAAAACTAAGTACAATTCCTGTATTTTCTATACTAAATTTAAGATGTTCAGTCATATATACTCCCAAAAACGGAAGTACCATAGAGCCGGACCGATTGATAAGCATCACCAACGCCAACATCCAGCTTTCTTTTGAAAGTCCTTTGTATGAACTTGTATATAAATGTATAAGTTTCACAATTTTATTTTTTTTGATTAATAATTGTGTCTGTATTTTAAAATTTATCTGTAAAATTTATCATTTCGGTAGGAATCCAGACTATTCTGTATAAATTGTCTTTCAACCAAACTACGGTGGAGATTCCTGCAGAATGACAAACATGAGGGTGATTTTTTCAACCTTAAAATAGATTACTTGATTTTCTTACAAAACAAAAAACAGAGCTTAAAAATAAGCCCTGTTTTATTTATATAGGTATAAATAAATTTTTACTCTGGCTTATAAGAGTCTTTTAATGTAACCGTTCTGTTGAATACCATTTTGGAATATGTTGAATCCTGATCTTTCGTAAAATATCCAATTCTCTGAAACTGAAGAGGTTCTCCAACAGCAACATCTTTCAGACTTGGCTCTGCAAATCCCTGAATCGTTTTCATTGATTCTGGGTTGATGAAATTTAAAAAATCTACATCTTTCTCTGCATCAGGCTGTTCAACAGTAAATAAATTATCGTACAATCTTACATCTACAGGAATTGCATGCTGTGCAGAAACCCAGTGCAAAGTACCTTTTACTTTTCTCAAGCTTTCTTCTGTACCACTTCCAGACTTAGATTTTTCGTCATAAGTTGCATAAATGGTTGTAATCTCTCCATTTGCATCTTTATCTACTCTTTCCGCTTTGATGATGTAAGCAGATTTTAAACGGACTTCACCGCCCAATTTTAGTCTGAAAAACTTTTTATTGGCTTCTTCCTGAAAATCTTCACGCTCAATGTACAATTCTCTTGAGAAAGGAACTTCTCTTGTACCTGCATTTTCCTGCTCAGGATTGTTCTCCGTTTCCAACCATTCTTCTTTTCCTTCAGGATAATTCTCAATAACCAGTTTAACAGGATCAACCACAGTCATTACACGTTTTGCGACTTTATTTAAGTCTTCACGCACACAGAAATCCAGTAGCTGAATAGAGATAAGATTTTCTCTTTTGGCAACACCTACTTTATCAATAAAATTCCTAATAGAAGCAGGGGTAAATCCTTTTCTCCTCATTCCAGAAATGGTAGGCATTCTTGGATCATCCCAACCACTCACTACATTTTCGGCAATCAGCCTCTGTAGTTTTCTTTTGGAAGTAATCATGTAAGAAACGTTCATTCTCGCAAATTCTCTCTGCTTGTTTTTCACCTTACCTTCTTCATATACTTGGTCTAAATACCAATTGTAAAGCGGTCTATGATTTTCAAACTCTAAAGAACACAGCGAGTGAGAAATTTGTTCAATATAGTCAGATTCACCATGAGCCCAGTCATACATAGGATAAATTTTCCATACAGTTCCTGTTCTGTGATGAGGTTTATTCAAAATTCTGTACATAACGGGATCACGCATATTCATATTCGGTGAAGTCATGTCGATTTTTGCACGAAGAGACATAGAACCGCTTTCAAATTCTCCATTCTTCATTCTTTCGAATAAATCTAAAGATTCCTCAACAGGACGATTTCTGAAAGGAGATTCCACACCCGGTTCTGCAGGATTTTTTCTCTGTTCAGTAATAATTTCAGAAGGTTGCTCATCTACGTAAGCTTTTCCTTCTTTTATCAACTGAACTGCCCAATCGTAAAGCTGCTGGAAATAATCGGAAGCGTACAAAACTTTATCCCATTTGAAACCCAACCATTCTACATCTTTCATGATAGAATCTACGAATTCCTGTTCTTCTTTTTCAGGATTCGTATCGTCGAAACGAAGGTTTACGGGAGCATTGTATTTCTCTCCCAAACCAAAGTTGATGCAGATCGCTTTGGTGTGACCTACATGCAGATAACCATTTGGTTCAGGGGGAAAACGGAAACGGAGCTGATCTTTTCCCAGACCGTTTGCCAAATCATCTTCTATAATTTGCTCAATAAAATTGAGTGATTTTTTTTCTTCTTCCATTGCAGTAAACTTACATTGTTGCTTGCTTTTTACAACAATCTGCAAATTTAAGAAAATTTAAGGTTTTAAAAAAGGTATATTTTAATATTAAATTCACAAATAATTGAAAATTTATTCCGAACTTTACATCACCGAAATCAATCTAACAAATTATTAATGATGATTGTATACTTTCAGTAATTGCAGCATTGTCTTTTTTGTAAAGCATTTAGATGCAAATCCTGATTTCTTTTTGAAGACCTTTCAATATACCACTCTCCTGATAAAACTGTTAGATTATTAAATTGGTACAACATTTGCCTGTAAGGGTAATGTTCAACTTAAAATAAACCAAAACTACTATACGTTATGAAAAAAGTAAAAAGAACATTTTCTTATCTTTTAGAATGCATTAAAAACGCGATGTTCATCAAAAAAGATGTGATATAATCACTCAGCTTAACCCAATAATTTTATTTATCGATTAAAAACTTATTCTCTAAAAAACAGTCTGTCACCATTTAACAATAATTTGCTTTCAAAGTTATTGGTAAAAAGGCTTCCTGTACCCAATCCTTGAGGCATTTTATTATCCTTTGTAAAAGTATATTGAGAAATGGCATTTAAGCCGATATTGCTTTCCAGTGCAGACGTTATCCACCATCCTATATTCTGCTGTTCAGCTAGAGATATCCACTCATCACAACCCGAAAAACCTCCTATCAATGACGGTTTTAAAATAATATACTGTGGATTAATTTTTCCTAAAAGTTCCTTTTTCTTATCAAAATCAACAATACCGATCAATTCTTCGTCCAAAGCAATCGGAGTTGGAGTATGCATACATAATTTTGCCATAGCATTCCAGTTTCCTGCTTTTATAGGCTGTTCTATAGAATGAATTTGTAAGTCTGAAAGTTGTTTTAAAAAAAGTTCAGCTTCAGCAAAAGTAAATCCTCCATTTGCATCAACACGAAGCTCCAGCTTTTCCTGAGAAAATTTTTCTCTTAGCTTTTGGAGAATTAAATGTTCTGAATTCCAATCAACTCCTATTTTTAATTTGATACAACGAAAACCCTGCTCAAGTTTTTCCTGAATCTGATCTTCCATGTAGCCAATATCTCCCATCCAGATAAGTCCGTTGATCATCATCGATTCAGATCCATTTGTAAAATCGCTTGGAAAATAGATGTTTCCACCATGTTTCAAATTCAGAAGAGCCTGCTCGTAACCCAACCAAATAGATGGAAATTCTTTTAGCTCTTGTTTTAAAGTATTAAAATCTTTAGAAATATTTTCACAAAGCCATTGCAGCCTTTCTTCATAATCAGGTCTGTCATCAAAGCTTAAACCACGAAAAATACCGCACTCTCCTATTCCTTTTTTTCCATCTTCTGAAATTTCAAGAATAAAGGTTTCCTTTTCATACAAAACGCCTCGAGATGTTCCACTCGGGCGTTTGAATTCTAATAAATATCTGTAATATTCTGCTTTCATTACTTTACACTGTCAATACGCATAAACTCTTCCGCTTTTTCTACCATATCTACACTACCGCAGAAAAATGGTATTCTCTGATGAAGTTCTGTAGGCTCAACTTCCATAATTCTTCTGAAACCATCTGTTGCTTTTCCACCGGCTTGCTCAGCTAAGAACGCCATTGGATTACATTCATAAAGCAATCTTAATTTTCCGTTGGGAGCCTGTGAATATGATGGGTACATATAAATTCCGCCTTTCAGCATATTCCTGTGGAAATCTGCAACCAGTGAACCGATATATCTTGAAGTATAAGGTCTGTCTCCTTCTTCCATCTGGCAATATTTCAGATAATTTTTTACTCCCTGAGGAAACTTAATATAATTTCCTTCATTAATAGAATAAATTTTACCTGTTTTCGGGAACATCATATTGGGATGAGAAAGATAATAGGTTCCTAAAGAAGGATCTAGTGTAAATCCGTTTACACCATTACCTGTAGTATACACAATCATTGTAGAAGAACCGTAAATTACATATCCTGCTGCAATCTGGTTGATTCCTTTTTGTAAGAAATCTTCCAACTGTACCGGAGTTCCAGGCTCTGTAACTCTTCTGTAAATAGAAAAAATAGTTCCTACAGAAACATTCACATCAATGTTTGAAGAACCATCGAGAGGATCAATTAAAACGACATATTTACTAAGATGTCCGTTTTCTCCGCATTTGATGTCGATAAAATCATCATTTTCTTCTGATGCGATCCCACAAACCACTTCTCTTTGAGACAATGCTGTGATAAAAATATCGTTTGCAATTACATCTAGCTTTTGCTGCTCTTCACCCTGAATATTCTGATTGCCTGCAGCTCCTGTAATATCTACAATTCCTGCTTTGTTTACTTCTCTGTTAACAACTTTTGAGGCCAGTCTTATTGCACTTAGAAGACGCGAAAATTCACCGGTAGAATATTGAAAATCATCCTGCTTGTCGATTAAAAATTCACCTAAAGTCTGTAATGGTTGGTCTGACATTTTTTCTATTTTTACTTTACTGCCAAATTTCGTAAAAATTATCAGACCTGAAAGAATTTTCTTTTAAATTAGTTAAATATCTGATTTTAAATAAATTAAATATAAATCATCAATTCTAAATACAATTATGCATTAATTATTAATCACCAAATTGTGCTCTTTCATATCTCACCGTAAATTTATAATTTTGACGTTTCTAAAAATTTTATTTAATCTAACAATTTTATTTTTACTATTTAATGAAAATTTTCAAGTTTGGTGGAGCTTCGGTGAAAGATGCCGAAAGTGTGAAGAATGTATCTATGGTTTTAAAAAGCCAAGGATTTGAAAAGTGTTTGCTTGTAATTTCCGCAATGGGAAAAACAACAAATGATTTGGAAAAAGTAGTTGAGCTTTATTTCAAAAAAGACGACTACCAAACTGAAATAGAAAAAATAAAACAGAAGCATATTGAAATTGCTAAAGGGCTTTTTCAAAACAATCATTTGGTTTTCGACGAAATCAACTTATTTTTTGATGATATCGTTTCATTTTTAAGAAGAAATAAATCTCCCAATTATAACTTTGTTTATGATCAGGTAGTAAGTTGCGGAGAAATGATCTCTACAAAAATCGTCAGCGAATATCTGAACGACATACAGTTTACCAACCAATGGCTTGATGCGAGAGATTACATAAAAACAGACGATTCTTACAGAGACGGAGTGGTAAACTGGCAGAAGACAGAAGAATTTATCGCCACATTAAATCCTGCGATATGCTATGTAACCCAAGGTTTTATTGGTTCAGATGATAATAATTTCACGGTAACCCTTGGAAGAGAAGGTTCAGATTATTCTGCTGCAATTTTTGCGTACTGCTTAAATGCTGAAGCAATGACTATCTGGAAAGACGTTCCGGGAGTGATGACCGGAGATCCAAGAAAATTTAAAGATGTTTCTCTGCTTTCTAATATTTCTTACGAAGAAGCTATAGAAATGGCTTATTACGGTGCAAGTATCATTCACCCGAAAACATTACAGCCATTACAGCAGAAAAATATTCCTTTTTATGTGAAATCTTTTGTAGATCCTACGAAAGACGGAACCAAAGTAGGTGCTTCCGAGAAAAATCAGCACGAAGAATCTTACATCCTGAAAGAAAACCAAACATTGCTTAAAATCTCCACAAGAGATTTCTCCTTCATCGCAGAAGATCATATGAGTCTGGTTTTCGGATATTTATCTAAATACAAAATTAAAGTTTCGTTGATGCAGAACTCTGCAATTTCTTTAGCTTTATGTCTGGAAGACAAATTTTTAAAGATTGATGAGCTGAATAATGAACTTCAGAAAGTATTCAAAACTGATGTGACAAAAAATGTATCTTTATTTACCGTGAGGAATGCAAAAATGGAAAATATCGATAAATTTTATCAGGAAAAAAGTGTATTATTGGAACAGATTGCCAAAAATACGCTTCAAATGGTAACACAATAAAACTAATCTCGACTAAAAACACATGAGTTTAATTTCGAAAAATGATTTAATCAAAGCTTCCGGTTTAAGCAAAATGGGATTTCTGAAGAATCCTATTGCGTCCGCTGTGATGAGCCTTGCCAAAATAAATGAAGTAAACAAGCTGTACAATAAGCTTAAAGAGAAGGAAGGCAAAGATTTTTTCGACTCATTTGTTAGAGAAAGAAATTTAAGTTATATCGCATTTGCTGAGGATTTAGCGAAAATTCCCAAAACAGGACCTTTTATATTGGTTTCCAATCATCCTCTTGGCGCAATTGACGGAATTTTGATGTGTAAGGTTTTAACTGAAGTTCGCCCGGATTTTAAGGTAATGGGTAATTTTCTTTTGGAAAAAATAGAACCGATGGAGCCTTATGTAATTCCGGTAAACCCTTTTGAAGGAAGGAAGGAAATCCGAAACAGCTCTACCGGAATGCGTGAAACATTAAAGCATCTTCAGAACGGAGGCTGTGTAGGAATTTTTCCAGCAGGTGAAGTTTCAAACAAAAATAATCCTTATGGTGAAATTTTGGATAAAGAATGGGAAAAACCAGCTTTAAAGCTCATAAAAATGGCAAAAGTTCCGGTTGTACCCATGTATTTTCATGCGAAGAACAGCACACTTTTCTATCAGGTTTCAAAAATCCATCCCAGTCTGCAGACCTTAATGCTGCCTGCAGAAATGATGAACGACAGGGAAAAACCAATCAGAATAAGAATAGGAAAACCCATCACCGTAAAAGCGATGGACGACATGGAAACCATCGAAGAATTAGGCGAATTTCTGAGACGTAAGGTTTACATGATGAAATCTTACTACGAAAAAAGAAAATCTCTTGCACAGGCAATTAATTTAAAGAATTTATCGTTAAAATTCCAACTGTTAAGAGAAGAAAATATCGTTCAGAATATTATTGATGAAACTCCTAAAGAAGATATTTTAAAAGACATCAACAAACTGAAAGGCACCGATAAAATGCTTTTCAGTAACGGTAATTACGAAATTTATTTTACTCCTTATGATCAGATTCCTTCTGTAATGAGAGAAATTGGAAGGCAGCGTGAACTGACTTTCCGTGCAGTGGGAGAAGGCAGCAATTTGCCTTTTGATCTGGATGAGTATGATAAGCATTATCACCATCTTTTTTTATGGGATAATGCCGCAGAAAAACTTGCAGGAGCTTACAGAATGGCTCTTGGTAAAGATGTAATGAAGAAAAGTGGAATTAAAGGATTTTACACAAGTTCACTTTTTGAATTTGAGCAGGATATCCATCCGTTTTTCAAAAAAGTAATTGAGATGGGAAGAGCTTATATCCTTGAAGAGTATCAGCAAAAACCGCTTCCACTATTTCTTCTATGGAGAGGAATTGTGCATGTTTGTCTTAGAAATCCGGATCATAAATTTTTGATGGGCGGCGTAAGCATTTCCAATAAGTTTTCGGAATTTTCGAAATCGCTGATGATTGAGTTTATGCGTTCGAATTATTACGATTCTGCTGTAGCTCAATATATTACTCCAAGAAACGAGTATAAAGTAAAATTGAGAGACCGAGACAAAAATCTGTTCTTTGACGAAATGGAATCTGATCTCAATAAGCTTGATAAAATTATTGATGATCTGGAACCTGAATTGAGACTGCCGGTTTTAATTAAAAAATACATCAAGCAAAATGCAAAAGTAATTGCCTTCAATGTTGATCCCAACTTCAATGATGCGATTGACGGATTGATGTACATCAGAATAAGTGACCTTCCTGAAAGTACGATAAAACCTGTACTTGAGGAAATGAGTGAACAAATAAGAAAAGAACAGGAAAATAATACTCCTGAAAATCAGTAAGTTTTAATTTTTAGTTAAAAAAGTACCGTTAATACTTGCTTCATATATCAAAACTTACTACTTTTGCATCACTTTAAAACAACGAAGTAACAGAATGGTTTCTTAGCTCAGTTGGTAGAGCAATGGATTGAAAATCCATGTGTCCCTGGTTCGATTCCTGGAGAAACCACAAATCCCTCAAATTTTTCAATTTGAGGGATTTTTTTATTGTTATCGTTAATTAATTTGAACAACTAAAATTTTTATTTAATTATTGGTAAATCCACATCAAAACAGGTTTTTCAGATTTTTGAATGATCGGATCTATTTCCAGCATGGAATTATTTGAAATAGTAGGACAACCCCATCCTTCCGGTGAACCTTCAGGAAAAACTTCATTATCACTCATCATATTCCATGAATGAAAAACAATAAATCTTTTTAAAGCATTGTTATTGGTACTTTCTAAACCATGCATCAGATATTTTACATTAATTCCCCAATCACTTCTACCTCTCTCACCAAGCTTATATTTTCCCAATGAGGAAAGATGACTTCCGTCTTCGTTACTAAAATCAGGATTCTCTTTCGAGTCATCACGACTCCACGAATTTTGTCCACAACCGTGACCAACCAGATATTTTTTAGAAATTTTATTTTCCTTAAAATCCCAGACAATAAAACGTTTAACTCCAGAGTGCAAACTCATATCAATTAAAATACAGAAGTCAGTATTCATTTTTTTGCCTTTACAAAATTCAAGAGCTTCATGCGCTTTCTTTTTAGTCTTATTTAAATCTAATTCGGGCTTCTTTTCCGATGCTGTTGAGTTTGCAGGAATGATTGTGCTAAAAACATTTTTTGATTTGTCATTACAAGATAAACATACAACCATCAAGAAAAATAAATAGAAAATTCTCACTGTGTTTTTATTTATAATGTAAGAAAATTCCATAGTCAGTCGGAGTCCAGAGTGCTGCTCTTTGTCCTGCTGATTTCAGAGCATTATTAGACCATGTATTGCACGTATTCAGAAAACTATATCTTCCCTGTGCATCGTAAAAAGCATCATTATTTCCGTAAACAGCATTTGTAGGAATTAAAATATAATTTCCGTTTTGATCTCGGTCAAATTTAGCATCAACAAATTTCACCAACTCTTTATATTGATTTTTGCTAATCATGATTTTTTTGCAGTCTTCTGCTTCTGTCATGGTTTTGTAATAAGTACAGTGCATCGCAGATTCGCTTAGCCAAAAAGCAGCCTTCAGAGCTGTAGAAAGTTTGAGATCAGCCCAAGTAGGAGTATCAAGATAAAAACCTTTGTCACCCCATCCGATTCCGACGTAGTTGTAGTCTGTTTCCTTAGATTTTGTATTTGAAAAAGGAATTTTGGAACTCCAGTCCTGAATTTCGTTTTTCACGGGCATCACAATATCTGTGTGGACGCCGTTGGTATAAATATAAATAGGAATCTCTTTTTTCTCGCCATCTTCTTTTGCAGCAACTTCAATAAAAGGAAGAAGATAACCCAAAAGAGCATAAACAACAATAATTCCTACAATAATTCCTAACGTTTTCAGAATATAGATAAAGACAATTTTCGCACTCATGTTTTTAATTATAGATTAATAAAATTTAATTTTCAATATTTCGTAAAAGTATTTTTTTTAGTTGGAAAAATAAGTAAATTTAAATGTCAAATTTTCATAAATATGCACAAAACCAACAAATCTCAGAAAAGATTAAAAGTAAGAGTAAAAACAGCTCCTAAAAGAGTACAGAAAAAACGTTGATTTTTAGAGATTTTTATCTTTTGAAAGTCAATTTTTTATTTTAAAGAAAAGAGTTTTTTATTTCGCTTGAATTTATCTTTACACTTTTCTTAAAGCCTAAAACTTTAAGACAGATCAATAAACCTTTTATCTTTGGAATCTAAAATTCCAGAAAGGATATTTATCCTAAAAAATCTTCAAAATAAATTTAAGATTTGTCTAGAAATTCGATATTTCTCTTCAGGCCGGCAAATTTTGTTCTTTTAACAGGTGACTTTCTAAAAATTTCTGAAAATATTTCCTGCGTAAGTTCTTTCCACTCTCTTTTTTTGAAGTTTTTTAAAAATTCATTCGGCTTGAATCTGCTTTGAAGATTGGGCGCAGAGAAGCGATTCCACGGACACACATCCTGACAAATATCGCAGCCAAACATCCAATCTTCCATTTTATTTTTAAAATAATCCGGAATTTCTTCTTTCAGTTCTATCGTAGCATAAGAAATACATTTGCTTCCATCAATAATTTTGTCTGAAACAATTGCATCTGTAGGACACGCATCTATACATTTTCTGCAACTTCCGCAATGATCTGTTGTCTCGCTGTCTGCAATTAATTCAAGATCACAGATGATTTCCGCCAGAAAATAAAATGAACCGCTTTGTTTTGTGATTAAATTCGCATTCTTTCCTACCCAACCAATTCCAGATTTTTTCGCCCAGCTTCTTTCGAGAACAGGGGCAGAATCTACAAAAACCCGAAAAGAAAAATCTCCGATTTCCTGTTGCAATTCCGAAACCATATCACGAAGAATTTCTTTAATTACTTCATGATAATCCTCTGCATAAGCATATTTTGAAATTTTAAAATTTTCTAATGTAGAAATTTTCTCTTCCGGGAAATAATTGTAAGAAAGTGAAATCACCGATTTTGAACCTTCAACCAACAATCTCGGATCAAGTCTTTTATCAAAATGATTTTCCATGTATTTCATCTCACCATGAAAATTATTTTTGAGCCATTTTTCGAGGTGTGGTGCATCTTCTTCCAGAAAATCTGCCTTTGAAACACCACAATTCTGAAACCCGAAACTTTTCGCTTTAGATTTTATCAGTTTTGTATATTTTTCGGCAGTTGAATTCATAATTTTACCTTGCAAAACTAAGATTATTTTATAAATTTGTTAGTCTTTGGAATAATGAAAAATTCATGATCCTTATTATCTAAATTTTAACTCTAAATTATCAAATATTATGTCATTAGCAGAAGTTTTAAAATCAGGAAATTACCACTTAGTAGATGTACGTGAACCGATGGAACTTGAAATGGACGGAAGCATCGAAGGTGCAAAAAACATTCCTTTAGGTGAAGTAGAAGACAGAAAAGATGAGATTTTATCTGTTGAAAAGCCAGTCGTTTTATTCTGCAGAAGCGGAAACAGAAGCGGAAAAGCTTTAGAATTTCTACAATCTCATGGTTTGAAAGATGGCTATAACGGCGGTGGCTGGGCTGAATTGAAAGCACATCTGGAAGCAAATCAAGGAACTTTTTAAGTTCCTTTTTTTATCTTTAATTATGAATTTAAAAGAAAGATATTTCCGGATTTGTTTCAATTATACTAAAAACGAAACTCTTATTGAAAATTTGTGGCATGAAATTGAAAAGAAATATTCTGAAAAAGGAAGACATTATCACAATCTGAATCATCTGGAAAATATGTTTTCTGAGCTTGAGCCTGTGAAAGATAAAATCCTGAATTTCAACAATATCTCGTTTTCAGTTTTTTACCATGATGTGATTTATGATGCCACATCAAAAATGAATGAAGAAAAAAGTGCTGAATTTGCAAAATCAAGACTTCAAAAATTAGGCTTAAATGAAATTGATCTTGCTGAAATTTCAGAACAGATTTTAGCAACAAAATCTCATCAAAAGTCATACAAAACAGATATTAATTATTTGTTTGATGCGGATTTGTCTGTTTTAGGAAAAGATACCCAAACCTATTTAGACTATACCAAACAAATAAGAAAAGAATATTCTATTTATCCTGATTTTCTATATAATCCCGGAAGAAAAAAAGTTCTAAAGCACTTTTTGGATCTGGAAAATATATTTAAAACAGAAGATTTTAGGAATAAATATGAAAGTCAGGCAAGAAAAAATATTGAGTTTGAATTGAAGAATTTATGAATTTTTCCATCAACACATATGTTTTACCCACCCCGTCAAAAATTCTTTGAATTTTCGCCACCCCTCCAAAGGAGGGGAATTCTTAGCGATTTATTTTTATTAGTTTGTATTTAAAATTTCGGCATTTTAGCTTCCTCAAATTCCTTTAAAAGATTAGCAAAAACAGTTTCTACAGGTAAAACTTCGTTAATCAAAGCTGAAACCTGGCCGATCTCTAATTCACCGTCTTCCATGTCGCCTTCAAACATCCCGTGTTTTGCTCTCGCTCTTCCCAATGCTGCGATTAAAGATTCAGAGTTTCTTCCAACATTATATATTTCTTCAAGTTCATTAAAGAATTTATTTTTTACCATTCTTACAGGAGCCAGTTCTTTCAGAGTCAAATGCGTATCTCCTTCATTCAGTTCGGTAATTTTTTTCTTCCAGTTGTCGTGTGCGCTTGCTTCAACAGTTGCTGCAAATCTGCTTCCGATCTGCACTCCGTCTGCGCCCAAAATCATTGCAGCTTTCATTTGCGAGCCTAAAGCAATTCCGCCTGCTGCAATCAATGGTTTCGATATATGATTTTTCACATTAGGAATAAGACAAAAAGTAGTGGTTTCGTCTCTTCCATTGTGACCTCCAGCTTCAAATCCTTCAGCAACAATAGCGTCGACTCCTGCATCTTCACATTTCATAGCAAACTTTGTAGAAGATACAACATGAGCTACTTTTAAACCTTCTTTCTGAAGAGTTTCTGTATATGTTTTAGGGTTTCCCGCAGATGTGAAAACGATTTTTACACCTTCTTCCAAAATAATCTGAATAACTTCATCTAAATTTGGATATAACATCGGTATATTCACTCCAAAAGGTTTATCTGTAGCTTTCTTACATTTCTGAATATTCCCTCTTAAAACGTTCGGATACATGCTTCCTGCACCAATTAAACCTAAACCTCCACAATTGGAAACAGCAGAAGCGAGTTTCCAACCAGAATGCCAAATCATTCCACCCTGAATGATTGGATACTGAATATTAAACAGTTCGGTGATTCTGTTTTTGCTTTCCTGCATGTCATGAAGTTTTTTTGCTGAATTGAAATCTATAAAATTGCTCATAATGTAAAAATACTAAAAACTGAGATTCTGTAATCATTCCGAATGATTTTTGCGGAAAAAAGATTAGTAGAAAGCAAAAATAAGCAAAACGGTTAAAACCGTTTATATACAATGCTTTATAAAACAGTAGTCTTAGTTTGGAACTCGGTGTCTGATAGGTTTTGGTCTTAAAAATACAAAGATAGGTTACTAATTCGTTACCGATTAGCAAAGGTAATTAAAGGTGTAACAGATTATATTTCAGTGTTTTGCCCTATTTTTCATATTCCCTTGTAACTCAATACAATTTAATTTTAAACATTAAACATTTGAGTTATGGAGCAGACAAAAAAATCTACGTTCAAATTACTTTTCTACCTGAAAAAGAACGAGCCGAAAAAGAACGGTAATGCCCCGATTATGGCACGTATTACTATTGATGGAACACCTAAGACTTTAGGAACAAAGTTAGAAATCAACCCAAATAATTGGGATTTAAAGTATGGAAGAGTTGAAGGCAAGAGTGCAAAAGCACTAGGTATTAACCAAAAATTGAATAATATACGGGCACGTATTGATACCCTTTATGAAGATATGCTGAAACACGAGGGTTTTGTAACGGCACAAAAGCTGAAACTTGCATTTCTCGGTGTTGGTATTATGGAAGATTCCTTGCTGAAAGTCTTTAAGAAGAACAATGACGATTTTGGGAAAATGGTAGTACAAGGAGAACGCTCCGAAAGTACCTACTACAAATACAAAATTGTCTATAACCACGTTACTGAATTTATCAAAAGCAGGTATCATCGTGATGACATGGCGTTCAGGGAATTGACGTGTGATTTTATCAGAGAGTTTGATTTCTTCCTTAGAATAGACAAAAAGTGCACACACAATACTGTTTGGGTATATACTATGCCACTCTATCGTGTTGCGGAAATAGCTGTCAAAAACGGTCTTATCAGGAAAAATCCTTTTGAAGATTATGAAATAGCGATGAAGGAAAATGACCGTAGCTATTTACTCAAGGAAAACGTTGAGTCCCTGTTATTACACAATCCTTCAAAACAAAATTATGAAATTGTAAAGGATCTTTTTGTATTCAGCTGTTTTACAGGACTATCTTATATAGATATTAAACAACTTAAAAGTACTAACATACAATCCTTTTTTGATGGTCACGATTGGATTATAAGCCGAAGACAAAAATCTGATGTTGCCTCTAATGTTAGGCTTATGGAAATACCCAAACGTATTATTGAAAAATATAAAGGTACTACCCGAAATGATTTTATTTTTCCTGTTCCAACTAATAAAATTTGTAATAGCCATATAGACAAACTTGTTCAAGAATTAGAGATTGTTACAGAACAAAAAGTAACCTTTCACACCGCAAGGCACACATTTGGAACAATGTTTTTAACAGAGGGTGTACCCCTTGAAAGCCTTAGCAAAATGATGGGACATAAAAACATTTCTACCACTCAAATCTATGCCAAGATTACCAGTCAGAAAATTAGCAAGGATATGGATTTGGTATCGCATAAATTTGCAGGAATGGAAGCCGCATTTTCTGAAATGGAGAAAGAGGTTATCATTTAGAATTTATATACACACAGAGCGAAGCAGGATTATGTCCTGCTTTTTTTATGCCCATACTTAATCCTCAAAAGCACATTTATTCCTCCAGCACCCATCCCATGCAATAAAAGAGCTTTGGCAGGATGACTTAATAAACCATACTGAAAAACTATCCAATCTTATCCCTCAACAAATATTTTCAGTACCGTTTACGTGGCCTCCAAAGCCACAATACTTTGAGATACTAAAATAAATTCTGCTAAATGTAATTGCAGGTTTTGTAATCATAAGGCCATTTCCTCAATGCCTTTTTCAAGTGCTTCCACATGATTTTTTATTCAAGAACCGATATGCTTTTTTGTTCCATTTCAAGAGCAAAGGTATTTCCGTGTTCTTAACGCAGAAACAAGGTCGTGCCTTCCTGGTTTGCAAAAAAAATCTCCACCCATTCGGGTCGTATTTTTTTGACAAAACCTTGTTCCTGCTAAACACTAACCTTTTTATGCTCGTGAAACGAAACAAAGCATACTCCGGCTCTTTAGACGAATAAAAAAAATGTCAGAAATGAAAAAATACAGCATTGGAAATGGCAAAAGAGTGAAACGAAACTTCAGCACCTCCTCTCATTGCCGAATAAATCAAGGGAAAAATCAGAACAAAATTAATAACGCAAAAAAGTAGAAATCATGAACATTACAGGAAGACTGACAAGAGATGCGGAAGTACGCACAACGTCACAGGACAAACAAGTAGTAAATTTTTCAGTAGCGACCAACGACAGCTACCGTAACAAACAAGGTGAGCGTGTAGAGCAAACAACCTATTTTGATTGCTCCTATTGGATAACCCCAAATGTAGCCAAGCTACTTACAAAAGGCACTTTGGTAGAACTATCGGGAAGAGTAAGTACAAGAGCGTGGACAGGCAATGACGGAGAGCCAAGAGCAGGACTGAATTTCCATACCTCACAAATCAAACTGCACGGCGGTGGCAAAAAAACGGAAACGGTACAAGCCACCACAGGCACAAACAATAATAAGACAGAAGACGACCTACCATTTTAACAACGAGTATTCAATCATTTTTTAACATCAAAATTTTATGCATTATGGCACATAATATCAATTTCAACGAGAGAACAGGACGTTATTCATTTTTTAGCGTTCAGCAAAAAGCGTGGCACGGTTTGGGGCAAATCGTAGAACAGTACCCGACAAGCGAAGAAGCTATCAAGCACGCAGGGTTAGATTACGAAGTCGTAAAATCCCCACTATTTACAAAAGGTTCGGGCATTATCGAAACGGCTAACGGTATTGAGATAGGCAGTAGTGAATTGGAAGTACCTAACTATTTTGCTAACATACGCACCGATAACAATGCAGTATTGGGAGTAGTCGGAAAGGATTACCACATAGTACAAAATCGTGAAGCCTTTAATTTCTTTGATGCAATTGTAGGGGGTGGCGAGGGTATTCTCTATGAAACCGCAGGAGCATTAGGAAACGGAGAACGTATTTTCATCACAGCCAAATTGCCTGACTACATCCGTGTCGGTAATGGCGATGATGTTACGGAAAAGTACATCTTCCTAACCACTTCGCACGATGGTAGCGGAAGTATCACAGCCGCATTTACTCCTATCCGTATAGTTTGCCAAAACACCTTAAACGCTTCGTTACGCAGTATGACCAATGTGGTTCGTATCAAACATACTTCGGGAGCAAAACAACGTATAGAAAATGCCCACAAGATTATGGGACTTGCCAACACATTGAGCAACCAATTAGAGGGAATTTTCAATGAGTGGGCAAAAGTGAAGGTAACAGACCAAGAGGTTAAAAAGCTAATCCAATTGGCACTTTGCCCGAATAAGGAAACCTTTGATTTGCTAAAAAAGGGTGCTATGGATGAAATTTCCACCGTGTTCAAAAATACCGTTGAGGACGCATTTGCATACGCAATGATAAGCGATACACAGCAAATGGACACAACAAAAGGCACTTTGTTCGGAGCGTATAACGCTGTTACAGGCTACTATCAGAACGTGAGAAATTACAAGAACGACGAAGCCAAATTACAAAGCATTGTATTGGGTGGTACTGCTCAACTCAAATCACAGAAAGCATTTGACTTGTGTAATGGTTTTGCTTTAGATGGTGCAGAAATCCTAAACCTTAATTAAATAACAACAGGCTACCGCCTTAATCGGTGGTAGCCTACAAAATTTCGTAACAATGAATACAAATTTTTTCAACCAGATACAGCAGTTGGACTTTACAGGAGTATTACAACTGAACATTTCAAAAGGAATAGAAAGCAACCTAATCGTAACAGTATTGCTTAACAACGAACAATGCGGAGATAGTGCCAAAAACGGTATTCCCCCATTGACATTTAACGCCACGCCCCAAGAGTTTGACGAGGGATTTTTTGAACAGATTACCAAACCTATACAAAAAATATCAGGCTTAATGGTGGATATGGAAAAATTCTTAAAGCAATTGGAAGAAGTTAAAAAACAATCGGCAATCGAGAAAGAAAAAGCCGAAAAGGAGAAAAAGGAAAAAGAAGCCAAAGACAAGAAATTTAAAGATGCTATAGTAAAGGCTGACGAGTTGGAGAAAGAGGGTAAGTTCCGTGAAGCGTGGATGAAAGTACCCGATATAACGGAGTTTCCCGAAAAAGCGGACGAGATACGCAAACGCAAAACTTCATTGTCCGACAAGTTCGCAACACCGAGCCTTTTCGGAGCAATGGAAGAAGCTACACCCGAACCGCCAAAGGTGGAAGAAGTTACTGCCGATTATCCTATTGATGAAGCGGACGAGGAAGAATAAAAGTGTTAACCCCAAAATTAGAAAGTTATGTTATTAGCAACGCAATTAGAGAGAGTTTTTATACTCAAAGATAAAGGACAGGACATCAGACTGACCGACCCCGAACCACGTTGGAGCGTGGAAGCAGTAATGAATTTTTACGCCAATATGTACCCGATTTTGACAACTGCAAAAGCATCTGCACCGCAAATCAAGGATGATGCAGTAGAGTACAAATTTGAAAGCGTAATGGGAACGAAAGGTTAAATCAAAATTTTAAAACGATGAATTATGCAACGCAACATTATATCGGGAACAATCAGCATACCCGAACAGAAACGACAACGGCAATTGCACCGACAGTTGGGCGAGTTTGCCAATTGGATGCAAAGACCAAAGGATGCAAACCAAGTGCAGAAAGACAAGCAGAAATCCGTACCGATAGCAATGCTACCAATGGTATTTTAAAGTGTACGTTTCTGCCAAAACTGAAAACAGCAAAATCCGTACAGGCTTGTCAGAAAACGGAGAGGGATTTTCACAAGTCCCTTTCCAAACTTGCCGAGCATCACAGCATTGAGCCAATGCAGACCCAAGATTTTGAGTTTCCATACAATATAGTATTGTCTATGTGGGATATGGAAACCAAAGTAAAACGTACCAATATCAATTGGGAAGGTTTTAAATTGATACAGGATAGCAAGAAAACCTACTTTACAAGTGAGGAACGGTACAACACAGGTACAACCTTGTATTACATTCCAGTTGTGCCACTCTTTCAAATACTCAAAGACCAGAAGCGTAAAAAGACCGCACAGCTTTTACTATCAGTATGCAGTTATCTGTACCACATTGCCCAAATTCCCTATTACAGACAAGAAGAAAGTTATTTGTATTGGCTTTACGAAATGATGAACGATTGGGTTGAACAGGACGAGGAAACGGCAGAAACCGAAACCAACAAACGTGAGTTGAGAAATGCCGAATACATTGGCGATAAGGTGGAACAGAAGTTATTCAACCTCATCAATCTAAAGGTATTTGAAAAGCGTTTGAACCGATTTAAAAGTGTTGATACGTTCGATAGCGAATGTTGGAAAATTGCTCGCAATGCGTTTGCCCTTTATACTGAATATCCAAGCGAAAATATTTTCAGAAACGCAACATTGCCCGAAAAAGGCCCTTATGATAATGACGAAAATGAAATAATCGGAATGGAAAAGTACATTTCATTTATTGCAGATACTAAAGGCTGGTTATACGAAAGTCTTTCAGATACAATCAACAATGAATTTAACGAGTACGGAGCAATGGAAGAGCCAACTATTTCCAAGCAATTTGACGGAAGCGAAATACCAACAGCCAACCTCGATTTTGAGAACCGTTTGTTTGATTTATTAAATGATTTGAGTGGATTATTATACGAATACAAAACGATAGAAAAATGAACACAACAACAGATATAACAGACCATTTCGGAACATTGTACCACCCAAAATCTGCTTTGGTTTTCTACGAAGCCAAAGGAACAGATACCGATATGTACGTGGAGCATTTTGATATGGATAGCAATGGAACGCCTATAAATGCCCACCCACTGACAGTAAAAGAAGCTAACATTTTGGCAAAGGCTTTACAGACGGATGAAGAAAAAAACACAGCCTTTTTAAAGCCAAAGGGAATTTTGCCTACCAACATTCTGCATATTAATCCGAGCGAAAAAGGTACGGTGCTATGGTACACCAAAACACAGCAAAGGCAGATATATTTTGTGGATAGTTTGGGCATACCCAACGGAAAGGCACAAGTACCGCCAATGCTTTGGTTAGCGAGCAAAAGCAGTCTTACGGTATTTGGTTTGGCAAGCGACAGAAGACCTACCGAGAAAACGCCATTGCATTACGTCCCATTTTTCAATATCTACGAAAAAGGCAACGTATGTATGGGTACTGTTAGTATTGACATTAAAAATTCGGCTTCGGTTGAGGAATTTATACAGGCTTGGGAACATTATTTTTTCAATTCCTATTTCAGCCATTCATTATGCGAAAAGTTGACGAAAAAAAACATTGTAAACCTTTGGAAAGACCTTATCAACACAGACAAACCCTTTCCTAAAGAAGTATTAAAAAAGAATAACAAAACCCTTAAAAATCTATTGTGATGAATACAGCAAAAACAGCAATCCATTTTACGGACAATTATCTGCTCAATCCGACAAACCCGATTTCGGTAAACCTTATCGGAGCAGGTGGCACAGGCTCAAAAGTATTGACCGCTTTAATGGAAATAAACGAAAGTTTGATAGCATTAGGACACGCAGGGTTGCAAGTCCGCCTTTGGGATGATGATGTTATCACGAGTGCCAATTTGGGCAGACAGCGTTTTGCAGAAAGTGAAACAGGATTATACAAATCCGTTGCTTTAATCAATCGTTGCAACCGTTGGGCAGGTACAAATTGGAAAGCCGAAACCCGAAAATTTGAAAAAGATAATTTTGGAAGACCACCCGAAAAAGCAAGGGCAATTATTACTATTACATGTGTGGACAATGTACAGGCGAGGTTTGGTGTTGCTGAAATCCTTAAAGAAATAAGCTACCGCAGACATTACCAAGATGAGCCAAAATATTGGTTGGATTTTGGCAACAGCCAAGATACAGGACAAGTGCTACTATCTACTATCGGAGAGATAAAGCAACCCAATTCAGAGAAATACCAAACGGTGGCAAGCCTGCCATTTGTTACCGATGAATTTGGCGAATTGCTGAAGCAATCCGAACAAGAAGACAACACGCCAAGTTGCTCCCTTGCCGAAGCATTGGAATACCAGGACTTGTTTATCAATTCCTCATTGACACAAATGGGTTGTTCCTTATTGTGGAACTTATTCCGCAGAGGAATGACCGAATACAAGGGATTTTTTCATAATCTGAAAGATTTCCGTACCCACCCGATAAAAGTCGCCTGACCCGAAAAATCGGGCGGGCAAAAATGCAATTCCTCACTTTGGTCGGAAACGCATTTTTGCATTTAGAATAGGTGCAACCCCCTTGTCAAAATGCATCACTACACAATTCCCTTTCCTTACATTTTACCAAACAGGTTGCGAGTTTTTGCTTGGGATATTTAGTATCCCATTTGCTGTATTTAGCACTGACTTCTTTTCTTTTCACACAGCGACCAAAGAAAAGATTCTGTGTTACAATCCAAAAAATTATAAAAAAATATTT
>JAEAMF010000333.1_pt1 | contig 65834 bp, 59 predicted proteins | sample 8958721 | NCBI WGS metagenome assembly JAEAMF01 (sample SAMN16933255, study PRJNA681124) | bioreactor sludge metagenome | isolation source: anaerobic bioreactor treating anionic surfactant - SDBS | place: India: Bengaluru | collected 2019-02-28
TGCCGGTCCCGCCAGGGGCGGCGTCCCCGAGGGGCACTAGCCCCGAGTGGGATTCTACGTCAGCGAGCATAAGAGGCTTGGTTGCTTGGCGAGCTCTAAGCAGTTTCTATGGCTGATAAAATTGTTTTATAAGAAGTATTCATGACACAAACACGAACACAAGCACTAAAATTTGAGAGCCCTGACAGTATCCAGATCTGACGGAACCGTGATCTTGATGTTCTGCGGATCTCCGGCGACCGAGGCGATCGGCGCCAGGCCGTAGCGCAGGATCAGCGAGCAATCGTCGGGCGCCTCGGAAAATCCCTCGTCCTGGGCCAGGCGATGGGCAATGCGGATCACGTCGGCGCGGAACCCTTGAGGGGTCTGCACCCGGCGCAGCATGTCACGATCGAGAACAGCGGTGACATTGCCCTTGTCATCCACGCGCACGGTCGTATCTTCGGAAAGCAGGACCGGCATGACCGCGACGTTCTTCGCCAGCGCTTTCAGCACGCGATCAATGACTTCTTTGGGGACTAGGGCCCGGGCGGCATCGTGGATCAATACGGACTCGGCGCTCCCGGCCGCAGCCAAGCCGATGGCCGACGACTGCTGCCTCGTCTTTCCACCGGGAACGACCCTCGCCACCTTCTTGTACCCGGCGGCGATCTTCTGCGCCTTCGCCATGTAAGCCTTGGGACAGACCAGGACGATCTCCGCGATATCCTTGTGCTCCTGGAAACGCTGCAGGCAGAGATCGAGCAGGGTCTTTTTCCCCAGCTTCAGGAATTGCTTCGGCTCCTTGCTCTTGAAACGAGTCCCCGTGCCCCCGGCCAGGATGATGGCTGTGGTTTTCATATGAGCATTATAACCGAACAAATTGTGTTAGTGTTAGTGTTTGTGTCAGCAACGGCAAAGGCTGAGCCCTGGTGGCTGCGAATTACGAATCACGAATTGCGAATCACGATGGCTCGATTTTCTATACCGTATGCCGTCCGCCAAGTTCTGTTAGTTCTTCAACGTGGAACGTGGTACGTGGTACGTGGTACCTCGATGGACCGTCGTGTCTGAAAGCCGCTGACTAGTTTCTAGTAGAAAGTTATCTTGAACTGGGCTCCGGGCTCGCCCGGGTTCATGAGCTGGATGTCGGCGCCCAGCGCGCTCAGCAGCTTCTTCACCGTCGCCAGTCCCATGCCCGTGCCCTTGTCGCGGGAGCTGAAGAACGGCAGCCAGATCTTTTCGGCGTTGGCCGCCGGGATCCCCGGGCCGTCGTCGGCGATGACCAGGGCTGCCGGCGGGCCGGCCGTGAAGCGGAGGCTCAGCCGCTTCGCCCCGGCCTGGCGGGCGTTGAGCGCCAGGTTGCCGAGCACGACGTTGAGCAGCAGCGGGTCGCTCTGGACCTCCGCCGGGGAGGCGGGCAGGTCCACGGCCAGTTCATGGGCGGCGCCCACGGCGGCGGCCAGCGGGCCGATCGCGACCGGCTTGCGCGACACCTTGTCGACCGGCCGGGCGAAGCGCAGGAACCCCTCCATCATCTCGGTCAGGAACTGCACCTCGCGGACGATCTTGGCCGTCTTCTCCGGCTCACCGCTCATGGCCTTGCTGTAGCCCAGGACGACTCCCAGCGAGTTGCGCACCTCATGGGCCAGCGAGGCCGCCATTTCGCCCAGCATCATCAGGTTCTCGCCCTGGCGGCGCACCCGCTCGCGCCGGCGCTCCTCGCCGACGTCGCGCACCAGCGCCAGCCGCCCGGCGGGCGTTTCGCCCGGGGGAGGCTCATCGGCGGCCGCACCGTCCCGGTCGGCGCCGATGGGGATCACGTCGACGGCGAACACATGCGGGCCGCTCTCGATCTCGGTTGCGCTGCGGCCGGCGGCGGCCAGGATGAAGCGGGCCAGCTCGGGCTGGCCGGCGAGGACCGTTTCCAGGGGGGCGTTCTTGGCGGCGGCGAAGCTGCGGCCGAAGAGGCGCTGCGCCGCCGGGTTGAAGATTTCCACCCGGCCGGCGGCGGAGACGTAGATCACGCCCAGGTGGATGTTTTGCACGATGCCGCGGTTCAGCTCTTCCCGGGTGCTCGAGGCGCGGCGCTGGGCCGCCACCAGCTCCTGCAGGTCCTGCTGGGCGTTCTTCATCTCCACCAGGTAGTCATGCAGGGGCGAGCCCGTGCCCGTGGCGCCGGCGGCGGCAGCCGCCGCCGGCTTCCGCCGCCGCAGCTGCACGGCCAGGTAGACGCCGCTGAGGACGATGGCCAGTCCCAGGACGACGATCAGCATCGTCAGCACCTTGCGCATGCCCAGGAAGGCGCTGAGCTGCGGCGAGCGCAGCGGCCGCCGGAACAACAGGCCCGAGCCGTCGGCCAGGCGGCGGCGGACCTCCAGCAGCGGCTCACCGTCGTCGGTGACGACGGCCTGGCTCCCGTTTTCGCCCTTGGCCAGGCGCTCGACGCGGGAGAAGCCCTCGGCCCGCGGCGGCGGCGTCTGCCCCAGGCGCTGGACGTACAGGTCGGCCTGCAGCCCGGCCATGGCCGCGATGCCGTCGCGCTCGCGCGCCTCCAGCGTGGCGAAGAGCGCGCGCATGTTTTCGAAGACGAAGAGCGACAGCACCTCGACGACCAGCAGCAGGAACAGCGAGGAGCGTCTCACGGCAGCCCCCACAGCGAGGCGATCCAGGCCAGCAGCGTCTCGCCCTGGAACAGGGCGGCCCAGCCGCCGAGGGCGAGGAAGGGGCCGAAGGGCAGGGCCAGCTTCAGGTCCTTCTTGCGGAAGGCAATGAAGAACAGCCCCACCAGCACGCCGCTGACCGAGGCCAGCATGATGGCCACCGCCGTCCGCCGCAGGCCCAGGAACAGCCCCATCATCAGGGCCATCTTCACGTCGCCGAAGCCCAGGCCCTCGATGCGGCGCACCTTGAGGTAGAAGTAGAACAGGGCGGCGAAGAAGAGCGCGGCGCCGAACCCGGTCAGGACGGCGTCCAGCCAGGCGATTTCGGGATGGAAGAAGGAGTAGGCCAGGAACAGCCCGGCGCCGCCCAGGGTGAGCTCGTCGGGCAGGATCATGTGCTCCAGGTCGATGAAGGCCAGGGCGATCAGCAGGGAGAGGAAGACGGCGACGGCGCCGGCGTGAAGGCTGAGGCCGTAGCGCTGGACGGCCATCCAGAAGCACAGGGCGGTCAGGGCCTCGACCAGCGGGTAGCGCGGCGGGATGCGGGCGCCGCAGGAGCGGCAGCGCCCGCGCAGCAGTGCATAGCTGAGCAGCGGCACGTTCAGGTAGAAGGGGATGGGCGCCTGGCAGCGCGGGCAGTGCGAGGGGCGGAAGACGATCTCCTGGCGCCGCGGCAGGCGGTGGATGACCACGTTGAGAAAGCTGCCGATGATCAGCCCGACGAGGATCGCCAGCAGGGTCAGCGCTTCTTTTTCCAATTGAATATCCTCTGCGCCGTCACCTGGCCGCTGCCCGGGTCATAAAGGTACGGCCTGCCGGCGAAGTCGCGCGGCAGCTCGCGGGCCAGCCCGGCCGCCACCAGGTCGGCCAGCGCCGCCGGCAGGCGGCGGAAGCGCCGGCGGTACTCCTCCACCAGCCCCTGCAGCTTCGGCAGGTCGGCCTCGGCCTTGATCTGGTAGAGGTGGTTGGAGGCCGAGTCGCGCGTCAGGGTGTCCCGGGCGTTGCGGTAGATGTCCAGCCACAAGCGCGCCGCCGTGGCGGGGTCGTCGCGCAGGTAGACCAGGTGGGCGGTCCAGCGCTTGATGAACTCCGGCGCGTCGGGCTTGGCCGCGGCCCGGGAGAAGTACCACTCGGCCAGGGAGTAGTCCTTCAGGTACTTGAAGGCGTAGAAGCCGGCCTCCTGTTCGAAACGCCATTCGCCGGGATTGTGCCGCGCGCCCTTTTCCAGGAGGCGCAGGGCCATGGGCACGTCCTCCGCTTCGAAGACCATGATCAGGGCGCCGACGATGTAGGGATCGTTGTAGCGCGGGGTGATGTCGGTGATGGCCGCGAAGACCCGCTCCAGGAATTCGAAGCGGTTGCGGATCTGCGGGGTGGAGTAGAACTGGATGGACCAGATGAACAACAGGTCGGCGGCCAGGCTGTGGTAGCCGAAGGAGAGCGCCTTGATCGTCCTGCCCGCGGGCAGGGAAACGAAGGCGTCGCGGTCGCGGAAATAGCGGACGGTCGCGTCGTAGCGCTGCTGCAGCCCCGCTCCCAGCAGCAGGCCGACCATGGCCAGCAGCGCCAGCCGCAGGCCTCTCACGCCGTCCGGGGAACGGCCCTCCGGGATCGGGGTCATTGGAACTCGCGGCGGCGGAAGATCAGCACGGCCAGCGCCAGCAGCGCCGCCGTGTACACCGCCCCGTACAGCACGGTGTACAGGACGGTCGCCGCCCCGGGGGCGGTCCCCAGGACCACCTCGTTCTTGATGTTGAACTTGTCCAGGTTGGGCAGGAGGTAGTACAGGATCTCGCTGAGGACCTTCATGGCCGGCGTGCGCAGCAGCTCCTTGAACTCGTTGTAGGTCCACATCAGGTGGCCGATGAGGTAGAGCGACACGGTGAAGATGAAGGCCAGGATGGGCGTGGTGAACGCCGAGAAGAGCAGCGAGATGGCGATGACGACCAGCAGCTCCAGGAACAGCATGACGAAGTACAGGAGGATGCGCCAGTCGAAGCCGCCGCCGTTGAGCAGGATGAAGGCGAAGAAGATGGCGGCCATGGCGCCCAGGGCGGCCAGCAGGGTCAGGGCCAGGCCCAGGAACTTGCCCAGGATGAATTCGTCGCGCCGGACCGGCTTGCTCAGGATGGCGAGCACCGTCTTCTTCTCGACCTCCTTGTAGACCAGGTTGATGCCGGTGAAGACGGCGATCAGCACGCAGAAGAAGTTGATGGCCGCCAGGCCGGTATCCTTGAGCACCTTCATGGCGTCGCCGATGGTGAGGAAGCTGACCAGCCGCGAGCTGAGGGCGAAGAGCACGCCGAAGAAGACCAGCAGGTAGAACATCTTGTTGCGCGCCGACTCGCGGAAGGTGTTGACGGCGATGCCGCGGATGCCGGGGGTCATGCGTCGCCTCCCCCGGTCCCCGCGGGCCGGTGCTCCGGGGCCGGACGGGCCCCTCCGGTCATCTCGCTGAAGAAGATGTCCTCCAGCGTCATCTTCACCGGCGTGACGGCCACGATGCGCCCGCCGTTGTGGATGATCGACTCCACCACCAGGTTGACGTCGCCCTCGCTGGGCAGGGTGAGGATGTACTGGCCGTCGCGGCTGGCATAGTCGCCCTGGATCTGAGTCAGCTCGCGGGGGGCGATGTGGTCGCAGACCACCTCGTAGTACTGCGTGCTGCGCGCCACCATCTCCGACAGCCGGCCCTGGCGGCGGATGGTCCCGTTCAGGATGATGCCCACGCGGTCGACCATCAGCTCCATGTCCTGCAGGATGTGCGAGGAGAAGAAAACGGTCTTGCCCTGCTCGCGCAGCGAAAGGATGAGCGTGCGCAGGTCCTTGCGGCCCACGGGATCGAGCCCGGAGAAGGGCTCGTCCAGGATGAGCAGCTCCGGGTCGTTGACCAGGGCCTGGGCCAGCCCCAGGCGCTGGATCATGCCCTTGGAGTACTTGCGCAGCTTCAGGTCTTCGCTCCCGCTCAGGCCGACGCGGTGGATCAGGGCGGCGATGCGCCCGTCGGCGTCGGCCTGGGGGATGGCGAACAGCGAGGCGGCGAAGCGCAGGTACTCGCCGGCGCTGAGGTAGTCGTAGAAGTAGGGGTTTTCGGGCAGGAAGCCGATGCGCCGCCGCGCTTCGACGGAAGACGCGGGCTGCCCGGCGATGCGCACCTCGCCGGCGTCGGCGCGCAGCAGCCCCAGCAGGCACTTGATGGTGGTGGTCTTGCCGGCGCCGTTGGGGCCGAGGAAACCGTAGATCTCGCCCGGCTCGACGTCCAGGTCGACTCCCTTCAGGATGTCGTAGCGGCGGATGAGGAAGTTGGAGCGGAACGATTTCTTCAAGCCTTTGATCTCTAGGGCTTTCATGTCGACGAAATTCTATGAAATGAAGCCAGGGAAGTCAAGTTAGCTAAAGAAAGCAAAACTATTCAGCGGCTTTCAGACACGACGGTCCTTCAAGGTTCCACGCTGCCGGCCCCGCCAGGGGCGGCGTCCCCGAGGGGCACTAGCCCCGAGTGGGGTTCCATGTACCACGTACCATGTTAAAGCACTGGCCAGGCTTTCAACGTGGTACATGGTACTTGGTACGTGGTACCTCGATGGACTGGTAGAAATGATGCAAGTTAGAAAAAAGGCCATCTCACGATCTCGTGAAATGGCCTTTCTGCTGTCTACTGACTACCGAAGATCCGTAATTCGTGAGTCGTGATTCGTGAATTGGAACGGCAATAGTTCGGCAATTGCCGTTCCTAACACAAACACAAACACTAACACTTAGCGCTTTTTCTTCTTGGTCGCCTTCTTCGTCGCTTTCTTGACGGTCTTGCGGATAGGCTTGGCCTTTTTGACTGCCTTTTTCGCGGTTTTCCGGGCCTTGGCGGGCGCGACGGCGCGCTTCCGCTTGATCTCGGCCTGGGCCGCGGCCAGCCGCGCGATGGGCACGCGGAAGGGGGAGCAGGAGACGTAGTTCATCCCCACGCGGCAGCAGAACTCGACCGACTTGGCCTCGCCGCCGTGCTCGCCGCAGATGCCGATCTTGAGGCCGGGCCGGGCCTGGCGCCCCTTCTCGATGCCCATCCGGACCAGCAGGCCCACGCCGGCCTGGTCCAGCGACTGGAAGGGGTCCTCGGCGAAGACGCCGGCCTTCTTCTCGTCGACGTACTCGGGCAGGAACTTGCCGGCGTCGTCGCGCGAGATGCCCATGGTCATCTGCGTCAGGTCGTTGGTGCCGAAGGAGAAGAACTCGGCCACCTCGGCGATCTGGTCGGCCAGCAGCGCCGCGCGCGGCACCTCGATCATGGTGCCGACCAGGTATTTCACCCGCAGCTGCTTCTCCTTGATGACGGCCTCGGCCACCAGGCGGGTGCGCTCGGCCAGGATCGCCAGCTCCTTCTTGTCGATGGTCAGCGGGATCATGATCTCGGGCAGCACCTTCACGCCCCCGGCCTGGCACTCGCAGGCCGCCTCGATGACGGCGCGCACCTGCATGTCGAGGATTTCGGGGTAGGTGATGGCCAGGCGGCAGCCGCGGTGGCCGAGCATGGGGTTGGCCTCGTGCAGCTGCTCGACGCGGGAGCGGATGCGCTCGAAGGACACGCCGATCTTGTCGGCCAGCTGGATCTGCTTCTCCTCGGTATGGGGCACGAACTCGTGCAGCGGCGGGTCGATGAGGCGGATGGTGACCGGGAAGCCGTTCATGGCCTTGAAGATGCCCTTGAAGTCCTCCTTCTGGAAGGGCAGCAGCTTGTTCAGCGCCGTGACGCGGCCCTCGAGGGTCTCGGCCACGATCATCTCCTGGATGGCCAGGCGGCGCTCCTCGGTGTCGAAGAACATGTGCTCGGTGCGGCAGAGGCCGATGCCCTCGGCGCCCAGCTCGACCGCCTTGGCGGCGTCGTAGGGGGTGTCGGCGTTGGTGCGCACGCGGATGGCGCGGATGCGGTCGACCCAGGCCATCAGGGTGTTGAACGACTGCGGGGGCTGGGGCTTGACCAGGCGCAGGGCGCCCCGGTACACCTGGCCGGTGGAGCCGTTGAGGGTGATCTCCTCGCCCTGGCGCACCACGGCGTCGCCGACGCTCATCTCGCCCTTCTCATAGCTGATGTTCAGCCGCTCGCAGCCGACGATGCAGCACTTGCCCCAGCCGCGGGCGACCACGGCGGCGTGGGAGGTCTTGCCGCCGGTGGCGGTCAGGATGCCCTGGGCGGCGTGCATGCCGCCGACGTCCTCGGGGCTGGTCTCCTTGCGCACCAGGATGACCTTTTCGCCCTTGGCCGCGGCCGCCTCGGCGTCCTTGGCGTTGAACACCACCTTGCCGCAGGCGGCGCCGGGCACGGCGTCGATGCCGCTCACCAGGAAGCTGCGCTTCATCTCCTCCTGCTGGGCGGGATCGATGACCGGGTAGAAGATGCCCTCGATGTCCTTGTCCTTGATGCGCAGGACGGCGTCCTCGCGGCGGATCAGCCCCTCCTCGACCATGTCGACGGCGATGCGGAAAGCGGCCGCCGGCGAGCGCTTGCCGGTGCGGCACTGCAGCATGTAGAGGCGCCCCTCCTCGACGGTGAACTCCAGGTCCTGCATGTCCTTGAAGTGCTTCTCCAGGATGCGGCGCACGTCGACCAGCTGCCGGTAGGACGTCGGGTCGGCCTTCTCGAACTCGGCGAGCTTGATCGGGGTGCGGATGCCGGCCACCACGTCCTCGCCCTGGGCGTTGACCAGGTAGTCGCCGTAGAACACGTTCTCGCCGGTGTTGGGGTCGCGGGTGAAGCAGACGCCGGTGCCGCTGGCGGGGCCCATGTTGCCGAAGACCATCTGCTGCACGTTGACGGCCGTGCCCACCACGCCGGTGATCTTCTCCACCCGGCGGTAGGTGACGGCCTTCTCGGCCATCCAGGAGCCGAAGACGGCGTCCACCGAGCCCCACAGCTGCTCCCGGGGCTCTTGCGGGAAATCCTTGCCGATGTGGCGGCGGTAGATGGCCTTGAACTCGCCGACCAGCTGCTCCAGCTCGCGCTCGTCGACGTCGGTGTCGTTCACCTTGACGTGCGAGGCGATGCCCAGGCGCGGCCGGGTGCGGGAGTTCTTGATCGCCTCGAAGGCGTGGTTGAACTCCTCGCGGTCGATGCCCATGGCGGTGGAGCCGTACATCATGATGAAGCGGCGGTAGGCGTCGAGGGCGAAGCGGCGGTTGCCGGTCTTGGCGGCCAGCCCCTCGACCGAGCGGTCGTTCAGGCCCAGGTTGAGGATGGTCTCCATCATGCCGGGCATGGAGAGGGGAGCGCCCGAGCGCACCGAGACCAGCAGCGGGTCGGCGGGATCGCCGAACTTCTTGCCCACCGTCTTCTCCAGCCGGCGCATGTTCTCGTCGACCTCCTTGTCCAGGCCGGCGGGGTAACGCTTGCCGTTTTTATAGTACAGCTCGCAGACCTCGGTGGTGATGGTGAAGCCGGCCGGCACGGGGAGGCCGATGCTGGCCATCTCGGCCAGCCCGGCGCCCTTGCCGCCCAGCAGGTTCTTCATCTCCTTGTTGCCGTCGGTCTGGCGCTTCGAGAAAAAGTAGACGAATTTATTCTTCATGGGTCCTCCTTTGTGATTGCGGTGACGGGCGCGCCTCCCCGGCCAGGGGAAAGCGGATGATGAACTCACAGTACTCGCCGGGGGCGGCGGCGACCTCGCAGCGGGCGCCGTGGTCGGCGATGATCCTCTCGCAGAGCACCAGCCCCAGGCCGGCGCCGCCGGGGAAGCCCGAACGGAACGGCGTCCACAGCGCGGCCAGTTCGTCTGCGGCCATGCCCCGGCCGTTGTCGCGGAAGGACAGCTTCAGCGCCTGCTTCTCGGCGCTCAGCCGCAGGCGGATCTCGCGGCGGCCGGCCGGCGTGTCGCGCAGCGCCTGGGCGGCGTTGGCGGCCAGGTCGAGCAACAGGACGCGCAGCCGCGCCGGTTCCAGTGGCAGCTCGGGCAGCCCGGGCTCCAGCTCGAGCACGACGCGCGCGGCGGCGGCGTCGGCGACGCCCTGCCACTCGGGGGCCATTTCCTCCAGCAGGCGGTCCAGGGCGGCCGGCCGCAGCGGCGCGGCGGGGCGGCTGCCGTATTCCTTGAGGGTGTTGAGGTTCTCGCCCAGTTCCGCCGTGTTGCGCTCGATGCGCTGCAGGCGCTCGCGCGTGAAGTCATCGCCGGCGCGGGCCAGCAGGATCTGCGTGTATCCCAGGATGGGGGTGAGCTTGTTCTTCAGCTTGTGAAAAATCTGGGGCAGGACCTCGATCAGCACCTCGTTGCGCGCGGCCCGGTCGCGGGGGGACGCGGCGGCGGAGACTGGATGCGACACGCCGTCCGGGATGAATTCGATGGTTTTCATGATCGGGATGGAAGATTATAGTCCATTTTTTCGCCGATTACAAGAGCATAAAACGACCTATCGTGACGCGTAACGCGTGACGCGTGACGCGTAGCGAGCACTGGACGAGTCAACGCAACACATAACGCGTGACGTGTGATAAGTAGGGGCACTGGACAAGGAAAGGTGACACGTGACGCTTAACGAGTAACGAGTAACGGGCATTAAGAAGAATGCCTGATCCAGATTTCAAATTAATATCGAAGCAGAAAACAAGATTCGGATTTTATAAAATTTGTTATAAAGGATGAAAAGTCCCTTCCGAATCTTGAATCACTTTTCTTTTTTGTTTTGTTAATGGCTGTTCCTCGTCACGTGTCACGCGTTACGCGTCACGATAGATCGATTGAGCGCATGTTTCTCGTCACGCGTCACGCGTTACGCGTCACGATAGTTCGTAAAACAGGTCAATTATGTTAAAATGTCCAATATGATAGCGAAAAACCATGAAAAATACTGGCAAAGAGGCCGCGATTTCCTGGGAGTCGAGTACCCGCTGATCTCCGGCGCCATGACCTGGATCAGCACCTCGGGGCTGGTCAAGGCCGTGGCCGATGCCGGGGCCTTCGGCGTCCTCGCCGCCGGCAACATGCCGGCCGACCTGCTGGAGCAGGAGGTCAGGGCCCTGCAGCGGGAGCAATGCCGCTTCGCGGTCAACCTGATCACCATCGCCCCCAACTACGCCGACCACCTGGAGCGGGTGGCATCCTGGCGCGTCCCCTACATCGTCTTCGCCGGCAGCTTCCCCCGCCAGGAAGAGGTGCGCAAGGCCAAGGAGAGCGGCGCCAGGGTCCTCTGCTTCGCCTCCAACGACTCGATCGCCGAGCGCATGATCGCCTACGGCGCCGACGCCCTGATCCTGGAGGGCAGCGAGGCCGGCGGCCACATCGGCCACGTCTCGACCATCGTCCTCATCCAGCAGGTGCTGTTCCACTACCCGCAGCTGCCGGTGTTCGTGGCCGGCGGCATCGCCACCGGCCGCATGGTGGCCCACCTGCTGCTGATGGGGGCGGCGGGGGTGCAGATGGGCACGATCTTCGCCATGGCCGAGGAGAGCCCGGCCCACCCGGCCTTCAAGGAGCGCTTCCGCCGGGCGCGCGCCCGCGAGGCCTATGCCACGCCGCAATACAGCTCGGAGCTGCCGGTGGTCGCCGTGCGCGCCCTGAAGAACAGGGGCAGCGAGGAGTTCGGCCGCCTGCAGCTGGAGCTGATCCAGAAGCTGCAGCGCGGCGAGATCCATCGCAGCCAGGCGCAGTATGAGGTCGAGAAATATTGGGTGGGCGCCCTGCGCCGCGCCGTCCAGGAGGGCGACGTGGAGCACGGGTCGCTCATGGCCGGCCAGAGCGTCGGCCTGATCCGCGACACGAAGCCGGTCCAGGAGATCGTTCGCGGGCTTGTTTTCGAGGCGGAGCAAACTTTCAACGACTTGGGACTCTGACCTCGGCGTAAGGTGCAAGGCGCAAGGTGCAAGGAAAGTCAACGGGAAATCTGTACCTTACCTTAAGCCTTACGCCATACGCCATGCGCCAAGTTCTTATCTTGAAGTAATGATCTTTCCCGTTCTGTAGTCCAGTTGCGAGCCCAGCACGGAATGGGGGATGAGATAGACGCCGACCATCAGCAGCAGGGCGAGCACGGTCCACCAGCGGCTCTTTCTTCTCAGGATGAACGCCCCCAGCCAGGCAAAAACGGCGAACAGCGTCTTGGTGTCGGTCAGGTCGGTTCCCAGAGGGAAGCCGGTCCAGAACGCCCCGAAGGCGTACTTCTGCACGACGGGACCGAGCAGCAGCCCGCCGAGGGCGGTGACGGCCACGGTCCAGGAAAGGATTTTGCGCCAAAGGGAATCGTCGAAGAGCGCGCCCAGGCCGGCGCGGAAGGCCAATAGCAGGCCGGCGAACATGAGCAGGATGTGGGGAAGCAGCACCCAGGGGGGCACGTCGTTCTTGAAGCGGGCCACGACCGCTTCCCCGCCGTTCAGCCAGGCGGCGCCGGCGGACGTCACGGCGAGCACCTTGTAGGCCACCTTGCCGGCGGCGGGCTGGCCGGGGATTTCAGCCTGGAATGCGCCGCCGCGGGTGAACATCTGCGTCCAGGACCAGTCTTCGCCCTCGATGAGCGGATAGCGGCGGTAGTAAAGGCGCATGGCGGCCAGGCCGTTGCCGGAGACGCGCACCGGCAGGGGCTCGAGGCTCGTTCCGCTGCGCAGGAACCTGTAATCGACCCGGACGCCCTTGACGTCCTCATGGCCGCGGAGCGGGTGGGTGGGGCCGCTCAGCCGCTGGTAGACGGCCAGGACCACGGTCAGCAGCAGGGCCAGCAGCCACAGCACCAGGGATTTTTTCATTGGTGCATTATATCATGAGAGCGATGAGTTTCCATAAGCCCTGTGCCAAATCGTGACCAAAAAACCTTTCAGTCCATCGAGGTACCACGTTCCACGTACCATGTGCCAAGTTGAAGGCAGAAGCACGAAAAAGTGCCTTAACATGGAACGTGGTACATGGAACCCCACTCGGGGCTAGTGCCCCTCGGGGACGCCGCCCCTGGCGGGGCCGGCAGCGTGGAACCTATAATCTAGTGATAAGGTTCCAAGTGCCACGTTGAAAACCAATTTTCTGAAAGAGTGAGGGCTTTTTGACATGGTACTTGGTACCTGGTACGTGGTACCTCGATGGACCGTCGTGCCTGAAAGCCGCTGTCCAGTTCCGATCTCTACCTCTTGCTAAACCACCCCATTCATACTAAAATGGCCCCTACGATCCAAGGAGAATTCCAGATGAAAGGCAATATGAGAGCGCTGCGCAAGATGAAGGCCGGCCCGGGGCTGGAGATGCGCGAGGTCCCCATCCCGGCCATCCGCGGCAACGAGGTCCTGATCCAGGTCGTCAAGCGGGCGATCTGCGGCACTGACCTGCACATCTACAAGTGGGACGAGTGGTCGCAGAAGCGCATCAAGCCGCCGGTGACGACCGGCCATGAGTTCTACGGCCGCATCGTCGAGGCCGGCGCCGACGTCCGCCATTATCAGGTGGGCGAGCGGGTCACCGCCGAGATGCACGTCGTCTGCAACCAGTGCTACCAGTGCCGCACCGGCAACGCCCACCTCTGCGAGAACGTGGTCATCCTGGGCGTCGACGGCGACGGCTCCTTCGCCGACTACCTCGCCGTTCCCGAGTCCAACCTGTGGCGCGTGCCCGAGGGCATCGACCCCGAGTGGGCGGCGATCTACGACCCGTTCGGCAACGCCGTGCACACGGTCATGGCCGGCGCCACGGTCGGCAAGTCGTTCCTGATCACCGGCGGCGGCCCGATCGGCATCGCCGCCGTTCCGGTCTGCAAGGCCGCCGGCGCGTCGCGGGTCCTGCTCAGCGAAGTGATGCCCTTCCGCCGCGAGCTGGCGAAGAAGATGGGCGCCGACCGGGTCATCGATCCCTCCAGCGAGAACGTCGCCGAGGTCGTCCGCTCCCTCACCGGAGGCCAGGGGGTCGACGTGGTGCTGGAGATGTCGGGCCATCCGGCGGCCATTGCCGAGGGCTTCCGCTCCATCCGCAAGAACGGCCGCTTTTCCCTGCTCGGCATCCCGGCCAAGCCGGTGACCATCGACCTGAACAACGACATCATCTTCCCCGGCATCACCGTCCAGGGGATCAACGGCCGGCGCATGTTCGACACCTGGTACCAGATGGACGCCCTGCTGGCCTCGGGCAAGGTCGACCTCGCGCCGCTGATCACCCACCGCTTCAAGATGGAGGATTTCCAGGAGGCCTTCGAGACCGGCCTGTCGGGCAAGGCCGGCAAGATCATCCTGGAGTAGGCGCACCCCGCCGGCGCCGATGAAGCTCACGATCGTCGTGATCATCAGCCGCGAGGCGCCGGAGATCGCCCGCGAGGCGCTGCAGGCCGCCCTGGACAGCCGCGCCGCCTTCCCCTTCGAGGTCGTCGTCGTGGACAACGCCGCCGTTGACGCGGAGGCCAAGCTGGGACCGTTCCGGGGCCGGGTGCGCGTGATCCGCAACCGCGAAAACGTCGGCTTCGCCCGGGCCAACAACCAGGCGGCGGCCGTCGCCGCCGGCGAGTACCTGCTGTTCCTCAACAGCGACACCCGCGTGGACGCCGACGCTTTCTCCAGCCTGGTCGCCTTCGCCGACTCCCGTTCCGACGCCGGCGCCGTCGGTCCGCTGGTGCTCAATCCCGACGGCAGCTTCCAGCTCTCCTTCGGCCGGCCGCTCTCGCTGTTCTCCGAGTTCCACCAGAAGGCGATCGCCGCCCCCGGGGCCCGGCGCGCCGGCCTGCGGCGCCTGAAGACGCGCGAGGTCGGCTGGGTCAGCGGCTGCTGCCTGCTCGTCCGCCGCGCCGATTTTCCCGACGGGCGGGTGTTCGACGAGGGCATTTTCCTGTATTTCGAGGACAGCGAGCTGTGCGCCCGGCTGCGCCGGGCCGGGAAGAAGGTCTATTTCCACCCCGCAGCGCGCATCGTCCATCACGGCGGGGCCAGCGTCCGCTTCCTGCCGCTGCGCGTGGCCGTCGAGTACCGCCGCAGCCAGCTGCGCGTGTACCGCAAGCACCTGCCCAAGTGGCAGGGGCTCGTGCTCAGGCTCTACCTGTCGTTGAAGTACCGCTGGGTGCTGCTGCGCAGCGGAGGCGAGGATGAGCGGAGCGCGGCAAGGCAGATCCTGGCGCTGCTGATGAAAGGGAACGAACAATCGTGACGCGTAACGCGTGACGCGTGACAAGTAGCGAGCATTAGCAGAACATTTGAACCTGATTTCTAGTCACCGAAATCGAAAATAAGACTTGAGTTTTACAAAAAAATCGCCAAAAAGAATAAGAAACATCTCCACGTCTGGCAGTAGATTATTCATCTTGACAGTTCGTTTGATGGCTTTTTCTCGTCACGCGTCACGCGTTACGCGTCACGTGGGCTCGCTTAATTGCTGTTACTCGTCACGCGTCACGCGTTACGCGTCACGATAGCTTCAGTTCTTTATTCCCATTTCATCCAGCAATCTCCGGGCTCCGCTGAACTTGTCCAGCGACCAGAGGATGAAACGGGCATCGACGCCGATGGAGCGGCTGTAGGACGCGTCCCAGGCGAAGTCATTGATCGTCGCCTCGTAGACGCGGTCGAAGTTCAGGCCCACGAGCTCGCCGCGGGCGTTGAACACCGGCGAGCCCGAGTTGCCGCCGGTGGTGTCCATGTCGTAGAGCATGGCCACCGGCACGTCGTTCAGGGCCGGGTGGGCGTATGTCCCGTGCTCCCCGGCGGCGGCCAGCTCGGCCAGGCGCCGCGGGACAACGAAGTCCTCGTTCCCGGGATTGGCCGCCCCCTTCTCGACGATCCCCTTCAGGGTGGTGAAGGGGGTCATCTCGACGGCGTCGGCCGGCGAGTAGCCGCGGACGCGGCCATAGGTCAGGCGCAGCGTGCCGTTGGCGTCGGGGACGAAATCGGTGCCCTGGAACTCCTTCTTGACGTCGACCAGCTGCGCCAGCAGCGGGTCGAGGACCCCCTTCTGCCTCTTCTCGGCCTCCTTCATCTCGCGATAGTCGGGGTACAGGGCGAAGGCCAGGCGCAGGAACGGGTCGTCGGCAAAGCCCCGGGATTTCAGCTCGGCCTGGGGGGTCTTCAGCCAGGCGCTGACCACGGCCGGGTCCTTCATGCGCGTGCCGGCCAGGGCCTTGTCCAGGAAATCGTCCAGGGCCCGGTCCGGGTCGTTCCCGGCCGCCAGCGCCTGTACGGCGGAGATCGACTCGCCCGCGGGCAGGGCGGCGGCGCGGCGCAGCATCTCGCGGATCACTGCCCTCTCGGCCGGCTCGTGATAGTCGCGCAGGGCCATGGTCATCTGCCGCTCGCTGCGCTCGAAGTTGCGGTCCATGTAGGCCTCCTCGCGCCGGATGTCGGGCTTGGGGCGCTCATAGGAGGCCTCGCAGACGCGGAAGGCGTTGCCCAGCAGGGTGGAGATGCGGCCGCTGACGAGGCTGGCGAGGGCCAAGTCGCGGCGGGCGCGGCGCCGCGCCTCGGCGTAGGCGGCATCGAGGCGGGCGAACAGCGTGCCGTACTTGCGCCGGCGCAGCGGGTCGGCCTGGATGAACTTCTGGATCTCCTGCTCCTGGCCGCGGCGCCTGGAGGCCAGCTTCAGGTCATGCAGCCCTTTCAGCTGCCCCTCGCTCCTCTTGACGCCATTCCACAGTCCCTGCAGCGAGGCCGAGAGCTTGATGGCCGTGTCGCGGCCCTCCCGGCTCAGTCTCTCCTTCAGGTCGATGATCCAGCGCCCCAGCTCGATCTGGTGGGGCAGGGCCACCTCTTCCTCGTAGGCCAGGTAATGGGAGGACTTGTGGCGGTGGGTGCTGCCCGGGTAGCCGAGGGCGAAGACCCGGTCGCCTTCGCCGACCCCGGCGGCCGACAGCTGGAAATGCTTGCGCGGGCGGAAGGGGACGTTGTCGGCGGAGTAGTCGGCCGGCTTGCCGTCGGGCGCGACGTAGGCGCGCATCAGGGCGAAGTCGCCGGTGTGCCGCGGCCAGGCCCAGTTGTCTGTCTCGCCACCGAACTCGCCGATGGCCCGCGGCGGCGCGTAGACCAGGCGCACGTCCTTGATGTTGGTATAGACGAACAGCACGTAGGTCTTGCCGCGGAACATCTCGGCGACCTCGGCGCGGCGGCCGGGGCTGGCCTTCTCGACGGCCACCTCCATGGACTTGATCTTCTCCTCGATGGCCTTGCTGCGCGCCGCATGGCCCATGCCCGGCCGTACGGCGGCCAGCACGTCCCGCGACACGTCGCGGTAGGACTCGATCAGCCAGGCGCTGTAGCGCCGCGCCGGCAGCTCGGCGCCCAGGGCGGCGGCATAGAAGCCGTCGCGCAAGTAGTCGTTCTCGGTGCTGGTCAGCGACTGGATGGCGCCGAAGGCGCAGTGGTAGTTGGTCAGGATCAGGCCGTCGGCGGAGACGAAGCTGGCCGTGCAGCCGCCCAAATTGATGATGCCGTCGACCAGGCTGACGCCGCTGGGGTTGTACAGCTCCTGCGCCGCGATCTCGATGCCGCGCGCCCTGAGGTCGAGCCTGTGGATCTCGCTCAGCGGGAACATGCCCTCTTCGGCGTACAAGGACATCGCCAAGGTGGTCAATATCATCAGGATGACAAGTGCCACGGTTTTCATCGTTCAACCTCCTCGATTGTGCGCCGGCTCTCGTAATTCGTAATTCGTGATTCGTAATTCGTGAAAGACAATCGCGGAACTCCGGGGAAAAATCAAGGAGACTCGGTTGAATTTACCGATTTTGGGGGGTGTATCCTTCATTGGCTTTCCCGAATTACGAATTACGAAAGCTCGGTCAGTTTCATGGCGAATCACGATCGTTCGTTTCTACTCCTGGCCGTTCCAGCAGTACGTGCACAGTTTCTCCCTGGGCAGGCCGATGGCCGTGACCAGGTCGTCCAGCGTCTGGTATCTCAGCGTGGTCAGGCCCAGGTGGCGGCCGATCCACGCCTCCATCGACTCGTAGGCGGGAGAGCCGGCGCGGGCGTAGGCGGCCGGCTCGCCGCCGTGGGTGCCGGCCAGCTCGCGCATCGCCTTGCGCGTGGCCAGGTCCATCTCCGAGCGCGAGCGGGAAAAATTGAGGAACGGGCAGCTGTACAGGAGCGGCGGGCAGGCCGGCCGCATGTGGATCTCGGCGGCGCCGGCGCCGTAGAGGCGCTTGATGGTGTCGCGCAGCTGCGTGCCGCGCACGATCGAGTCCTCGCAGAACAGGAGGCGCTTGCCGGCGATCAGCTCGTGGATGGGGATCAGTTTCATGCGCGCCACCAGGTCGCGCATCTCCTGGTTCTGGGGCATGAAGCTGCGCGCCCAGGTAGGGGAGTACTTGACGAACGGGCGCTTGAAGGGCAGCCCGGCCTCGTGGGCGTAGCCCAGGCCGTGGCCGATGCCCGAGTCGGGAATGCCGGCCACGTAGTCGACCGCGGCGGGAAAGCGGCGGGCCAGCGCGCCGCCGCAGCGGTAGCGCGCCTCCTCGACGTTGATCGACTCGTAGGTGGAGGCGGGGTAGCCGTAATAGACCCAGAGGAAGCCGCAGATGCGCAGGCGCTCCCCGGCCGCGCGCCGCGTCTCCCAGCCGTCGGCGGCGAGGAAGGCGATCTCCCCCGGGCCCAGCTCCTTCTCGGCCTTGTATTCCAGGTTGGGGAAGGCGCAGCTCTCGAAGGCGACGGCGGTGGCGCCCGGCTTGCGGCCGATGACGACCGGCGTGCGGCCCAGGCGGTCGCGGGCGGCGTAGATGCCCTCGCGGGTCAGGACCAGCAGGGAGCAGGAGCCCCGGATCTCCTCCTGGGCGCGGGCGATGCCGGCCGTGAAGCTGTCCTCCTGGTCGATGAGCGAGGCGACCACCTCGGTGGGGTTGATGTCGCCGCTGCCCATCTCGGACAGGTGCAGACGCCGCTGGCGGAAGGCCGACGCGGCCAGCTCGGGGGCGTTGGCCACCACGCCGACGGTGACCAGGGCGTAGTCGCCCAGGTGGGAGCGGATGAGCAGCGGCTGGTCGTCGGTGTCGCTGATGACGCCGATGCCGCTGCGCCCGCCCAGGCGGCCGAGGTCGGGATCGAACTTGGAGCGGAACTGGGCGTTCTCGATGTTGTGGATGACGCGGACGAAGCCGCTGTCCCCGGCCACGGCCAGGCCGCCGCGCCGGGTGCCCAGGTGGGAATGGTAGTCGGTGCCGTAGAACAGGTCGGCCAGGCAATCGCCCCTGGCCGCCACGCCGAAGAATCCGCCCATGAGACCTCCAATTTTGCTCGTTGCCGACCTGTTCGCGGATGGAAACTCCTTATATCAAAGGAGGAGTGGTAAGTCAAAGGTACAACTCGGCGTACGGCACACGGCGTACGGCTCACGGCAACCGCAACGGGACGAACTCTCGGTGTCTGGGTTCGTGTTGGCGTTCGGAACTGCCATTATCGTACTCTTTTAAAAGCCATAGAAACTGCTTAGAGTTCGGGAAGCAACCAAGCATCTTATGCTCGCTGACGTGGTACGTGGAACATGGCACGTGGAACCTTGAAGCATCTGGAGGTTCTCTCCCCGTTCGATTGCTATTCCCCCAGTCCTCTTTTACAATACGCATGTCCCGAGGGACGGAGGTCCTGATGGCGCTGCATTCGGTCAATCCCGCCACCGGCGAGCTGCTGGAGAGCTTCATCGAGCACACCCCCGGCGAGGTGGCGGCCCTGGTCGCCCGCGCCCACGAGGCCCAGGCCTCCTGGAGCCGGGTCGAACTTCCCAGCCGCGCCGCGGTGCTGGCCCGCGCCGCCGTGGTCCTGCGCGCCGAGAAGGCGCATCTGGCGCGCCTGATGAGCGAGGAGATGGGCAAGCCGGTGCTGCAGGCCGTCGCCGAGGTCGAGAAGTGCGCCCTGGCCTGCGAGCACTACGCCGCCAACGGCGCGGCCATGCTCGCGCCCGAGCGCATCGCCGCCGACGCCGCCGCCAGCTACGTGCGCTTCGACCCGCTGGGCGTCATCCTGGCCGTCATGCCATGGAATTTTCCCCTCTGGCAGGTGTTCCGCTTCGCCGCGCCGGCGCTGCTGGCCGGCAACGCCTGCCTGCTCAAGCATGCCTCCGGCGTGACCCGCTGCGCCATGCGCATCGAGGAGGCGTGGCGCCGCGCCGGGCTGCCGCCGGGGCTCTTCGCCGTCTTGCGCCTCGGCTCGGAGCGGGTCGGGGAGCTGGTGGCCCATCCCCTGATGCGCGCCGTCACCCTGACCGGCAGCGACGCGGCGGGCCGGGCGGTGGCCGCCGTTGCCGGCCGCCCCCAGAAGAAGGTCGTGCTCGAGCTGGGCAGCAGCGATCCTTTCATCGTCCTGGAGGACGCGCCCCTGGGCCGCTGCGTCGCCGCCGCGGTCAGCTCGCGCATGATCAACAACGGCCAGAGCTGCATCGCCGCCAAGCGCTTCATCGTCGTGGGCGGGATCTACGACGCCTTCCGCCGGGCCTTCGTCGCCGCCGTCGCCTCCCTGAAGACCGGCGATCCCCTGGACGAAGGCAACGACCTGGGGCCGCTGGCGCGGGCCGACCTGGCTGACGACCTGGAGCGCCAGGTGCGCGAGTCGGTCCGTCTCGGCGCCCGCGTCCTGACCGGCGGCGGGCGCATCGCCGGCCCCGGCTTTTACTTCGCGCCCACGGTGCTGGAGAACGTGCGCCCCGGCATGCCCGCCTGCGACGAGGAGACGTTCGGTCCCGTCGCCGCCCTGCTGCGCGCCGCCGACCCGGAGGAGGCGCTGCGCATGGCCAACGACACGCGCTTCGGCCTGGGGGCGGCGGTCTGGAGCGCCGACACGGCCGGGGCGGAGGAACTGGCCGCGCGCATCGAGGCCGGCTCGATCTTCGTCAACGGCATGGTCAAGTCGGACCCGCGCCTGCCCTTCGGCGGCGTCAAGATGTCGGGTTTCGGCCGCGAGCTGTCCGGTTATGGCATCAAGGAGTTCGTGAACATCAAGACGGTCGTCATCGCCTGAAGACTCGGCGTACGGCGTACGGCATACGGCAACCGCAATCATCGAGCTATCATGCGAATTCGGCGTATCCCTGGAGATAGTTTTTCATCTTGTTTCTTTTTCTAGTGCTTGTCAGTGCTGCTGCCGTAAGCCGTACGCCGTCTGCCGTATGCCAAGAAAACAGAACCTTGAAAAATTCAGGGCGATTGGGATATAATCGCGCCAGACCTCAGGAGGCTGAAACATGAAAAAAGCACTGTTGGCCGCATTGTGGATCGTCATCTTCGCCGTGAGCTCTTATGCCGGCGTGGAGTGGAAGGCGCGCACCGTGACCCAGGCCGAGGCCAAGGGCCAGAGCAACACGGTGGTCATGCAGGCCTATGCCCAGGGCGGCAGCGTCAAGATGGTCTTCGAGAGCGTGGCCTACGAGAACGAAATGTACAAGAAGGGCGGCTACTGGCTCTTCAAGGCCGCCGAAAACACCCTCTACCTGGTGAACCCCGAGGACAAGACCTATTCGCGGCTGCCGGTCGACGCCATGCTGAAGATGGCGGGCGTGGTGGGCAAGCTGGTCAAGGTCAAGATCAAGAACCCGGTGGTCAACGTCGAGAAGCTGGGCACCGAGACGATCCTGGGCTATCCCTGCCAGCACGCCAAGATGCTGATGGAATACGACATGGAAGTGAAGATCGCCATCATCAAGAGCAAGAGCCACGAAAAGATCGAGAAGGAGACCTGGTCGACGCCCAAGTTCCGCGGCCTGGAGGAGATGGCCGAGAGCTTCCGCTTCCGCGACTACAAGACCGGCATGGAGGACCTCGACGCGCTGATCGAGCAGCAGATGAAGGCCGAGGCCGGGCTGGGCTTCCCGCTGAAGATGGTGACGGTCAACACCTCGATCGGCAAGAAGGGGAAGGAAAAGGAGAAGAGCCGCCAGGTGATGGAAGTACTCTCGTTGGGGAGCAAGAACTTCCCGGCCTCGTTCTTCGAGATCCCCGCGGGCTACACCGAGAAGAACATCGGCTTCGGAGCGGAAGAAGAATAGATCTGGGCGTACGGCATACGGCGCACGGCTGACGGCAACAGCAACGGGACGAACTCTCTGTGTTTGAGTTCGTGTTTTTGCTCGGAACTGCTTTTATCGAACTCTTTTAAAAGTCATAGAAACGGCTTACAGTTCGGGAAGCAGCCAAGCATCTTGTGCTCGCTGACGTGGAATCCCACTCGGGGCTAGTGCCCCTCGGGGACGCCGCCCCTGGCGGGACCGGCAGCGCGGAACCTATAATCTAGTGATAAGGTTCCACGTGCCACGTTGAAAACCAATTTTCTGAAAGAGTGAGGGCTTTTTGACGTGGTACTTGGTACATGGTACGTGGAACCTTGACGGACCGTCGTGCCTGTAAGCCGCTGACTAGTTCCTGTGTCGGAAGACCTGCGTCCTGTTGCCTTGTTTTAGACTAGAGCGGCAGCCAATACGATGGAATAGTACTTGCTGTCGTCGTCGTCGGCCCGCGAGGTCAGGATGGCCGGGAACGGCGCGCCGGTGACCACGGCGGCCAGCATGCCCTTGGCCAGCAGCGTCGTCGATTTGTAAAAGACGTTGCCCGCCTCGATGCTGGGCATGATCAGGATGTCGGCGTAGCCCTCGACCGGCGACTTCAGCCCCTTGACCTCGAGCGCGTGCTTGGAGATGGCCACGTCCAGGGCCAGCGGTCCGTCGATGATCGCGCCCTTGATCTGCTTGCGGTCGGCCATCTTGGAGATCACCGCCGCCTCCATGGTGCAGGGCATCTTGTCGGAGACCTTCTCGTTGGCCGCGATCAGCGCCACCTTGGGGTTCTCGATCCCGAGCTTGGCGGCGATCCTGACGTTGTAGTGGATCATCTGCACCTTCTGGTTGAGGTCGGGATAGGGGATCATGGCCACGTCGGAGACGAGTAGCAGCTTGTCGTAGGTGGGGATCTCCAGGATGGTGGTGTGCGACAGCGCCACGTCCTTGCCGACCAGGTTGTACTCCTTGTTGAGGATGGGCTTCAGGTAATAGGGGGTGGAGATCAGCCCCTTCATGAGGATCTGCGCCTTGCCTTCGATGATCAGGCGCACGGCCCTGTCGCCGCTCTTCTTCTCGTCGGGCTCGTGGACGATCTGGAAGATCCCGGCGTCGATCTTCAGCCGGGCGCATTGCTCGCGGATGACCTTCTCGTCGCCGATCATGACGGCGTCGACGATCTTCTCCTCGACGGCGCGGCGCACGGCCAGGATGGTGTCCTCGTCCTGGCCGTAAGCCACGGCCATCTGGAAGTTCTTCTTGGACTTGACCAGGGTCTCGATCTCGCTCAGTTTCCTCATGGGCTTCATGCGTTTCCTCCTGCCTTTTTCCAGTGCTTCGGCTTCTCTTCGCCCGTCAGGACGCGCAGCGCCCCCAGGGCCAGGGCGGCCATCTCGTCCTCGCCGGGGAGGACGATCAGCCGGCCCAGGAACTCGACGCGGCGGCGGATCAGCCCGACGAAATGCTCGTCATAGGCGATGCCGCCGGTCAGGACGACGGCGTCGATCCGCCCCGCCATGACCGCGGCCAGGCCGCCGATCTCCTTGGCCACGTTGTAGGCCATGGCCTCGTAGACCCTCGCCGCGCGGGCGTCGCCGGCCTTGACCATCTCCTCGACCTTGCGCATGTCGTTCACCTTCAGGTGGGCGACGATGCCCCCCTGGCCGGTGATCATCTTCTTCAGGGCGGCCGGGTCGTGCTGCCCCGAGGTGGCCAGCTCGACCAGGCTCCAGCTGGGCAGCGAGCCGGCGCGCTCGGGCGCGAACGGTCCGTCGCCGTTGAGGGCGTTGTTGACGTCGATCACCCTGCCGTCGACGTGGGCCCCGACCGAGATGCCGCCGCCCAGGTGGGCGACGATCAGCCGGCACTCGCCGTAGGGCTTGCCCAGCTGCCTGGCGGCCAGGCGCGCCGCCGCCTTCTGGTTCAGGGCGTGGAAGATGCTGATGCGCGGGATCTCGGGCAGCCCGGTGACCCGCGCCAGGTCGTCCAATTCGTCGACCGTCACCGGGTCGACGATGTAGGCCTTGACGCCGATGTCCTTGGCCAGGTCGTGGGCCAGGGGCGCGCCCAGGTTGGAGGCATGCTCGGTGCGGTTGTTTTTCAGGAAGTCGAGCATCTCCTTGTTGACCTCATAGGTGCCGGAGGCCATGGGGCCGAGCAGTCCGCCGCGGCCGACCACCGCCGCCAGCTTCCTGACGTCGAAGTCGTTCTTCCTGAGGAACCCGAGGATCACCTTTTCGCGGAAATGGTGCTGGTCGATGATCCGCGGGAACGGAGCCAGATCCTCGGCGGCGTGGGAGATGTTCTGGCTCAGGACCTTCTTCTCGCCGTCGAAGATGGCGATCTTGGTGGACGTGGAACCGGGGTTTATGGCGAGGATGTATGTGTTTGTCATTTTAAAATGTACCAGAATCCCGCGGCGAATGCAAGGAGGGGCGCGCTCATTTCCGGTACTTTTTCAGCAGCTTTTCCCCCTCCGCCTTGTCCATGGCGGTCTCCGGCACCCAAAGGGGGTCGGGCTCCATGGCCAGGAGCTCCTCCAGGGCGCGGATCGCCGCTTCCTCCTCGTCGAGCGCCCAGTAGGTCTCGGCCAGGAAAAGCAGGCACACCGAGCTCTTGGGCGCGATGCGCCGGCACGTCTCCAGGTACTGCCGCGACCTCTTCTTGCTGCCGCCGAAGAGGCCGGGGACCTTGTAATAGAGGCGGCCGAGGACGCAGTAGGCGCCGCCCTGCTCGTAGGCGCCGTCGATGGCGATGGATCGCTCCATGGCGCGGATGATGTCGTTCTTCAGGAACAGCGACTTGAGCACTCCGCGCGCCTCGCCGTAGCTGCCGGTATGGACTCCCAGCCAGTAGTGGCCCTCGACGCGTTCGGGATGCAGGGCGATCAGGCGCTTGCCGAGGTCGATCCCTTCCTGGAAGAGCTTTTTTTTCTCGGCGTTTCCCACGGCGAGGTCGCCGACGTAGTAGGCGGCCTGGGCGTTGCGAACCAGCGCCGCGAATCGGTCCGGGGCCAGGCTCACGGCCTCGCGGAAGCGGGCCAGGGCCTGCTGCGCCTGGCCCGGGTCCTGGCGCTGGGCATAGAGCTCGTCGCCCTGCTTCAGGAGATCCTCGACGGCGTCGCCGCGCAGCGCCGGAAAGACGGCCAGCAGGACGATGAGCGAGAGGAGAAAGGAGTGTTTCATGGGGCGCCTCCCGGCAGATTCTAGCATATGAGAAAAAAAACCGATATCTACGTGTTTGTGTTAGTGTTAGTGTTAGCAAGAGTGCACTGACAAGCCCCAGGGTTCTCCTAGAGCTGAAATCGGTTCGTCAATTTGCTGTTACTAACACAAACACTAACACTAACACTTAATTCGTTTTCAGTTCTTCCAGCTGGGCCATGAGCTTCTCCCACTGGGGCAGCAGCGCTTTCAGCCGCGCCTCGGCGCCGCTGAGCTCCTTCATGAGCTCCTGGACGCGCGGCGAGTCGCGGAGCACCTCGGGATCGCACAGCAGCCCCTGGTCGCGGCCCCTCAGCGTCTCCAGCTCGCCGATCTCGGCTTCCAGCGCCTGGACCTGCCCAGCCAGCCCGCGGCGCATGCGGCCGATACGGTTGCGCTCCTCGGCCTCGAGGCGGCGTTCCTCGCGGCTCCGGCCGGGCCGGCGCGCGGCCGCTCCTTCGCCCGTTGCGAGCGACGCGTCCTGGATATCCGCGTCCTGGCCACCGGCCCCGTCCCCGGGCCGGAGAGCCGCCTCCCGTTCCGCCTCTGCGGCGGCCGTCTCCTCCTCGCGCTTGCGGACGAATTCGGAGTAGTTGCCGAGGTACTCGTGGATGCGGCCGTCGCGCAGCTCCATGACGCGCCCCACCAGGTCGTCGAGGAAATGGCGGTCGTGGGAGACCAGGATGATGGTCCCCGAGTAGTGGAGCAGGGCGTTCTGGAAGATCTCCTTGGTCTTGAGGTCGAGGTGGTTGGTGGGCTCGTCCAGGACCAGGCAGTTGCTGTCGCGGAGCAGGATCTTGACCAGCGCCAGGCGGCTCTTCTCGCCGCCCGAAAGGACGGCCACGGATTTGAGGACGTCGTCGCCCGAGAAGAGGAAGGCGCCCAGCAGGTTGCGCACTTCCAGGTCGGTGGCGCCGGCGGCGGCCTCGCGGGCCTCCTGCCATACCGTTCCTCCGTAGTCGAGGTTCTGCTGGCTCTCCTGGGAGAAGAAGGCGGCCTGCACCTGGTAGCCCCACTGCACCGTGCCGCCGCTGGGGGGCTCCTCGCCGGCCAGGATGCGCGTCAGGGTCGACTTGCCGGCGCCGTTGACGCCCAGCAGGGCCACCTTCTCGCCGCGCTGCACGGTGAAGCCCACGTCCGCGAACACCTCGCGGCCGCCGTACGACTTGGCCAGCCCGCGCACCGTCAGCACCTCGCGCCCGGAGCGCCGGCCCTCGGGAAAGTGGAAATGGACGCGTCGCGACCCCTGCTGCTCGGGCAGCAGCTCGAACTTTTCCAGCTGCTTGATGCGGCTCTGCACCTCGGAAGCCTTGCTGGCCTTGGCGCGGAAGCGGTCGATGTAGGCCTGGATGCGCTTGATCTCGGCCTTCTGCAGCTCGCGCTTCTTTTCCAGCGCCGCCGCCTGCCGCTCCTTCTCCTGGAGATAGCGGCTGTAGTCGCCCTTGTAGAGGGTGAGGCGCCCGCGCTCGAGCTCGGCGATCTGGCCGACCATCTTGTCGAGGAACATGTGGTCGTGGGAGATGGCCAGCAGCGTGCCGTCGTAGCCGCGCAGGAAGCCCTCGAGCCACTCCATGCTCTCGGTGTCCAGGTGGTTGGTCGGCTCGTCCAGCAGCATGATGTCGGGCGCCGACAGCAGGATGACCGCCAGGAAGATGCGCATCTTCCAGCCGCCCGAGAACTCGGAGCAGTTGCGCGCTTCGTCGCCGGCGGCGAATCCCAGCCCCTTGAGGACGCGGCGGGCCCGGGCCTCGAAGCCGTAGCCGTCGCGCAGCTGGAAGGTCTCGGAGGCGGCGGCGAACTGCTGCAGCAGGGCGCTGAAGCCCTCATGTCCGGGGTCGCCGGCGGCGATCCGCTCCTGGCAGCGGCGGACCGCCCGCTCCATTTCCTCATGCCCCGTCTGTTTCTTCAGGTAGGCCATGACGGGCAGCGGCTCGAGCTCGACCAGGTCCTGGGGCAGGTAGCCGATGCGCTGGTTCCGCGGGGTCTCGATGGCGCCGCCGTCGAGCGCCGCCTCGCCGAGGATGGCGCGGAACAGCGTGGTCTTGCCGGCGCCGTTGTCGCCGACCAGGCCGACGCGGCTCTTGTCGTTGACCAGCCAGGTGATGCCGGAGAAGATCGCCTTGTCGTTGTAGGCCAGCCGGATGTCCTGCAGGCGGATCATAGTGTTCGTGTTAGTGTTAGTGTTCGTGTTTGGAACAGCAAACAACTGTATCTCTTTTTTTTAACCAAGTAAAGCACCCTTCGCTATTGCCTTTTGTTTATTGTCTTCAATGACGCAAACGAAGATTTGTACACACTCCAAGCGCAGTCGATGAACTGGTGTGGTCACGGTACATGTCGGGCATCCTTTAAGAAATGGCTTTAGAAATTCAGTAAATGCTTGTTCCTAACACTAACACTATCACTAGCTCGGTCAGACCTTATTCGCCAGCACCTTGGCGGCTTCGATCGATTCGGTGATCTTGTTGCCCTCGATCAGCCTGCGCAGCACGGCATTGACCCGCTCCAGCAGCTCGCTGTCGCCCTTGCGCACGGCGGCGGCCGATCCCAGCGGCAGGCGGTCGGTGTTGCACTCGAGGTTCAGCAGGGCGGAGTCGCGGGCGGCGAAGGTATCCGCCACCGGCTTCTCCACGATGATGGCGTCGACCCGGCCGTCCTTCAGGGCGGCGATCAGGGCGTTCAGCTCCTCGTGAATGAAGAAGGTGGCGCCAGGGACGAGGTTGCGGGCCATGTCCTCCTGGATGGACCCTTTCTGCGTGCCCACGACCTTGCCGCGCAGGTCATCCAGCAGCCGGATCTTGCCCTTGTCGGCGGCGCGAACCAGCATGTTCTGCAGCGCCTGGTAATAGGGGATGGAGAAGTCGACGACGCGCTGGCGCGCCTCGGTGGGGGCCAGCCCGGCCAGGGCGACGTCGATGTTGCCGGCGGCCAGCTCGTCGAAGAGGCGGCTGAACTGGATGTCCTTGATTTCCAGGCGCACGTTCAGGTCGGAGGCGATGGCTTCGGCGATGTCGATGTCGATGCCCACCATCTCGCTCTCCAGCTCGGGAAGCAGGCGAAACTCGTACGGAGGGTAGGGGGCGCTGGTGCCGACGACGATCTTCCCCGCTTCCTTGATCTTCTCCAGCCGGCCGGCTTCCCTGCGGATCTCCTGGCTCTGCATGCGGCAGCCCGCCAGCCCCAGGAAGGCCAGCAGCCCCGCGGCCAGGAACAGCGTCACGACGGTCCGGTTCGATCCAAAGGTTTTTCTTGACATCGCTACCTCCCGAGTGACAAATTGCCTTCACCATAGCAAAAGGCGTTGTCAATGTCAAACAAGGGTCGCGGCCGCGGGAATTGACTTCCCCGGCGAATGGTGATATTTTCGCCCGGGGCGGCCGCGAAAGTGGTGGAACTGGTAGACACGTCGGACTTAGGATCCGATGCCGCAAGGCCTGGGGGTTCGAGTCCCCCCTTTCGCATTTCCCCGCCGCCCGACGAGGATCCGTGCGCGCGCAAGCCACTGGCATTCACCCGCTGTTCCCCCGCGCCCCGCGAACGGCCGCGCTGCTGGCGCTGCTCGCCGCCCTGGCCGTCTGCGCAGTGCGCACCGAGCCGCCGCTGCGCGCCGCCCTGCGCCGGCAAGTCGTGGGCCTGGCCCTCAGCCTGGCCGGCCTGCCCTATGCCTACGGCGGCGGCGACATCGACGGCTTCGACTGCAGCGGGTTGGTCCACTACGTGTACGGCTGCTTCGGCATCCGTCTGCCGCGCAGCGCCCGCGAGCAGGCACGGCTCAAGGGGGCGGTCCGCCTCCGCCAGGCCGGGCCGGGCGACATCCTGGCTTTCCGCCTGAAGAGGTCCTGGCACACGGCCATCTATCTCGGCGACGGCCGCTTCGTGCACGCCCCCAGCAGCGGCGGCTGGGTGCGCCTGGAGACGCTGAACGATTACTGGCTGCCGCGGCTGGAGGCGGTGGTCGCCGTGCTGCCCCGCGCGGACAACGGCTGAGGAGGAGCGATGGCCGACCTGATCCTGGAAGCGCAGGAGATCGTGAAGAGTTTCGTCCAGCCCGGCCGCGAGCGCCTGGTCATCCTGCGCGGGCTTTCGCTGGCGGTGGAGCGCGGCCGCACGGCCTCGATCGCCGGAGCCTCGGGCTCGGGGAAGAGCACCCTGCTGCACCTGCTGGGCTCGCTGGATGAGCCCGACCGGGGCATCATCCGCTTCGAGGGCGAGGAACTCGCCACGTTCAGCCGCCGGCGCCTGGCCGCCTACCGCAACCGCGACATCGGCTTCGTCTTCCAGTTCCACTACCTGATGCCCGAGCTGACGTTGCGCGAGAACGTCGCCGCGCCCGGGCTGGTGCAGTCCTTCCGCAAGCGCCAGGCGCTCGACGAGGCCGGCGCGCTGCTGGCCGAGGTCGGTCTCGGCGACAGGCTGGATGCCATGCCCTACCAGCTGTCGGGCGGGGAGAAGCAGCGGGCGGCCATCGCCCGCAGCCTGCTCAACGCCCCGCGCCTGCTGCTGGCCGACGAACCGACCGGCAGCCTCGACTGGAAGACCGGCGAGGCCGTCTTCGCCGTGCTCCAGCGCCTGATCCGCGAGCGCGGCCTCACCGCGGTCATCGCCACCCACAACCCGCAGCTGGCCCAGCTGACGGACAAGCGCTATGTGCTGCATGGCGGCCAGCTCGAAGAGAACTAGGCGAGCTCCGTGATTCGTAATTCGTAATTCGTAATTCGCAAACAACCGGAAGAGTTCAACGGATGCCCGTTCCGAATCACGATTCACGAATCACGAATTACGAAGTTCGAGGTTGACATTCATCGGGCTGAAAATTATTATAACTTCATGAAAAACGTACTGGCCGTGATCTTGGGCGGCGGCCGCGGCACCCGCCTCTACCCGCTGACCAAGTTCCGCGCCAAGCCGGCCGTTCCCATCGGCGGCAAGTTCCGCCTGATCGACATCCCCATTTCCAACTGCCTGCACTGGAACATCCGCAAAATCATGGTGTTGACCCAGTTCAACACCGCCTCCCTGCACCGCCACATCGCCCAGTCCTACCGCTTCGACGGCTTCTCCGACGGTTTCCTGCAGATCCTCGCCGCCCAGCAGACCATCGAGGACTCGAACTGGTACCAGGGGACGGCCGACGCCGTACGCAAGAACATCCACTACATCAAGCACCAGAAGGTCGACCATGTGGTGGTGCTCTCCGGCGACCAGCTCTACCGCATCGACCTGGCCGACTTCCTCCGCTCCCACGTCGAGAGCGGCGCCGAGGTCACCATTGCCGTCAAGCCGGTGACCCGCGGCCAGGCCGGCGAGTTCGGCATCCTGCAGATCGACGGCCAGCGGCGCATCACCCGCTTCGTGGAGAAGCCGAAGCAGGCCGCCCAGCTCGACGAGCTGTACACCCCGGCCGACTACCTGGGCATTCCCGACCGCGACCTCAATTTCATCGCCTCCATGGGCATCTACATCTTCGACAAGGACGTGCTGATCGACCTGCTGGAGCACAACATCAAGGAGGACTTCGGCCGCGAGGTCATCCCCGAGGCCATCCACGACCGCCGGGTCCATGCCTACGTCTTCACCGGCTATTGGGAGGATATCGGGACCATCAAGGCCTTCTTCGAGGCCAACCTCGACTTCGCCAACCCCATCCCGCACTTCGATTTCTACAACGAGGACGCGCCGATCTACACGCGCAAGCGCTTCCTGCCCGGCTCCAAGATCGAGAACTGCGACATCCATTATTCGCTGGTCTCGGAGGGGTCGATCATCGAGGGCAGCAAGCTGGCCAACACGATCGTCGGCATCCGCTCGGTCATCCGCGCCAGCACCTACCTGGAGCGGGTCGTGCTGATGGGCGCCGACTACTACGAAAGCGTGGCGGAGAAGGCCGAGGACGCGCGGCGCGGGCGGCAGCCGATGGGGATCGGCCGCGACTGCGTCATCCGCAACGCCATCCTGGACAAGAACGTCCGCGTCGGCCCCGGCGCCCGCTTCGTCAACGAGAAGGGGCTGGTGAACTTCACCCACGACCGCTACAGCATCGTCGACGGCATCACGGTCGTGCCCAAGGACATGGAGATTCCGGCGGGGTTCGTCATCTGAATTGCGCAAACGTTCCGTTGCCCCGCGACGGTCAGGCTCTTTTCACGGAGGAAACATGAGCAAGCGATTCCTGCTGCTGTGGCTGTGCGCCGCCGCCCTGCACGCCGGCGAGCCGAAGCGCCTGTCCTTCGAGCAGGCCTTCCTGTTCCGCGGCGAGCCCCTGCTGCGCATGCTGCCCGATGCCGGCCCCTGGCTGGACGACGCCTCGTACGCCGAGACGCGCGACGGCAAGGCCTGGCGGGTAGACGCCCGAAGCGGCCGCGCCCGGCTGCTGTTCGATCCGGCCCCCTACAAGGGCTCGGGGCCGAAGGACCTGGACTGGCTGCGGCCCGCCGATCACAGCGCCGACTGGTCCCGCCTGGTCTTCGTGAACGGCGACGACCTCTATGCCTTTTGCCGGCCCGCGGGGAAGCTGGCGCGCCTGACCGAAACGGCCGGCGCCGAGCAGAACCCGCTCCTGTCCCCTGATGGCCACAGCGTCGCCTATACCCTGGGCGGCGACCTGTACGCGGCGCCCCTGGGCGGCGGCGCGCCCGTGCGGCTGACCCGCGACGGCGGCGATGACATCCTCAACGGCTATGCCTCCTGGGTCTATTACGAGGAGATCCTCGGCCGCGCCGGCCGCTACCGGGCCTTCGAGTGGAGCCCGGACGGCCGCATCCTCGCCTTCATGCGCTTCGACCAGTCGCCGGTGCCGCGCTTCCCGCTGTTCGACGCGACCGGGGCCTATGGCCGCCTGGAGATGCAGCGCTATCCCAAGCCGGGGTTCCCCAATCCCATGGTGAAGGTCGGCTTCGCGGACGCGGCCGGCAACGGGACCGCCTGGGTCGATTTCGCTGGCAGCGGCGACCATTATCTGACCTTCCTGGCGTGGTCGCCGCGCGGGGACAGGGCCTACGTCCAATGGCTGAACCGCGGCCAGGACGAGCTGCGCCTCTACGAGTGCGCGCCGGCCACCGGCAAGGCGCGCCTACTCTACACCGAGAAGCAGAAGTCCTGGATCGATTTCCTCGACAAGGACAGCTTCGTGCCCCTGGCGGGCGGCGGCGCCCTGCTGCTGAGCAGCAAGAGCGGCTGGAGCCACGTCTACCGCCTGGGCGCCGACGGTCGCGAGCGGGCGCTCACCCGCGGCGAATGGTCGGTCAGCCGCATCGACGCCGTGGACGAAGGGAGCCGGCGCGTCTACTTCAGCGCCGACCGCGAGGACTCCACCCGCAGCGATTTGTACCGCGTGGGGTTCGACGGCGGCGAGCCGCTGCGCCTGACCCGCGAAGACGGTAGCCATCGGGCCGCCGTCTCGCCGCGAGGCTCGTTTTTCATCGACCGCTGGTCCACGCGGAGCCGGCCCGCCGTCCTCGACCTGCGCGGCGGCGACGGCCGGCTCATCCGCCGGCTGGGGGACAGCGCCTTGCCGGCGTTCGCCCAGTATGACCTGGGCCGGTCCGAGCTGTTCCGCATCCCCGCCGCCGGCGGCCTGCAGCTGCCCGCGGCCTGGATCCTGCCCCCGGGATTCGATCCGGCGAAGAAATATCCCGTCGTGCTCGGCATCTACGGCGGCCCCGGGGCGCGCGGCGTGCTCGACGCCTTCCCGCGCCGTCTGGACGGCTACTACCTCGCCCAGGAGGGGATCATCGTCCTGGCCGTCGACCACCGCGGCTCCGGCCACTTCGGCAAGCGCGGGGAGGAGCAGATGCACCGCTGCCTGGGCAAGTGGGAGATGGCCGACTTCGGCGGCGCCGTCGACTGGCTGCGCACCCTGCCCTTCATCGACGGCGCGCGCATCGGCATCGAGGGCGGCAGCTACGGCGGCTATGTCGCCGCCCTGGCCGTGGTCTCCGACCCCGGGCGCTTCGCCTGCGGTATCGCCGAGTACTCGGTGACCGACTGGACGCTGTACGACTCGGTCTACACCGAGCGCTACATGGACACGCCGGCGGAGAACCCCGACGGCTACCGCCAGTCGTCGGTCCTCTCCCACCTCGACTCCTACCGCGGCAACCTGCGCCTGACCCACGGCTCGATGGACGACAACGTCCACATGCAGAACTCGCTGCAGCTCCTCGACCGCCTGCTCGACCAGGGCAAGACCGTGGAGCTCATGATCTACCCCGGAGAGCGGCACGGCGTGCGCGGCCCCAAGGCGGCGGAGAACGCCCGCTCGGCGGTGGAGTTCTGGAAAAGGCATTTTTTCCCGGAACGCGTCGGACAAGTCGGACCCGTCGGACCGGTCCGGCAAGAGAAAGAGGAATGAACCTGACCCCGCTCGAGCGCTGCCCGCTGTGCCGGGGCGGGCGCATCGCCCTCTTCCGGAAGGGGACGCTGGAGCCGCGGGCGCTGCGCGCCGACGACTTCCGCATCACCGACCGCCACTACGGCTCGCGCTGGACGCTCTTCTCCTGCCGCGACTGCGGCTTCGTCTTCGCCAACCCCGTCCCCGACGCCGAGGCCATCGAGCGCTTCTACGCCGCCCTGGAAGACGAGGAATACAGCCAGGAAGGGGAGGGGCGCGGGCGCAACTTCGCGGCCATCCTGAAGCGGCTCGGCCGCCTGGCGCCGCCCAGCTCCGCCCTGCTCGACGTGGGGGCGGCCAGCGGCATCTTCCTGAACCTCGCCCGCGCCGCCGGCTTCCGCGTGCAGGGGATCGAGCCCTCGCGCTCCCTGGTCGCCGACGCCGAGCGTTTGTACGGCCTGAGGCTGTTCCACGGCCCGGCCGAGCGGTTCGCGCCCGTCGAGCCGTTCGCCGCGGTCACCCTGCTCGACGTCCTGGAGCACGTCACCGACCCGCAGTCCTTTCTCGCCGCGGTGGCGCGCTTCGTGGCCCCGGGAGGGACGCTGGTGGTGGTCACCCCCGACATCGCCAGCCTGGCGGCCCGCCTCATGGGCGGCCGCTGGTGGCACTACCGTGCCGCCCACGTCAATTTTTTCCATCGGCGCTCGCTGGAGCGGCTGCTCGCCGACCACGGCTTCGCGGTGGTCCGCCGGCGGCGCTTCGCCTGGAACTTCTCGGCCTACTACCTGGCCACGCGGCTGCTGCCGTTCCTAAAGGGCACGCCTTTACAAAGGCCGCTGAAGGCGCTACACTTGCGGCTGCAGTTGTTCGACTCGTGGGAGGTCTATGCCCGAAAAGCGGAAAAGTAGCCTGTACCTGGCCTCGCTGCGCCTCGACCGCTGGCCGCGCAGCACGGCCATCGCCGCCGGCACGGCGGCCGTCTTCCTGGCGGAGCCGGAGCGCTTCCCGGCCGGGCTGAACGCCGGGCTGGGGCTGCGGCTGCTGCTGGCCTTCATCCTGACCTGGATGGCCTCCACCGCCAACTACATCGTCAACGAGATCACCGACGCCCCCTACGACGCCCACCACCCGCGCAAGAAGGACCGGCCGCTGGTGGCCAAGGAGATCAGCGTGCCCGTGCTCCTCGGCGTCTGGGCGCTGCTGACCGCCGCGGCGCTAGGCATCGCCTGGCATGCCTTCTCCGCCGCCTTGGTCTGGAGCCTGGGGGCGCTGCTGGCCGCCGGCATCCTCTACAACGTGCCGCCGCTGCGCGTCAAGGACGTCCCCTTCCTCGATTCCACGCTGGAGTCGGCCAACAACCCCATCCGCTTCCTGGTCGGCTGGTACGTGCTGGCCTCCTCGTTCCCGCCGCTGAGCCTGCTGGCGGCCTGGTGGGCCTTCGGCAACTTCCTGATGATCGGCAAGCGCGTCGCCGAGAAGAAATTCCTCAGCGCCGAGGAGGCCGCCCTTTACCGGCGCTCGCTGGCGCGCTGCAGCAGCGGCGCCCTGGTGGCCTTCATGACCGCCAACGGTCTGGCCTTCCTGGCCATGTTCATCGTGTTCTCCGTGCGCTCGGGGCTGGGCACCTTCCTCTACGCCCTGCCTTTCATCGTCTTCTACCTGGTCATCTTCATGTTCAAGTCGATCCAGGACCGCGACGCGGCCGAGGAGCCGGAAAAGCAGCTGCGCAACCCCTATTTCGCCCTGTACACCCTGTTCCTGGTGGCGATCTTCGCGATCGCCTTCCTGCTGAGGTGACGCAATGGAGATCGAGATCGTCCTCAAGATCCTGCTGGCGGCCATGCTGGGCGGGATCATCGGCCTGGAGCGTGAGCTCTCCCACAAGGAGGCGGGCCTGCGCACCAACATCCTCATCGCCGTGGGCAGCGCCCTGATCACCGTCCTCTCCTTCCGCATCGCCGCCCGGACGGCCGGCTCCGACCCGGCGCGGCTGGCGGCGCAGATCGTCAGCGGCATCGGTTTCCTGGGGGCGGGCGCCATCATCCAGGCGCGCTTCGCCGTCCACGGACTGACCACCGCGGCCACCATCTGGACGGTGGCCGCCATCGGCATCGCCGTGGGCAGCGGCTTCTACCTGCTGGCCTTCCTCGTCACCCTGCTGGTGGTCTTCGTGCTCACGGTGTTCAAGCTCCTCCTGGACCTGATCGAGAAGCAGAAGCGGAACTACGTCTACCTGATCACCACCGAGGAGCGGGCCTCGCTGCTGGTCGACCTGCGCCGGCTGCTGACCGAGCTCAGCATCCGCTATTCCAGCGCCCGCCTGAACCGCCGCGACGGCAGCTACGAGTTCGAGATCATCTTCGCCACCTCGGAGAACAAGAATCGGGATTTCTTGGAGAAGGTGATGCTGCTCGCCGGCGTGAAAGAGGTCCTTTCCGAGAACCTATGAGCGACCTGCTCCTGGCCACGCGCAACCGGGGCAAGGCGCGCGAGATCGGCGCATTTTTGGGAGCGGCCGGCGCCGGGCTGCGCCTGCTGACCCTCGACGACCTGGGCATTGCCGCGGACGTGGCGGAGACGGGCGGCACCTTCGCCGAGAACGCGCGGATCAAGGCCGAGCACTATTCCCGCCTCTGCGGGCTCGCCACGCTGGGTGACGACTCGGGGCTCGAGGTCCGCGCCCTGGGCGGCCGGCCCGGCGTGCGCTCGGCGCGTTACGCCGGCGAGGGCGCCGGCGACGGCGAGCGCATCGCCCGCCTGCTGTCCGAGATGGCGGATGCCGCCGACCGCCGCGCCCGCTTCGTCTCCGCCGTCTGCCTCGCGCGCGCCGGCGCGGTGCTGGCCTCGTTCATCGGCACGGCCGAGGGCGAGATCCTGCGCGCGGGCAGGGGAGCCCACGGCTTCGGCTACGATCCCGTCTTCCTGTACCCGCCCCTGGGCCGCACCTTCGCCGAGCTCGCCCTCGCGGAGAAGAACCGCGTCTCGCACCGCTCCCGCGCCCTGGCCCAGGTCCGGGAGTTCATCCTCCAGGGCGGCCTGGAAGAGCGCCATCCTGTCTGACCCGTCGGACTAGTCGGACGGGTCTGATGAGCAGGACCGGGCTGACAAAAAGGCCGCTTTTAAAGCCCCGTAAAAAAGTGATCGTGATCGTGGTAGTGAGAGTACAGAAAAAAGCGACATGTCGTGATCATATATGGTTTCCTGGATGATCTTGATCTTAAAGATTTCGTTGATTGCTGTTGCTATCACAAACACTATCACTATCACTTTCTTTCGGATTTGCGCGAGGAACCAAAAAAGGTTTATCATGGCCCTCGAGGAGGCTCCATGGACCTGGAAAAATACATCCGCGACGTGCCCGATTTCCCCCGGAAGGGGATTGTCTTCAAGGACATCACCACGCTGCTGCAGGACGGCGACGCCTTCCGCCATGCCGTCAACCGGATGGTCAAAAAACACCTCGACGAGAAGATCGACAAGGTCCTGGGCATCGAGGCGCGCGGCTTCGTGCTCGGCGGAGTCATGGCCTACAAGTTGCACTGCGGCTTCGTGCCGGCGCGCAAGCCGGGCAAGCTGCCGTACCGCTCCAAGCGCGAGGAATACACCCTGGAATACGGGGCGAACGCCCTGGAGATCCATGAGGACGCCATCGGCGCGGGGGAGCAGGTGCTGATCGTCGACGACCTGCTGGCCACCGGCGGCACGGCGCTGGCCGCGGCCAAGCTGGTGGAAATGCTCGGCGGCCGGGTCGCCGGCATCGAGTTCCTGATCGAGCTGGCTTTCCTGCATGGCCGCGAGAAGCTGAGCGGCTACCCGGTCCACAGCCTGATCGCCGGCTAGAGATGCTGCGGACGCTGCTCATTCTCCTGCAGATCAGCCAGCATTACCTGCTCATGCAGCCGCTGCAGGAGGCGGTGCGCAACGGCCGCTTCGAGCAGCTGGCAGCCGTCAGCCGGCCGCGCCTGCTGCTCAGCCTCGAGGAGCCCCTGGAGGTACGCGGCGCCATGAGCCGCGAGCAGTTCGTCGCCGAGTTCTCGGCGCGCTTCGCCGCCCTGCAGGCCGAGGCCATCGAATGGTCGTCGCTGCAGGCGGAGGAGAACATCGCCGTGCAGTCGCTGAACCTGATCCTGAAGCGCCGTTTCTCCGGGGAACGCGTCTATTACAAGCTGATCCTGTTCATGAGCAGCGAAATGCCGCCGCCCGGCCGCGAAAAAGAATGGAAGCTCTATTACGTCCGCGGGCTAAGGATCTAGCCCTCGCCGCCGCCGCCCTGGCGCTGGCCGCCGCCGTCCTCGCCCTGCGGTTCCTGCCGATGCCCGCCGCCGACTCGGGACGGGCGCGGCGGATCGCCGAGAGGGACGGCGAGCGGATGGAGCGGGTCGTGGCCGGCGCGCTCGAGCGCTGCCAACGCCGCTCCGAGAGCATCGCCGCCGAGTTCGCCGCCGGCCGCCTGCAGGCCGCCGGCCTCGAGCCGCGGGAGGCGGTGGTCGTCGAGAAGGACGGCGTCGTCGACGACTATGTCGGCGAGGTGCATTACTTCCAGCGCGTCGGCCTGCCCCTGAAGGGCTGGCAACTGATCCGCCGCGGCCCAGACGTCTACTTCCTGCGCCGGATCGGCCCGCACGCCTTCCACATCCGCTACTTCATGGATCTGCGCTCCGGGGCCGTGCGCCGGGCGGCGGCCTTCGCGTATCCCGCCTTCGAGCTGAAATGCGCCGGCCGGCCGCTGCCGGCTGCGGCCGGCCGGTTCTCCCGCGACGAAGCCCGCGACCGCTTCACCTACACCCGGCCGTTCGCCTCCAGCCAGAACCAGCTGATCATTTCCCTGGCCTTTTCGCGCGCCACGCTGGCGGCCCACGACCTGCGCGTCCGGCGGTTGCTCGCCTACGCCCTGGCCTTCCTTCTCTTTCTCCTCGTGTACGTCTTTCCGGCCGCGAGAGGCGCTCTGGCCAGGCGCCTGACGGCCATCGCCGGCATGGGGGCGGCGCTGTGGCTGAGTTTCGCCTGGCTCCTCGGCCGCGACCTGTTCTTCCCCGGCTGGCCGGACGTCCGCTCCGTGGTCCAGCTTCTGGCGGCCCTGGCCGGCCTGCTTCTGGCCGGGCGCGTCCTGCTGGCCGGGTGGCGACGCCCCGGCGGCGCCATGGCGTTCGCGGCCTTCAACCTCCTGGCTGCGGCGGCCCTCGCCGCGTCCGGACGCATCCTGGCGGGCGTCGACTTTCCCTATGGCGATTTCGCGCTGGAGCCCCGCTACCTGGCCCTGCTGGCGCTGCTGCTCGGCCTACACGCCGCCCCGCTGCTGGCCGCCGTCCGCTTCGCTCCCGCGGAGGGCTGGCGCCGCGCCTGGCCATGGCTCCTGGCGCAGGCGGCCATGCAGGTCCCCGGTGCGAGGTTCCTCGGCGAGCCGCCCTGGGCTTTTCCCCTGCTGTCGCTGGCCTTCGCGATCGTGCTTCTGCAGCCTTCCCGCCGCTGGCTGCGCCGGGCGGCGATCCTGCCGCTGCTGGCCCTGGCGGTTCATTTGGGGCTGGGGCGCTGCTCGCTGCGCGAAACGAAGGCCTTCGTCAGCGAGAACCTGAAGCCCATCTTCGCCAGCCAGGACGACTACGCCAAGCTCGTGGCCCGCGAGGTCGTGTACGAGCTGAACTCCAGCAACATCCCCTTCTCGGCCTTCTTCCGGCCCGGCGGGCCGGGGGAGGAGCTGGACGACCGCTGGCGCAACACCCTGGCCGCTCGCGAGAACATCGCCTCGGGCATCTACGTCGTCGCCGCCGGCGGCGAGCTGCTGCACGCCTTCTCCTACCAGATGCCTTACATCCCCCTGCACAAGGAGGACATCTTCCCCTTCTGGCACGTGGAGAACGTCGACGCCGCCCTCTTCGGGCGCAAGGCGCGGCTGGCGGTGGCCACCATCAACGTCTTCCAGGGGGAGCGCTACCTCGGCACCGTCATGGTGCAAGTGTTGAACACCGCCGACCTGGTGCTGAAGAGCCGCGAGCGCTTCTCCATCCTGGCCGCCGACCGCCGCCTGCGCGACGTCGGGCTGAACTACCTGCGCCTGGACGGCGAGGGCCGTATCCTGGAGAACCCGGCCAACGTCAACGTCGGCGACCTGGGGGCGCTGGCCCGCGCCGGCGAGGGCTGGACGCGGCTGCGTTCCATGGGCGCAAACTACAACGGCTACGTCTTCCCCTGCGGCGAGGGCGCGGCGATCGTCTTCTTCCCGCGCCTTTCCTTCTTCACGCGCTTCGCCGCCTTCGTCCAGGTCCTGGGCTTCCTGCTGCTGCTGGCCGCGGCGCTGGACCTGCGCCGCCTGTGGGCGTTCCCCTGGCGCGCCCTGCTCGGCTCCTTCTCCATCAAGGTCTTCGCCATCCTGCTGCTCCTCTCCCTGATCACCGGCGGCGCCATCTCGCTGTTCACCCTGAACTTCAACGCCGCCTCGCAGCAGACGCGGTTGGAGCAGGCGGCGTTCCGCCGCGGCCGCTCGGCGCTGAACATCATCAACCAGCTGCTCGCCGGCGGCGGCGAGATCACCCAGGAGCACATGTTCCTGCTGGCCAAGATCCTGGAGAACGACATCAGCGTCTACGAGGACGACGTCCTGCTGTACACCTCCGACCACCGCAAGATCGTCCGCTCGGAGCTGCCCGTCCATCTGAACTCGGGTGTCCGCGACCTGCTGCGCCGTGACGACCAGCGCTTCGAGCTGCGCCAGGGCGGCGGCGTGCTGCAGATCTTCTTCAAGACCGCCGGCGGCTACGTCTTCGACCTGGAGTTCCCCGCCGAGAGCGCCGACCGCCTGCGCGCCGGCCGCTACTACGTCGACTTCGTCGTCACCACCCTCTTCGCCCTGCTCGTCCTGGGCCTGGCGGCGGCGTTCTTCTTCCGCAACCGCATCGTCGCGCCCATCCACCGCCTGAACCGCGGCATGGCCGAAGTGCAGCAGGGGAGCCTGCGCCCGCTGGCGGACATCCCGGCCGAGAGCGAGTTGCGCGAGCTGGTCCTGGGCTTCAACTCCATGCTGGAGGGCATCCGCGAGCAGCAGCGCAGCGCCACGGAGATCGCGCGCATGCGCACGCTGGTGCAGCTGGGCCGGCGCGTGGCCCACGAAGTGAAGAATCCGCTGACGCCGATCCGCCTGTCGGCCGAGCAGATCCAGCGCTCCCTGCGCGACGGCGGCGCCGGGGCGGGCGAGGTCATCGCCAGCGCCGTGCGCTACATCATCGAAGAAACCGAGCACCTGCGGCGGGTGGCGTTCGGCTTCCTGAACCTGTCGAAGCTGGACGAGCTGAAGGCCGAGCCCTTCCGCCTCGACGACCTGGTCGAGGAGGCGGTGGCCAGCCGGCGGCCGATCTATCCCCAGGTGCGCTTCGCGGTTCGCGCCGCCGGCGCCGGGACCGAGGTCGTCGCCGACCGCCAGAAGATCCGCCAGGCCGTCGACAACGTGCTGAACAATTCGCTGGAGGCGCTGGCCGCCGCCGGCGGCCAAGTCGACGTCGAGCTGGGCGCGGAGGAGGGCATGGCCTACGTGCGCATCCGCGACGATGGGCCGGGCATCGGCGCCGAGGAGCTGGAGAGGCTCGCCCGCGAGGAGTTTTCCAGCAAGGAACTGGGAACCGGGCTGGGGCTGGTCATCGCCCGCCGCTTTGTCGAGCTGCACCGCGGCGCCCTGGAGATCGAGTCTCGTCCGGGCGGCGGCACCACGGTGACCCTGAGGTTCGCCACGCATGCGCCGGCGCCCTGATCCCCTGGTCCCGGGCGACGCCCTCGGCGTCTTCCTGCCGGCCTCGCCGGCGCGCGAGCCCTTCCGCGGCCGGGGGCTGCAGGCCTTGCGCGACCTGGGCTTCCGGCCGCGCGAGGTGCGGGACCCGCTCTCGGCCGAGGACTTCCGCTCGCGCCCCCCCGAGGCGTCGCTGGCCGACCTGCAGGGGCTATTCGCCGACCCCGAGATGAAAGGCCTCTGGGCCGGACGTGGCGGCTACGGCTCTAATTACCTGCTGCCGCTGCTGCCGGACCTGCGCATCGACCGGCCGAAGGTCGTCGTCGCCTCCAGCGACGTCAGCTACCTCCTGTGGCACCTGCTCGACCGCCGCGACCTGGTCGTCTTCTACGGGCCCATGGTCTACGGCGGGCTCGCCGCCGGGGAATATGACCGCGAACAGGCGCTGGCGGCCCTGACCGCCGGCCGGGCGGCGCACGAATTCCCGGGCTGGGCGCTGTGCCCGGGCCGCGCTCGCGGCATCCTCACCGGCGGCTGCCTGTCGAACTTCGCCTCCCTGGCCGGCACGCCGCACATGCCCCGGGTGAAGGGGCGCATCCTGCTGCTCGAGGACGTCAACGAGCGGCCCTACCGGCTGGACCGCCTGCTCTGGCAGTGCGAGCAGGCCGGAGTCTTCCGCACCCTGCGCGGCCTGGTGCTGGGGGAGTTTCCCCGCTGCTTTCGCGACGATGGCGAGCGGGAGTTCTTCCTCGGCCGCTGGCGACAGCGTCTGGCCGGGCTGCGCATCCCCGTCCTCTTCGGCCTGCCGTTCGGCCACGCCGCCTGCGCGCAGATCGTGCCGCTGGGGGTGGACGCCGAGATCGAGGCCGAGGGGGAGTACGGCACGCTGCGCTGCGACAGCGGGGTAAAATGGTGAATACCGTATTCCTCAGCGGCATCGCCGGCACGGGCATGAGCGCCCTGGCCGGGCTGTTCCAGGAGGCGGGCTGGCGGGTGTACGGCTCCGACAGCCGCTTCTATCCGCCGGTGGACCGCCTGCTGGCCGACCTGGGCGTCACGCTTTTCCAGGGCTACGACGCGAAGAACATCCCCGCCGGCGTCGACCTGTGCGTGATCGGCAACGCCATCGGCCGCGGCAACCCCGAGGCCGAGGCCATCCTCGACCGGCGGCTGGAGTACCTGTCCATGGCCGAGGCGCTGCAGCGCCACTTCCTGCGCGGCAAGCGCTCGATCGTCGTCGCCGGCAGCCACGGCAAGACCACCACCGCCTCGTTCGTGGCCCACCTGCTCGACGTCGCCGGCCTGCAGCCGGGGTTCTTCATCGGCGGCAAGCCCGGCAACTTCGCCGCCAACTATCGGACGGCGCGGGGCGAATTCTTCGTCAGCGAGGGCGACGAGTACGAGACGGCCTTCTTCGACCGCTCGGCCAAGTTCTTCAAATACCGCCCCGAACTGCTGCTGCTCACCGCCCTGGAGCACGACCACCTCGACTTCTACGCCACGCCCGAGTCCTACCTACAGAGCTTCCGCAACCTGGTCAACCAGGTGCCAGGGAACGGCCGCATCATCGTCAACCACGACTACGGGATGGCCCGCCAGGCCGTGGAGCGCGCCTTCACGCCGGTCATCTTCTACGGCGGCGCCGGCTGCGCCGGGGAGATCTTGGGCCTGGCCGCGCGCGACGGCGGTTACGACTTCCGGCTGCGCGTGGGCGGCGAGGCGCGCGGCTTCCACTCGCCGCTGCCCGGCGCCTACAACGCCTGGAACCTCGCCGCCGGCATCCTGCTGGCCCACGAGCTGGGACTGCCGCCCGGCGCCGTGGAGAAGGCGGTGGCGGGCTTCCGCGGCGTGGAGCGGCGGCTGACGCGGCTGGGCGAGGCGGGCGGCACGGTTTACTTCAGCGATTTCGCCCACCACCCGACGGCCATCGCCGGCGTGCTGGCCGGCCTGGCCGATCTCTACCCCGGCCGGCGCCTCGTCGCCGTGTTCGAGCCGCGCTCGTGGAGCCTGCGGCGCAATTTCTTCCAGGAGCGCCTGGCGCCGGCGCTGGCGCGCGCCGACGAAGTGCTGATCAAGGACGTCTTCGAGAAGGAGCGCATCCCGGAAGGGGAACGTCTCTCCGTCGAGCGGCTGGCCGCCGACCTGCGGCGGCTCGGCCGCTCGGCGCTCGTCTTTCCCGGCTTCACGGAGATCCAGGACCACCTGGCCGCATTCCCCCCGTCCGAGCCCCGGGTGGTGGTCCTGCTCTCCAACGGCGACGTGCGCGGCTTCAGCGAATGGGCGCGCTCCCGCTGCGCCTCCTCCGACGCTTGACAATTCGCCGGCAAGCGGGTAGATAAAAAACTCGCGAAATCCAAGGAGGCACCCACATGGAGATCGTCCGGGAACTGGTTCCCCCCGACCGGCGCAAGCCGCTCTTCGCCGATCCGCTGCAGCTGCCCTTCGGCCGCAACTTCACCGACCACATGTTCACCATGGAGTTCACTCCGGCGGCGGGCTGGCAACGCCCGCGCATCAAGCCCTACGGCCCCCTGGCCCTGGAGCCCTCGGCCAACGTCTTCCATTACAGTCAGGAGGTGTTCGAGGGGCAGAAGGCCTACAAGTCGGCGAAGGGAGAGATCCTGATGTTCCGGCCCCAGGAGAACGCCAGGCGCCTGAACCGCTCCCTGAGCCGCATGTGCATGCCCGAGATCCCCGAGGAGGCGATCCTCGAGGCCGAGTGCGAGCTGCTCAAGGTGGAGGAGCGCTGGGTCCCCGACAAGAAGGGCGCCAGCCTCTACATCCGGCCGACGGTGATCGGCACCGAAGCGGCGCTGGGGATCAAGCCCTCCAGCGACTACCTCTTCTACATCATCCTTTCGCCGGTCGGCCCCTACTTCAAGGAGGGATTCAACCCGGTCAGCCTGTGGGTCAGCGACCAGTACTCCCGCGCCGGCAGCGGCGGCACCGGCGAGGCCAAGACCGGCGGCAACTACGCCGGCAGCCTGCTGGCCACCCGCGAGGCGACCCGGCAGGGATACAGCCAGGTCCTGTGGCTCGACGCCGGCGAGCACCGCTACGTCGAAGAGGTCGGGGCGATGAACATCTTCTTCGTCATCGACGGCGCGCTGGTCACGCCGGCGCTGGGCGGAACCATCCTGCACGGCATCACCCGCAAGTCGGTGCTGGAGCTGGCGCCGGAGCTGGGCATCCGCGCCGAGGAGCGGCGCCTGGCCGTCGACGACATCCTCGCCGGCATCGACTCGGGCAAGGTGAGCGAGGTGTTCGGCGCCGGCACGGCGGCGGTCATCAGCCCGGTGGGCAAGATCGGCTACCGCGGCCGCGACCACGTGGTCAACGGCAACCAGACCGGACCCTGGGCGCGAAAATTCTACGACACCCTGACCGGGATCCAATACGGCGAGATCGCCGACAGGCGCGGCTGGGTGTTCATCGTCCGCTAGGCGCGGGAGGGGGCAGGGCCTTGCGCGCGTGGATACTGGCCGTGCTGCTGCTGGCGGCGTTGCCGCTGGCCGCCGACGAGGCGTTTCCCCTGGGCCAGGTCATCGAGTGCCTGCCCTCCCTGCGTGATCCGGCCCAGAGCTGCGCCCTCTACCTTCCCAGCGGCTACGTCACGGGCAAGCGCTGGCCCGTCCTGTACGCCTTCGATCCCGGCGGCCGCGGCGCCATTCCCGTCCGCCTCTTCCAGGAGGCGGCCGAGAAGCACGGCTGGATCGTCGTCGGCTCGAACAACTCGCGAAACGGCCCCTGGAAGGACATCTATGAGGCCGTCTGGGCCGTCTGGGAGGACACCCACGCCCGGCTGCGCATCGACGACGCCCGGGTCTTCGCCGCCGGCTTCTCGGGCGGCGCGCGCGTGGCCGCCGGGCTGGCCCGCATCCTCTCCATCCGCCCTGCCGGCGTCATCGCCTGCGGCGCCGGACTGGCCGAATGGCTGGAGCCCGCCGACATCGCCGGCATCCCCTGGTTCGGCACCGCCGGCAAGGAGGACTTCAACCTCAAGGAGATGCGCGGCCTGGAGCGCGACCTGAGGCGGCTGGGCAGCCCCTGCCAGCTGCGCGTCTTCGCGGGGGGGCACAACTGGCCGCCCGCCTCCCTGGCCCTGGAGGCGGCGGACTGGCTGGAGGCCGGGAAAAACGCCGCGCCCCAGCCGTCCAACTAGGAGGAGACGGGAAAGGCGGACGCTTGCAATTCTCCTTGCCCGGCATTATAGTGTCCGCGAGGAGGGGATTCGCATGACGCGCGCGTGTGTTGGACTGTTCGTTCTGCTGCTGGCCGCCCCGTGCGCCCCATTTCAGGAAACCCAGGCCGCGGCGGAGGAGAAGATGCCCGTATTCATGATGTCGCAGGAGGAGAAAACCTGCGTCCGCGTCGAGCCGGGGCAGGAGTTCGCCCTGCGCTTCCAGGGCCGGCCCGGCACCGGCTTCAGCTGGAGCTTCGCCGCCGAGCCCGACCCGAAGCGGCTCGAGTTCCTCGGCGAGAAGGTCGAGGAGCGCCGCGACGGCCTGCGCGTGGGCGGGAACGAGGACTTCGTCTGGACCTTCCGCGCCCTCGCCGCCGGCGAGGCCGAGATCGCCATGAAGTACTCCCGCTCCTGGGAGACCGGCGTGCCGCCGCTCAGGACCCACGTCTTCAAGGTGACGATCGCGGCGGCGGAAAAGGAGCAGTGAGATGGCCAAGCGCGAGGAATTCGCCCGCCGGCGCCTGGAGCTGAACGAGAAGGTGCTGCGCCGCGCCACCCTGGGGATCAAGCGCTTCTGGAACCTGGACGAGCAGACCTACCACGCCGGCGCTCTCGACGCCAAGACCAAGGAACTGCTCGGGCTGGCCTCCTCGCTGGTGCTGCGCTGCGACGACTGCGTCAGCTACCACCTGATCCAGGCGCATGAGAAGGGGGCGAGCGGCGGAGAGATCGTGGAGACGCTCCAGGTCGGCCTGGTGGTGGGCGGATCGATCGTCATTCCGCACCTGCGCCGGGCGGTCGAGCTGCTGGACGAGCTCGAAGAACAGTCCGATAAAAGGAAATCCTAAAAGATGCTATAAGGTTCGACGTCCGACGTTCGAGGTTCGACGTACCGAAGGCCAATTCGCTTGTCTGCTTTTTTCGATCTCTAAGCAGGTTCTAGTTGCTGTTCCTGCCACTACCACTACCACTCAGGGCTAGTTGATGCTGTTGCCGCACGCCGTACGCCGTCAGCCGTATGCCGAGTTCCTTCCTGCTGACACCGTCACTGACACGAACACTGATTCGGTTTGACAGGCGATCGTTTTTCATGTATCATAGGCACGAATTCTGGAGGAATCCTACATGGCGAATCATGACTCGGCAGTAAAGAAGCATCGGCAGGACGAGAAAAAGAGAATGGTCAACCGCATGAACCGTTCCAAGATGAAGAATAAAATCAAGTCCCTGAAGAAGAAGATCGAGGCCGGCAGCCGCGACGAGGCCCTCAAGCTGCTCCCCGCCGCCATCTCGGTCATCGACCGCACCGTCCGCAAGGGGACGATCCACAAGAACACCGGCTCGCGCTACAAGTCGCGGCTGCTCGGGCTGGTCAACAAGAGCGCCAAATAGGCCTCTTGGATGGCCCTGCCCCGCGGCTATATCTCCCACAGCCAACTCCGCACCTACAACGAATGCCCGCGTAAGTACTGGTTCTCCTACGTCGAGGGGATCCATGTCCCGTGCAACGAGAAGGTCTTCCTCGGCGAGGTCTTCCACGCCGCCATCGAGCATTATTTCCAGCTGCGCATCGCCGGCGGCACCCCCGACCCGGTTCTCGTGGAGGACCAATTCACGTCCATTTTCGAGAGCGAGGCCGCCGGCCGGCAAGTCGCCTGGGAGTCGCCCCGGCGCGAGACCCGCGAGCGCGGGTTGGCCTTCCTGAGGCACTTTCTGAAGCATTTCGGCCCCAAGGCCCGCCCGTTGATGGTCGAAAAGGAGCTCAGCGCCGAGCTCCCCGGCAGCGGCGTCCTGCTCAAGGGGGTCATCGACCTGATCGAGGAAGACTACGCCATCACCGATTTCAAGACCACGACCAGCCGCTGGAGCGACAGCCGGGCGCGCAGCTCGCCGCAGATGATCATCTACAGGTATCTGTTCGACCGCAGCTTCGGCCCGCTGCCCGCCACCATGAAGTACGAGGTGTTCTACGGCAAGAAGGCGGGGAACGTCCGCCACCAGACCCTGCCCGTCGTCGCCGAGGAAGGCGCCCTGGACAGGCTGCTGGCCATGATCGACCACGTGGTGGAGCGCATCGGCGCCGGCGCCTTCCCGGCCAGCGAGACCGCCTTCTGCCGCTATTGCGACTTCCGCAGGGAATGCCGCGAGAAAGGGCCCGCCTGAGCGCCTTGGAAGAAAGTGTTCGTGTTAGTGATCGTGTTAGTAAAAGCCCTAACAGTGCTCTTATTTAAAATCAAGCAAGGGCTCTAACTTTTACCTTTTTCCTTTTGCCTTTAGATCTACATTCAATTGCGGGAGGAACCGGCCCGGATAGGGGATTTTCCGGTTGAAAAATTCCGCCGCCGGCACCATATATTTAATTGGCTTCTGCGGGGAGAGACGATGGAAAAGCGGCGGGAAGAGCGGATCAAAAAAAGGATACCCGTCCGGTTTTATTTCGAGGGTCAGGGATTCCTTTCCTTCACCGGCGACCTGTCGCGGCGCGGCGTGTTCATCCAGGCGCCCAATCCCTGCCCGGCCGGCAAGGGGATCAATATCGAGTTCGAGACCCGCGGCGGAAAGATTCATCTCGCCGGCTACATCATCTGGAGCAAGACCGACCTGGACCAGCCCTGGCTGCTTTTCCCCGGCGGCATGGGCGTGCAGTTGCTCAATTACCAGAAGCAGGAATACCAGACCCTGATCGAAGCCCAGCACTGAACCAGCTGAGAAAACTACGCACCAAGTACCATTTTAAGAAATATAACCTTTCAGTCCATCGAGGTACCACGTACCAAGTACCACGTTAAAAGCCATACCGAGTGCCCGCTGACATGGTACATGGTACATGGTACGTGGAACCTTGAAGGACCGTCGTGCCTGAAAGCCGCTGACTAGTTTCCAGTCTTTCTTTCTTTTGATGTTCGTTTCGGCTTGTCCCACGCCCCTTTCCTGAGCCCGCCCAGGTCAAGGGTTACGAACTCCAGCCCCTGGCCGCGGCAATAGGCCAGCAGGTCCTCGCGCAGCGCCAGCAGGTCGCGGATGCGCTCCGTCCCGGCCTCGATGCGCACCCCTCCGGGGATGTGGCGCACACGCAAGGGAAATATCCCTTTTTCGGCGAGAAAGCGCTCCACGCGGCCGATGGCGACGATCCGGGAGCGATGCAGAGGCTCGCCATATGGGAAGCGGGTGGCCAGGCAGGTCGAGGAAGTGAGGTAGAAGGGCTCGATGCCCTCGCGGGCCATCTCGCCGGCGATCTCGGCCGAGGTGATGCCGGCGTCGCGCAGGGGCGAAAGGATCCCCAGCTCGTCCATGGCGCGGCGGCCGGGCCGGTGCTCGGCCTGGTCGGACAGGGTCGAGCCGTCCAGCACGGCAACGATGCCGAGGCGGCGGGCTTCGCGTTTCAGCGCCCGGAACATGAGCCGCTTGCAAAGGTAGCAGCGGTCGCGCGGGTTGCGGCGCAAACGGCCGCGCAGCAGGTCGAGGCGCAGCCGGCGCACGGGAAGCGGGGCTTTTTCGCGAAAATAGGCGACCCGCGCGCGCGCGCCCGCGCCGGTGAAGGGGGTCGCGACATGGATGGCCGCGACATGGCCGGGGCCGAGCACGGCCGCGGCCTCGCGCAGGAGGTAAAAGGAGTCCTTGCCTCCCGAGAAGCCGACCAGCACCCTGTCGTGCCGCTTCAGGAGGGCGCGCAGCCGGGCGGTCTTCGTCCGGGGCAGGCGGGAGTGGGCCCTCATTTCGCCTTCGACTCCATGAACACCCGCCAGCGTTCCAGGACGGAGGCGAAAACCGGCTCCAGGCCGGGGTTGCCGTCGATCACCGCCAAGTTGGAGCCCTGCAGGGAAAGGTAGTTGGCGCGCACTTTTTCCAGGAACTCCCGTCTCTCGAAAAGCTTGGCGACCGTCGTCCGCGCCCGGCCGATCCGCTCCAGCGCCCGGCCGACCTCGACGTCGATGATGAACACCAGGTCGGGCTCGGGGGCGAACGCGCGGTTGGCGGCCAGGATGGCGTTCATGTCCAGGCCGCGCGCTCCCTGGTAGCAGGCATTGGAATAGTAATAGCGGTCCATGACCACGGTCGTTCCGGAGCGCAGCGCGGGCAGGATATTGTGCGCCACGTCCCAGCGCCGGTCCTCGACGAACAGCTCGAGCTCCCGCTGCGGAGGCACGCTCTCTTCTTCCTGAGCCAGGCGGCGGATACGGTCGCCCAGCGGCGAATCGGTCGGCTCGCGCAGCCAGGCGGCCTCGGTCCCCGCGGCGCGCAGATGATCGAGGAACAACCGCGAGAGCGAGGTCTTTCCCGAGCCGTCGATACCCTCAAAGACGGCCAGGAAGGCCATCTACGACCCGAAGCAGGTGCCGACCGCCTTGGCCACCAGCACCTTGTCGTCGCCGGCCTTGACCCGGCGCGGAACGGCCACCGCCTCCTGGATGGGGGTGGTCCTGATCTCGTTGCCGCGCAGGCCCACCAGGTGGCCGAACTTGCCGGCCATGGCCGCCTCCACGGCGTGGTAGCCGAAGCGCGAAGCCAGGATGCGGTCGTACGGCGTGGGGCTGCCGCCGCGCTGCACATGCCCCAGGATGGTGTAGCGGCTCTCGATGCCGGTCAGGTCCTCGACCTGGTTGGCGACCAGGGCGGCGATGCCTCCCAGGCGGATGGGGTCGGAGGCGTCGTTCACCTTGCGCGCCACGACCATCTGCCCGCCCTCGGGCTTCGCCCCCTCGGCGACCACCACCAGCGAGAAGCGCTTGCCCCTGGCGGCCCGGTCGCGGATGTGGTCGCAGACCTTCTCGATGCGGTAAGGGATCTCGGGCACCAGGATGACGTCGCCGCCGCCGGCCAGCCCGGCGCCCAGGGCGATCCAGCCGGCGTAGCGCCCCATCACCTCGAGCACCATCACGCGGTGGTGGGCCTCGGCCGTCGAGTGCAGCTTGTCGACGGCGGTGGTGGCCACGTTCAGCGCCGTGTCGAAGCCGAAGGTGACGTCGGTGCCGTTCAGGTCGTTGTCGATGGTCTTGGGCACGCCGACCACCGGCAGCTTGTGCTTCTCGAAGAAGGTGTTGGCGATGATCTGCGTGCCGTCACCGCCGACGGTGACCAGGACGTCGATCTCGTTGTACTCGATGGTCTTGAGCGCCTGCGCCGACACGTCGCGATGCTCCACTTTCCCTCCGGCCCCGGGCTCGGCGTACTGGAAGGGGTTGTCGCGGTTGGAGGTGCCCAGGATGGTGCCGCCCAGGGGCAGGATGCCCGAGACCTCTGGCAGCGCCAGCGGCCGGACGTCCTTGTGGATGAGCCCGGCGTAGCCGTCGCGGATGCCGACCACCGCGATGCCGGCGCGGCAGGCCGTGTGCACCACGGCGCGGATGACCGCGTTCAGCCCCGGGCAGTCGCCGCCGCCGGTGAGGATGCCGATCTTGCGGATCTTTTTCATGAAAGCTCCTTTCCGCGTCCCATCATAGCAGAAAAGCCGTTCGCGGCCAACGCCGGGGCGGGGGCTACTCCGGATCGTCGCCGAGGCGGCGCTGCAGGGCATCGAGCTCGCCGGTCATGCGCGCCATGGCCCGCGCCATGGCCTCGGCCGACAGGTCGGGCTCAAGGCGCAGCGGCGCGCCGTAGGCGAAGCGCACGCGGCCGAAGGGCAGGGGGACCAGGAAGCGGTCCCAGCTCTTCTCCAGCACCTTCCGCCGCGTGGCCGACCAGCCGATGGGCACGACCCAGGCGCCGGTGCGCGCCGCCAGCTGCGCCGCCCCCTCCTTGACCCTGCGCGCCGGCCCCCTAGGGCCGTCGGCGGTGATCAGCACCCGGGCGCGGCCGCGGCCGATGCTGCGCGCCATCTCCAGGAAGGCGCGGGCGCCGCCGCGCGAGGAGGAGCCGCGGATGGGGTCCATGCCGAACACTCGGGCCACCGCCGCCACCAGGTCGCCGTCGCTGGAGAGGGAGATCAGCGGCCGGGCGCCGGAGCCGCGGAAGCGGTGGATGACGAAGAGGATGTGGCGGTGCCAGAAGACGTAGATCAGCGGCGCGTCGCCCTGCTCCAGCTCGCGCACCGGTTCATAGCCCTCGACCGTCACCCGATTGAGCGCCGCCACCCCTTCGATCAGCAGCCAGGACATTTTTCCGGCGAAAAAGAGCTTAATCCTTCTCAGCCAGGCCATATTCCTTGATCTTGTCGAGCAGGGTCTTGTAGCTGACCTCCAGGATCTCGGCGGCGCGCGTGCGGTTGAAGCCGGTTTCGGCGAGGACCTGGGAGATCTTCAGCTTCTCGGCCAGCTTCTGCGCGCGGGCGGACACGTCCTTGAGGCTGCCGTTGAGGTTCATGGCGTCGGGCAGGGGGAAGGGGCGGTCGGGGAGGACGATCTCCGCGGCATCGATCTCGGGGCCGGCGGCGGTGATCACGGCGCGCTCGACGGCGTTCTGCAGCTCGCGCACGTTGCCCGGCCAGGAATAGCCCGCCAGCTTCTCGAATGCCGCGGCGCTGAGGGTGAATTCGCGCTTGCGCACCTCCAGCGACAGCCGGCGGACGAAGTGGTCGGCCAGCAGCGGGATGTCGCCGCGGCGTTCGCGCAGGGGCGGCAGGTCGATGGGGAAGCTGGTGATGCGATAATAAAGGTCCTGGCGGAAGCGCCGCTCGGCGGACGCCTTCTCCAGGTCCTGGTTGGTGGCGAAGATGAAGCGGATGTCCAGCGGGATGGGGCGGCCGCCGCCCAGGCGGGTAACCGTCTTCTCCTCCAGCAGGCGCAGGATCTTGCCCTGCAGCGGCAGCGGCAGGTCGCCGATCTCGTCGAAGAAGAAGGTGCCGCCCTGGGCCAGCTCCAGCTTGCCCGCCTGGCGCATGTGGGCGCCGGTGTAGGAGCCCTTCTCGTGGCCGAACAGCTCGTTCTCCAGCAGGTTCTCGGGGATGGACGCCGAGTTGATCGTCAGGAAGGGGCGGTCGCGGCGCGGCGACAGGGCGTGGATGGCGCGGGCGAACAGCTCCTTGCCGGTGCCGCTCTCGCCGCGCAGCAGCACCGTGGCCTGGGTCTGCGCCACCTGGCGCGCCTTCTCCGCCTCCTGCAGCAGCTCGCGGCTGCTGCCGATGATGGCCGTGCGCCCGGCCTCGGAGCGCAGCACCTCGCGCAGCACCAGGTTCTCGCGCTCGACGCGGGTCGCGGCCAGCGCCTTGGCGATCATCAGCAGCAGGTAGTCGGGGTCGACCGGCTTGGCGATGAAGTCCCAGGCCCCCTCCTTGATGGCCTCCACCGCCTTCTCGATCGAGCCGTAGGCGGTGAGGATGATGAAGGGCAGGCGCAGGTCGCGGGTGCGCTTCAGGAAGGTCAGGCCGTCCATGTCGGGGAGCTGCAGGTCGGAGACGATCACGGCGGGGTCCTCGCGCTTGAGCAGCGCCATGGCCGAGGCGACGTCGGCGGCGGCGTCGACGGCGTAGCCCTTCTCGGCGATGATGCTGGCCAGCATCTCGCGCATGGCGGCGTTGTCCTCGACCAGCAGGATCCTGTCCATGGCCCGATTATCGTTGAACGGCGCCGGCTTTGTCAACCTATGCCGGACGGCCCGCCTCCGGCGGAGGTGGCGGCGGTTTCGCTTGACAGGCGGGCGCTTTTAGGATATTTTTAGCGCCAATGGAGAAGAAAATGAAAGAATACCAGGGCCAGCTCATTTCCAAGGGGTTCAAGGTCGCGATCCTGGTGTCGCGCTTCAACAACTTCATCACCGAGAAGCTGCTGGAGGGGGCCAAGGATGCCCTGACCCGCGGCGGCGCCAAGGAGGGGGAGATCGAGGTGGTCTGGGTGCCCGGCGCCTTCGAGATCCCGCTGGCGGCCAAGCGCCTGCTGCTGAGCAAGCGCTACCACGCCGTGATCTGCCTGGCGGCCATCATCCGCGGCGAGACGCCGCACTTCGACTTCATCGCCGCCGAGGTGACCAAGGGCATCGCCCAGCTGAACCTCGAGTTCGCCCAGCCGGTGACCTACGGCGTCATCACCGCCGACAACACCGACCAGGCCATCGAGCGCGCCGGCAACAAGATGGGCAACAAGGGCTTCCAGGCCGCCCAGTCGGCCGTCGAGCTGCTCAACCTCTTCGCCGATGCCGCGATCTGATGTTCCGCATCAAGTTCAGCCGCGAGATCGCCTTAAAAATACTCTATGAGCTCGACGCCCTGAAATGCGACGCGGCCCAGGCCGGGCCGGTCATCGACGAGTACTTCCGCAGCTTCCGCGGCCCCAATCCCGACGAGGAGGCGTTCATCCGCCGCCTGGTGCAGACCGTGATCGACGGCCGGAAGGAGATCGATGCCGCCATCGCCGCCAACCTGATCGGCTGGAAGCTGAACCGCCTGGCACTGGTCGACCGCAACCTGCTGCGCATGGCCATCGCCGAGGCGCGCTTCAACTCCGAGAAGCCCATCATCATCGACGACGTCCTGCGCATCGCCAAGAAGTACTCCGAGGCCGACTCCTACAAGCTGATCAACGCCATCCTGGACAAGGTGATCCCGTGAAGGCGCTGCTGCTGTTCCTGCTGGCCTGGTCGCCGCTCAGCCAGGAGAGCCGCCTGGAGGTCTTCGTCACCTGCCGCGCCCCCATGCTCTTCAGCGACTTCGGCAACGACAACTTCCGCCAGGCGGTGCGCCCCGTCCCGGGCGGGCTGCGCGTCGACCTCAAGAGCCGCACCCTGCGCCTGCGCGGGCTGAACCACCGCTTTGCCGTCGACGCCGCCGTCCTGGCGGCCCAGCCCGGGGCGGTGCGCCAGGCCTTCGCCCAAGCCAGCCAGGGGGCGCTGTCGCTGGCCGACTACCTGCGCGGCATCTCGCTGTTCCTGCGCAACCGCGTGGCCTACGACGAGGCCGAGCTGCCCCAGGGCGCCGCCGAGGTGCTGGCCCAGGGCAAGGGGCACTGCATCGGCTACGCCAACGTCGCCCAGGCGCTGCTGGCCTGCGTGGGCGTCTCCAGCCGGCAGGTCAACGGCTTCTTCCTGCGCGAGGTGCGCGGCCGGATCGAGCCGGTGCCGCACCGCTGGCTGGAGGTCTTCCTGCCCGGGAACCGGCGCATCTTCTTCGACCCCCAGTACCAGGATTTCTCCTCCCGCTACCTGGTGGCCAACGCCGGCTTCCCCCCCGAGACCATCGAGCGCTTCGATGGCGTGGTGGTCGGCCGCAGCAAGAAAATCCTTGACGAATGAGGTAATGCCATGGAAGAACAGTTCGCCGTCCGCCAGGAGAAGCTCAAGAAGCTCGAGGCCCTGGGCGTCGTCCCCTATCCCTACCGCTACGAGGTCAGCCAGCGCTTCGCCGAGGTCATCGCCGCCCACCGCGAGCGGGACGCCGAGCAGCTGCAGCGGGACGCCGCGGCCGTGCGCGTCGCCGGCCGGGTAGTGGCCATCCGCAGCATGGGCAAGAGCGTCTTCATGCACCTGTTCGACGGCAGCGACCGGCTGCAAGTCTACGTGCGCAAGGACGGGGTGGGCGAGCGCGACTGGGCGGTCACCGGCCTGCTGGACATCGGCGACATCGTCGGCGCCGCCGGCACGGTGTTCAAGACGCGCACCGGCGAGCTGTCGGTGCTGGTCCAGGAGCTGGCCTTCCTGGCCAAGTCGTTCCACCCGCTGCCGGAGAAGTGGCACGGCCTGCAGGACAAGGAGCTGCGCTTCCGCCAGCGCTACCTGGACATGATCGTCAACCCCGAGGCCACCGAGGTCTTCCGCAAGCGCTCGCGCCTCATCCAGGCCGTGCGCCGCTTCTTCCACCAGCGCGGCTACGTCGAGGTGGAGACGCCGATGATGCACCCCATCCCCGGCGGCGCCTCGGCCCGGCCCTTCGTCACCCACCACAACGCCCTGGACATCGACCTCTACCTGCGCGTCGCCCCCGAGCTCTACCTGAAGCGGCTGCTGGTGGGCGGCATGGAGAAGGTGTTCGAGATCAACCGCAACTTCCGCAACGAGGGGATCTCGCTGATGCACAACCCCGAGTTCACCATGATCGAGTTCTACGAGCTCTACCGCGACTTCAACGACTACATGGACCTCAGCGAGCAGCTGCTGCTGGACCTGGCCGGCGAGCTGCTGCCCGACGCCGTGCTGCGCTGGCAGGGGAAGGAGATCCCCCTGACGCCGCCCTTCCGCCGCGTCAAGTACATGGACGCCATCGCCGAGAAATCGGGGCTGGCGCCGGAAGAGCTGTGGGACGAGGCGGCCGTGCGCGGGCACATCGCGCAGGCGCTGCCGAACGAGCCCTTGCCGCCCACCTACGGCAAGATGCTCGACCTGCTGTTCAGCCACTACGTCGAGGACGGGCTGGACGAGCCGACCTTCGTCACCTATTTCCCCAAGGCCATTTCGCCCCTGTCCAAGGCCTCGCGCCTCGACGAACGCGAGACCGAGCGTTTCGAGCTCTACATCGCCGGCATGGAGATCGCCAACGGATTCTCGGAACTGAACGACCCGCTGGAGCAGCGCCGGCGCTTCGAGGCCCAGGCGCGCGACCGCGAGCGCGGCGACGACGAGGCGCAGCTCATCGACAACGGCTTCCTGACGGCGCTGGAGCACGGCATGGCGCCGGCGGCGGGGGAGGGGATCGGCATCGACCGCCTGGTCATGCTGTTCACCGGCGCCGCCTCGATCAAGGACGTCATCCTCTTCCCGCTGCTGAGGCCCAAGGAATGAAGTTCGCCTGGTTCATCGCCCGGCGCTACCTGGCCAAGGGGCGGAAGAACTCGTTCATCTCCATCATCTCCGCCGTCTCCATCCTGGGCATCGCCATCGGCGTGGCGGCGCTGATCATCGCCCTGGCCCTGATCAGCGGCTTCCAGGACGACATCCGCGACCGCATCCTCAGCTCCTCGGCGCACCTGATGGTCAGCGACCGCTTCCAGGAGGGCTTCGCCGGCTTCCGCGAGCGGGAGAGCGAGATCGCCCGCGCCTTCCCCGAGATCAAGACGGTGACCCCGGTGGTGCATGGCACGGTGCTGGTCAAGGGGCGCGGCCGCGACGTGGCCGGCGCCGTCCTGCGCGGCCTCGACCTGGAGCGGCCCGGCAGGGAGAAGTGGCTGGAGGACCTCGACCTGGGACGCCTGCCGCAGGGCGACAATGAGCTGCTGCTCGGACGCGAGATGGCCGTGCGCCTGGGACTGTTCTCCGGCGATTCCTGCCTGGTGGTCACGCCGCAGGCGGCCCTCTCGCCCATGGGCATCATGCCGCGCTTCCGCCGCTTCCGCGTCGCCGGCATCTTCCGCTCCGGGCTGTACGAGTTCGACAACGGCACGGTGATCACCGGCCTGGGGGCGGCGCAGAAGCTGTTCGCCCTGAAGGACCGCGTCCACTACCTGCAGGTCAACCTGCGCGACATCTTCGCCGCCGACCGGGTCGCCGAGGCCATGCGCCGCCGCCTGGGGGCGCGCTACTCGGTGATCACCTGGAAGGAGCTGAACCAGTCGCTGTACTCGGCGCTGCGCCTGGAGAAGACGGTGCTGTTCTTCACCCTGACGCTGATCATCGTCGTGGCCTCGCTGAACATCGTCGCCGGCCTGATCCTGATGGTCATGCAGAAGATCAAGGACATCGGCATCCTGCTCTCCTTCGGTGTCAGCGCCGCCCAGGTCCGCCGCATCTTCTTCCTGCAGGGCGCCGTCATCGGCATCCTGGGCACGGCGCTGGGCGCGGCGCTGGGACTGGGCTTCTGCCACCTGGCCAACCGCTTCGAGCTGATCAAGGTCCCCGCCGAGATCTACCAGGTCGGCTTCGTCCCCTTCCGCGTCAACGGCGTCGACCTGGCCGCCGTCGTGTTCGCCTCGCTGCTGATCAGCTTCGGCGCCACCCTGATCCCGTCGCGCAAGGCGGCGGCGGTTTCGGTCGTCGACGCCGTCAAGTACGAATAGGGCTGGCAGGACTCGGCGCACGGCATACGGCGGACGGTCAGACAACTGTCTTACAGTCCGTCGAGGTTCCACGTACCACGTACCATGTACCACGTTAAAAGCCAGAAAAGTGCCTTAACATGGAACTCACGATCTCTAAGCAGGTTCTGATCTCCGTTTCAGACAATGAAGGATTCTCACAATCCGGGCTGTTCCTCGTTACGCGTTACGATTGACTGTTGATGCTGTTGCCGTATGCCGTCCGCCAAGTTCCGCTCATTGCGACTGCTACCACTTCCACTATCACGGCCACTCCTGCTCGCTCCTGATATCATATCCCTATCACAGGTGCTCGCCGCAAAAATCGGCAAAAAAAAGCCCGGGGGCTTGATTTTGTTTGATTTTATATTATTTTTGATTATAATTCGCTCGACAATGCGATGAATGGAGGAACGGCATGATGCGAAGAATGGCAGTGATCGGCGCATGGCTCCTTCTCGCGACCGCGGCAGGGCTCGCCCAGACTCCTCCGGCACCCGACTGGAAGGCTCTCGAGGATAACTGGAACGCCTATTACGCTGAACCCAACGAGGAAGTCGCCCAGAAGCTCATCGCCTTGCTTCCCGACGGCGCCAAGGTCATGGACATCAAGGACGGCTTCACGGTCCTCAACTCCATCAACGACCACCTGGGCGTGCTGGAGGGGGAGATCTACTCGGGAAATCCCGCTGCCGTCAAGCTGGGCTTCCGCCTTTTCACCATCGCCTACGGCGGGTTCGAAGTGAACCTGAACAAGATCATGGGCAACCTGATCGCCTTCAACCCCCGGATATTCCTGGAGGAACTCGGCGCCAACCGCGACCTGTTCCCCAATCTGGAGACCCTGCTGGGCAGCTTCCTGCGCGATACCGCCAGCGACGCGGTTGCCCGCGACCTGGAAAAGAAGCTGCGCATCAAGTCGCTCGAGTCGGTCGAGGAGAAGAGCCTGAAGTCGCTGCGCAGCGAGTGCATCAAGATCCTGAAGAAGCTCTAAGAACCAGCGGCTCGGTTTACGGCATACGGCGTACGGCAAACGGCAACAGCGATGGTGCGGCTACAAGCTAGCAGAGCATCAAGGCTCCACGCCGCCGGCCCCGCCAGGGGCGGCGTCCCCGAGTAACGAAGGCCAGTTCGCTGGGATGCTTTTTTAGATCTCCAAGCAGGTTCTGATCTCGGGTTCAGATGGGGAAGGAATGTTTCCTCAGTGCGGCTTCTCATCACGCATCACGCATTACGCATAACGAAGGGCTGCTGAATGCTCTTCCTTGTCGCCTGTCACTCGTCACTCGTTATGAGAACCTGAAGCGCACCGTCCTGCCTTGACTTTTGCGCCGTTTCCGCTACACTGAACCGATCTTCAAAATTGAGGTGCCCGTCATGCAAATGCGCGTCGTTTCCCGCCACTTGAACGGCGTGGTCGTCCTGCAGCCCGAGGTGAGCGAGGACGAGCGCGGGTTCTTCCTGGAGGCGTATCGCGCCGACCAGTTCCAGGCCCTGGGACTGTCCGGCGATTTCGTCCAGGACAACCACTCGCGCTCCCGCAAGGGAGTCCTGCGCGGCCTGCATTTCCAATGGCGGCCGCCGATGGCCAAGCTGATGCGCGTGACGCTGGGAAGCGCCTTCCTGGTGGCCGTCGACATCCGCAAGGGATCGCCGACGCTGGGGCACTGGTTCGGCATCGAGGCCTCCGCCGAGAACAGGCTGCAGGTCTTCGCCCCGGCGGGCTTCGCCCGCGGCTTCTGCGTCCTTTCCGACTGGGCCGAGGTCCAGTACAAGTGCACCGCCATCTACCATCCCGAAGCCGAGTCGGGGATCCGCTGGAACGACCCGGCGTTGGCGATCTCCTGGCCGGTGCGAAAACCGATCATCTCCGAGAAGGACGGCCGTGCCCGCACCCTGGCGCAGTGGCTCGCCAGCCCCGAGTCGGATTCATTCACCTATCAGGCCTGAGGTTCCACGTTCCATGTACCACGTTCCATTTTCAAGCACTATTCTTTCTCTGGCTTTCAACATGGTACATGGTACATGGTACGTGGAACCTAGTTGCTCTGACAGGACATTTTCTCGTTAGATCGCTTTCTCGTACATCACGTACGTCTTGGTCACCCGGGCGTTGATGTGCCGCAGCACCCGGTTCATCGGCTCGTTGCTCTCCAGGATCCACGACATTTCCGCCCTGTAGATGCCGTGGCGGTAGGCGTTCTCGGCGGTCAGGCGGTAGAATGCCAGGTCAATCCCCATCTGCCGCCATTCCCTGCGCACGCCCATGAGCGTGACGCGGATGGCGTCGATGCGCTTCAGGTTGCGCAGCAGCCGCAGCCAGCCCAGGGGGAACAGCCGGCCGCGCAGCGGTCGCAGCGCCTGGTTGATGTCGGGGAGCGAGAGGGAGAAGCCGACCGGCACGCCGTCCTTCTCGGCGAAAATGATCAGGTCGGGGCGGATCACCGGGCGCATCTTCCTCAGGTCCTCCAGCCCCTCCTCGAGTCGGGTGGGCACGAAGCCCCAATTGTCGGACCAGGCGTGGTTGAACAGGCCGATGACGATGCCCATGTCGCGTGCGGCATGGGCCAGGTCGAAGTAGCGGAAGACGATCCCCTGGCGGCGCAGGCGCTCCTGCAGGCGCTCGAGGGCGCGCGGGAAGCGGATGGTCTCCCGCGACACCTCGTAGGCGAAGAAGCGCATCGCCGGGCGCAGGCCAAGGCCTTCGAGCAGCCCCTGGTAATAAGGGGGATTGTAGGCCATCAGCACGGCCGGCGGCCGGTCGAAGCCGTCGATTAGCAGGCCGGCGACGCCGTTCAGCGAGAAACTGGCCGGGCCGCGCATGGCATCGCAGCCCTTCTCCCGCAGCCAGGACTCGGCGGCCGCCAGCAGCTGCCCCGCCGCCTCGGAATCGTCGGCGCACTCGAACATGCCGAAGAAGCCGCAGCGGTCATGGTGGTGGCGCTGGTGGTCGAGGTTGAGGACGGCGGCGACGCGGCCCACGGTCTCGCCGCCGCGGCGGCACAGGAACAGCTCCACGCGGTTGTTGCGCAGGAACTGGTTGTGGCGCGGCGAGAGGAATTTCTTCTCGTCGCCGATGAGGGGCGGCACCCAGTTGGGGAAATGACGGTACAGGCGATAGGGGAACATCACGAACTCGCGGCGCAGGCGCGCGCCGCTCACGCGCACGATCTCGGCAGGAAGCATCGCATCCCCCTTTTTCGGGCATTTTAGCCGACCGGCCGGGAAATTTCAATAAAACCAGTGCCAGTGGCAGTGACAGTGTCAGCAAGAGGGAACTCGGCAAACGGCTGACGGCGTACGGCATACGGCAACAGCAACACAAAGAGCAATCGAGACGCGTAACGCGTGACGCGTGACGTGTAATAGCATCAAGAAAATTAAGTGACTAGTGACAAGTGACATGTGACGAGGAACCGCACGGAGAGGGAGATTCCTTCATTATTTGATCAGAACCTGCTTAGAGATCGTAAAAAGCATCCAAGCGAATAGGCTATATCTTCAACATCGGACGTCGAACCTCGAACGTCGAACCTTAAAGCACAATTAGTTTTTTTAGAATTTACTGAGAGGATAGGAAGATCTTAAATGACCCCTGATGGAATCGAACCATCAACCTATTGATTAAGAGTCAACTCGCTGAACTGCTGAGAAGCTTATCAGTACTTGTTTCCAAGGAAAAAACGACGTTTTTCAACACTTTTCTGCTACAGTAATGCTGCAGTAATATTATGTCTGATTATCGGCATCCTTGAAGTTGTTGTTGGATTATAACAAAAAGAAGCCGAACCGTCGCTGCAGTAAATGCTACAGCGATTTCTTATAGGGATTTCCCCCTCACACCCGCAGCAGCCCTTCCAACCCTGAACGCCCTAACCAGGCATAACGCTTTGACTTTTCTGCTCGGTATGACTTTCTGAAGATAAACCCAAAAGAAACATTCGCCCAAGAGTAACCAACTCCATATTGTTCTCATTATTCCCCTTTCCTTCATACAGATATCATATCGAGCAAAAACTCCGTCGTCCAGAGATGATTGCCTTCAACTGAATATTCGGCGATAATCTACACAATGAGGAGAGTCAGATAATCATGAAGAACTACTACAGAATAATGCTTGGAGCAAAAAGTGCCTTTGCCGAGGAGTGTTACAAAGGCGGCTTCATCGGTGCCAACTTTCGGATAGATACCGACCTCACGAGGCAACTCCCTGACAGTTGGCGCGAGTTCAACAAGAAGTTTATCCCGATTTGGTTGGAGAAGCACCCAGGTAAAAGTAAGATATCGGCAGGGCTCTCCTGCGGGTTTCTTTATACCATCGCCAAAGGAATCCTGAAGGGGGATATTGTGCTGTGCCCCAATGGAAGCGGCGGCTACTACATCGGCGAGGTGATTGAGAACTATTCGTATCAACCAGGCACAAACCTTCCTCATCAAAGAAAGGTCCGATGGTATCAGCACATTATCGACAAGGAGGAGATGAGCGAACCGTTGCAGAACTCCGCGGGCTCAATCGGGACGGTGAGCAATATTTCCAAATATGCCGAAGAGATAGAAAGACTGATAAGCGGTCATGCCCCCGCAACATTGATTTCAACAGATGAATCGGTCGAGGCCCCTTCTGAATTCGCCTTGGAAAAATACTTGGAAGATTTTCTTGTGCAGAATTGGCAGCACACGGAACTTGGGAAGAAGTATGACATTTATGAGGAGAACGGAGAGCTTGCAGGTCAACAGTTTCAGACTGATACAGGCTACATCGACATCCTCGCAATCAGCAAGGATAAAAAGGAACTGTTGGTGGTGGAACTGAAGAAGGGGAAGGTAAGCGACATGGCGATTGGTCAGCTGCAGCGGTATATGGGGTTCGTTCAGGAGGAGTTGGCGGAGAAGAATCAGATTGTCAAAGGAATAATCATCGCCTTGGAAGATGACCTCCGAATAAAAAGGGCGTTAGCTGTTACCAAGAATATTGAGTTTTATCGTTATCAAGTCAACTTCAAGTTGTTCAAGAACTGACAATCAGGGGTTATAAAATCATGTCAAGCAATAAATCTGATAAGAAAGCAGAACTTTTATTGAAAAAGAACAATCTAGTAAGTAATGAACTAAATAAAAAGTATCTCCAAATAATAGAGACCAAAAAAAATGAAGCGAATGCAAAAGGAACATTGCATAGCGGTGCTTTTGATGCAGAGTTCAAGCGAATCGAACTAGAGAGAGTAAAAGAACAACTAAGCAAACAATGTGAGAACTATAGAAGTGTTTATTGTAGAAGAGGTTTTACCAAAAAATGCGCCGAAGCATTCAAAGAAATACTCAATAAAAGCGAGGAAAACATTTCATCAGGATTTTCTCTACGACTTGATAGAGAGCAATCTATATATCCCGAAATGAAATCACAGATAAAAGATTCTTTTATGAGGGATTTGCGTGGAATAGTAAGTGCACAAATCAATCAAGCTGAGATTGAGGCTGATGAGAGGGATACAAAAATACGGGAGAAGTACGGAGAACCAATAAATATAGAAAAGATTATTTTTAGAATCATTTCACTTTGGGAAGAAAGCAAAATCAAGGCTATCGGATTAGCAATATTTATTTTACTCGCTTCAGCTGCTCTCATCAAACAAGCATTTGAAATACTGATTTGGTTGTCAAAGCTGTCTTTAGATAAGTAAACCTGAAGTTTACCTTTCCTTACGTCAACTTGGGAGCGAAAATAGGGCAAAAATGCGTCAGATTAGGAGGGAGAATTCGATTGTCTTGACAAAACGACGCGTTTGAGCTATAATAGGGCATAATCTGACAGTTTGGAGGTGCCATGACGGGTCAGCGAGTGGGGTATCGCCGTGTCAGCACCTTGGACCAAAATACCGCGAGACAGCTCGACGGTGTAGCCTTGGACAGGGTTTTTGAGGACAAGGTTTCAGGCAAAGATACAAACCGTCCTGGCCTTCAGGAGCTCCTGCAACATATTAGAGAGGGAGATACTGTCGTGTGCCATTCATTCTGCAGGCTCGGCCGCAATCTATTCGATTTGCAGAGCCTTATAAAACAGATGACATCAAAAGGCGTACGTGTCGAGTTCGTAAAGGAAAACCTGATATTCACAGGCGACGATTCGCCAATGGCCAATCTGCTTCTTGCACTACTTGGGGGCGTGGCCGAGTTCGAGAGAAACCTGATTCGAGAAAGGCAACGTGAGGGCATTGCGCTTGCCCGAAAGAATGGAAGGTATAAGGGACGCAAAAAGGCATTGAACTCGGAACAGGTAATAATGTTGAGGGCTCGGATTTCCGAGGGAATCAAGAAGGCTGCAGTTGCGAGAGAGTTCGGAATCAGCCGCGAGACTTTATACGCATATCTCCGCCAAGAATCGAAAAACCAAGTTTCGGCATAATCCCATAAATATTCTTGGCAGGAGGGAATATGCTAACTTTGAAAATCAAAAGTAAAGATTTCGACTTTGAAAGATTCATGGGCACGTTGGTGGATTTTATCGAGAAGAACTTTGTAACTGATGGCCCCGATGCGGCGGGCACGATGCGATATTTTTTTTCTTTTTCTCAGCCAACCGACATCAATACTTCGACCTTTCCCGAGAAGGACCCTTGGAGTATTACTGACTTCAAAAATATCATCCTGAAGGGCGACGTAACAATCTTCATTCCATTCAGCTCGGGCTTGCAGTTGGACCACTCTATCAACTTGGCAAATGGGGAAACCATCCAACAGCCGAGGGCGGATTCGCCGAACATCGGTTTGGTTGATTGTTGGGGATTTCTTGTCTGCCTCACCAATGGCAAGTTTTCATTCAAATCAGCTATCGCATGGGGGGATGTGTTTCACTCCATTGAAGAGGCATCGAATCCGAAGATGGAAAGAAGAATGAGTGCTTTCCTGAAGTCCTTCAACCGATAAAAAGTTTCTTCTGTTCTTTACCTTTTTCTTCAACCTTCGGAGCTTTATTGAAGGTAGAGTTCACAGAACGAATCGGTGGCATGTCAATAGCCTTTCCTGCGAGTAAGTCTTCAATAGTCAAGAGTTGGATTTTCTGATATTGCTTCTTCTCCCACATCTCATTTCTATAAAATCCCGCCGTTGCCGCTTCTGTTTTCATCGGCCCTGTTGGTTCCTGCATCGAAATCAGAACACCGATTGCGGCTTTCTCCCTTTCGACAACGCCTATCAGGTCTCGAACATGGGCTGCCCCCGTTTTTCCCGCTTTTACTGAGATTATAACGGATTCATAACTGTTAGGTTTATCCCCCATGAAAACTATTTTTCCGTCAATCCCTTTGTCGGCACCTTTCTTTTCTTCGTGCGGCCGTGCATTGACAAGGCCAAGCGCCCAATATTGGAACTGATAGGGGTCGGATTCAGCAAGCCTCTCTGCATCAGGGACGCTAACAGGTTCGCCTATCACTTTGAACTTGACAGCATCGCTGAAGGAATCCCGAAGTCGGGTCTTCATCAACGACAAGGCGAGATATGTTATATCAATGCCAATCCAACTTCGCTTCAAGGCTTGCGCTGCCGCTATAGTAGTTCCGCATCCACAAAAAGGGTCAAGCACTACATCGCCTTCATTACTTGAAGCCTGAATGATGCGTTCAAGCAAGGCAATGGGTTTTTGTGTGGGATAACCGAGGCGTTCTGCTGCTTGGGAGTTGATTGGTGGAATATCAATCCAGATATCTTCCAATGGATTTCCACGTGATTCATCCAAATACCGTTTCACACGAACCATAGTTTCCGAAGTAAAAATAATCCTCCCCTCCTGAACGCCTCTATCTATTCGTTCTTGTGTCCAAATCCAATGCTTCCCTCGTGGAGGAGGAATAATCCTATCGCCAAATCGACGCGGTTCGCCTTGTCCTGCTTGAGTAAAGTTATCAAGCATGTATCGCCGCCCTGTTTCAGGCTCAATGTTTGAGTAATGGGTTTCAATCCGCTTTATATCCAGGGGAACATACTGTCTATTGAAAATGGCCAGGTTGGTTTTTCTATAAGCGAAGATAGTATCATGAACATATCCAAATCCTACGGTCTGTCCTTTTGATGAGCGGATTTTCTGCCAAATGATTTCATTCTGAAATGATTCAGGAGAAAAGATTGCGTCCAATAGCATTTTCAAGTAATGACTTGCCGTAGGGTCGCAATGAAGATAAATGCTTGCTGTTGGCTTCATCACCCGCCGAAGTTCAATCAATCTCGGAGCCATCATCACAAGGTAGGAAAGCATATCGCAAGGTCCGAGGAAGAGACGGAAGGCCCCTAAGCAATCAGCGACCTTCCCACCTGCGAGTTGAATATCGGCGAAAACGGCTTCATCATCCGCGCCCCAAGTCCAAGTATCGTCGAAAGCACGGATTTGACTTGCCGCTTGGCTGCCATCTCTTTCTTTGAAGAGGACATTGTAGGCAGCATTCGAGTTGAATGGCGGGTCGAGATAAACCAGGTCAACAGATTCGTCTTTGACATAGCGCTTCAGAATATCGAGATTATCCCCATAATAAAGAACGTTTTCCATGATTAGATGATAACTTTTTGTAGGAGTATATTCAATATTGTTATCTGACCACTTCGACTTCTAGGGGAGTATTGCTTTCGCCCCCCTTATCCATGCTGCCAGCAATAGTTACTCCCCGCTTTGGCTTTTCTTTTACACCTTGTGCCTTTTTTTGTAATGGCTTGGCATTGACCACTACCTGAAGAACTACTGCGATAACTTGTTGATGAAGAACTTGAGGATGCCTTACTGCTAGATTGGGAGTCGATTTCACTTGAAACCAAAGAACTTCTAGAGCTTGAAGTTGTTGGGGGATTACAAAGACTGCATGGGCCATATCCAGCATTGATTGCTTCAGAAAGTGTTTTTGGGATTTTACTTTTTCGTAGGGAGGAACATCCATCTTTATGGTATTTGGCACCAGTTTTTGTTATAAAAACTGTGGATGATTCCGATGTTTGTTCATTAGCAAGACTTGAAAC
>JAEAMF010000335.1_pt1 | contig 65822 bp, 67 predicted proteins | sample 8958721 | NCBI WGS metagenome assembly JAEAMF01 (sample SAMN16933255, study PRJNA681124) | bioreactor sludge metagenome | isolation source: anaerobic bioreactor treating anionic surfactant - SDBS | place: India: Bengaluru | collected 2019-02-28
AATCAAACTTAAGTCAAGATTATTGTTTTTATAATTTTTGCTTAAGAAAAAAAACCGACTGTTTGTCAGTCGGTTTTTAAAAAAGATAAATATGGAAATATTATTTTGTTGTGGTGTTACCAATAGTCAAATCCTCCTCTCCACTTTCTTGATTGGTAATTACTTTTTGTTCCCCGTTTTTTTGAGTAATTATTATTCGGTAATGATCCTGATCAACCCATTGGTACCAAAGAGCGCAAGAATTAGTTGGTTCATTAATTTTGCCGCAATCGTCCAGAGAGATTTCTTTATTCAATATCTTATCTTCTCCCGTCCATAAAACATTGATGTTTTGTGTATAAGGATAATAACCTTTTATTGTATAAAATGTTTCCAAAGCCGTTTGAAGATTATTAACTGTGCCATTTAGATCGTCGTCAATCGGAATATTTTTTGTAGTCAAAAAATCATCTTCCATTTGGCTAACTAAACTTTGGTCGTTTTCTATTGTTTGGTTATTGCTCATACTTGAAGACGATAAATTATTAAACTGAGAGAAATTATTTTTAACTGTAAACCAAATTGCATAACCAGCAAAAACCATTACTAGAAAAATAACGCCCAAAAACAATGCTGGAATACCGTTGTATACCCACTTCTGGGTCGAAGATAATTCGACTTGTGAAATCTCTCCTTTCTTTTCTCTTAGATTTTTATACATCAAAAAATTATAACTTCGGCTAAAAGTCATAATTAGGGTTGTAACAAAAAATAAAATTATTCTTTCTGCAATATCCCAAATAATTATTATTGTGTTGTTTTGTATTGATGTAAAAACAATTTTTAATCCACCGTTGATAATAAGTGTTATCACGTATACTACAAACACTATTGCAATCAATAATAATATTCTAAAAAATACTTGCCACCATTGTCCTTCCACGTATTTTTTTGATCTAGCAACTGCTTCCGCTCCGTTTGTATTTTCTGTAAACACAATATACTCAGCCAAACAAAACCAAATGGCCACAATAATACCGGGAATAATAAAGAATATAGATCCGGCCAAAACAGCTGCGCCTACAATTACTCCCGCCCACCAATAATGCCAAATTTTTTTCCAACCTTTTTGATAGTTTTCTATTAATCCATTTTGTTTATCACTGATGATCTCGTGCATGACAGCAGCGTATGACCATATTTGAATTATGTACAACACTATGGAACCAATCAATATTACAATCCCAATTATTCCGGAAAAACCAAGTAAACTGGATAGACTTTCCAATTTTGTAACAAGATTATCACCGTTGGTCAATAAACCAAAAACTCCCGCCGTGCCTACAATGGATAATAAAAAAATACCAACAAATAAAATATTTACTACTGCAGGTATTAGTTGAATTTGTAAAATTTGCCAATATTTTTTTATAGTTATTTGCCAACTTGCAGTTATCAAATCACCAAGCGGTAACCACCCTATCGTGGTTTTTTCCGTATTAGTGGGATTATTTATCCCACTAGCAAAAGAGTCATTTGTTTGTTCCATTTGTCCCTTCTTTTTATTCAATGCAAATAATTTATATTCAAAATCAGTCTACCAATTAAAATTTCCAATTTCCATTAATCTGTTATCATTTGTTTTTCATTATTAACTTTAAATAATATTTTTATTTAAAACTAAAAAATGCCCATTTTTGGGCATAAAATAAGACCGCTGGCAAAGCGCCCTACTTTATTAAAAAAATTTGGCGGCCTAGCGGTCCTAATAACCTCTTCGTAGCCTCCTTAACCCATAAAACGAATTTAAAGGCTAGGGAATACCATATGAAAAGGTTCCCTTTTTATTTTCCCTGCCAGAAAAATAAAAAGAATTTTCCAACCGTCCTTATGGCCACCTTAATACCTCTCAAAAATTAATAAAACATGATATTGGATTTTGTCAAGGGAAGTATTTTCAAAAATCCTAAAAATGCCAATTAATTTCTCAGAAGTATTAAGGTTGCCCGCAAGCAATAAAGCAAGCCAGGTAGGCAGTTACCTTTCACCGAACAGTAGGAAAAACTAAAAACTAAGATATTTGTTTTTGTTTTTTTATTCTACCTCGTCAAAAATCCAATATATAATTTTGTGGACGACTTGGTAAAATATTTAGCCATCTATATTTAAAAAATAGAAGACCTTCTCTTAGTTCTTAGTTTTTCCTACCGTTATCAGTGTTGTTTTTAGACAGTCGAAATAAATTGTTAAAGTTTGTTTTTCTTTTTCTTAAATTTTTGTTTTCATTACAATATAACAAATGGAAAAAAATATGTCAATAATATAAAAAATAAAATTACATATAAACAAGCGAAAGTCAGCTAAGTAAAATGGTTTTAAAATAAAATACAAAATGACTTTGAAAATAGTTTTCCACAAGGACAAAATTCTAAAAACAAATGTTTTTTATTTTGATTCAGATTATAAAATCAAAAAAATATGTTTGACACAAATATTTATGACTGTTAAAATAAAAATAATCTTTTTAAATATGGTCAAGCGGCAAAATTATTAAAGAATTAATCTTGCGCATCACACCAAAAACTAGTCAGTAAGAATCTATTTGTTAAACCTCTTATAATAAAAAGAGTACATTTTTATTTTCTTGTACTCGGAAAATGAGGAGTTATTTTTATGGCAAAAAAAATCAATCCTCCCGGACCAGCTGATATTAAACGAGTTTATTTTGGCAATCAAAGGCAATGGATCGACTTACCCGATCTCAATACCATGCAAATAAATTCCTATAATTGGTTTTTCCAGGAAGGCCTGCGAGAATTATTTGATGAGATTACCCCGATAGATGATTTTACCGGGAAAACCCTCTCTCTACAGTTTGGTGATTATTATCTTGATCAACCCAAACATGATGAACATGTTTGTCGGGAACGTAACTTTACTTACAAATCTGCCCTGCGTTGTCAGGTTTCTTTAATCAATAAAGAAACTGGCGAGATTAAAGAGCAGGAAGTTTTTATGGGTGATTTTCCCCTTATGACTTCATCTGGTAGTTTTATTATTAATGGTATCGAAAGAGTAGTAGTTTCGCAGATCATTCGCTCACCTGGTGTATTATTTACTTCTGAACGCTCAGCTGGTATCGAGTATTTCGGTGCCAAAATAATACCTGATCGTGGCGCTTGGTTAGAATTGGAAACCAATAATAAAAATATTATTTACATCAAGATTGATCGCAAACGAAAAATTCCAGTTACCACTTTACTGCGTGCTTTTGGCTTGTCTTCCGATCAAGAAATAATTGATACCTTTCAAGATATCAATACCAATCCCGATCGTAACTACATTAACGCTACTCTAACCAAAGATCCAGCGGATAACACTCAAGAAGGTTTATTGGAGGTTTATAAAAGAATCAGACCTGGTGATCTAGCTACTGCGGAAAATGCTCAAAGTTTGATCGAAGATATGTTTTTCAATTTTCGTCGTTATGATTTTGGCCGAGTTGGTCGCTATAAAATCAACAAACGTCTCAATTTAGATATTCCTCAAGATAAGCAACATCGAACTATTACCCTTCGGGACTTAGTAGCTGTGGTTAAAGAAGTAATCAATTTAAACAATATTGGTGGCCCGGCTGATGATATTGATAACCTTAAAAATCGTCGAGTTCGTTCAGTGGGCGAGTTAGCTCAAAAAGCCTTACGTGTCGGCTTATTGCGTATGGAAAGAATCGTTAAAGACCGTATGAGTGTTTCTGATATTAATACCGTTACCCCTTCCGCGCTTATCAATGTTCGGCCCTTGACTGCCGCTCTTCAAGAATTTTTTGCCAGCTCTCAATTCTCGCATTTTATGGATCAAACCAATCCTTTGGCCGAATTGGAAAACAAGCGTCGTATTACTGCCATGGGTCCCGGTGGTCTATCTCGAGAGCGAGCCGGTTTTGAAGTTCGCGATGTTCACAACTCACACTACGGTCGTCTCTGTCCCATTCAAACTCCTGAAGGTTCCAATATCGGTCTAGTTAACCATTTGGCTTGTTTTGCTTCCGTTAATGATTTTGGTTTTATTGTTACTCCGTATCACCCCGTAGTTAAAGAAGTCGAAAACAAAACCTCTGTTTTAGTTGGTCATATTACTCGCGGCGATATTATTGATCCCAAAAAAGGTAAAGTTATCATTCCCGATAATACCAAGATCACTAAAGAGATTGCTGCCAAAATCGAAAAATTGGATTTGCCTTCTGTCCCGGTTCAACCTCAAGTTCAACAGGAAGTCGTATACCTTGACGCTCAAGAAGAAGAAAACTTTGTCATCGCGCAAGCTGATATTTTATTGGATAAAGAAAATCGTTTCGTTGATTCACTGGTAGCTGCTCGCGCCAAAGGTGAGCCAGATTATGTAGCCAAGGAAAACATTGATTATATTAGTGTTTCGCCAAAGCAAATTTTCTCTGTAGCTACTGCTCTAATACCATTTGTGGAAAATGATGAAGGTGTCCGTGCCTCCATGGGTTCCAATATGTTACGGCAAGCTGTTAGTTTGGTCAAACCGCAAGCGCCGGTAGTTGGCACAGGTATTGAAGAAAAAGCCGCCCTCGATTCCGGTGAAATAGTTACAGCCGAAAACGACGGCGAAGTTATTTCTGCGGTAGGCAGCGAATTGACCATACAATACAACAACAAACAACTCAAAACATATCCTTTGCGTAAATTTATCAAATCCAATCAAGGAACTTGTATCAATCAACATATTGTTGTTGGCAAGGGTGAAAAAGTTAAAAAAGGACAATTATTGGTTGATGGAACAGCTACCGATCAAGGCGAATTGGCTTTGGGTCAAAATATTACTGTAGCCTTTATGCCGTGGGGTGGTTACAACTTCCAAGATGCTGTAATTGTTTCTGAACGTTTGGTTCACGAAGACCGTTATTCTTCCATTCATATTGAAACTCATTTGATGGAAGTTCGGGAAACCAAACTTGGCCCCGAAGTAATTACTCGTGATATTCCCAATGTCGGTGAAGAAGCTCTAAAAAATCTGGATGCCGACGGTATTATTCGCTTAGGCGCTGAAGTAACAACTGGTGATATTTTAGTAGGCAAAATTACTCCCAAAGGTGAAAGCGAACTTACTGCCGAAGAAAAATTATTACGAGCAATTTTCGGCGAAAAAGCACGCGATGTCAAAGACACTTCTTTGCGTCTGCCCCATGGTGAACGAGGGAAGGTAGTCAATATAAAAATATTTACTCGCGAGAAAGGTGATGAATTGGCCACCGGCGTTATCAAAGCTATTGAAGTCAGTGTTGCTCAACTGCGTAAAATCTCCGTTGGTGACAAAATGGCTGGTCGCCATGGTAATAAAGGTGTTATCTCTCGTATTTTGCCTGTTGAGGATATGCCTTACTTACCCGATGGTACCCCGGTTGATATTATTCTTAACCCACTTGGTGTTATTTCCCGTATCAATTTGGGACAAGTTTTGGAAACTCACTTAGGATGGGCGGCAAAGACTCTTGGTTATAAAGTAGCCTGCCCGGTTTTCGAAGGCGCCTCTTGGGAAGAAATTAAACAAGAACTAATTAAAGCCAAATTACCAGGATCCGGGAAAATTACTCTGTATGATGGACGATCGGGAGAAGCTTTTGATCAAGAAGTAACTGTCGGTTGTGTCTACATGTTAAAACTCCACCATTTAGTTGAAGACAAAATGCATGCCCGTTCAATTGGTCCGTATTCCATGATTACTCAACAACCGCTGGGTGGAAAAGCGCAATTTGGTGGTCAACGCTTTGGTGAAATGGAAGTTTGGGCTTTGCAAGCTTATGGTGCTGCTCATACTTTGCAAGAAATGATCACGATCAAATCCGATGATGTAATCGGTCGCTCAAAAGCCTACGAATCAATCATCAAGGGAGAAGATATTAAAAAGCCAACCACTCCGGAATCATTCAATGTCTTACGTCGTGAATTACAAGGTCTTGGTCTCAAAATAGATCTCATTGATTCTGATAAACCAAACGAAGAACAATCCAACTAATTTTTGTTCCAAAATTTCTTCATCAATTATTCATTGTTAATTCTTTAAAATATCAATATGTCAGAATTAAAGACTGGCGGTCAAAATAAGAATCAAAACAGCTTACAGAATTTTGATCGTATCAAAATTTCTATCGCTTCTCCCGATGACATCAAAAATTGGTCATATGGTGAAGTACTCAAACCGGAAACCATCAATTATCGCACCCAAAAACCAGAAAAAGATGGTCTGTTTGCCGAAAATATTTTTGGTCCTACCAAGGACTGGGAATGTTATTGTGGTAAGTACAAAAAGATTCGTTACAAAGGAATAGTTTGTGACAAATGCGGTGTGGAAGTAACTCGTTCACTGGTTCGTCGCCAAAGATTAGGTCATATTTCTTTGGCTGTGCCGGTGGCCCATATCTGGTATTTGCGTGGTTCCCCCTGTGTGACTGGCTTATTACTCAATATCACCAGTCGCAATTTGGAAAAAGTAATTTACTTTGCGTCTTATATTGTCATCGAGGTCAATGAAGAAGTGCGTCAAGAAATTCTTGGCAAACTCACTGATGAATTCGAGCAATACAAAAAACAACTCAAAAAAGAGTTACAAAAAAACTTGGATGAGTTAAATCAAACCAAAGACCAAGCACTTTCTGCTGCTCCCAATGATCAAAAGAAAGACATCAACGAACATTATGATCGGGAAATTGCTAAAGCCAATCAACAAAGCGCTCACAAATTAGAAAATCTAAAAGCTACCTTCAATAAGGCTTTAGAAGAAATTGGCAAACTCACGCCTAACCAAATTATTTCCGAAAAAAAATATCGCCTGCTTTCCATGCGCTATGGTCAAATAATTCGAGCGGGTATTGGAGCGGAAGCTATTTTTGAATTGTTATCCAAAATCAATATCGATGAACAAATTACCGAAATTATCGAAGAATTAAATACCGCTACTTCTCAACGTCGCCGCAAATTATTAAAAAAACTGCGCTTACTAAAAAATCTCAAGAAAGCCGAGATCAGACCAGAGTGGATGATCTTAAAAGAATTACCGGTTATTCCGCCTGATCTGCGTCCAATGGTTCAGCTAGATGGTGGCCGTTTTGCTTCTTCTGATCTCAATGACCTTTATCGTCGCGTTATCAATCGAAATAATCGCTTAAAAAAATTAATTGATCTAGGCGCTCCTGAGATTATTTGTCGCAATGAAAAAAGAATGCTTCAAGAAGCCGTTGATGCCTTGGTTGACAATACTCCCCGTCGTGGCAAAAGTGCCGTTCTAACCAGTAACCGCCGCAAATACAAATCTCTTTCCGACATGCTCAAAGGCAAGCAAGGTCGTTTCCGTCAAAACTTACTTGGTAAACGTGTTGATTATTCCGGACGCTCGGTGATTGTCGTTGGTCCCGATCTTCGACTCAATCAATGCGGTTTGCCTAAAAAAATCGCTCTAGAATTATATAAACCATATATCATTCATGGTTTGATAGAACGTGGTTATGCCCACAATATCAAAAATGCCGGTAAAATTATCGAACGAAAAGATCCGGAAATTTGGGATATTTTGGAAGAATCAGTCAATAATTCCTTCGTTCTTTTAAATCGCGCTCCTACTCTACATCGTCTTGGTATTCAGGCTTTTAACCCGGTTTTGATTGAGGGAAAAGCTATTCAAGTTCCACCCCTTGTTTGTCAGGCTTACAATGCTGACTTTGACGGTGACCAGATGGCTGTTCATCTTCCATTGTCCAAAATGGCTCAGGAAGAATCTGCCGCATTTATGAATGCCAATAGAAACCTTCTCAAACCAGCCGATGGTGAACCAGTTATGGCTCCCGCCCAGGATATGATTTTGGGCTGCTATTACCTGACTGTCGAAATCCCTGGCCGTCCCGGCGAAGGCAAATATTTCACTTCTTTGGATGAAGCGATTATGGCTTATAGCCAAAAATATCTCGACTTACATTCCAAAGTCCATATTCGTCTCAATGACGAGTTATTGGAAACCACCGTTGGTCGTGCGATTTTCAACTCTATTTTCCCTATTGAACTGGGTTATCATAACAAAACTTTTATCAAGGGTGATTTGGAAAATATTATTAAGAAAAGTTTTGAAGTCTGCGGTCTGGAAAAAACTTCTAAATTCGTGAATGATATTATGCAGATTGGTTTTTATTATGCCACCAAATCTGGTATTACTTTCTCCGTGGATGATATTAATATTCCCGATGAAAAAATTGATGTTATTGATCAAACTGAAAAAGTTGTCAATGAGTCTCTGGACCAATATTTCCAAGGTCTTATTACCAAAAAAGAACATAAGCAAAAATTGATCGATTCTTGGCTTGATTCTATCAGTCAACTCAACAACATCATCAAAGATCATATGACCCCATCCAATCCGCTGCATGCTTGTGTTTTGTCTAAAGCTCGCGGTAATATTTCTCAATTTGGTCAGATGGCCGGTCTCAAAGGTTTGGTTTCCAATCCGTCAGGTGAAATTATCGAATTACCAATCAAATCAAACTTTACCGAAGGGCTTTCTGAGCTTGAATATTTTATCTCGACTCATGGTTCTCGCAAAGGAAAAACTGATACTGCCTTAAAAACAGCTGACGCTGGTTATTTGACTAGACGTTTGGTTGATGTTTCTCAAGATATGATTACCACTTCCGAAGATTGTGGTACCAAAGAAGGAGTTTCCTATTCACGAACCGAAATCGACAAAGAACAAGAAGAATTTACCAAAAAAATTATTGGTCGCTACCCAATAACTGATATTATTGATCCTACGACAAAAAAGATAATTGTTGATTCCAATACCTTGATTACTGAAGCTTTAGCCAAACAAATAATCGGTAATCCCAAAATTGACAATATTTCTGTTCGTTCAACTCTGTATTGTCGCAATATTTGGGGAATTTGTACCAAGTGTTATGGTGCCGACTTAACAACCAATAACTCTGTAAAACTGGGAGAAGCTATCGGAATTATTGCCGCCCAATCAATCGGCGAACCGGGAACTCAGTTGTCCATGCGTACTTACCATACTGGTGGTGTCGCGGTTGTAGCTGATATTACTCAAGGTTTACCTCGCGTTGAAGAATTATTCGAAGCGCGTATACCGCATAGCCCGGCGATTTTGGCTGATTTGCCAGGTAAGGTTTCTATCGCTGAAAAAGATAAAAATATTGTTATTACTATTACCTCTGCTCATGTTGCCGATGAAGAATATACCATTTATCCCAATACTGTTTTCAAAGTTGACAACAACGATAAAGTATCCGACAACCAAATTCTGGCTATATTGCCTGACCAGACGGAAATTCGTTCCCGTTTCCGTGGTATTGTTACCATTACTTCTGATCAAATTATTGTTCGTCATCCCGGCAAAATCGCCAAAGATTTTCCTATTCCCCCGCATTTACCAATTATTATCAATGATGGTGATGAGGTTGAACAAGGTGATCCATTGACTGAAGGACATTTTAATCTTGCTGAATTATTACGTCTCAAAAATGATCAAGCAGTTATCAAATACCTTATTTCTGAAATTCAGAAAACATACATGTATGTCGGTTCTACTATCCATGACAAGCATTTGGAAGTAATTATTCGTCAAATGTTCTCCAAAGTCCGCATTACCGATCCTTGTGATTCTGATTTCCTGCCAAGAGAAATTATCGATCGCAATCACCTGCAAAAAACCAATGATGATCTATTGGCAGCCAATAAAAAACCAGCCAAATATGAAAATATTATCATGGGTATTACCAAAGTTTCTTTAAAAACTGACAGTTTTCTCTCGGCTGCTTCCTTCCAGGAAACCACTGGTGTTTTGCTCAATGCCGCCATCCAAGGAAAAGTTGATTACTTGCGTGGATTAAAGGAGAACACTATTATCGGTAAGCTTATTCCTACTGGTACTGGTTTTTCTTCTGAAAGGTACCAAAAAATCATGAGTGCTATCAATGCTGAAAAATAATAGTATCATAATCTGATTCGTGACACTTTACGCGCGCGGGTTGATTCTCAACCCGCGCGCTTTTTGTCTCATATATCTTTTTAAAATATTTCAAATGGAACAGCCCAAAAATCGATCATCTCTGCGTCTAGCTGTTGGTGCCCCCTTTCATCGCCTGAAAAAATATATCTATTGGTATTTTTCGAGTAATAATTTTTCCTCTGAGCAATCAAATACTATTTTAGAAAATAAAATTTTTTCTCATCAAACCCCTCTTTTGCGACAATTAAAAAACGTTGATATGCAGTGGCAACACAATAAAATTGTCAATCTCAAATTGGCCACTGCCAAAATTAACCATCTACTAATTAAACCGGGACAGGTTTTTTCCTTTTGGCGTCAAATTGGTGAGCCGTTAGCTCGCTTTGGCTATCAACCTGGTATGATTTTAGACCATGGTCAAATCAAGGTAGCTACTGGTGGTGGTTTATGTCAACTATCCAATTTACTTTTTTGGATGACCGTTCATACTCCTCTGACTATCATTGAACGTTGGCGTCATGATTATGATGTTTTTCCGGATAGTAATCGCCAACAACCTTTTGGTAGTGGAGCTACATGCTGTTATCCTAATATTGATTTACAAATCCAAAACACCACCACCCAAACTTTTCAGTTATATTTTCAAATTACCGCTGATTATTTAATCGGCAGTTATTTTTCTGATCAACCAGTTATTTATGACTATAAAATTATTGAAAAAGATCATCTGATCAAAAAAGAATGGTGGGGAGGATATTCCCGCAGTAATAAACTGTATCGGCAAATTTTTATTCCACCAGCCACTTTGCCAGTCTCTGAAGAGTTTCTCGTTTCCAATCAAGCAATTATGATGTATAACCCATTGTTAAAATCACCTCCCTCTTTCCTTTGTTGACTTGACGCAAATTAATGTGTTAAATTAAGATAGCAATAAATAGCCTTTACAAATTTTTTCTTCTTTAAATATTCACCAACATCTTGATCTGTATATTATTTTAATTCGTGACATCTTTTTATTGTGTCATAAGCTTATATAATTTTTACTAAATGCCTACAATCAATCAACTAATCAAACGCCGCACCGCTCGTCGTCAAAAATCCAAAAAAAGTAAATCACCTGCTCTTTCCAAGGGATTCAATTCTTTAAAAAACCGCGCCGTTTTTTATGAAAGTCCTCTCAAACGCGGTTTCTGTTTGAAAGTTCACACCATGACTCCCAAAAAACCTAACTCAGCTTTACGTAAAGTAGCTCGTGTACGTTTAACCAATGGAATGGAAGTTACTGCCTATATTCCGGGTGAAGGTCATAACTTACAAGAACACTCTGTTGTCGTTTTGCGTGGTGGTCGCGTCAAAGATTTACCTGGAGTTCGTTATCATGTTGTCCGCGGCAAGTTAGATACTGGTGGTGTCAATGATCGCAAACAAAGCCGCAGTAAGTATGGTGCCAAAAAACCAAAGAAAAGTTAATTAAATTTACCCTATATCTTTAAAGTTATATTTTTATATTCTTAATTCTTAATTTTTATTTCCCATGCCACGAAGAAAAAGACCATTCAAAAAAAATCGCCAAATTGATCCAAAATATAATAGTATTCTGGTCAATCGCATGATTCAGATGATTATCTGGGATGGTAAAAAAAGTATTGCTCAAAAATTGGTCTATGGTTCCTTGGAAGAATTAGAAAAAAAATCCAACAAACCAGCTATGGAAGCTTTAGAACAAGCCATCAAAAATGTTTCCCCAGTTTTAGAATTAAAAGCTCGCCGAATTGGTGGTTCCAACTATCAAGTTCCCGTCGAGGTCAAATCCGAACGTGCCGTCACTCTGTCTTTACGTTGGTTGATTGGTGCCGCTCGTGAAAAATCAGGCAAGCCTTTCAATATTCTATTGGCCAATGAATTACTTGATGCTCTAAACAACACCGGTTCCGCTATCAAAAAACGTGAAGACACTCATCGTATGGCAGAGGCAAATAAAGCTTTTGCTTATTTGGCTCGTTATTAATCACAAAACTCAAAATCAATATTATTTTTTGTAGTCATAAATATTTTTGAGTTTTGTCCGCCAAAATCACTTCGGCGGACATTTTTTCTCCAACTGTCTTCAAAATCAAAAAATCTACAACAATCAATTTTTTAATTGTTAATTATTATTTATAAAAATGAGAGACTATCCATTAGAGAAAGTGCGTAACATTGGCACAATTGCCCACATTGACGCCGGCAAAACCACTGTTACCGAAGGTATTTTATATATCACTGGCCGCATTCATAAAATCGGTGAAGTCCATCAAGGAGAAACCCAAATGGACTGGATGGAACAAGAAAAAGAACGTGGTATAACTATTACTTCGGCCGCTATTACTTGTTTTTGGAAGGATCATCGTATCAATATTATCGATACTCCCGGTCACGTTGATTTTACTGCTGAAGTCGAACGTTCCCTGCGTGTTTTAGACGGGGCAGTTGTTATTTTTGACGGTAAAATGGGTGTCGAACCGCAATCCGAAACTGTTTGGCGTCAAGCGGACAAATATCATGTTCCTCGAATTTGCTTCGTCAATAAAATCAATCAAACTGGCGGCGATTTTTATTCTTCGCTAAATTCTATTCGCGAACGACTTTGTTCCAATTCTTACCCCATCGCCTTGCCAATTGGTTTTGAAAAAGAAATCAACGGTCTAGTCGATTTAGTAGAAATGAAATCATACACCTACAAAGACTACACCGACAAAGAATTGACTGTCGGAGAAGTACCAGCTGACATGCTAGATAAAGTCAATCAATATCGTCGAGAGTTGATGGAAAAAGTTGTCGAAGCTGATGATGCTCTCATGGCTAAATATCTAGAACAAGGTGAACTAACCACTGAAGAATTCAAGTTGGCTATACGCAAAAGTGTTATTAGTGGCCAATTTTTTGCTATCATGGGTGGCGACGGCCGTGGCGTTATTGTCAATAAACTACTTGATGCCATAGTTGACTATTTACCCAGTCCTTTGGATTTGCCTCCGGTGGAAGCTCAACTACTCGATTCAGAAGAAAAAGTTATGATTGCTCCCAATGACACCGATCCTTTTGCAGCTTTAGCTTTCAAGATTGCCACTGATCCTTTTGTTGGCCGCCTCTGTTTTATCCGAGTTTATACCGGTATCTTACAAGCTGGTAGTTATGTTCTCAACTCCTCCAATGGTAAAAAAGAACGAGTCGGACGCATTGTTCGCCTTCACGCCAACAAACGTGAAGATATCCAAGAAGTTTATTCCGGCGAAATAGCCGCTGTCGTCGGTCTCAAAGATACTACTACTGGCGATACCATGTGTGATGAAAAAAGACCATTAATCCTAGAAAAAATCACTTTCCCTGAACCAGTTATTCGCGTCGCCATTGAACCAAAAACCAAAGCCGATCAAGATAAATTAGGTATTGCTCTAGTCAAACTTGCTGAAGAAGATCCAACTTTCCGCATCAACTCCGACGAAGAAACCGGTCAAACTATTATCGCCGGTATGGGTGAATTACATTTGGAAATTATCGTCGATCGTCTCCGTCGCGAATTCAAAGTTGAAGCCAATGTTGGCGCCCCGCAAGTTGCTTATCGCGAAAGTATCAAAAAATCAGTCGAACAAGAAGGCAAATTTATTCGTCAATCCGGTGGTCGCGGTCAATACGGACATGTTTATTTACGACTTGAACCACTTGAACCCGGTAAAGGTTTTGAATTTGAAAATGCGATTGTTGGCGGCGTTGTTCCTAAAGAATATATTCCCGCAGTGGAAAAAGGTGTAGTTGAAGCTTGTAATCGAGGTGTTATTGCTGGTTATCCAGTTGTCGATGTTAAAGTTACTATATTCGATGGTTCGTATCACGAAGTTGACTCATCTGAAATGGCTTTTAAAGTAGCTGGTTCTATGGCTTTGCAGGATGGTGTTCGTAAGGCCGATCCGATTATTCTTGAACCGATCATGTCTGTTGAAGTTATTACTCCTGAAGAATTTATGGGTGACGTTATGGGAGATCTCAATTCTAAACGAGGTCAAATTACTAGTATGACTGACCGAGCTCAAGCCAAAGTTGTAGCTGCCAAAGTTCCTCTGTCTGAAATGTTTGGCTATGCCACCAGTCTGCGTTCCATGACTCAAGGTCGCGCTTTTTTCACAATGGAACCTTCTCATTATTCTGAAGTTCCTCGTAATATTGCCGAAGAAATTATCAGTAAACGTTCTTCCACTCCACAAAAATAATTAATAACCGTCCAATCTACAAAAAAGTTCTTGGTATTGTTTTATTGACTGTGTTATTATTGTTGTAGTTGTCTTTGACAACTGTTTAAAATTTTTTTATATATTCTTTTTCAATTATCTAAATTATTAAGGAGCATTCATGGCAGACACAAAATTTGATCGTTCCAAACCCCACTTGAACATTGGTACTATTGGACACGTCGATCACGGTAAAACCACTCTAACTGCTGCAATCACATTAGTTTTAGACAAACATCAAGCTGAAGGCTATTTTTCTCGACCAGAAAAATACGACCAAATTGATAACGCTCCTGAAGAAAGAGAACGTGGTATTACTATTGCCACTCATCATTCTGAATATTCTACTCCCAAACGTCACTATGCCCACGTTGACTGCCCAGGTCATGCTGACTACATTAAAAACATGATTACTGGTGCCGCTCAAATGGATGGTGCCATCTTGGTTGTTTCCGCTGCCGACGGTCCTATGCCTCAAACTCGCGAACACATTCTTCTAGCCAATCAAGTCAACGTTCCTTACATTGTTGTTTTCTTAAATAAAGTTGACATGGTTGATGATCCAGAATTGATTGATTTAGTCGAAGTTGAAATTCGTGAATTACTTACCAAATATGGATTCCCAGGCGACAAAACCCCAATCATTCGTGGCTCTGCTTTGAAAGCCATGGAAAACCCAGAAGATCCTGAACTAAGCAAACCAATCATGGATTTGATCAACACTATTGATGAATACATTCCCGAACCACAACGAGAAGTTGACAAACCTTTCTTGATGCCAGTAGAAGATATTTTCACTATTGAAGGTCGTGGCACAGTTGCCACCGGTAGTATCGATCGTGGTGTTGTTAAAATCAATGACGAAATAGAAATTGTCGGTATTAAGGAAACTCAAAAAACAGTTGTTACCGGCATCGAAATGTTTAATAAATCACTCGACGAGGGTAGAGCTGGAGATAATGCCGGAATTCTTTTACGCGGTGTTAAACGTGAAGACATTGTCCGTGGTCAAGTTTTGTCCAAGCCCGGCAGTATCAATCCACATACCGAATTTGAAGCAGAAACCTATATCTTGACCAAAGAAGAAGGCGGTCGCCATACTCCATTCTTTAAAGGCTACAAACCGCAATTCTATATTCGTACCACTGACGTTACCGGCGAAGTATTTTTACCAGAAGGTACCGAAATGATTATGCCTGGTGACACCGTTCATATCAAGGTAAAATTGATTGCTCCGATCGCTCTCGAAGAAGGATCAAAATTTGCTATTCGTGAAGGTGGTAAGACTGTTGGTGCCGGTTCGGTTACCAAGATTATTGCCTAATCTCTCTTGTAAGTTTTTTGGCTCACAAAGGGGAGGAATGTGTTTTTACAATTCTTCCCCTCTTGTTGCCCTACTCGCCAAAAATTTAAAATATAAAATTATAACCTATGTTGTAGTTTTGTATTTTACATTTTTGTCTTAACAAATTAAAGCCATGACGACGAACGCTAATCCCACCGGTCAACAACGTATTCGCATTAAAATTAAAGCCTACGATCACCGGGTTATCGACAATTCAGTTAAACAAATTATCAAAACTGCCGGCCGCACCGGAGCTAAAATTAATGGCCCTATTCCCTTGCCAGTTGAAAAATCCAATTACACTGTCTTACGTTCCACCTTTATTGACAAAAATTCTCGAGAACAATTTGAAATGAGAATTCATAAAAGACTCATTGACATATTCAATCCAACTCCCAAGACTCTCGATGCTCTTATGAATCTAAGTTTGCCAGCCGGAGTGGATGTAGAAATTAAAATGTAATTTGACTTATTAGCCCAAACTATCAACTATGAAAATTCTTCTCGGTAAAAAAATTGGCATGACTACAATCATTACAGATACTGGTAAAACCGAACCAGCCACTGTTATTGAAGCTGGTCCTTGTCCTGTCACTCAGCTCAAAGAACAACCAAAAAAAAGCTTTCAAATTGGCTATGGTTCTTGTAAAAAAATGACCAAAGCTTTATCCGGACATCTCAAAGGCAAAAATCTGAAACATTTACGCGAATTTCCTATAGATGACGAAAACAGCGAAATTTATCAAGCTGAAGCCATAATTGATTTAAAAATTCTTGATACCAAAAAAACCGTTGATATTGTCGGTATTTCCAAAGGAAAAGGTTTTGCCGGAACAGTCAAACGTTATCATTTCAAAATTGGTCCCAAAAGTCATGGCTCCAAACATCATCGTCGCCCTGGTTCCACTGGTGGTCGTTTTCCTCAGCACACTGTCAAAGGACGTAAAATGCCTGGACGTATGGGCAATGAACAAGTCACTACCAAAAATCTAACTATCCTCCGAGTTGAACCAGAAAAAAATTTATTGGTTGTTCGAGGTGCAGTTCCTGGAACAAAAAATAAGCTAGTTATTATCAAGCAAAAATAATTTATATTTAATTACCCGTTTATCTAAATAATTAATCACATGGCTGCTCGCACAACTAAAACTAAATCCACTCCTGTTTTGTCTATTCCTATTTTTGATACCAAAGGAAAGAACCAAGACAATCTGGAAATCAACCATATTTTTTCTGCTCAAGAATTATCATCTGGTTTTAATCAATCATTTATTCATCAAATAATTCTCAGTTACCAAAATAACCATCGCCAAGGAACATCCAAAGTCAAAACCCGTGCCGAAGTTGCTGGTGGCGGTAAAAAACCCTGGCGTCAAAAAGGTACCGGTAGAGCTCGTCAAGGTTCAATCCGTTCACCTCAATGGCGTAAAGGTGGTGTTGTTTTTGGTCCAACAGGTGAACAAAATTATTCCGTCAAAATCAATTCCCGCACTCGCGCCAAAGCTATGCGCTTTGCTCTCCTCAACCTAGTCCGGCAAGAAAAATTAGTTGTTATAGATAATTTGCCAACTGTCAAATCAACCAAAGAAGTTAAAAATTTCTTAAAACAATACAGTCTAGGACGAAAAAATCTTTTAGGTCTATCATCAAAAGACTTGTTATACTTCCAATTTGCTGCTAACTTAGATATTGTGCACGTAAAACTCATCGACCAGATAAATCCCATGGATTTATTTCGATGTCAAACTTTCATTTGCTCCAAAGAGGCTTTCGATAGTTTACTCAATCGTATCAAAGCAGGAAAATAATCATTTTCATTTTTTATTGTATGCATAATATTATTATCAAACCGGTTATCACAGAAAAAAGTCTTATCAATGCCGCTTCTCAAAAGTATTCTTTTTTCATTCATCCAAAAGCCAATAAATATCAGATAAAATCAGCCGTCAAACAAGCTTTCAATGTAGATGTGGATAGTATTCGTATTGTCAATATCAAACCCAAGACTAGACGTCGCGGTCGTCATGTTGGCAAAACAGCCCGAGCTAAAAAAGCTATTGTTACTCTAGTCAAAGATCAGAAAATCGAATTTTTTGATAAACTCTAATCCAATTAAATTTTCTTTTTTATGCCAGTCAAATCATTAAAACCTAATACTCCCGGTCGCCGTCAAATGACTTTATTGGTCAATGACACTCTAACTACTGCCAAACCAAATAAAAAACTATTAGTTCCTCTCAAGAAAAATGCCGGTCGCAACAATCGTGGCGTGATTACTTGTCGTCATCGTGGTGGCGGTTCTCGTCGTCATTATCGTCTAATCGATTTTAAAGGCGATAAAATCAATATAAACGGCGTAGTCCAGACCATTGAATATGATCCCAACCGTTCAGCCAACATAGCTCTGATTTGTTACGTCGATGGGGAAAAACGTTACATTCTAGCCCCCGATGGTTTAAAGGTTAGTGAAAAAATTATCACTAGTCCAAAAGCTGAATTAAAAATCGGCAATCGAATGCAACTCAAAAATATACCTACTGGTTTTAGTATTCATAATATCGAATTAACTCCCGGACGAGGTGGTCAAATAGTCCGTTCCGCCGGCACCTCAGCCATGGTAATCGGCCGTGATGGTCTTTTGATTCAAGTCAAACTTCCTTCCTCCTCCATTATTCTTATTCCCGAAAATTGCATGGCTACCATCGGACAAGTTTCAAATCTAGATCATTCCAATATCAAGATTGGTAAAGCCGGCCGCACTAGACATTTCGGTCGCCGTCCCAAAGTTCGCGGTAAAGTTATGAATCCGGTTGATCATCCCCATGGCGGTGGTGAAGGTCGCAACTCTATCGGTCTTAAATACGCCAAAACTCCGTGGGGCGCTCATGCCTTGGGTGTTAAAACTCGTAAGATTCGCAAATATTCCAATGCCCGTATTGTAAAGGGCCGCCGCAAGTAATTATTAATTATTATTCTTTTGTATTATGTCTCGTTCACTAAAAAAAGGACCATACTGCGAACCAAAACTCTTAAAACGTGTTAGAGCTCTTAAACCGGGCGATAAAACAATTTTAAAAACTTGGTCGCGAGCCAGTGTTATTTACCCTGATTTCGTTGGTTTTACTATTGCCGTTCACAATGGTAAAGATCATATTCCAGTCTACATTACCGAAAATATGGTTGGTCACAAATTTGGTGAATTCGCTCCCACCCGTAAGTTTCGTGGTCACGGCGGAAAAATGGCCAAAGAACAAGCCAAGTCTTCTTCTCCTGCCCCATCTGCCTCTCCTGCCAAAAAATAAACATTTACCTCAATTATTATTTTTAATTTAATATTTTTATTCCCATGACTGAAGTAATTGCCAAAACTCGTTACGCTCAATCCGCCCCCAGAAAATTACGCGCTGTGGCTAAACTTGTCAAAGGTAAACCAGCCGTTTCTTCATTGACCACCCTGCAATACACCCCTAAGAAAGCTGCCAAGGTTTTAGCTAAAACCTTAAAAACTGCTATCTACAATGGAGTCAACAATTTCAACTACGACAAAAAAGATTTGGTAATTAAAAATATTCTTATTGATCAAGGTCCTACCCTAGTTCGTTTTATCGCTATGGCCCGTGGTTCCGGTAATTCATACAAAAAACGCACATCCCACATTACAATTATTTTGGAAGTCAATGAACCGGTTATAATCTCTCAACTATCACCAACCAAAACGGAAGCAGAAACCAAATCAACTTCTGTCAAAAAAGCCACTACTGCCAAGCCAAAGACAACCAAAAAAACCAAGAAAACTGCCACCAAAGCCAAGGGTGCCAAAACTACCGTTTCCGTACGTTCTCGTCGTTCACCAAAAAAATAATTATTCATTGTTAATTTTTTAATCAATTCTCATGGGTCAAAAAGTACATCCTTATATCTTCCGTCTCGGTATTATTAATGATTGGAAATCCAAGTGGTTTTCTAGTAAAAATTATCGTCAATTTCTTCATCAGGATTTGAAGATTAAAAAATTCATCAATAAAAAACTTGCCCATGCTGGCTTAGCTGATATTGTTATCGAGCGCTCAGCTGGTCAAATTACTATCAATATTCATACCGCTCGCCCCGGTGTTATTATCGGTCGAGGCGGCACTGGTGTCGATGAATTAAAAAAAGAATTACAAAAAATTCTTTTACCTACAGACAAAATTCAACTAAACATCATCGAAGTCAGACAACCAGATACTGTAGCTTCATTGGTTGCTCAAAATATTGCTACCCAGATCGAAAAAAGAATACCATACAAACGAGCTATCAAACAGGCTATTGACCGTGCTCTTCAAGCTAGAGTAGAAGGTATTAAAATAATTGTCAAAGGTCGTCTCAACAATACCGATATTGCCCGTACAGAAACTTTCGCCAAAGGCAAGATTCCCCTTCACACCCTTCGAGCCAACATTGACTATTGCAGCTTACCTGCTTATACTGCTACTTCCGGTAAAGTCGGTGTCAAAGTATGGATATATAAAGGTGAACAATTTAAAACTGATAAAATTAATCAACCACAATCATAATTAAATTACTATGTTACTTCCCAAGAAACTAAAATATCGTAAACGACAAACTGGATCATTTAAAGGAGTGTCTATTGCTGGTTCGCAATTAAACTTCGGAAAATTTGGTCTAAAGGCATTGGAAAGATCTTTTGTTACCTCTCGTCAAATCGAAGCCGCTCGTCGCGCCATGACCCGTTTTATTCAACGAGGTGGACAAATCTGGATTCGAGTTTTTCCCGACCAGCCAATTACCAAAAAGCCAAACGAAGTGCGCATGGGTTCTGGAAAAGGTGCAGTTGACCATTATGCCGTTCGTATTCTGCCCGGTAGAATTATGTTTGAAATCGATGGTCTGCCGGCCGATACTGCCAAACGAGCCCTAGTTCTTGCCTCCCATAAATTACCAATTAAAACCAAGATTGTTTCTAAATAATTTTTTCTATATACTATGAAAGCAGCCCAAATACATCAAAAGACTTCCGAAGAGCTTCTCAAGCTTCTCACCGACAACTACAATCTACTCCGAGAATGTCGTTTTCAAGCTTCTATCCGTAAGCTCAAAAATGTTAAACAAATCAATGCCGTCAAAAAAGATATTGCTCGCATCCTTACCATCTTAATTGAGAAAAATAATCAAAATGAACAAACCAACAAGTAAAACTTTAAAGGGTATAGTTGTTTCTGCCAAAATGGATAAGACCGTGGTAGTCAAAGTTGATCGATACGCTCAACATCCCAAGTATTTCAAAAGATATTTGATCAGCAAAAAATATTTTGCTCACAATCACAATAACAAGGCTCAACTTGGTGACACTGTAGTTATTAAAGAATCTCGACCATTGAGTCGTCTCAAACGCTGGACAGTCAAAGATATCGTCGCTACAGCTTCTCTTGCTGATTCCCCAGTAGAAAAGTCTGCAGAATAATTTTTATCAATAAATTTGTTCAACCTTCACTATTAATTATTAATTCCTCATTCCATGATCCAACAACAAACCAGATTGAAAGTTGCTGACAATACCGGCGCCAAAGAAATAATGTGCATAAAAGTTATTGGCGGCACCAGACGTCGTTATGCCACTATCGGTGATGTTATTATTGCTTCCGTCAAAGACGCTATTCCTGGCGGCGGCGTCGTCAAAAAGAAAGAAGTAGTACGAGCAGTTATTGTCCGTCAAAAACGCAACTATGTTCGACCCGATGGCTCTTCTATTTCCTTTGACGAAAATGCCGGCGTTATTATCGATAAAGACAACCAGCCCCGCGGTACTCGTATTTTTGGACCAGTTGCCCGCGAATTACGTGAACGCGGTTTTAGTAAAATAATTTCTCTTGCTCCCGAGGTTCTCTAATATTAAATCTTACTCATCGCTAATTCTCTTGTATATGTCAAAAGTCAAAAAATTCAAAAAAAATGATCAGGTTATTGTTATCAAGGGTAAAGATAAAGGAAAAAAAGGCGTTATTCTTAAAGTTCTTCCTTCTGCTCATAAAGTAGTCGTCGAAGGTGTCAATATCCTGAAAAAAAATATCCGTCCCAACAAAAAAAATATGCAAGGCGGAATTATTGATATTAATCATCCTTTGCCAGTTTCCAATATTCGCTTACTTTGTCCGGAAACCGGTCAAAATACTCGCGTAGGTTTTAAAATTACTCGCGGCGGTCACAAAGAAAGAATTGCCAAAAAATCCGGCGCCTCTCTTGATACCAAAAAGTAATTTTTCCAAATTTTTCAATTACCAATCGTCAATCGAAAATTTATTTCCATTATTAATCGTTAATTTTTTATGTCCCGTCTATACAAAAAATATCGTTCCGAAATTGCTCCAAAATTACAAAAAGAATTTAATCTGTCTTCCATAATGTCGGTTCCTGCTATCAGCAAGATTGTGATTTCTTCCGGTGTCGGACAGGCTATTGAAAATCCAAAATTAATCGATACAGTCAAAAAAACTCTCAGTGAAATTACCGGCCAGACCCCAGTCGTTACTCGCGCCAAGAAAGCTATTGCCGGTTTTAAATTACGCGCTGACTTGCCAATTGGTGTTATGGTTACCTTGCGCCGTCAATACATGTATGAATTTCTTGACCGTTTTATCAATGCTTCTATGGGTCGTATTCGTGATTTTCACGGTATTTCTCCCAAATCTTTTGATTCAACTGGCAATCTAAATATTGGTATCAAAGAACACAATATTTTTCCTGAAATCTCAACCGAAAATCTAGAAAACATGCACGGTCTACAAGTTACTATTGTCTTCAATTCCCACAACAAAGAACACAATTTTCGTCTAATGCAAGAACTAGGCTTACCATTTGAAAAAACTTCCAAATAATCATATTATCTATCTATTATGGCTAAAAAATCTCTTATCGCCAAAGCGCAACGCAAACCAAAGTTCTCTACTCGCAAATACAATCGATGTCAATTATGTGGTCGTCCTCGCGGATACATTCGTCAATTTGGTATTTGTCGTATTTGTTTCCGAGAATTGGCCGTCAAAGGAGAACTTCCTGGCGTCAAAAAATCATCTTGGTAACTTTTTATTTCCCATTAATTATTCATTGTTCATTTTATGACTATCACTGATCCAATTTCCGATTTGCTTACTCGTATTCGCAATGCTAATCTCAAAAAGCAGGCCACTGTCAGTGTCCCTTTCTCCCAATTCAAGGCTGATATTTTGCAAATAATCCAACAAGAAGGTTATATCCAATCTTTCTCAGTCAATGAAGACAAAACTACCAATCATAAAAATATCATTATTACTTTAAAGTATATTGATTCCGAGCCAGTCATCAATCAAATTCGTCGTGTTTCCAAACCGGGACAACGTATTTATCATGGTTACAAAAATCTCCCCAAGGTTCTCAATGGTTTAGGTATTGCTATTGTTTCCACTTCTCAAGGTCTTTTTACTAGCCATGTTGCCAAGGCTAAGAAACTTGGTGGTGAAGTAGTTTGTGAAATTTTTTAATATTATTTGTTTTTTGTATATATTCCTATGTCACGTATCGGTAAACAACCCATTACTATTCCCGACAAAGTAGAAGTCAAAATATCCGACTCGCAAGTCGAAGTAAAAGGACCACTTGGTTCTTTGACGGTTAATCTACTACCAAATTTACAAATTACCCAACAAGATAAAGTCATTACCATCACTCGAGAAAAAGATGACAATATCACTCGTTCCGCTCATGGCCTGATCAATCGTTTGTTAGCCAATGCTATCGAAGGTGTTGTCAATGGCTACCAAAAAGAATTAGAATTAATTGGTGTTGGTTATAAAATAGCCATGAAAGGTTCCAACCTTGAACTTGCTCTTGGTTTTTCTCATCCTGTTCTGTTTACTCCTCCGACTGGCATCAAAATTCAAGTTGATAAAAATATTATCAAAATATCTGGTATCGACAAACAATTAGTCGGAGAAACCGCCGCCAAGATTCGTAGTCTCAAAGAACCGGAACCATACAAAGGCAAGGGAATCAAATATATAGATGAACACATCAGACGTAAAGCCGGTAAAATGGCTGGTTCTGGTGGCGCCTAAACTATTTCCCCCGATTTTTTACTTAGAAATTTACAATTGAAAACATACTATTTATGCTAGCTAAAAAACAACAACTACGACAAAGACGACATTTCCGTTTGCGAACCCAAGTTATTGGTTCTGCTACCAAACCACGTCTATCTGTTTTTAGATCCAATAGCCATATTTACGCTCAGCTTATTGATGATCAAACCGGTAAAACCATTGTTTCCGCCAATGATCAAAAAATGACCGAGATTAAAGCCAAAGATTTATCCGGTAAAGTTGCTCGCGCTTATGAAGTTGGCAAAATGATAGGCCAGGCCGCTCTGGATAAAAAAGTTGAACAGATAATTTTCGATCGTGCCGGTTATAAATATCATGGTCGCATCAAGGCTTTAGCTGAAGGCGCTCGTGAAGCTGGCTTAAAATTCTAAATATCATTAATTATTCGTTATTAATTTGTTTTTCCCATGAGGCCACCCAAAAAAGAAAAAGAATTTGCTGAAAGAGTTGTCAAAATCAACCGTATTACTCGTGTGGTTAAAGGCGGCAGACGCATGAGATTTCGTGCTACAGTTGTCGTTGGTGATTACAAAAATCGAATCGCTCTTGGTGTTGCTAAAGCCAATGAAGTTTCCGATGCTGTTGCCAAGGCTAGCACCAAAGCCAAAAATAACTTTCTCAATATTCCTATCGTTAATTCCACTATCCCTCATCAGATTATTGGTAAATTTGGATCCACTACCATTATTCTCAAACCGGCTCCTTTAGGATCAGGTGTTCTTGCTGGTGGCGCCGTCCGCAACATTTTTGAAATTACTGGTATCAAAAACATCTCTGCCAAAACCATCGGTTCTCGTAATAAAATTAATGCTTCCAAAGCCACTCTCGATGCTCTCAAAAAACTTCGTAGTAAAGAAACTATTTTTCAAAGCCGTGGTAAAAAATTACCAATCGCCAAAACCACTGAAACAAAATCATCTCCTGCCAATGATTCTCAAGTTAAATCCGCCACCCCGGCTTCAAAAAAACCAATCAAAAACCCTGCAAACAAATAATTCAATTATTTGTTTTCATTATTCATTATTAAATTAATTGTCTATTCATGTCTTATCCTGTACTTACAACAAAAATTGTTAAATCTACCAAACGTCTTGGTCGCGGTTTAGGCAGTGGTAAAGGAAAAACTGCTGGTCGTGGTCACAAAGGTCAATTAGCCCGCACTGGCAAAAAAATCAAACCATTTTTTGAAGGTGGCGCTATTGAACTATATCGCCGCTTACCAAAAATGGGTGGTTTTACTCGTCATTGGGTCAAGAAACCGGCGGTTATCAATCTAACTGTTCTTGCTCATTTTTCAGCCAATGAAGAAGTAAATCTAACCACTCTCAAAGCCAAAAACCTAATTTCCAAACATACCAATCAATTCAAAATTTTGGGACAAGGTGAAATAAAAAATGCCCTTACTATTGCCACTGATTTATTATCTGATTCCGCCAAGCAAAAATTAGAAGCTGCAGGCTGCAAATTCATTTCTCCGGAAAAACTTGTCAAAAAAACCAAGACTGATAAAAACAATTCCAAAACCGCCAAATCGAAAAAAGCCAAGAAGTAATTCAGATATATATTTTCTATGAATACTTTAAAAAAAATCTTTTCCTCTCCCGATCTGCGCAAAAAAATTATTTTTACGATTGCGATTCTAACCCTAACCCGTTTGTTAGCTCATATCCCATTACCTGGGGCTTCTTTGGATAATCTCAAACAATTTTTTGATAATCAGTTATTTGGTTTGCTCAATGTTTTTTCTGGTGGAACAATCGAAAATTTTTCCATTATTCTCATGGGTGTTGGCCCTTATATCAACGCTTCAATCATTATTCAACTATTGACCATGATCGTTCCTAGCCTGGAAGCATTATCAAAAGAAGGTCAACAAGGTCGTGATAAACTGAATCAATATACACGTTATCTGACTGTTCCTTTAGCTATTTTGCAATCTTATGGTATGATCGCTCTCTTGACCAGCCAAGGGGCCATTTCCGGTTTATCTGGTCTTAACCTCTGGATTGCTCTTATTACCGCTACTGCTGGTTGTATCCTCATGATGTGGCTGGGTGAACTGATTACTGAAAAAGGTATTGGCAATGGTGTTTCTTTGATCATTACCGTAGGTATTATTGCTGGTATTCCGGAAAAAGTTCGCAACAATTTAGTTCTTGCTCAAGTCGATACTGGCCGTTTACTTCTTTTTGCTCTTTTGATTGTTTTAATCATTATCGAGATCGCTATTATCGTTTATGTTAGTGAAGCTCAACGCAATATTCCCGTAACATATGCTCGTCAAGTTCGCGGCAACAAAACCATGGGCGGAGCGGAAACCTATCTTCCCTTGCGCGTAACTCAAGCCGGTGTCATACCAATTATCTTTGCCATCTCAGTTTTAGTTTTTCCCAATGTAATCGCCAATCTCTTTGGCAACGCCAAAACTGCCTGGATTGCCACGGCTGCTCTCAAAATCAAAGATATTTTTGACAATCAATGGGTTTACGGAATTTCGTATTTTGTATTGGTTATTTTGTTTACCTTCTTTTATACTAGTGTTATTTTTAATGCTCAACAGGTTGCAGAAAATATGCAAAAACAGGGAGGATTTATTCCTGGCGTTCGACCTGGTTCGCAAACCGCCAAATATCTGATGGACACTGTTTACCGTATTACTGTTATTAGCTCATTATTCCTAGCCTTTATTGCTATTGCTCCTTTATTAATTCAAAATGGTCTAGGTATTTCCAATTTACTTGTTACCGGCACCGGTATGTTAATTTTGGTTAGCGTAACAGTAGAAACAATCAAACAAATTAAATCCAATATCATCATGCGCAGCTACGACGAAGAATATTAAAATGATCCAACTCCTTTCTTTGTCTTTCCGATAGTTATTTAAAAATATTTCGTTTTTTACCGATTAATTTTCTAATCGGTTTTTTTATTCGCAAAATCATTAAAAGAGCATACAATTAGTAAGTAATTAATTTTTTATAATTTTTTTATGACTTCTCATCATACTTTTCTCATCACCGGTGTCCCGGGAGTAGGGAAGACTTCAATTGCCAATGCTGTTGCCACCAATTTTCAACTGCCTCTGATCAATTTTGGCGACATTCTTTTCCAAAAAATCCAAGCCGCCAAATTAGGCATCCAACAAGTCGACCAAATTCGGATCAAATTGCCTTTTAAACTCTACCAAAAATATCAGTTGGCCACCGCCAAAGAAATTGCCAAAATTAAAGGCAATACTATTATTACTTCTCACCTTTCTATCGATACTCCCACCGGTTTCAAACCCGGTTTCCCTCAGAAAGTAGTTGATGTTATTTCTCCTAGTATTATTTTTGTCATCCAATCCCCCGCCGATGAAATTCGTAAACGTCGCCTAACTGACCAGGACAATCGTCAGCGTGGTCAAAAATTGGAACGTTGGATAGAATTTCATCAATCACTCAATCGCGCTCTAGCTGCCAACTACGCTTTTTATACTGGCCATTATGTTTATCCAGTGCAAAACAAACAAGGCCAAATCAATGCCTGCATCCAAGAAATCAACGAAGTTATCGGCCAAATCCTGGAAAAAAAGTAATCAACAATTTCAAACCCTGGTAAACACTTTTAAACCCTCTAAAACCCTAAGAAAAATTTGGAATAGTTTATAAGAGTTTAAAAGTGTTTCAAGGAGTTTGTATGAGTTTTATTTTTTAAAAATTATTGTTAATTCTCAATTATTAATTGTTAATTCTCGTATGTCTCTCTTCAACAATTCCACTTTAGATAAAAAATACACCGCCATGAAGACCGGCGGACAACTTCTGGCCCGGATAATCCATGAATTGAAAGACATAACCGAACCAGGTATTTCTGCTGCGTCACTTGATCAAATTGCTTATCAAAAAATCATTACCGCCGGTGCCAAACCTGCCTTTCTAGGCTATCAGGGTTTCCCCAATAGTTTAATCGTTAGTATCAATAATGATGTAGTTCATGCTATACCCAAAGCACACAAGATTATTAAAGATGGAGATTTAATTACTTTTGACTTGGGATTGTATTTTGAAGATTATTGTACCGATATGGCTATTAGTTTTATTGTTGGTAACCAAAATAATCCAACTGCCAATAACTTAATTATGGCTGCCGAAACGGCTTTACATAATGCAATTAATCTTGTGGAACCAGGATTGCCTATTGGTGATCTCGGGTATATAATTGAAAAAACCGCAAAAGAATATTCTTCAAAAGTTATCTATGATTGTGCCGGACATGGTGTCGGTACTAAAATTCACGAAGAACCGACTATCCCCAATTTTGGCCGCCAAGGAACTGGTCCTTACTTAGAAATTGGACAGACTATAGCAATTGAACCAATATTTTCTGTTTCGACAAACCATGTTGCTTCTCAGCCTGATGGCTGGACTCTTGTCACGGCTGATGGCTCTTTAGCTGTCCAAGTCGAACACACCATCATTGTTACCCCAACCGGTCACGAAATCTTAACCCTTCGCTAAAAATTTCCAATTTCCAAATCCCAATTTCCAAACATATGATTTATTTTATAAATTATTTCTCTCTTAAAAAATATCCCAACAAAATATCTATTGGAAATCGGAAACTGAAAATTGAAAATTTTTCTTGATATTGTGTCTTGCAACCAGATATAAAAAATGATAATATCAATCTTGCTATGAAAAATAAGAGTGCCAAAAATAAAGACGTTGCCAAGAAATCAAAGGAAGTGATAGAATTAGAAGGTGTAGTAGATGAGGCACTTTCCAATGGTATGTTTCGTGTCAAATTGGAAAATGATCATTTTATCATCGCTGTTATTTCTGGGCGTATGAGAATGAACTTTATTCGCATTATGCCTGGAGATAAAGTTAAAGTCGAAATGACCCCCTATGATCTTAGCAAGGGTCGAATTACTTTTCGTTATAAATAAATTTACCAAGTCTCATGAAAGTACAATCTTCAGTAAAACCACGTTGCAATAAATGTCGTATTATCGTTCGACGCTCCAAACCGGGCAAAAAGAAAATTGCCCGCGTTATTTGTGAAAATCCACGCCACAAACAACGACAAGGCTAGGTTGGCAATTTTCAAATTATCACAAATTATTCATTGTTAATTATTAATTAAATTAAAATATGGCTCGTATCTCAGGCGTTCAAATTCCAACTGAAAAAAGAGTTGAAATAGCTCTGACGTATATTTATGGCATTGGTCTTACCAGTAGCCAGAAAATTTTAAAAAGTGCCAATATCGATCCCAATATCAGAGTCAAAGATTTATCCGATGAACAACTCGACAAAATTCGTGAAATTATAGATAAAAACCATATCGTAGAAGGATCATTACGTCAGAAGATTTCTACCAATATCAAGCGCTTAAAAGAAATTGGTTCATATCGCGGTGATCGTCACAATCGTCGTTTGCCTTTGCGTGGTCAACGCACTCGCACCAACGGCCGCACTCGCCGAGGACGAAAAATGACTGTGGCTACTTCCAAAAAAGCCCCATCCAAGACGTAACATAACGTTTTTGTAGAACTATAATATATTTTGTTATTTATTATTAATTGATCCAAATGGCTGAAGCTAAAGAAAAAAAATCAACTACCGACAAAACTGCAAGTAAAAAAAAGAAGAAAAGAAAGATTTCCGTTATTTCTGGTACTGCTCATATTCAATCTACTTTCAACAATACAATTATTACTATTACTGACAAAAAAGGAAATGCAATTTCCTGGGGTTCAACCGGTTTAGCAGGTTTTAAAGGAACCAAAAAAAGCACTCCTTATGCTGCTTCTGTTGCTGCCAAGAAAGCAGCGGAAAAAGCCAAACAAGTCGGTTTGAAAGAAGTCGATGTATTGGTGCAAGGAGTTGGATCTGGCCGAGAGTCTTCTATCCGCGCCCTTTACGCTGAAGGGATCGATATCTTGTCAATCAAAGACATTACCCCTATCCCTCACAATGGCTGTCGTGCTCGCAAACCTCGTCGCGTCTAATATTTATTTTAAATTTATAATTATCCATCGTTAATTATCATTGATCCTATGGCTTACAAATATCCTAGTTGTCGTCTTTGTCGTCGTGAAGGTGAAAAACTTTTTCTCAAAGGTGCGCGTTGTCAATCACAAAAATGCGCCATAGTTCGTAAAAACTATGCTCCTGGTCTTCATGGTTCAGCTTCCAAGGGCAAACCATCATCTTATGCCATCCAGTTACGTGAAAAGCAAAAGACAAAGAGAATTTATGGTTTGCGTGAAAATCAATTTTACAAATACTATTCACTTGCTTCTAAAAAGAAAGGTGTTACCGGTCTAGTGTTGCTTCAATTGCTCGAAACTAGATTAGATAATATTATCTTTCGTTTAGGTTGGGCTCCTTCTCGTCATACCGCCCGTCAAATTGTTTCTCATAATCACATTCAAATCAATGGCCGCACGGTCAATATTCCTTCTTTTCAGGTAAAAATTGGTGATAAGATTAGTGTTAAAGAATCATCCAAGGCTAAAAAATATTTCAAAGAAACTTTAGATTTGGGCGATTTTAAAGCTCCTGTATGGCTCAAAGCAAACTCTTCTGCTTTGACTGGCGAAGTAGTTGCTTTACCGAAAAAAGATGATATTGACAGTCATATCAATGAGCAATTAATTATCGAATTTTATTCTCGTTAACCTTTTGGGAGGACTAAATTGGACATTATTGTCTTGCCAGAAATTAAATGCATTAAAGAATCAGACACCGAAGCGGTATTCGTTGTTGAACCATTATCTCCTGGTTATGGTGTTACTATTGGTAATTCTCTAAGACGCACCTTACTTTCTTCTCTTGAAGGAGCCGCGATTACCGCTGTCAAGATCGAAGGAGCCACTCACGAATTTTCTACCTTACCTCATATTAAAGAAGATTTAGTGGAAATTATTCTGAACCTCAAAAAGGTCCGTATCAAAATGCATAGCGAGGAACCAATCAAATTACAACTATCTGCCAAAAAATCTGGACCAGTTACTGCCGCTATGTTTTCTGTCAATCCCGAAGTTGAAATAGTTAACCCCGATCTAGTATTGGCCAATTTGGATAGCGATAAGGGAAAATTGGAAATGGAAATCACTATCAATAAAGGACGTGGTTATCTTCCAACCGAACAAAGAGAAAATGAAAAAAATCCTATTGGTGCAATCGCTATCGATGCCCTATTCAATCCAGTTACCAAAGTGAATTTTGCTGTTGAAAACACTCGTGTCGGTGGACAAACAAACTTGGATAAACTAACTCTCGAGATCTGTACTGATGGTACAGTCAATGCTAAAGATACACTTGATTATGCTGCCAATATTCTTGTTTCTCATTTTAGTTTATTTACTTCAGAGGGTATTGCCAAATCAGCCGAAAAAACTGCGCCAATTGCCAAAGAAGAAGTTAGTGAAGAAATTGATTCAATTAAAGTAGAAGAAATCAATCTTTCCACTCGCACACTCAATGCCTTGTTAAAAAATGACATCAAAACCATTGGTGATGTTTTTAAACACTACGAAGATTTACCTAGTTTGCCTGGATTAGGAGCTAGAGCTATTACTGAAATCAAAGAAGCAATATCTCGCTTACAGGCCGATTAAATACTATACTTTTATCTGTATAAAATTTGTTTTCCTTATGCGTAAATTAAGAAAAATTAAAAAATTCGGACGTCTCAAAGATAAACGCGAACAAATGATTAAATCGCTAGCCAATTCTTTGATCTTTTACGACAAAATTGAAACTACTGAAACTAAAGCAAAAGTATTAAAATCATTCATTGATCGTTTGGTAACCAAGGCAAAAGCCGGAACCCTTCATGATCGTCGTCAGATTCTTCGTTACCTTGACAATGAAATTGCTACCAAAAAACTAATTGAAGTATATGGGCCAAAGTATAAAGAAAGAACTAGTGGTTTCACTCGTTTGGCCCGTACTGGTAATCGTGCAGCCGATAATGCCCCTATGGTTTTAATCGAATTCATTTAATTTTTCCCATGAAACTTACCAATCAAACAATTGATCGAAAAGCTCGTGTCTGGTACCTTATTGATGCAAAAGATCAGGTTCTTGGCCGACTTTCTTCCAAGATCGCCCATCTTCTTATGGGCAAACACAAAGCTGAATATTCACCAATTTTCGATTCCGGAGATAATGTAGTAGTTATCAATGCTGCAAGTGTAAAACTTACCGGAGTTAAGGCTGAACAAAAAAAATATCATCATCACACTGGTTATATCGGCAATCTTAAAACTGCATCTTACAAAGAAATGAAAAGTAAAAAACCTGAATGGATTATTTTTCATGCTGTCCGCAAGATGCTTCCGAAAAATCTTCTAGCTAAAAAAATGATTAAAAAATTACGTATATATCCAGGTTCAGATCATCCTCATCAAGGTATTCAATTTCAAAATCAATAAAATTTTTCTTATTAATTGTTAATTTCTTTATCCATGTCGAACGAAACTCAATTTAAAGGTAAATATATCCAAACTGTCGGTCGCCGCAAAACTGCTTCCGCTGTTATTCGTCTTTATCAAGGCACTGGAAAAATTGTTGTCAATAATAAGCCAATTGATCAATATTTCCCAACAACCAACTGGCAATCAAATGTATTTAAACCATTTGAATTAACGGGAACCAATAACAAATTTGATATTTCTGTTGAGATTTGCGGTGGCGGTCAACATGCTCAAATGGATGCTATTCGTTTAGGAATTGCTCGAGCTCTAATTGAATATTCGGCAGACAATCGTTCTATTTTACGCAAAACTGGATTACTGACTCGTGATCCTCGCATGAAGGAAAGAAAAAAACCAGGTTTAAAACGAGCCCGCAAGGCACCACAGTTCTCCAAACGTTAGTTACTATGCAGTTATTTAAGAGGCTTAACTAGCCTCTTTTTTTATCTCATAAATATTTTTTATGAATAGTCGATCAAAAAAATCTGATCATTCACCAAAAAATCACCGACTTCCACGGGTTAATGATCAAATTCGTGATCTTTTGCAAGAAATTTTTCTCCACAAATATGGTTCCTCAATGGGGCTTATTTCTATCGTATTCGTTAAAACATCGCCGGATCTACGTCTTTCGCATGTCTATATTTCTTCCGTTCCAATTGGTAATAATTCATTGTCATCAGAAAAAGTTATTGAAATTCTAAAAAAAGATAGTGGTAAACTACGTTATCTTCTGGGAAAAAAACTGCTTATCAAATACATTCCGCAACTTATATTTTCTTCAGACCATACTCTTTCCGATGCCCAAAGAGTAGAAGAGTTGATTAATAATATTTCTTTTCGAAAAAAATAAAGCCTTGTCAAATACTAAACATTCTGTTATTCTAATGACGATTCATTAATCAACCTTCATGGATAAGAAAATGAAATTAAGTATTGTGATTCCCTCCTACAATGAAGCAAATCGTATCACTGAAACTTTATGTCAAACCTGGAATTACCTCAAAGAACAATCATATGATAGTGAAATAATTGTTATCGATGATGGTTGCACAGATACTACAGTTGACGTAGTTAAAGGCTTGTTTTATCAAATTCCCAATTTGCGCTTGATTCGCCATCGCAAGAATATGGGAAAAGGACAAGCAGTTAAGACTGGAGTCAATGCCGCCCGAGGAGAATGGATTTTATTTATGGATGCTGACTTGGCCACTCCGATTACCGAAATCGAAAAATTATGGCAATATCACCACCAATATGAAATTATTATTGGCTCTCGATATATAGAAAAGGATAGTATCAAAACTCCTCAACCATGGTATCGACAACTATTTAGCTACGCCGGACGCTTGATGGTTCGTTTTCTTCTTCTTCCTGGTATTTATGATACCCAATGCGGTTTTAAATTATTTTCCCACAAAGCCGCCCATGATTTATTTAATCGATTGACTATTGATCGCTTTGGTTTTGACATCGAAATTTTGAGTCTAGCTTCAACTTTAAATTATCCCGTCAAAGAAGTGGCGGTCAATTGGAGCCATCAACCTCATGGTTCAATCAACGTATATCGTGACAATTATCGAGTATTTTTTGAGGTATTGCGGATCAAATATCGTATTTCTCAATCACTAATCAATAAATCAGGATATACTCAAAAAATATATTAAAATTACTTTTCTCTTTTGACTAAATAATCAGTTATTTCCCAAAAAATATCACTATATTGATTATCCGGCAAAAAATCTTTGCCGGATTTTTTTATATCTTCTACCAATTGTTCTGCCTCCAATTGTATTGTTTCAATAGTGTTGTATCTGCTATAAAAATCTTTTATTTTAATGATATCTTGATCAGTTTTTTCTTTGGTTAATATATTCATTATCTCGTTCCTGTCTGAATCATTGGCCAATTCCAGCGTTTTTACCACCAATGATGTTAATTTCCCTTCCCAAATGTCTTGATTGATTAATTTCCCCCAATTATCATCTGTAGCGGTTACATCCAAAATATCGTCTCGCATTTGAAAAGCCAAACCCATCATGTAGGCTATTTTATTTAGATTTTCTAGTTTTGACTGATCTAATTCTGCCACAATCCCGCCAGTTAATAACGCCATAGACAACATCGAACCGGTTTTAAATTGACTCATTTGTTTGTATTTTTGGTACGAAATATTATATTTTTTTTCTTTCGCCCAATAGATATCCATTGCTTGCCCGCGATGCAAATCAATCATCTTTTCCCAAAACAATTTCGTATACAGCTCTTTTTGTATAGTTGATAAATTCTGTGAATCAAATACTATTTTTAAAGGCCAAAAATACCAATAATTACCCGCATTAATCGTCAAACTAACGCCATATTTCAAATAAGCGCAATCATTTCCTCTTCTCTTTTTTGATTCATCTTCGATATCATCAATCATCAAGGTCGCATTATGAACAAGCTCGCACACTAAAGACAGTCTAGTTATTTCTGGATTTATTACAGAAAAAATATCGGCTATCAAACAAGCCAAAACTGGTCTTAATCTTTTTCCGCCACTTTTTAATAAATAAAACAATGGTTCGATTAGTGCTTTTTCTTCCGCATCGGCATCAAAAGAGTTTTCAGGTATTTTTTCTATTGTAGCTAATTCTTTTTCAATCTCTTTTGTTTTATTTATGATATAATTTTTCAATTTCTCCTCCTCTTTTGTGTCGTTTTAATTTAATAAAAACGAGATTATTATGTTTTGAATAAATACCAAACAAAAAATAATCAATAATCCAATTATTATCATATACCATCCAAGCCAAAAAAAATTATTTTTCTGTTTATCAGGTGTGTCGTTATCCTTTTTATCATAAGTTGAAATATTTTTTTTTGCTAATATTTCCTGCCAAAATCTATTGCTATCGATTAAAAAATCGCTTATTTTCGATCGATTTTCTTTTTCACTAGCAAAGTCCAATCTAAATTTTTCTAAATCATTTTTAAGCCCATTTATTTCATTTTTTAACCAATCATTCTCTTTCTCGTACCTGTCTATTATTTTTTCTTTTTCCTCAATTAACCTAACTGCATATCCGGACATCTCAATTGTCCTATTATTATGTCCGAAATATTTTTTGTTTTGTCCGATTAATTTATTATCAAAAGATATAATATTATCACTTGAGTCAATATACTTGTCCACAGTAGTGTCCGAAACAGTGGATAATGTATTGGAAATATTGGACATATTATTATGGTTATCATCAGTAAAATACTGTTTATGTCTATCTTTTAAGAAAATGGACATTGTCTTTTTCGTATTATCGGACATTTCCACAACACTATTTTCGCTTGTATTAGAAGTAAAAGGATTTATTACTATTTTTTTTACGGACATGTTATTTTTTTTGTTTTCGGACATTTTTCCATCCAATATATATTCTTTTTCTTCCTCTAGTAATATTTCATTAGTTTGTCTTTCCGGTAAAAATGTTTGGACATTTTTTTTAGATATATTTGGCAAAAAACCGGACACATTTTTTGTCCGTTTTTTTTCTATGCTCTTAGATATTGTATCTATTTTTTTTCCCGAAACAATTTTTATTTTTTTGATAAAACTTTCTTTCAGTAAATGGTATTTTCCCCTAATTTCTGTATATTCTACTTTTCCGGATTTGATCCAGCGTCGGATTGTTCTTTCATTTTTATTGGCTAAAATTGCCGCTTCTTTGACTGAAATATAGGTCATATAATTACTCAAAAGTATGAATTTCTAATTCTATTTTATAGAAAATACAAGCAAAAACCAATCTTCAAGACCAATTTGATTACTTTTATTCCTGATGTTAAACTAACAATAGTTGTATTTTTATCCAATAATTTCCTCTCCATGAATACTCAAAATCCATTACTTTCTATTGTTATCCCTGCTCTCAATGAAGAAGATAATGTCATTCCCCTCTACCAAGAAATTCGTAAAGTATGTCAAGAACATCATTTTTCTTACGAAATTATTTTTGTCAATGATGGCTCAACCGATGAAACTTCTAATCGTCTAAAAACCTTGAAACCTGTCAAGATAATTAATTTTCGCAAACGTAGTGGTCAGACTGCTGCTATGGATGCCGGTATCAAACATTCTACCGGTAAAATAATTATTACCATGGATGCCGATCGGCAAAATGACCCCAACGACATCCCCAAATTATTAAACAAACTTTCCGAAGGCTATGATGTGGTGTCCGGTTGGCGCAAAAATCGCCAGGATCCTTTTTTGAAAAAATTTACCTCCCGCGGCGCTAATTTATTACGCAAAATCTTGGTGGATGACGGTATTCAGGATTCTGGTTGTACGCTGAAAGCTTACAAAAGAGAATGTTTTGAACAAGTTGATTTATACGGTGAAATGCACCGCTTTATCCCGGCAATTCTCAAGTGGCGGGGATTTAAAATTGGCGAAATTGTCGTTAATCATCGCGCTCGCACTGCCGGACAAACCAAATACAACCTTAGTCGTACCCTCAAAGGATTTGTTGATATGATTTCTCTGTGGTTTTCTCGCAAGTATTTCAACCGCCCACTTCATCTTTTTGGTGGCATGGGTTTGGTAACCATATTTTTGGGTATTCTGGCTGGCCTTGGCATGATCTATGATCGTTGGATTTTGGGTCACGATCTATCCAATACCGCTCTGACTACTTTATCAATTTTTCTGATTCTTTTCGGCACTCAACTTTTTATTTCCGGACTTATGATCGATTTACAAATCAAAAATTATCACCGTATTGGGAAGGAAAACCCCTATCTTATCAAAGAAATTATTGAAAACTGATCGACAACTATTTTTCTTTCGTCGAATAATATTTAGTAAAATTTTCAAAAAACTCCTCAAAGATAGGAGTTTTTTGTTAAAATAAATAAGATAAACAATAATTTTTTTCATGCCCCAATTCAAACTTCAATCTCCCTATCAGCCCACAGGTGATCAACCTGAGGCCATTCAGCAGTTATTGCAAGGACTAAAACAAAAAACTCAATTTCAAACCCTCAAAGGTGTGACCGGATCCGGTAAAACATTTACCATGGCCAATATCATCCAAGAAGTTCAAAAACCTACCTTGGTTTTGGCCCACAATAAAACCCTAGCCGCTCAACTTTCTCAGGAATTCAAAGATTTTTTTCCCGAGAACGCTGTTCATTATTTTGTTAGTTATTATGATTATTATCAGCCGGAAGCCTATATTCCGACATCTGATACCTATATCGAAAAAGACAGTTCAATCAATGAAGAAATTGACAAACTTCGTCATGCCGCGACTGCCAGTCTTCTTTTGCGTCCTGACGTTATCGTTGTTGCTTCTGTTTCTTGTATTTATGGTATCGGCAATCCGGAAACCTACAAACAAACCGGTTTATCAATAAAAATCGACCAAAGTATCAATCGTCGGCAATTTTTGGAAAATCTCATTGATATTCAATATCAGCGCAATGACATTGATTATCACCGTGGCACTTTCCGACTTCGTGGCGATGTCCTCGAAGTCTGGCCACCATATGAAGACAATGGCTATCTGATTGATTTTTTCGGAGATAACATTGAAAGTATTCGTCAAATAGATTCGCTTACTGGCGAGATTTTACAAACATTTAAAAAACTGATTATCTTTCCCGCCAAACATTTTATCACCGCCAAATCTGAATTAAAAGAAATTATCGAAATAATTAAGCGCGATTTGACCAGCGAACATTCCGAATTATTAAAAAATGGCAAAGAACTGGAAGCTGCTCGGCTCAAACAGCGAGTGAATTTTGATTTGGAAATGATTGCCGAAACTGGTTATTGTTCCGGTATAGAAAACTACAGTCGCTATTTTGATCGTCGTTCTCCTGGCCAGCCCCCCCATGTTCTATTAGACTTTTTTCCTCGAGATTATCTTATGTTTATTGATGAATCTCATATTACCATTCCCCAAATCGGTGGTATGTATGCCGGTGATAAAGCTCGCAAAGACATGCTCGTCAATTATGGTTTTCGTTTACAAGCAGCTTATGATAACCGTCCCTTAAATTTTTCCGAATTCGAACAAAAAATAAACAAAGTTATTTTTACTTCTGCTACACCCGGTCCCTACGAAAAACAACATTCCGCCCAAGTAGTTGAACAAATTATTCGTCCAACCGGTCTGATTGACCCGGTGATTGAGGTTCGTCCAGCTTCCGGTCAAATCGATGATTTGATTGCCGAAATTCGCGCTACCGTCAAGAAAAAACAACGCGTCTTGGTTACTACTCTGACCAAACGTTTGGCCGAAGAATTGACCGAATATTTGCAGGAGATTAAAATCAAAGTCCAATACTTGCACAGCGACGTTGATACCGTTGAGAGAGTTGAAATTTTGCGTGACCTACGTTTGGGCGTGTACGATGTGTTGGTCGGTATCAATTTGCTTCGTGAGGGCCTTGATCTGCCCGAAGTTACTTTTGTAGCCATTCTTGATGCTGATCAAGAAGGGTTCTTACGTTCCGAAACTGCTCTAATTCAAACTATCGGCCGTGCTGCCCGCCATGTCGATGGTCGGGTTATCATGTATGCCGACAAAACCACTCGCTCCATGCAAGCAGCCATTGGTGAAACCAACCGGCGCCGCCAAATTCAACTTGATTACAACGAAAAACACGGCATCACCCCCCAAACTATTGTCAGCCGCATCAAAGATTTGGGCTTACAATCCAAAAAATCCAAAGACAAGAAAAAAACCGTCTCCGGTCAATTGGACTGGGATAAAATTAGTGATTATTCCCCTGACGCCATTGATCGTCTGATTACCGACAAAGAAAAACAAATGGATCTGGCCGCGAAAAATCTCGAATTTGAATTGGCTGCCGAATTACGCGATCAAATTGAAGAATTGGTTGTCCTCAAAAAAGACAAAAATAGAAATTAATTTAATTGGCCTAATAATTACTCTGTTTATCTGATAACTATAATTAAACCTAGCAACTTTTGACGTGTTATTCGATTAATCATATAATATCTCGTAGAAACTCTTTTTATTAATATTTAAACAATTATGGCCAAGAAAAAAAAGAAAAAGCTCAAAGCTCATATTTTCCACGCTACTCATCAAGCCCAACATCAAAACAGCCATCAAGAAATCTCTTCATCGGAAACCAATTCCCCTTCTTCAACTTCCTTTGTTTCTTCTCGCGAAGAAACAACTCACAAGTACGATCGTCAGTTTGGGCATGTTTTACCCGACCTGAAATTTTTTGGTTTTGTGGTTGTTCTAATGGTGATTATTCTTGGTATAATTTATTATTTTGATAAGAGCGGCAATCTCGTCATGAATATTGGTGATCAAGTATACAAAATCCTCAACTTAAGTTAAATCTGGTAAAACATTTTTAAAATAACCCTTATTTTTCGTAAGGGTTATTTTTTATTAAAGATAATATTTATCGAAAAATATTATCTCACTATTGATCCGTTGGTTACTTCTTGATTTGGATTCAAAATGATTGCTTTGCCCTGATCATCGACGCACAACATCATTCCCTTTGACTTAATCCCTCTTAATTCTTTTTCCTCCAAATTGGTCAAAACCGGCACTTGTTTACCAATCAATTCCTCTGGCGAATAGTATTCTCTAATACCGGCAACAATAGTTGTCGTCTTATTTTCGCCTAAAATCAAGCCAATTTTATACAATTTATCTGTGCCGGGTATTTCCTCGACTTGTTCGATTTTGGCGATTTTGACGTCCATTTTTAACCATTCTTCAAATGTTATATCGGGCTTGTCTTTCAATTCATTAACCTTCAATGTTGGAACTAAACCGATTTTTTTCTTAACTTTTTCCAAAGTAATACTGGCCGTCTTAGCTGCCTTGGCCGCTCCCTGAGCCATTAGATGTCCGACATAATCCGAATTGTTTTCTAATTCTCGGTATTTATCTTGGATTGGTTTTAAAAAATCGATAATTAATTCTGTTAAATCATTCTTAAATTCCCCATATCCGCTACTAGAATATTTTTGTTCAATTTGTTCCTTGCTCCAGTTTGTAATACAGCTATAAATTGTCAATAAATTGTACAACCCTTTTCTTTCTTTATCGAAAACAATCGAACTTTCCGAGTCAGTAACCGCTTTACTGATCTTTAATTGAATATCTTCTGGACTATCTAAAAGCCAGATATAATCATATTTGCTCTTGGCAGACTTATCCATTTTCTTTTCTGGATTGTCTAGTGCCATGATTCTCGCGCCTTGTGGTGGAATGAAAGCCTGTGGCTCTTTGAATACTTCTCCGTAATTGCGATTAAACTTTCGGGCAATTTCCCGGGTAATTTCCACGTGTTGACTTTGGTCGTCGCCGACCGGCACCAAATCAGTTTGATAAAGTAAAATATCCGCCGCCATCAAAACTGGATAATCAAATAATCCCACCGATACATTTTCCTGTGACAATTTGGCTGATTTTTCTTTGTATTGAATCATTTGTGTCATCCAGGAAAAAGGAGTAACACAATTCAATAACCAGGCCAATTCAGTATGGGCTGGAACGTGTGATTGAATAAAAATATTCGATTTTTCCGGATCAATTCCACAAGCCAAATAGAGCATAAACATTTCCAAACTTTTTTCCCGCACCATTTTTGGATCTTTAGGCGTCGTCAGAGCATGCAAATCGGCGATAAAAAACCAATTTTCATTTGGTCCCTCATTTTGTTGCTTGACCCATTCTCGAATTGCGCCGATATAATTACCAATAGTTAAATTTCCCGAAGGAGCTACACCGGATAAAACCCTTTTTTTCATAATTTACCTCACCTGCATAAACAATAAACGTTAATATTATTATAATCCCATCTTTACCCAAAATCAGGATTTTTGCTAACATAAAAGCATAAATAATATTTTATGGTCAAAATTCGTTTTTTTCATGTTGTTTTATTGTCCTTGGTGATTTTGTCTGGTTTTCATCTCTATCAAATTTATCAAGCCAATAGATCAAAATCTGCAGCTTCCACCACTACCCAGCTTGACCTTAATGTCATGGTTGGCTCTCTTTCACAAAACATCTCTTCCGATGTTGAGGGAGACAATGAAGTAAAACTTGACCCGGTCAATATTCTCATGGCCAATGCTAGTGGCATAGATACTTCCGGCGATTTTAATACCTATATTCGTGACCATCGCGGTTTGGCCATCGGCTGGAGTCAAACCGTTTCGTGCGCCGATTTTATTAGTGGAACAGATATTATTCCCGTATCACATCTGACTATCGTACCCACCAGTGTTACTCCTCTTGGTATCTCTAATCCGACCGGTGTTCATCTGGGAGCAACCCATACTTTTGTCGATTCGGCGGATACAACCACAATTGTCAAAGCTGATTCCGGTTATGGTCAGGGTCGTTTTGATATTTATAATCTTCTCCATCTTCATCTGGATCAAGATACGCCAGTTGGCACCTACACTTCGACCATGACTGTAACCATAAGCTAGATTATTTGCTTTCAAACAAAAAATATTCTAACATAAAAAAGTTATTAGCTTGATTTTATTCTAATATAATCTTGACATATTAAAATAAATATGTTGATAATCTAGTATATCTGATCAATAATTAATAAAATATGAATATCGAACAAAACTACAATCCGGATGACTTGGTTTTTCCACCTACTAAAAAATCAAAATCAGAAAATTCCACCCTATTTTTAGAAAAATTGAAAAAAATTTCTCAAGAAACCATCCGTTTTTCGAAAGGAATTCTTGGCTTACCGGAATACATAATTAAGCGCAAAGCTATCGAAGAAAAAAAAGAATTATCAAAAAAAACTCAAAAACTTCTTATGAGTGTCGGGTTGTCGTTTGCTTTACTGCAAAATCATCTCTTTCCCCAAAAAATGGAGAATAACTTAACCGACAAAATCTCTTCCACCAACGTAAAAACAAAAATATATCAACGAGCCAATTTATCATCACCAAATATCAATCAGCAGACATTTTCTGATAATAATTCCTTGGATGTTTCTATTCGAATTCATTTACGCGATCAAGAAGAAGCCAACCAACATGAACAGACTCACCTAGAAAATCAAGACATTGAAAAAAAATTGAAAAAATTAAAAGAAAAGTTTATTAATCCAGAAAAAACCGATGATGTTATCAAATATGTCAAAATGTTTGTCAAACAATATAATACCAATCCAGAAAATAAAACAAAAATTCAATTAAAAGATTGCTATGATCTATTTATTGGCAATGCTACCAGTTATTATCAAGGTAGTCTATGTAAAAATGAGGAACCGCCGGTTGATGGCGTGACCGCCGCCGTTCCGCCACAATACGACTATTTTTATCCCAAGTGGGGTGAGACGGGCAGTATTGTTTTTGTGGAGTTTATTGATTCTAATAAAAATCAAGGTCATAATCCCGGTTACTTTATTGGCACTGATACAGGTCGTGATATTGATGGGGTAAATATTATTTTTGATTTACGTTTTTCTTCTCCGGAAATTTGTGATCGCCTAGGTAATAGGCCATATCTTTTTATAGTTCTCAAAAAAAAGTTTGTTGAACTTCTCGAAAAATCTGACCCAAAAATAACTAAAAAAATCAAATACCAAAAACAAAAAAAACTACCCGCTCTCAAAAAATTTATCTTGAGTAATAAATTTGATACTAGAATAAATTATTAATCCTTTTAAAACCCAAAACCCCCGCTAAATCTTAGCGGGGGTTTTGTTAAATTTTTTTGTAAGTTTTTGCGATTAAATCATTTGTTGTTAAAAAATCCAAAAATCTATTTTGAAAATTTTTATCTATCTGTTTCTCTATCGGAAAATTATCAATTTTATCAATAAAATTTTTTACCAATCTGGCAAACAATTCTTTATCAATTTTTTGGTCGTTCACATGATTATCTTTCATAATAAAATACACCTTCTCTTTGTCGGATGTTAAATTGTAAAATTGACTAAAGAGATTTCGTGACATACGGTATTTTCTCGTGTAATCATTTAGAATATCTATATTTTTTTCTGAATCAATATGTGGTTGTAACATTTCATGTATTCTGTCTTTTATTAATATATCTGTTTCTTCACGACATATGTCATCTTGTGGTTTTCCGCCAAAAATTCTTGAATAAAAATTATTATCTTCTTCATTAAACAATTCATTTGAATTAACTTTTGTTTCTCTGGCAATAAAGCTAATCAGAGATTTTAACTGTAAAAAATATTCGTGCTTTTCAATAATATTGTTAATTTTCACTAAATTATCTTTCCTTTTTTTTGAATTTGCCCCCGGAAAATATTTTATACTAATTCCGGGACCTTGAATTAATCCTTTAGGATCCTTTAGGATTTGTTCTTCATCCAACAAAAAATCTTCCTTTAAAATAAGGATAGCGTTTGAGTCACTCATTCCAATTTCGTGCAAAAATAATCTCAATAAGAAATCATTTGTGTCTGTTTCTTCGAATGTCGTTTTTTTTGTATCTTCTAACATTTTTTTTGGTTTTTATTTTTTCAAATTCTTAAATCAAATATTATATCCATACATTATAAATAAAAAAACAAGTCTAGTCAATCAATTTATGTCAATAATCTTGTCAATAAATAAAAAACATGATATGAAATAGTCGCATTATGTTTTTTTGATCAAGCGAAAAAAATATGTTGGAAAAAATTAATTATTTTGATAGTTCAAATTTGGATAAAGAAAGAAAAAAAGAAGAAGTCAAAATATGTTTTTGCCCTATTAAGAGTAATTTTCTAGAGTATAAATCTCAGATCGATCAACAAATAAAAACAATTTTTTGTACAAAAAATCAACAAATTATTCCCGATTTCTCTGATGCAAAAACTATTTTTTTATCACCAATTAATCTAGATGATAAACCAAATGAGAAATTAAGAAATTTAATACTGAAATGTCCAAATATTAAATCAAGCGACCATCTTTTATTTGATTTTATTGAAGAAATTGATTATTTATCTCTAACTGAGCAACATATTTTATTCTACCAATATTATCAGTCTTGTCACGACAATTATTTAAACGCAATACGTCGCACTGTCGAACAAAAAACCAATAATCGCTTAAGTATATATTTTACATTTATTTTGAAAAATATTGACGGAAAATTTCCACGTATCATCACCCAAATTCCCAGTATCTATGAAGAAGGATCCCTAAAAACATTACTCTAATAAAATGGATAACAAAATCACATACATTTGGGAAAAAAAACCGGAATTAAAACCGAAAAACTGGGATAATGAGACACAAAAAAGCATCGACCAACCAAAAAAGACGATTCTGATATGTTTTTCACAGGATTTTCCCAAAGAAATGTTGAGTAATTATAAACAAAAAATCAGTCCCGAAATTGAGAAACTATATCCCCCGGTTCAATATGAATACCGTGTTTTTATCAAAATTCCGGAGAATTTTTATCAACTTATTGCTTCTATGCAATATTATAATAATCTCCATCCGGAAATACTTTTTATTCACTATGATGGAAAAAAAATATCAATAAATAACATTAACGACAAATAACTTGATTTATTAATAAATAAATGTTATAATAAAAAGATTTTTACAATAAAAATAAAAATGAAAAAAATTATTAATGAATCTATTGACTCAAATAATGAGTCAGAAAAAAACAATGCCGGTAACTTCGCCGAAAAGCTAAAACAAAAAGAAGTTTATAGTGGCTTGACTGAAGATCAGAAAATAAATATTATCGATGGAAAATACGGACCGGAAATCAAGGAAGAATACCAAAAATATACTGATCTAGATTTTATTGACGCCCTGACTAATTTATCGCACCAAAAAAAACATAATCTTTCCAAATTTACCCAAGATATTGAGTTGTATATTGATCTTCTTAAGAAAAAACATGCCAATAATGATATTTCCAACTGTCGAACCGAAATAGTTGGATACGCTGAAAAATTACTTAAAGAGGATCTTGGTTATAAAATATTAAAAAATCAAGAAATATTATCATATTCTTCCCCAGAATTTACCAAGCAGATACAATTTCTTTTACAAAAAAATGCAAAACAAGATCGTCGCTTTCATTTTTTTTTAAAAATGATCGAACACGTTATTCAAGATAAAATATACATTGATGATAATTTAGGAAGTAATCACGACTTACGCCGGCATATTCGTAAATTACTTGATCAAAATTTGAATCAAATCAAATTCCTGGACTCCCATGAAGAAATCGTCGGTCTAAATACACACCTTAGTCATATATCTCGTTTAAAACGAAACTCCTGGGCTCTATTTGTTTATTTAAAAACTTCTTTTTCGTCCAATCCTTCCAAAACTGAAAATAATATTATTGAAGTAACGAAAGCAGTTGATGAATTATATAAATTGTATGATCTAAAATTTGATGTTGATCAAATTGAAATAAATCATAAAGAATATTTATTATGTAAAAGAGAATACGAAATTACCAACTCAGGGCATTCTCTGCAAAAAATTAATGACCTATTTAATAAAAGAAAAAAATTATTCGACTATATTCAATACGATCTTGACCAATACAATATCATTGATAAAAAAATTAATACCACTATCGGCGAAATCAATAAAATAGATCAAGATTCAATCGATCCAATAAAAAAGCATGAGAAATTGGAAAATACACTTAAGAAAAATCCGGAAATTAACGATATTAAAAAAACAATTGAAGCCAAGATTATAAATATTACCAATCCCGATTTTCTTGACTCCCGGCTAAATAATTATTATCAGGAAATAATCGCCAAGATCGGACCAGAAATCTCTAGTGAAGAAACCAGAAACAAAATTGTCTGGAATCTTTTATTGGATCAAACAGCCATCGACTATGTTGCAGAATTATACAAGAAAGAACAAGGCAATTTATTCAATAGTCGAACAACTAAAGATTACCCACAACAAGAAGTAGCCTAATTAATTTCTTTCACTATCTTTTGCCACTTCCTCGCGTATTCCCTTCTTTTTCCCTCCGGATGAAACTTCAAAATATCTTTACTGGCCATCGCTCCGTCGATATTGTCGACTGGAGTCTTTTTTTTGATTTTTTTTAGCTGCATCTCGGCCAAAAAACTCTCAAACCAATCCCCCCAAAATCCTAGTAAAATTTTTTCCGTGAATTTGCCCCACCAGTTCAAATGATCAATTTGTAATACCGGATTGACCATCATGGTATTCGGCAAATAATTTTCCACCCATTTGTTTTTTTTCCACCAACGCTCTGCTAAATTTATATCTGTTGACCAGATTGGTCTTAACCATTTTAACCAGTAAATTAAATAAATATCATTTTTATTCATCATCAATCGTTGGAAATCAATAAACTTTTCCGTAGTATAAAAACTCAAACAAAAACGATTAGCGATATTTTTTCCGTGCCGCCATTTACCCAAAATCAATAACCAAAAAGTTAAAAAAAGCCGAACAGTAAATAAACGATTTTTCTTGGTTATAACCAGTAAATCGATATCGCCTTTTTCTTTCGCGTTACCATAACCCAAAGTATTGCTTACTCCAATCATTTTGATAAACGGCACGCTGGCCCAAACCCAGCGATATTTTTCGATCATCCGCCACTTGTGATATGAAGATAAATAGCGTTTTTTTCGCATATTTACCAACGACTCTCGACCAGCCAAACCAAAAAAACCTTGAAGTCGGTATATCTTTTTTTGTTTAACCAATTCAGTAAGAATTCTCAAACAATCCTGAATTTCACATTGCGTCTGCCACAAATTATCGTAAATTTCCAAATTGGTTAAAGGAAATTCAAACAAATCATAAAAGGCCAAAGTGGATAGGATAGAAAAACGTATTTGATTATCATTATTTCTCATGACTCCACAATATACCGTCAAATTTTTAATTTCAATTTTGGATTACAAGTTTGCATGGAAAAAGGCCACTGGACATTAATCTCGTTATTTATTAATATATATCTTGGATTGTATTTATATATAAGATTCAAACTTCATGACTATCCTTGTTACCGGATCAGCCGGATTTATCGGCTTTCATACCACCCAAAAACTGTTACAAAATGGCGAGCAGGTCATTGGGATAGACAATTTCAATGATTATTATGACCCGTCGCTCAAAGAAGCGCGCAATAAAATCCTGGAACAATCGCCCAATTATAAACTATATCGTGGCGATTTAACCGATCTAAGTTTTGTTCAAAAAGTATTGTCCGAAAATAAAATTGACAAGATCTGTCATTTGGCTGCTCAAGCCGGAGTACGTTATAGTCTTACTAATCCCCATGCATATATCCAATCCAATCTGGTAGGTTTTGCCAATTTGATTGATGAGGCCAAAAAAAATGAAATAAAAGATTTTATTTATGCTTCCAGTAGCTCAGTCTATGGCAATAATGAAAAAATACCATTCTCAATAGAAGACAATGTGGATTATCCGGTTTCTTTATATGCTGCCACCAAAAAATCCAATGAACTAATAGCCTATTCCTATCATCATCTTTACAATATGAATTGCACCGGCTTACGGTTTTTTACTGCCTATGGTCCATATGGTCGTCCAGATATGGCCTATTTTTCATTCACAAAAGACATCATCGCCGATAAAACCATTAAGATTCATAGTCACGGTCAGATGAAACGAGACTTTACTTATATTGACGATATTGTTGTTGGTATCATAGCTGCTTTAAAAAAATCTTACCCATATGAAATATTTAACCTTGGAAATAATCAAATAGTGACTCTCGGTCGGTTTATTGAAGTTATTGAACAAGAACTTGGTATTTCCGCCAAAAAAGAATATTTACCGATTCAACCAGAAGAAGCACAAATCACTTATGCCAATATTGATTATTCTCGAGAGAAGTTGAATTACCATCCCAAAACCAGCATCGAAGAAGGTATTAAAAAATTCATCAACTGGTATAAGGAATATTACCAAATCGGCACTCAAACAAAAAACTATCAGCAACAACCAATTTGGCAAAAAACCAAACAAGCTATTATCGATTTTCAAAATCTTGCTCCTTTCTGGCCAAAAATCGAAGCCGAAAAAATCAATCAACTATTTTTGGATTTGCTGGTTGATTTGACTCAAGATATTGTCACTGGGCAAAAAGAAACCAACAGTCAAATCATGGCCAAAATCGCCGCCTTGGAATCAATCATCTTGATAGAATATGATCTCAATCAGGTAGAGAAACAACGCCTAGATTTGATGTATAAAAATATTCAAGAAATAAAAAACGCCAAATAATTTTTCCTTATCTGAACATGAAAAAAGCCGGATCTAGTAAACGATCCGGTTCTAATTTTATAGATGGAGTGGCATCTTTAGTTTTTTATTAAATTTTTAGAAAAAAACTACTACGGCATTACGCCTCCTTTTAAAATTTCCGTGTCGAAACCAGCCTGAGAGAGTAGGCCGTCCTGCCTCTCTTTCTTGGAGGCCATCTTGTTCAGATGCCTCTCCAATAAATCGGGATCTGTGGGGAGTATATACTCCCCACCACCTTCGGGAACAACAACGGCAAAACATGGACCGAACTCAAACGGGCGAGAGGAATTACTTCCTCTACGCCCTGGATTCTTTTAATGCCAATGGCCTTAAATTTTTCCTCTTCCTGAGGAGTCAATTTTTTTGCAAAAAAGTCAAAACCGCCGATAGTAACAAACGACAAATTGTTCCACATGAGAAAGGTGTTTGCTAAACGTCCCTCCTTGATTGACTGTGTTAACTCAGTTATTGCTAACCCAACCGCCATTGTGCCAATTTCATCAAATCTCTTTATTATCTCATTAATTGTTTCTGGTGTAAGGTAACTGTTTGCGTCCGGGGACATGATTAGACTGTGAGATATTCCTTTTAAAAGGTGCTTCCCAATTCCGTAGTTTAAAATACCACAGAACAAGTCAAAGTTTTTAACCTCTTCTATCTCCACTACAGGGAATTCGGCAAGAGCCTCGGCCAGCGCTATAGCCGTCTGTCCGCAATCGCAATCCGGAAATCTCTCATTTTTCCAGACTAAAATATCCACCCTAGAAAAAATTTTTTGGCCATCAATCTCGACCGCCTCGATCTTTTTAACTGTTTCCCCAACCATTTTTACTCTTTTTTCCACGTCCTCCTCTTTTGTTGCAAAAGTCCTTAAAATTACTCCGTATTTTTTGTTTTTACTACTATTATTCACAAAAATTCCCCCTTGTTTTTTGGTAAACCCTTCGGCATATAAAGATTTACCGAAAGGCATCAAAACATGAAAACACTCTGCGGCCACTCCCGCTCATGTTTTCATTTTTTTAATCTTTATTTTAATGAACAAAAACTCCAGCATTCAACAAATAACCAATCCGAAAATTCGCAATTGATTACTTATTGCTGGAGGTTTTTTGACAACAAAATAACTACAAAATACTTTTGTAATTTCTACTTATTGCCAAAAAACTGCCAGCAAGCAAGTAAAAAATTACAAAATATTATCAATCAAACCATTTTTTAGCCAAGATGGTTTTTTGTTTACTGAATCCAACATGGCGGCCTGTCTTTTCAGTTTGGTCGCCATCTTGGCAATATGTCGCAGATATAATTCAGAATTAGTTTTGGGATCAGGTATCTGATATTTTTTTATCTCTTCTCCTGCCGGACTAACCGAAGCCAGACATTTCCCATAAATTTCAATCAACCGAACCAAGGGAATAATCTCTTCTGTGCCGGACAATTGATAAAAAACTTTCCCGTGTTTCTCGTGATGACCTTCCACGTATGCTTGTTTTAAAGATGAAGTTTCTTCATTGTCCTTAACTGGTGGAAGTTTGGCGGCATGCAGATCAAAACCACCAACACTCATCAACGAAATATTATGCCAGCAGCAAAAAGTATTAGCCAATCTTCCTTCGCGTACTAATGGCGTTAATTCATCGACTTCCAATCCAATCGCTCTGGCCTTGTTGTCAATCGCTTGCAATATTCTTTCGATCGTCTCCTGATTGAGATATGATTCCGCTTCTGAGGACATAATAACCGAATAATCAACTCGATCACGTAGTTGTTTAGCAATTCCGTAGTTGAGCAGAGTGCAATACAAATCACCATTTTTTACTTCCGAAACAAAAACTTTTTTTTGTTTGTATAATTCATCTCGTAAGCTCCTAGCGGTCAAACCACAGTCCGAATCATCAAAACGACTGTCAGACCACACTAAAACATCAATCCTCGAAAAAAAGGATTGACCATCTCGACTAATTTTTTCCGCTTTCTTGATTGTCTCAACCACTTGGTTGACCCGGTGGATTACATTTTCCGGTTTACTCGAAAAGGTTCTCAAAACCAATCCAAACCGTTTATTCTGTACTTTTTTCATTTATTGATCCTTGGTAGTCTCCGAATTGTGTGTATAAAAACTCGAAGAATTAGACTAATAAAATATCTTACCAAAATCGATTATATTTTTTAATTAACCAATTTGTCAATGTAAATTTGAACTAACTGTAACACAAATCGTCTTTACATTTTGCGTAATTCTCAAGATTTATTCGGTATTCATCCAGTGCAAACCGGAATTTTAATTCAGTGATTTTTTTATTATTTTCTTGTTTTAAATATGGTAAAACAGCATATTCCAAGACAGAAGGAGCAATATTCATTGAATTCATTATCCTGGTTTGTCGCCAGGGTTTTGATTCAATTTTTGACTTCATGCGCACGTATTCCGCATAATCAACCTCTTTCGTTACTGAACGGTATTTGGCTTCAACTTTTGGAAAAATTGGTGCAATACACGGTTTGATTATCTTTTGATTATTTTCATTTAGTTCCGAATTATTTTCAATAATGCCTACTATTGGCCTTATTTCTTCGCAACCCTGAATCGGATATTTATACAATCCCAATTCGGGTGAATAACCAATAATATAATCGCGACTATCAAGTTTGATACCTTCGGAAATACTAAAATAACCCGCCTTGCATAACTGTTCAATATTCCACATGCAAAAAGTATTTGATAAATATCCTTGTAAAATCGAATACCGATAATACAAATCATTATTATCATTTATTGCTAAGCCTGACACATGCGCCCCTCGTTCAAAAGCTTCAAACATTGGCCAGATATTTTCTCCTTGAAAATAATCGGCATTCTCCGCAGAAGCAATCAATACATTCTCAGTTTTCTTGTCCAATTTTCTAATCACATTATTCAAAATAGCCGAAAACGGATCACCTTGATTTTCATCATGAATCAAAACTTTTTGTCTTTGAGCTTTCGCCGGATCGTATAAAGTATATTTTTGTTTCTGCAATAATGGAATTGTCAATCCACAATCTGAATTTTTGTAATTTTTATTGGTCCAGACCGCAATATGAACTTTATTAAAAGGTGATTTATTATTAATTCTAATTTTCTTTATATTTTCAATCGAATCAGAAATATCTTTCATCTTTTTTTCAACTTTATTTTCATCGGCAGAATATAAACGAAAAAGAATATCAGTCTTGGGTAACTCTGTTTTCATTTTTTCCGGGATAAAAACCGTGCGATAAATTTCCTGTTTCGCCAAATCTTTATCCGAACAAGACAAACAATGTTCTTGCTCTTTGTATTCAATTTTTTTGGCAATGATAGTATTTGTCTGGCTTTTTCTATCCGAAAACTGTCGGTCGATGTATTCTTTTGCCTTTATCTTATCTCCACCAAAACAAAGCGCCGCCAAATGGTTTTTCCAAATGTCTATATCCGTCCATATATCAATTTTTTTCTTTTGCGCCAATTTTGACAAAACCTCAAAATACGACGTCGTAGAGATTTGAATCCCCAAATTTGGATTAAATATTTTATCAAAAAAATCATGCCAGAAATCCATATTGGTGACTTCCGTCAGACAAATAGCTCGATCGGACAATGTTTGCTCTTCTGATATATTTTTCTGGTAAGATATTTGTTCAATCTTCTTTCGGTCTTCTTCTTGTTTAATTTGTTTATCGAATTTAATTTCTTCCAACATAAATTTCCTTGTTATTTTTTCGCATTGCACCCGTCAATTATATCGATAAATACTGTATTGTCAATCATATAAATCATCACTTGCTCTTACTTGGCAAACACAATTATTATTACTCCAATCAGCATAATTAACGATCCGATAATTTTATAACCAATATCTTTTTCTTTAAATAACCAACCACCCCACAACACGCTCATAATCACATTTGTCCGTTTTGCAGAAATAACATAAGGTACTTTGTTGTATCCCAAGGCCGTCATCTGTGATAATCCGCTCAACACCGAAAAAAGACTAATAAAAAATAAAAATAAATAATCCTTTTTTGCTATTTGTTCTTTTCCTTTTAATAACTTTGATATTGCTATTGGGGCAAAGACAATTGACATAAAAATACATTCAGCCCATACCCAGGTTAAGGAAGAAGAAGCTTTTACTCCCATCTTGTCGATATTGGAGATAATGCCCCAAATCAAGCTAACTAACAACATTAATTGTACACCACGATCAGAAAATAGGGCGATTATTGGTGCCAACCAATTTTTTTCTCGGCTATCAATCTTTAGCAAATAAGAACCAAAGACAATTATTATTACTCCAAATAAACCCCACCAACTGTATTTTTCACCAAGCATCAGAGGCGAAGTAATTAATAAAAATAATGGTGTAAAATTGATAATCGGTAACACTAAAGAAATTTCCGACTTTTTCAATGCTTTGATATAAAAAATATTGCTGAAAAATTTCAATAACCCGCTCAATGCCAGCAAGCCAAAAAACTCATTATCTATCTTTTCTCCCTTTGGAAAAAAATGTGCTATTGGTATTAACAACAAAGAACTAATTATAAAAACTAGCCACAACAAAACAAATTCATTAGTTTTTCGGTTTAGGGTAATTTTTTTGATTACATCGGCTGATGAATCAAAAAAAGCCGCTCCTAATGCTAATATGAGCCACATAGTTAAAATAATTTATTGTTTTTTTAAAAAAATTCAATCTGGCTTCCTGGTAAATTGCTTTGCTGGTATTACCAAGTTATTATTATTTATAGGATATTTTTTTGTTTTATTTCTTTGCCCAATCAACTATGCTAATGATTATTAAAAATATATCATATAATTTGAACAAATAATATCAGATTGGTTATCAAAATTAACGTTGTTTTTCTATGTCAAAAGTTCGCCAAATTCTCCTGCTCAACTACGAATTCCCGCCCTTGGGCGGCGGTGGTAGTCCAGTAGCTTATGAAATAACCAAAGAATTGTCTCAAACAGGTCAATATGATCTGGATGTAGTCACTATGGGTTACAAAAACCTGCCCCACTACGAAGAAATAAACCCTCATTTTCGCATTTATCGTGTATCATGTTGGCGTAGTAAAAAAGAAATTTGCTATCCCTGGGAACAAGCCACCTATTTATTTTCCGGTTTTTGGCAAACCTGGTCTCTGCTGCGCCAAAAAAAATATGATCTTTGTTATACTCACTTTATTATTCCCACCGGATTTTTGGCCCTGATAGTCAAATTTTTCTTCAAATTGGATTATATAATCACTAGCCATGGCAGTGATGTCTTGGGTTACAATCCGCGTTTCAAAAAACTATATCCTTTTCTTCAATATCCCTGGAAAAAAATTTTAGATCACGCTCGCCTCATTACCTCCCCGACCAATTTTCTCAAACAAGAAATTCTCAAAGTTCATCCCAGTTTATCGCCAGACAAAATCGCAGTTATTCCCAATGGTATTGCCGCCGGCAAATTTTTGCCTTTATCCAAAGAAAAATATATTTTATTGGTTAGTCGTCTGACCGTCAATAAAGGAATTCAGGATTTTATTGAAGCTATAAAAGATGTCGATCTAAAAGATTGGCAGGTTAAAATTGTCGGCGAAGGTCCATATCGTCCTGTTTTGGAAAAAATGGTCAAAGAATATAACTTATCCGCCCGAATTACTTTTTTGGGTTGGGTGGACAATCAAAGCCAGCAAATGAAAGAACTATATGGCCACGCCGCTCTTTTTGTTTTGCCCAGTCATTTTGAAAACATGAATGTCACTCTCATGGAAGCCATGCAGGCCGGCTGTGAAGTCTTGGCTACCGCCGTGGGTGGCAATCCGGAAATTACATCTTCAGATAATTTATTTCCGGCCCAAAATCCAACCGCCCTTCGCGCCAAATTGATTACCAGATTAGATAAAATAAATTTTCATCTCGCATCAGATACTCGTTATAATTGGAAAAATATTATCTCGTCGTATATTAAGATTTTGCAATAAAATTATATGAAAATAACATACATATATCTCAACGATCTAACAGAAAAAAGAGCCAATATCAATCAAACTCTTAATATGGTTTCCGCTTTAGCCGATCAAGCCAATGTTTACTTTTTTTCTAGTTGGGTTAATCAGCAAAAAATAACAGAAGTTATTGATTTTTTTGGGGCAAAATACAATTTTCGTCTCGTTCGCCTTCCAATAATTTTACTGACAAATAATTTTTTTCTTGAACAAATCACCCGTGCTTTATACTCCATACTTGTTTTAATTTATCTTCGTCTTTTTCCCTCAGATATAATTTATACCCGTGATTTCGGCTTTATTTATTTTTTGTCTCTTTTGCCATCATGGCTGAAACCAAAACAAAAAATTGTTTTTGAAATGCACGTGATTTATCACCTTACTTCCAAAAAAGTTACAAAAGATATTGAAAGCAAGGCATTGGATTGCGTAAATTATTTTATTCCAATTTCCAAGGGTATTCAGGAAGACTTGGTAAATATTTTTCACATCGATCCCCAAAAAATCACAGTCTTGGCTGATGGTGTCAATCTCTCCTATTATCAACAAATATTTGGTTCACGAAATGATTTGTTGAAAAAATATCATAGTATTAAGCCGACTGATAAAATTTTGATCTATACCGGCACTTTTCTTGACTGGAAAGGTGTTGATACTTTGATTTTGTCAGCCAAATATTGGTCAGAGAATGTTAAATTATTATTAATTGGTGGTACCGATCCCGAAAAAACCAATATGGTTAATTTGATTCATCAAGAAAAAGTCGATCAAAAGATTTTTGTTGAAAATTTTCTTCCGGTAAAAGATGTTATTTTTTTATTAAAATCCGCTGATATTGCTATTATTCCCAATAAGAAAGTGCAAATCGGTGAAAAATATACTTCACCATTGAAATTGTTTGAGTATCTTGCTTGCAAGTTACCGATTGTTTCTTCCGACTTACCTTCAATGCGTGAAGTATTAACTGAAAATAATGCCGTTTTTTTTCAGCCAGATAACCCCCAGGATCTAGCAAAAAAAATAAATTTTTTAGCACAGAATGATAATATTTGTCATCAACTTTCCTTAGCCAACTATAATCTTGTTTCTCAATATGATTGGCAAGTTAGAGCTAGAAAAATTATTCAAATTATTAATAATATTTTATCTTTATGAAACACAAATTTTCTCTCCAAGAAGGGGAATATTCATTTCCTTACCACTATTTGGTTGATTTGCAAAAATATCATAACTCACGTTTCTTGTCATGGGGGTTGGAATATTATTGTTATATGACTGCCACAATTCAACAAATTTCCCAACTAAATTATTCCACTCATCTTGATATTGGTTGTGGCGACGGTCGGCTTATTCACGAGTTGGCTACAAAAAATCCTTCCAAGAAATACCTAGGAGTTGATCTGTCTCAACCTTCCATCTTTTTTGCTCAAGGTTGTAACTATCATCTTGAAAATACAAAATTTCTGTGTGAAAATTTTTCCCTTCAAACCAATGAATTTGATCTAATTACTCTCAATGAAGTTTTGGAACATATTCCCGATGAAGAGATTACCGATTTTTGCAAACAAGTTATGGCGCGAATGTCCGATAGTGGTTATCTTTTGGTAACTGTACCAACAGATAATTACCCGCTTATTCCCAAACACTATCGCCATTACAAACTCGATTTATTAAAACAGCATTTTCCAAATTTGACTCTTAAAAAGCAATTATACTTATACAATCTTAATCCAATTAATAAATTCATTATTGCTGCCCTGTCACGAATCAATTGGCTAAATCCATTGGAAGTCTGGTATGGTAAAACTTTTGCTTTTTCTGCCAATCAAAACAATGGCAAGCATTTACTCTGTCTTTTCCAAAAAAATTAATTTTTCAGTTTTTTTAAACTATTTCGGTTGAGAACAAACTGAATTATAAAAAAGACATATGAGGCAACAATTCCGCCCATAATATTATATTTAGGGATTAGAATTAGATATAGAACCAGTACCAACCCGATAGCAAGTAGCTTATTGGTTATGATGTCTTTATCCAAATTATATTTAATTAGAAAATAATTTGATATTTTGGCTAGAAAGAAAAAAGGCAATGAAAATAAATAAACTTGAGTGTATCTTACCGCTTCATTTACTTCTCCACCATACAAAAATTCGATTGGGTATTTTATAATCGGCAATAAAATTATTACTATCACAAAACTCCACCAAAAATATTGATAAAAATACTGTATCTTCAAATTCTCTTTTTTATAAAAACTTGGTAAAATTCCTTGGATAGCACTGTAAATAATCTGAGAAAAACCCTCAATTACCTTCATGACTATTGCATAAATTGCCAGAGTAGTGCTTGAAAAAAACAAACCCATGATCACTGCATCGGCTTTACCAAAAATCTGTACCGATAGGTCCATCAATGACAAAACCCAACTTTGTTTTTTCCAAGTAAAAATCTTTTGGTTGGTTTGTGTATATTTTTTGACTATCCAAACACAAACAATCAAGTTGTATACCCCCTCAATTCCCAAGAAAAATAAAACCACCAACATTATCGAATAATTATTTATCATCAGAAACACAACTCCAGATATCTGTAGTATTAATTTTATTGCATTCAAAATAGCCAAGATAAAATATTGTTTTTTACCTTTATACCACGACATCCAAGTTTGAAAACTGGTATAAAATGGAAAAATCAAAGCACTCCACATGATTGTTGTGCCAATTTGTGATGATTTATATTCTTTTAACCAGAAACCAATTATAAGTAAAAACAAAGAACCCAAAAAACTCCATATAAAACTATATTTTGTTCCGGAAAAAAATACATCTTCTTTATTCAAGGCAACTTCACGAATAATTATTTCTCTTGTTCCAGAGGCGGCTACAAAAAAGAGCAATCCAAATAGAGAAGTAAGGAAAGTAAAATCACCAAAAAAATCCTTTCCTTTTAACCTAACAGCCAATATCGATACTATCAAGGTTCCAGCAATAATCAGTATCTGATTGACGATTGACCAAAAAATATTTTTATTATGTTTTTTAAAATCTTTAATAACAGTCATAAATTATCTACATTTTATAAATCGCTATCCCATTATACTCTTTTTCTAAGGTCATTTTATTCATGATAAAATCAATTGTTCTCGGATCAATTTTGTCATTCTTATTTACGTAAATGTCATGGTCTACAATTGCGTATACGCATTTGTAATCGTAACCACCAATAATATCCATGATTCTATCAAAATTGGTATGCGGGTGAACAATTAAAAAATTATACGGATAATAGATTTCATTGTAATATCGCAATGTCTGCGGATCACCACCAATTATTATTGTCCTTCCCCTTTTTGGTAAACTATTAACATATGCCAAAGCTTGTCCATAATCAGATTTGATAAGATATGGTGCTCTCACTAATTTTCCGCTTGAGACATATTTCTCTATATCAGTAATCTGATTTGGTTGCTCAATATAAGATACTTTATCTTGCAAACTTCCTTCTTCTTGAGAAAATTTTTGAAAATTATATATCGGTAAAAAAATTACCAAAAATATAATAATAACCGACAAAAATCTCTTTTTTCGCTCTTCTAGTATTAACAGCAAATCATATATTGAATATGTAGTTAGCAGATATATAAAAGGTAAAACAAACAATGAATATCTTTCGATTTGCAAAGGCATAAAACTAATCAAAGATAAACAAACGGCTATCATTACCAAAATATTTATCTGTTTTTTGATAATGTTTTTTATATTCAATAAAATTGGCAGCAAAAAAATAAGTTCATATATAAATATATTTTCCAAATAAAAATAATATGGAAAATTCCTATTTTTGGTAATAATCCAACTGTAATTTAGCGCCAATAAGAAGACTATAAATAAACCGCCAATTCCAATAGTTATTAATGCTTTTTTATGTTTAGCCAATAAATCCAGGACATGGCGATGTTTTGCAATATATTCAATTATTAGTAATGGAATAATAACTAAAAAGTAAAAAGGACCTGAAAGAATTGCCAGATATGCAACAATTATCATGTAAAACAAATATCGAATTTTAGCTTTTTTTAAAAATAAACCATACAAAATTAAAATCACTAATTGAAAAAAAATCATCAAAATATAATATCTGATATCGCGAGAATGTAAAATCATTGCCGGACTCCAGGTCATTATCCAAGCGAAAATTATTCCAAACATTTTACTTTTTTGTATTTTTCCCCACCAAAAAGCCAATGCAATATTTATAGTTCCAATAAGTACAAAGGGCATCCTTAACCAGAAAATATTATTGTAATTAACAAAATATGTTTCTAAATAAATTATTAAAGTGGTTAATTTAGAACTCTTGTAAACGGAAAAAGCCCTTTCGATTCTAAAATCAGCATGGCCTTGAAAAGAGGCATAAACATGCCATATTTCGTCAACCCATAAACTAATTTTTTCTATAGATATAATTCTTATCAAAAAACCGATAAATATAATTAATATTGCGATAAACCAAATTAAATTTGGTTTATTTAGGCTAATATTATCTTCTATTTTTGTTTCTGGACTATGCAAGTATTTATGAAAAAATATGTTGATAGATTTTTCATGTATATGAAATGTGAAAATAATTAATAATAAATTAGTCCCAATCATCAACCAACTAGGAAAATAAAAATATGTGCAAGCAATAATATTTAAAGCTAAATTTTTTATTTCATTATTTGGCAAATATCCGATTAAACTGCCCACAACAAAAAATGCTAAGTTAATACTTAGCATTAAAGCAGCATAATACAAAAATATTTTTCTAAACCTTGGCATATCTTTTTTACAATCTCTACTTTACTTCTAAACTAACCTGTTTAATGTATGATTTGTCACTTGAGTTATTGTTTATTATGGTAAAATTGGCCGCGGGATTATCACGAAGAGTAAAAATTTCAGGATTAAATAAATTTTCCGCTTTAAAAGCAAAATTTGAACCGGAAATATATACTTTTCCACTACTTGAAGTTATTTTTATTAAACCTGTTTTTAGATCATGATACACCTCTTTGCCTTGGTCTTTACTAGCAATTGTTAATGAACTATTTTCTTGACCCTTAAATTCAATCTTTTGTTCGGGCTGTTCCTGATTTCTATTGATAAAAGTAATTTGTCTTGCGTCATTATTGTCTGTATATAACTCTAGGGAATTATATGAATAAACCTGATCTATAGCTACTATCTTGTTGGAATTTATTGTTAGTTGTTTTAATAAATAATCTCTAGTTAAACCATTAATTGGGTCTTGCTCTTCATATATTCTTAAAATATATACCCCCTCTTTTTGGATAGTACACGAAGTCGACTTTTCTACACTGCCAGGCAATAAATCTTTGCTTTGATTACCGTCATCCCCCAAACTATCAAAGCATATCTGGTTATTTTTTGAATCAAATAATGCAATATCAATTTTATCCGATCCCTCTTTCTCGTTCAAATCATCTTTTATTAGTTTTAAATTCAATGAATTTTCTAAATACACATAAAAATTAATATCCCCTTTTAAGGAAAAATTTATTTCATTGTTTTCTGAATTAAAACCACTTGGCCTTGTTTCGTTAATAAAATCTGATTGTGTTACCGGAAAATATTCATCAACTTGCACTAGTGAACCAACAGGAATCACATCTCTCATCCACTGATATATATCTCCAGCATTGCTGGTATATGATAACGGATTCTGTTTTCCCCATATTTCATACTCCTCCAAATTTGATAATGGATACATTCCCATTGCGATCAAATCTTTTTTTTGGGAATAAAGTTTTTCCAATTTTTTCTTTCTTAATTGAATTGTAATGTGTTTTGTTCTCAATGCCTCCTTGATTTCACCTGAATCATATTCGATAGAAACCTTACTCCAATTATTATCATTCTCTGCCTGATAACTGGCTAGAATAATTTTAGGATCATTTATTGAGGTTGTGTCATACACAAATGGTTCAAAATAACCTTCTGGTGAAAAACTAAAATTTGCCCCGGAAATATATTGTTTTCCGGCAAATTGAAAATTATATGAACCAGGAGCGATAGGAGTGATTATGTCGTTATTGGTATCTTTTGCGCTTATTGATACCTCGCTAGTAATCCCAGTATTTATCTCATTAATCTTTATTGTCTGTACAGCATCTTTGAGCCAAATATTAAATTTTAGATCTTTTTTTTGTTTTACTTCGGTATACAAAGTAATCGGATCCATAATCAAGCTCGTACCGCTTATCACTATTTTATTCGTATTAATTTTAATATATGGAATAGTCCAGTCATTCTTGGCATTTGGCGTGGATTCAAATGTCAGTAAATATATTCCTTCTTTTTCAATATTGTGAACAAAACTCTTTTTTATTGGAGGAGCAAAAGATTGTGTGTCTTTACTAGAAATTCCATCATCCTCTATTTGTCCTGAAAAAACTTGGTTGCCTTCTATATCGTATAGATTCACCAGAATATCATCAGCCCCTGAATATGCGTTTAAATCTTTTTTTATCACTTCTAGATCTAAAGTGCCTCGTAGATATACATAGAATTGATGTGGTCCGCGTAAAGTATTTTTTATTTCTGTTATTTTTCCCTCTTGAAAATCAACCTGTGGATTAATAATCTTTGTCAGCGGATATACTTTATCTTTTATATCAATGCTATCCAACGGATTTAAGTTTTCTTTTATCCATTGATCAATATTGTCAGCTTCTTTATAACCATCATTTGTTTTCGAATATATATTTACTCCATCAAATTTTTTGACTATCTGATAATTTTCCAGACTACCATAATAAAAAGGTCTCCAATCATATACAGAACTATCGCCTGTACTGCAACTGTCGCATGCCAACTTTATTTCCCAATCACCCTTATCTTTGAACCACGAAGAAAATACCAAATCTTTATTCCATAAATAATTTTGTGGTTGAAAAACAAAATTAATAGGTGAGCCTAGAATTTCATGATATTTAATACCATTTTCAATAATTGTTGATCCGAACTTAATATCTTTTAAATCTTCATCAATATATATATTATTATTTGGGTTTCTAAAATTTTCTTCTCGAAAATCAATATTGTATGATTGTTTGTAAATCATCACTTGATAGAATTTCACACCATAATAACCAACTATCCCCAGCGGCAATATTAGTAACAAGATTTTTATATATTTCCAGTAATTTATTTTTGTTGGTTTGTTTTCCTGATTATTCATTCTGGTTAATTTATTATCGAATAAATATAATAAATATATTATAGCAAAAGATCATTCGCAATATTATCTAACAGAAAAAATATTATCATAATTTAACTATTATGAATAGATAATCATTGACTGAATTTTCAAAATATTATACTCTCATCTTGAACAATCTTTACATATATCAAAGAGGGACTTATTTATCATTAATATTATTTAGTGGACACTTATGTACAAAAAAAATAATCTCTTTTTTGTGCTGGTAATTGGATTAATATCCATCGCCAATATAGATGGAGGCTTACTTTCAATTGTAAAAGCAGGTTATCCAACCGGTTTTTCATATGAAGCTGAATCATTACAGCACGATGTTGGTCACATAGAAAATTATCCTGGTACTCCAGCAATAACTACTGTCCGGGCTGACATTGCCACTGACAATCCTGGTTATATGATTTTTGGGCCATATACCAATGATCAATTAGTTAATAAAGGTTATAAGGCAATTTTCAAGCTACGAAGCTCGGGTTCTACAACTGATCCGGTTGCTCGACTTGAAGTTAATAGCACTGCCAGTGGTTTATTGGCTGATTATGATTTGTATCTTAATTCTTTTGCCACTCCTGGTAATTATGAAGAATTTGCTCTATCTTTCATCCGTCCCAATGATGGTGGACTGATGGAATACCGAGTTTGGTTTTATGATAATGCAGATGTAGATGTTGATAAAATCAGAGTAAATGAAATTACCCAGACTGATGATTTAGCTACCTACCAATCAGAAAAACTAAGACGTACCATTGGTTCAGTTATTAGTGATTCTGAAGCGGTTGATGAAAAAGCAGTATTATCAACTCCAAGTGATGGTCAGGGCTATATGCAATATGGTCCATATACACTACAACAAGAATTAAATAATACCTATCGTGCTACTTTCCGACTAAAAGTTTCAGACAATACATCTTCTGATGTTATTGCTCGTATTGATGCAAGCAATTCCCATGGTACGGGTGAATGGAGTTACTTGGATATCAGAGGTACCGATTTTTCTTCAACTAATACATATGAATTTTTCTCGGTAAATTTTAGCCGTATCTATGAAGGCACCATGGAATATCGTATTTATAGTTATGGTGCAACTAACTTAACTGCTGACTATGTAAAAGTTGAAAAAATTACTCAAAGTACAACAGGTTATGAAAGTGAAAATTTGCCTACCGGTATTGTCACTAGTTCCATCGCTTCTGATTCCGATGCTTCAGGTGGTCAAGCTCGCGTTGTCGACTTGAATGATTCTGGATATTTGCAGTATGGTCCATATACCGTTGATCAAGCCGCCAATAACAGCTTCAAAGCAGTATATAGTATGAAAATTACTAACAATAGTAGTAATGCTATTGTAGCTCGTATTGAAGCATATAACCATAATGGTAATGGTCAATGGGTGTATCGAAATATTAAAGCCAATGATTTCGCTCGTTCCAATAATTATGAAGATTTCAGTTTAGACTTTACTCGTACTGATCGTGGATCAATGGAATATCGTGTTTATATTTTTGGTGGTAATGCTGGTATTAATCTTTATGTTGATAAAGTTGACGTTTATAAACGTAATGACAATGAATGGGTTTATGAGTCAGAAAACTGTTATGGTGGAACCGGCTCAGTATATTTAGATACTACCGCTTCTGGCGGTAAGGCCCGTGAAGCTACAACCGTTGGTAGCAGTAGTGGATATTTAGTTTATGGACCATATACTGATGAGCAACCAGCCAATCAAGCATATACTGCTACATTCAGACTAAAAACTCGCAACAACACCAAAGTAGAAAATATTGCTCGTATTGATGTATATAATCCCAATGGTACGTCAGCAACTGTAGGTAAAAATATTAGAGGTATTGATTTTTCTGCAAACAATACATGGCAAGATTTTTCAATCAACTTTAGTCGTCGTTCGGGTGGAACTTTAGAGTATCGTGTTTATTTCAATGATGTTGTTGATGTTCTATCAGATAAAGTTACCCTCACAATTCTAGATAATAGCCATATTGTCTATCAAGCTGAAAACATGAATCGAACAATTGGCAGTGTCATGGATGATGCGACTGCAAATGATGGCAAAACAGTTGTTGCTAATCCTGGAGATGGAGTAGGTTATATGAGTTTTGGTCCTTATACTACCGAACAAACAACTGGAAACTATGAAGTCATTTTCCGTCTTAAACGTGGCTCTGTAGACAGTGATGGTTTTGATACCCCATTAGTTAGAATTGAAGCCATTAATAATGATGGAAGTGGCACATTTGTTTGGAAAAATCTTAATGCCCGCTCAATTAAATCAGATTATACAGAAATTCCTTTATACTTTTATCGAACGGGAGAAGGTAATATGGAATATCGTGTTTACTTCTACGATCAAACCAACATCTACCTTGATAGTTATGAAGTCAATCAAATCTAGTTATTGATTTGATCAAAAAAAACCGCTTTCAATTTTTAGGAGGCGGTTTTTTTATTGACAAATCAATTTTGTAAAAAAAGAAATATATTATATTATCAAAATATATCCTTTACTTGTTTAATATTTGTTTAAAAAATGAAACTCACTGTAATTGGTACCGGCTATGTAGGTTTAGTTGACGGCGCTTGTTTTGCCGAAACCGGCAATGACGTCATCTGTGTCGATGTAGATCAAGAAAAAATCAAAAAACTAAACCAGGGGATAATTCCTATTTTTGAACCCGGCCTCGACGACATCGTCTTGCGCAACGTCGACCACGGTCGGTTAAAATTCACTACCAATCTCAAAGAAGCTGTTCGTCAAAGCAAAATCTGTTTCATTTCCGTCGGCACTCCCCCCGCCGAAGATGGCTCCGCCGATCTCCAACACGTCTTAGCTGCTGCCAAAAGTATCGCCCAAGCTATGAATGGTTATAAAATCATCGTCGACAAATCCACCGTTCCCGTTGGTACCGCCGAAAAAGTTCGTGCTACCATTTCCCAATACACCAAACATAAATTTGATATCGTTTCCAATCCCGAATTTCTCAAAGAAGGTGCCGCCGTTCCTGATTTTATGCAACCAGAAAGAATAATTATCGGTGCCAATAGTAAAAAAGCCTTTGCGGCCATGGACGAATTGTATCAACCATTTGTCGATGATGGCGCCCCGATTATCAAAATGGACTTACGTTCCGCCGAATTAACCAAATACGCCGCCAACGCCATGTTGGCCACACGTATTTCTTTTATGAATGATTTAGCCAATCTCTGCGAAAAACTTGGCGCTGACATTGAGTTGGTAAGACAAGGTATCGGTTCCGATAGTCGTATCGGTCCCAAATTTCTTTTTCCCGGACCCGGATATGGCGGCTCATGTTTTCCCAAAGACGTCAAAGCTGTTATCAAAACTGCCAAAGAAGCTGGTTATGATCTTGAATTATTACGTGCGGTTGAGTCTGTCAATGAACGCCAAAAACACGTCATGTCCCAAAAAATTATTAATTATTTTAAAGGTAATTTAAAAAATAAAACCATTGCGATCTGGGGATTGGCCTTCAAAGCCAAAACCGATGATATGCGTGAATCACCTTCTATTCCGGTCATCAATGATTTGCTTGCCGCCGGCGCCAAAATAGTTGCTCACGATCCCGAAGCTATCGAAACCGCCAAACGTCTTTTTGGTAATAAAATCAAATACATTTTTAATAACTATGAAGTTCTTAAAAAAGCCGATGCTTTATTGGTTCTAACCGAGTGGAATGACTATCGCAAACCAGATTTTACCAAAATAAAACAATCACTCAAAAAGCCAGTTATTTTTGATGGTCGCAATCTTTATGATCCCGAGCGTCTCCAAAAACTAGGTTTCAAATATATTAGTATCGGTCGCCAAATTTAATCAATATCGCCATGAATATTTCTCACCTAGAAAAACCAACTTCCCCTGATGCTAAATTTTTTTCCCATCCACTTGCCAATAATGGCTATGAAATAGCCAAAGTCTGGCTAACCAAAGAAAACGGAAAAATCAATTCCCGTA
>JAEAMF010000334.1_pt1 | contig 65817 bp, 57 predicted proteins | sample 8958721 | NCBI WGS metagenome assembly JAEAMF01 (sample SAMN16933255, study PRJNA681124) | bioreactor sludge metagenome | isolation source: anaerobic bioreactor treating anionic surfactant - SDBS | place: India: Bengaluru | collected 2019-02-28
CGGCCGACCGGCGCAAGGAGGGCTCGGCCTTCGACCTGCCCATCGCCCTGGGCTTTCTGGCCTTTCTCGAAGTCGTCCCGGAGGCCCGCCTCCGGGATTATCTGTTCGCCGGCGAGCTGGCCCTGGACGGGCGTCTCAAGCCGGTCCGGGGAGCGCTGCCCATCGCCCTGATGGCCCGGCAGGCCGGCTTCCGCGGCCTGGTCGTGCCCGGTCCGAACGCCCGCGAGGCGGCCCTGGTCCGGGAGCTCGACGTTTTCGCCCTCGACGACCTGGCCCGGGTCGTCCGGCTGCTCTGCGAGCCGGCGGCGGTGCCGCCCTGCCGCTTCGAGGAGCGGGAGCTGATCGCCCCGGCCGCCGCCGCCGTCGATTTCGAGGACGTCAAGGGCCAGGCCCACGCCAAGCGGGCCCTCGAGGTGGCCGCGGCCGGGGCCCACAACGTCCTCATGATCGGCCCGCCCGGGGCGGGCAAGACCATGCTGGCCCGGCGGCTGGCCACCATCCTCCCCGACCTGACCTACGACGAGATGCTCGAAGTGACCCGGGTCTACAGCGCGGCCGGCCTGCTGGCCGGGTCGGGCACGGTCTCGACCCGGCCCTTCCGGGCCCCGCACCACACCGTCTCGGACGCCGGAATGGTCGGCGGCGGCCTGACGCCCCGGCCGGGCGAAGTCAGCCTGGCCCATCACGGGCTGCTCTTCCTCGACGAGCTGCCGGAGTTCAAGCGCAAGGTCCTGGAGGACCTGCGGCAGCCGGTCGAGGACGGCCGGGTCACCGTGGCCCGCTCGGGCTACTCGGTCGTTTTCCCGGCCGCCTTCATGCTGGTCGCGGCCATGAACCCCTGCGCCGATGCCCGGCGGGGCCTGGCCGGCGCCGGGGCCGACTGCACGGACGGCGAGAAGGCCCGCTATTACGCCAAGATCTCCGGGCCGCTCCTCGACCGCATCGACATCCAGCTCGAGGTCCCGGCCGTCCACTTCCGCGACATCGTCTCCCGGGCGCCGGGCGAGAGCTCGGCCGCCATCCGGGCCCGCGTCGCCCGGGCCCGGGAACGGCAGGCCGTCCGGTTCGCCGGCCGGCCCATCTTCGCCAACGCCCGCATGGGACCGCGCGAGATCAAGCAGTTCTGCGCCTTGCCGCCGGAGGCCGAGGCCCTGCTGGAGACGGCCATGGCCCGGCTCGGCTTCAGCGCCCGGGGCTACGACCGGGTCCTCAAGGTGGCCCGGACGATCGCCGACCTCGACGGGAGCGACGGCCTCGCCGTCCCGCACGTCGCCGAGGCCGTGCAATACCGGATGCTCGACCGGCTCTAGGGGCCCGGCGGCGTTGCCCTTTTCGGCCGCTCCTGTTAGAATGCCCGGCGATGTCTCCATCCCTCGCCAGGAGATGAGCCCATGGACCCGACGCCCCAGACGACCGCCGCCGTCGACAAGACCAAGATCGCCCTGCCCCGCATCCTGTCCCTCTGGGACGTGGTCATGATCGTCATCGGCGGGGTCATCGGCTCGGGCATCTTCCTGTCCCCGTCCGAGATCGCCGCGGCCGTGCCCTCGCCGCTCCTGTTGCTGGCCGTCTGGGTCATCGGCGGCCTGTTCAGCTTCTTCGGGGCCGTGGCCTTCGCCGAGCTCGGCGCGGCCATGCCCGAGGCCGGCGGCATCTACATCTACCTCCGCGAGGCCTATGGGCCCCTGCTGTCCTTCCTCTTCGGCTGGACCCTGTTCCTGGTCATCGATTCGGGGTCCATCGCCACCCTGGCCGTGGCCTTCTCCCACAACATCCTGCCCCGGTTCATCGACATGCCGCCGCTGACGATGAAGATCGTCGCCGCGGCCTTCGTCGTCTTCCTCGGGGCGGTCAACTATGTCGGGCTGCGCTGGGGCTCGCGGCTCCAGAACTGGACGACCTACCTGAAAACGGCCGCCATCGGCATCATCGTCGTCGGCGTTTTCTTCTTCGCCAAGGGCCACGGCAGCGTCCGGAACTTCGTCGAGCCGTCGCCCGGGCCGTTCAATTTCGGCCTGCTGGGCGCGTTCGGCGTCGGGCTGGTCGCCTCGCTCTGGGCCTACAAGGGCTGGGAGGCGGCCACCTACAGCGCCGGCGAGGTCAAGAACCCGAAGCGGGACCTGCCGCTGGGCATCCTCATCGGCACCGTGGCCGTCATCGTCCTCTACGTCCTGGCCAACCTGGCCTACCTCTACATCATGCCGGTCGGCCAGATCGCCGCGTCCGAGGGCCGCGTCGCCCTGGATGTCATGCAGACCGTCGGCGGCCCGTTCCTGGCCTCCCTCATCACCTTCCTGATCCTGTTCTCGATGCTGGGCGCGGCCAACCAGAACATGCTCTGCTCGCCCCGCGTCTATTTCGCCATGGCCCGCGACGGCATGTTCTTCAAGAAGATCGCCGAGTGCCATCCCAAGTTCCTCACGCCGCACGTCGCCATCATGGCCATCACGTTCTGGAGCGTCGTGCTGACGCTGACCGGGACCTTCAAGCAGCTCTTCACCTATGTCATCTTCGGCGAGTGGATCTTCTTCGGCCTGACCGTCTTCGCGGTCATCGTCCTGCGCCGGAAGAAGCCGGACCTCGAGCGGCCCTACAAGACCTGGGGCTATCCCGTGACGCCGCTCCTGTTCGTCCTGGCGGCGGTCTATGTCGCGGTGGGCTCGCTCCTGGGCTCCTTCAAGAACGCCATGTTCGGGCTGCTCATCATCTGCCTGGGCATCCCGGCCTATCTCTACTGGAAGGCCAAGCTGGACAAGACCGCCAAGCCGGCGGTCCGATAGGGGAGCCCCGGAAACGGCCGGGACGGCAGGGACCGCGCCCCGCGGCGACGGTCACGGGAGGGTGGCATGAAATACTTCGTCCTCGGCCCGACGTACGTCGTCAGGCTGGACGCCGGGGAAAAGATCATCGAGACCCTGACGGCCCTCTGCGAGCGCGAGGCGATCGGCGGCGGCTATTTCAGCGGCCTGGGCGCGATCGGGGAAGCGGAGATCGGCCGCTTCGACCCGTCCGTCCAGGCCTACGATTGGACCGTGCTCTCCGGGCCCTACGAGATCGTGTCCCTGTGCGGCAACATCACCGCTGTCGACGGGAGGCCCTTTCTCCACGCCCACATCGCCCTCGGCGACAACACCTTCGCCGTCAAGGGCGGGCATTTAAAGGAAGCGGTCGTTTCGGTGACCTGCGAGATCACCCTCGTCCGCTTCAAGGACGAGATCCGCCGCAAAAAGGACGAGGCCTCGGGCCTCTGGAAGCTGGCCCTCGAACCGGACGGGACCTGATCCCGCCGATCCCTATTCGTTCCAGACGGCCTGCGCGGGGTCCGGCCGGAAGACCCGGCGCCGGGCCTCCCCGAGCATCTGGGCCGCGAGCAGGTTCCAGCTGATGAAGTCCGGCGCGGCCAGCGGCCGGCCCGTGTCGGCGTGGTAGTTCTCGTGCATCATCCCGTTCCGGTCGAGGTCGTCCAGGCAGAGGCGCGTCACCCGGGCCGCGACCTCGACGGCGGCGTCGGGGAAGCCGTAGAACAGCAGCGCGTGCATGACCATCCAGTTGGCGTGCGGCCAGATCGGGCCCTGCCAGTTCGAATAGGGCTTGATGACGTTCTCGTTGTTGTAACGGGGATCGTCCGCCGCGAGCGACCGGACGCCGTGCGGGGACCAAAGCTTCTTCGGCTCGAGGACATACCGTTCGATCATGGCCTTGGCCCGCTCGGGCGGCGCGAGGCGGGCCCAGAGCGGGACTTGGTTGCTGTAGGTGACGCAGCGGACGCGGGCCCGCTCGACGCAGTCGTAATTATAATAGGTCGCGTCGGCCGGGTCCCAAAGATGGGCGTTGATCGCGGCGGCGAGCCTCGCGGCCCGGTCGCGGAACGCGGCCGCCTCTCCGGTCTTGCCGAGCCTCTCCGCGACGAGCGCGGCGGCCCGGTAATCGAGGCAGGCGAAGCCGTTGACGTCGCCGCCGGCGACGGCGTTGTGGTAGCGGCGGACCAGGGCGGCGTTGTTGTCGGCGCCCGATTCCAGGCCGTCCCACCACTTGACGAGGCCCGTCGCGGGATCGCTCATCTTCCGCTCGCGGTACGTCAGACAGGCCTGGAACCTCTCCCAGACCGGCTCGATCCAGGCGAAGTCGCCGATCGAGATCGACGCATAGTAGGCGGCCTGGCCCATGAGCGGCTTGATGTGGTAAAGGCGGGCGTCCCGCCCGGCCCACGGGCGGATGCCGCCGGGCGTCTGGCCGTCGGGCTCGGTGTAATGGAGGAAATTGAGGCACCAGTTCTTGAGGTAAGTCCCGTTGGCCCGGTCCGCGGAGACGAGGTGCAGGCCGACGAAGAAGGCGTCCCAGTCCCAGAGCTCTTCGTAGACCCCGCTCGGCACGATGTAGTCGTAGGGGAGGGCGCCGTTGGCCCGGCGCAGCACCCCCTTGGCGAGCCCGCCGATCTTCTCTTTCGCCGCGGCCTCGAGCCGGTCCAGTTCCTTCGGATCGTTGGTCATGTCAGGGATGCTATGTCCGGCCGGACCGGATGTCAAGGCGGAGCGGACGCGTGTCAATGTAACGTGATCGTGTCCTGTTCTTGGCAAAATGATCACGTGCCGGTTTCGATCTGTCCCGGGACGACCGGCCCGCGCCGAGAGGGCTGGGCCCGGCCCGGATGTTCAGGGGCGAACGCGCCGGGGGAAGGGACGGGACCGGCGGGTCCTCGCGGCCCAGGCGCGGTCCGCGAGACAGCTCCTGCCGCCCATGGCGCCGGGACAGGCGCACAGGGCCCCGGCTCCCCGCAGGGCGGCCTGGCGGCCGAGCCACACCAGGCGGAGGACGTAGAGGCGGGGCTGAAAGCGGGGGGACATCAGCGGGCCGCCGCCCGGCGGCCGTCCTCGACGACGACCGTCCCGTTCTTGATCACGGTCCGGACGGGGTTCCGGCCGGCTTCGTAAGCCAAGGAGACATGGTCCGGGACGTCGCAGAGCAGGAGGTCCATCTTCTTCCCGGGCTCGAGGCTGCCGACCGACCCGTGGCGCCGGATGGCGTAGGCGGCGTTCCCGGTGCAGGCGTTGATGGCCTCTTCGACCGTCAGGCCCAGGGTGAAGACGCCGAGCTGGAGGACGAAGGGCATGGAGAAGATGTGGGAGCTGCCGGGATTGAAATCGCTGGCCAGGGCCACGGCGGCGCCGGCCTCGATGAGCTTGCGGGCCGGGGCGCGCTTGGCCATCATCAGGAAGAACGACACCCCCGGCAGAAGGATGGCGGCGGTCCCGCTGGCCGCCAGCCGGGCGATGCCCTCGTCGGTGATGGCGATGAGGTGCTCGGCCGAGACGGCCCCGGCCGCGGCGGCCAGCTCGGCCCCGCCCTGGCTGACGAACTCGTCGGCGTGGACCTTGATCTCGAAGCCGGCCGCCCGGGCCGCCCCGACGAGCCGCCGGGTCTCCTCGATCGAGAAGACGCCGGGCTCGCAAAAAACGTCGAAGAACTCGGCCAGCCCGCGGCGGCCGATCTCCGGGACGATCTCGTCGATGAGCAGGCGGACGTAATCCTCGCGCTTGTCCCGGTACTCCGGCGGGACCTCGTGGGCGCCCATGAAGGTCGGCACGATGTCGACGGGGTGCCGGGCGGCCGCCTGGCGCAGGGCCTCGAGCTGCTTGGCCTCGTCCTCGAGGTTGAGGCCGTAGCCGCTCTTGGCTTCGACGGTCGTCGTGCCGTGAAGGAGCATGCGGTCGAGCCTGGCGAGCGACAGGGCGACGAGGTCGTCGCGGCCGGCCGCCCGCGTCGCCTTGACCGTGGTCAGGATGCCCATGCCCCGCTCGGCCAGTTGCTGATAGGTCCAGCCCTGGACGCGCAGGCCGAACTCCCGGGCCCGGTCGCCGGCGAAGGGGAGGTGGGTGTGGGCGTCGACGAAGCCGGGCAGGGCGACCAGGCCGCGGGCGTCGATCACCCGCGCGCCCGGACCGGGCTCGACCGCCTTCCGGAAGCCGGCCTCGTCCCCGGCGTAGACGATCCGCCCCGCGGACGAGGCCACCCAGCCGTTCTCGACGAGGCCGATCTCGCGGAGCGCCGGCCCGCGCCTGGGCAGGGGCCCGGCGCAGGTGACCAGCTCGCGGCAGCCGGCGACGACGAGGTCAGCTGATGTCATGCGGCGACTTCCTCAGCGACGAGGGCTTGGTCCGGCGGATGAACGAGGGCGTCTCGTAGGTCTCCCACTGCTTGTCGACGGCGGACGGCGGGTCCCAGGCCGGCGCGGTGGCGGCCGCCCGCGGCTCGAACAGGTAGGGCGGGGTCTGCGGCGGCACGGGGAAGGGGGCCGGCGTCCGGGTCCGGGCCGGCCCGCGGCCGGGCTCCTCGAACCCGGCCGGGGTCGGGGCCGGGGCGGCGGCCCGCTCGGCCGGCTGGTCGAACCCGGTGGCGATGACCGTGACCTTGACCGTGTCCTTCATGCTCTCGTCGATGACCGTGCCGAAGATGATGTTGGCCTCGGGGTGGGCCATGCTGTGGATGAGCTGGGAGGCCTTGGAGACCTCGTGGAGGGTCATCGTCTTGCCGCCGGTGATGTTGATGAGGACGCCGTGGGCGCCCTCGATCGAGGTGTCGATCAGGAGCGGGGAGGAGATGGCCTTCTCGGCCGCCTCCAGGGCCCGGTTCTCGCCGGTGGCCAGTCCGGTGCCCATGAAGGCCATGCCCATGCCCTTCATGACCGACTTGACGTCGGCGAAGTCGAGGTTGATCAGGCCGGGCTTGGTGATGAGGTCGGAGATGCCCTGGGCGGCCTGGCGCAGGATGTCGTCGGCCAGGCGGAAGGCGTCCTGGACCGAGGTGTTGATGTTGACCGTCTGGAGCAGCCGCTCGTTGGGGATGGCGATGACCGTGTCCACGGCCGACTTGAGCTCCTTGAGGCCCTCCTCGGCCTGGCGCATGCGGACCTTGCCCTCGAAGGCGAACGGCAGGGTGACGATGGCGATGACCAGGATGTCGAGCTCGGCGGCGATGTTGGCGATGATCGGGGTCGAGCCGGTGCCCGTCCCGCCGCCCAGGCCGGTCGTCAGGAAGACCATGTCGGCGCCCTGGAGGATCTCGAGCAGCTTCTCGGTGTCCTCCATGGCCGCCTGGCGCCCCGTCTCGGGCCGGCCGCCCGAGCCCAGCCCCTTCGTCAGGAGCTGGCCGATGGGGATCTTGGTCCGGGCCCGGTTGCTGTTGAGGGCCTGGAGATCGGTGTTGACGGCGATGAACTCGACGCCCTGGACGCCGTGCTCGATCATGCGGTTGACGGCGTTGCCGCCGCCGCCGCCGAGCCCGATGACCTTGATCTTGGCCCCGAGCTGGTCCTCGACCAGATGGAATTTCAGCCGGGATTCGTCGCTCATGATGTCCTCCTTATCCTTCCTTGAACCAGTCCTTGAACCGGGCCAGCGCGCCTTTCTTGCGGTCCTTGGCCAAGCCGCGGTCCTGCCAAACACGGAAGCCGTGGAGAATGAGCCCCACGGCGGTGGCGAAATCGGGGGTCGAGACGCGATCGACCAGGCCGCCCACGCCGCCCGGGTCGCCGCGCCGCACCGGCAGGTCGAAGATCTCCTCGGCCACTTCCTCGAGGCCTTCGAGGAGGGCCGTGCCGCCGGTCAGTACGATGCCGGAATTGAGGGACTTGTCGTAGCCCATGCGCTTGATGTCCGAGTCGACGAGGCGGAAGATCTCCTCGGCCCGGGGCTGGATGATGTCGGCCAGCAGCTGGCGCGACAGGATGCGGGGCTTGCGGCCCTTGCCGACCGAGGGCACCTCGATCGTCTCCTGCTCCTCGACGGGCGGCCCGGCGATGCAGCCGAACTTCTTCTTGATCCGCTCGGCCTCGGGGATGGGCGTGCGCAGGCCGACGGCGATGTCGTTGGTGAAGTTGTCGCCCCCGATGGGGATGGTCGCCGTGTACCACAGGCTGCCGCGCTCGTAGATGGCCACCTCGGTCGTGCCGGCCCCGATGTCGATCTGGCCGACGCCGAGCTCGCGCTCGTCCTGGGTCAGCACGGCCTGGGCCGTGGCGATCTGGTTGAGGACGATCTCCTCGATGCCGATGCCGGCCCGCTCGATGCAGCTCTTCAGGTTCTGGAGCGAGGTCAGGGGGGCGGTGATGATGTGGACGTTGACCTCGAGCTTGATGCCGCTCATGCCGACCGGGTCCTTGATGCCGTCCTGGTCGTCGACGATGAACTCCTGGGGGATGATGTGGATGATGTCCCGGTCCGGCGGGATGGGGATGGCCTTGGACTGGTCGACGACCCGCCGGACGTCCTCGCGGGTGATCTCCCGGTTCTTGCCCGAGACGGCCACGACGCCGCGGCTGTTGAAGCTCTTGATGTGGGGCCCGGAGGTGCCGAAGAAGGCCGAGTCGATCTCGACGCCGGCCATGAGCTCGGCCTCTTCCTGGGCCTTCTTGACGGCCGTCGTGGTCGCGTCGAGGTCGACGACGACGCCCTTGCGCAGGCCGTGGGAATCGGCCGTGCCGATGCCGATGATCTCGATCTTGCGCTCCTCGGTCACCTCGGCGATGACGGCCACGACCTTCCGGGTCCCGATGTCGAAGCCGACGATGTAGCTGTTCTTGGGCATGCCTCAGTCTCCTTTGTCAGGCTGGGGGAGGTCGTCCCCGGCGGGAGCGGCGGGGGTCAGGAAGACCCGGCCGTCGTAGCTCATGTTGGCCAGCGCCAGCGGCCCGAAACGGCCTTCCCAGCCCGGCCGGCCGGCCCGGAAGGCGGCCAGGCCCTCGGCCGGCGCGGCGGCGGCGACGACGACGCGGACGGGGTCGTCGCGGAAGGCCAATTCGAGGGCGCCGTAATCGCCGCAGCGGACGCCGACGAGCTGGCGCAGCTCGGCCGGCGGCAGCGTCAGGAGGCAGCGCCGGGCCGCCTCCCACTTGGCGGGGAACCCGGCCGCGAACCCGTTCTCGTCGGAGACGACCGGCAGGGCGTACTCATCGGCCGAAAAGACCGGCTCGAGCGGACGGCCGTCCTCGTCGGCCAGCCGCAGGCCGTCCCGTTCGAGGAGGGCGAAGGGCGTTCGCTCGACGACGGTGATGCGCAGGCCGGACGGGAAGACCTTCTGGACGGAGGCGTCCCGGACCCAGGCCAGGCGCCGGACCTGCATCCGCACGGCCTCGAGGTCGCAGAGGAGGATATTGCCGAGCCGGGGCACGGCGTAATAGCTTTCGAGGGCCCGCTTGAGGCCGGGCTTGGCGCAGACGACCGTGACCTTGCGGATGGCCAGCTCGTCCCAGGTGACGAGGAAGAGCCAGGCCTCGCGCAGGGCCACGAAGAAGGCGGCCTGCAGGGCCAGCAGCGCCAGGACCTGGCGGACCCCGAAGGTCCGGCGCCGGCGGCCCTTGCGCAGGGCCGGCGACCTCTCGCCGGGCCGCAGACCCAGGCGGCGGGCGAAGAGCGACGGCTTCCTCGCCCGGGCCAGGTCGTCGATCACGGTGGCCATGTCAGTCCTTGGCCTCCAGGCGGGCGATGATGTCCGGGATGGTCCGGTTGATGTTGCCCGCCCCGAGGACGAGCAGGAGGTCGCCGGGGACGAGGAGCGTCTTGAGCAGCGGGCCCAGGTTCTTCAGGTCGGGTTCGTAGTGGACCTGCTTGTGGCCGAACTGGCGGACCTCCTCGTAGAGGGCCCGGCCGCTGACGCCGGGGATGGGGTCCTCGCCGGCCGGGTAGATCTCGGTCAGGACCAGGACGTCGGCCTGGTTGAAGGCCGTGGCGAAGACGGTCATCAGCTTGGACAGCCGGGTGTAGCGGTGGGGCTGGAAGACGGCCACGACCCGCCGCGGCCAGCCGCGCTTGGCCGCCTCGAGGGTGGCCTTGATCTCGGTCGGGTGGTGGGCGTAGTCCTCGACGACCATGATGTCGTCGACGACCTTGCGCAGCTCGAAGCGCCGGCCCGTCCCGGTGTAGCCGGCCAGGGCCTCGAGCAGGACCGGGGCGGGAATGTCGAGGTCCAGGCCGACGGCGGCCGCGGCCATGGCGTTGAGGATGTTGTGCATCCCCGGCACCTGGAGCTTCAGGGCGCCCAGCCGCAGGCCCCCGGCATAGAGGGTCGAGGCGCTGCGGAACTCGTCGAAGGCGAAGTCGCGGGCGGTCAGGTCGGACTGGGCCGAGAAGCCGTAGGTGATGATCCGGCGCTCGATCTGGGGGATGATGCTCTGGAGGTTGGGATCGTCGAGGCAGAGGATGACGGGGCAGTAGAAGGGGACCTTGTTGGCGAAGTTGATGAAGGTCGTCTTGAGGTCGTCGACGCCCTGGTACTGGTCGAGGTGCTCCTCGTCGATGTTGGTCAGGACGGCGATGAAGGGCGAGAGGTAGAGGAACGAGCGGTCGCTCTCGTCGGCCTCGGCCACGATGAAGTCCCCGGCCCCGAGCTTGGCGTTGGCCCCGATGGTGTTGAGGCGGCCGCCGACGATGATGGTCGGGTCGAACCCGCCGGCCTCGAGCACCAGGGCCGTCATCGAGGTCGTCGTCGTCTTGCCGTGGGAGCCGGCCACGGCCACGCCGTACTTCATGCGCATCAGCTCGGCCAGCATCTCGGCCCGGGGGATGACCGGGATGAGGCTCTCGCGGGCCTTGCGGACCTCGACGTTGTCCTCGCGGACGGCCGAGGAGATGACGACGACGTCGGCGCTCTGGAGGTTCTCGGCCCGGTGGCCGACGGCGATCTCGGCGCCCAGGCCCCGCAGCCGGCGCGTGGCCTCGTTCTCGCCCAGGTCCGAGCCGGAGACCTTGTAGCCGAGGTTGAGCAGGACCTCGGCGATGCCGTTCATGCCCGTGCCGCCGATGCCGACCATGTGGATGTGGTTGAGCTTGCGATAGCCTTTCTTGGTCACGACGCGGTCTCCTTGGACGGGCGATGCATGAGCGACAGGCACAGCGCGGCGATGCGGCCGGCCGGGTCCTCGGGCTGCAGCCGGGCGGCGCTCGCGGCCATGGCCTCGAGCTCCCCGGGGCGGTCGAGGAAGCCGAGAATGCGGGCGGCCAGGGCCGCGGCCGTGGCCTCGGCCTCGGTCAGGATCACGGCCGCCCCGGCCGTGCCGAGCTCGCGGGCGTTGACGGTCTGATGGTCCTCGGCGGCCCCGGCGAAGGGGACGAGGACCGAGGCCTTGCGGGCGGCGATGAGCTCGGCCAGGGTGGTCGCCCCGGCCCGGCAGACGACCAGGTCGGCCCGGCCGAAATAGGCCGGCATGTCGGGCAGGTAGGCGGCCACCTCGGCGTCCTCGAACCCGGCGGCCCGGTAGGCCGCGGTCACCGCGTCCAGGTCGGCCGGGCCGGTTTGATGGGTGAGGCGGAGCCGGTCCCGGGCCGCCGCCAGAAGCGGCAGGGCCTCGACGACGCGGCTGTTCAGGAAATGGGAGCCCTGGCTGCCCCCGAAGATCAGGACGTCGAGCCGGGGGCCGCGGGGCTTGGCCGGCAGCCGGTAGAACTCCTCGCGGACCGGATTGCCGAGAACGATCCCCTTGCCCTTGAAGGCCGGCAGGGTCGAGGGGAAGGCCACGACGGCCTTGCGGACCCAGCGGGCCAGCAGGCGGTTGGTGAAGCCCGGCCGGGCGTTCTGTTCCAGGATGACCGTCGGGATGCGGAGCCAGGCGGCCAGCAGCACGATCGGGCCCGAGCTGTAGCCGCCGACGCCGACGACGAGGCCCGGCCGGACCTTGAGCAGCAGGCCGAGCGACTGGACGAACGCCAGCGGCAGCAGGGCCAGGCCGCGCAGGCTCTTCAGGCCGCGGCCCTTGAGGCCCTCGATGCGCATGGGCACGAAGCGGACGCCGTGGCCGGCCATGATCCGGCCCTCGACCTCGCGGCCGGTCCCGACGTAGGTCAGTTCCAGCTCCGGGGCCAGGGCCGTCAGGCGGCGGCCGACGACCAGGGCGGGGTAGAGGTGCCCGCCCGTGCCGCCGCCGCTGATGACGACCCGGGGCCTGGTCATATCTTCACCTCGCCCCAGGTGTCGCCGCGCTTCTGGCTGATGTGCAGCAGCAGGCCGATCGCGGCCAGCGTGCACAGCAGCGACGACCGCCCGTAGGACAGCAGGGGCAGGGGCGTGCCCTTGGCCGGGCCGAGGCCGAGGACGATGGACATGTTCATCAGGGCCTGGGCGACGATGACCAGCGTCAGGCCGGCGGCGATCATCTTGTAGGCCGGGCCGGGCGCGGCCAGCGAGATCTTCAGGCCCCGCCAGAGGAAGAACAGGTACAGGCCGAGGGTGAACAGGGTGCCCAGGAGCCCGGTCTCCTCGCCGACGATGGCGAAGATGAAATCGGTGTGGGCGAACGGCAGGAAGTTGAGCTTCTGGGTGGACTGGCCGGGGCCGACGCCGATGACGCCGCCCGTGCCGAAGGCCAGCTTGGACTGGTCGACCTGGTAGCCGCTGCCGAGGACGTCCTTCTCGCCGGAGAAGAAGCCCTCCAGCCGCCGGACCCGGTAGTCGGCCTGGACGAGGTAGAAGCCGAACAGGGCCGCGGCCAGCAGGCCGGCCGCGGCGATGTAGCGGAACTTGAGCCCGCCCAGGAACAGGATCATGGCCGCCAGCCCGGCCAGCAGAACGGCCGTCCCGAAATCGGGCTCGAGGAGGACGAGCACGACCGCCACGACGATGACGGCCAGGGGCACGGCCAGGGTCTTGATCTGGTTGAGGGTGTCTTTCTTGGCCTCGGCGTAGGTGGCCAGGAAAAGGACCAGGCTGATCTTGGCCATCTCGGACGGCTGGAACCGCAGGCCGCCCAGGACGAGCCAGCGGTTGGTCCGGGCCACCCCCGGCATGGCCAGGCAGAGGGCCAGCAGGCCGATCGTCACCCCCAGCAGCCCGTAGACGAAGGCCGGCTGGAGGAAGAAGGACTTTTTGACGGAGACGAGGAAGGCCAACAGGCCCAGCCCGACCAGGGCGCCCAGGATCTGCTGGACCATGAAGTGGAAGGTCTGGTTGTACTTCTCGCGGGCCATGAAGCCCGACGAGCTGAAGACGAAGTAGACGCCGAGGACGACCAGGATGAGCGTGACCGCCAGGAGCGGCACGTCGAACGAGATCTTGCGGCGGGCGATCATCGGCCCCGTCCTTTCGCCCGCAGCCCGGCGGCCAGCCGGCGGACCTCGCGCTTGAAGGTCCGGCCGCGCTCCTCGAAGTTCCGGAACATGTCCCAGCTCGTGGCGGCCGGGGCCAGGAGGACGACGTCGCCGCGGCGGGCCCGGGCGAAGGCCGCCCGGACCACCTGGCGGTAGTCCGCGGCCCGCTCGACCGGCGCCGCGCCGGCCAAGGCGGCCTCGATCTTGTCGGCGGCCTCGCCGACGAGGACGACCGAACGGGCCCGCCGCCGGACTGCCGGGCGCAGGGGAGCGTAGTCGCCGCCCTTGCCGCGGCCGCCCAGGATGAGGACGACCGGGCGGTCGAAGCTGGCCAGGGCCTTGAGCGTGGCGTCGACGGTGGTGGCCTTGGAATCGTTGACGAAGCGGACGCCGCGGACGGTCAGGACGTCCTCCAGGCGGTGCTCGAGGCCCCGGAAGGCCCGGATGGACCGGCCCATCGAGGCCGCCGGCGCGCCCAGCAGCCGGCCGATCATCGCCGCGGCCAGGACGTTCTCCAGGTTGTGGTCCCCGGGCAGGGGGACGCGGGAGACCGGCAGGACCCGCTCGGCCGCGCCGTCGCGGACGACGATCCAGCCGTCCTCGATAAACGCGCCCCGGACGGGCCGCCGCCGCCGGCTGAAGCCGTAGGCCCGGGCCTCGACCGAGGTCCGCAGGCCCCAGGCCCGGGGGTCGTCGCGGTTGAGGACGGCCAGGCCCTCGGGTCCCATGCGGGCGAAAAGCTTGGCCTTGGCCGCGGCGTAGCTCTCGAACGAGCCGTGCCAGTCGATGTGGTTCTCGGACAGGTTGAGCAGGGCGGCCACGGCGGGGGCGAAGGTGTCCGTGTATTCGAGCTGGAAGCTCGACAGCTCCGTGACGAAGACATCGTCGTCGCGGCTCTTGTCGACGAAGGAGACGAGCGGCGTCCCGATGTTGCCGGCCAGCCGGGCCCGGAACCCGGCGTCCCGGAGGATGCGGTGGACCAGGGTGGTCGTCGTCGACTTGCCGTTGGAGCCGGTGATGCCGACGACGCGGCCGCGCAGGAAACGCCCGGCCAGCTCGACCTCGGAGAGGACGGGGACGCCGCGTTCGCGGGCGGCCCGGATCTCGGCCAGGGGCGGGACGCCGGGGCTGGGGACGATGAGGTCCGCGCCGAGGAAGGACTCGGCCCGGTGGCCGCCGGTCTCGAAGGCCACGCCGCGGGCGGCGAACTGGGCCATCCGGGCCCCGAAGGCCCCGGCCGGCTTCTTGTCCGTGACCCGGACCCGGGCGCCCCGGTCGACCAGGAAGCGGGCCAGGGCCGCGCCCGTCCGCTCGAAGCCGACGATGAGGACGTTCCGGCCGCGAAGTTCCATGCTTATCTCAATTTCAGGGTCGACAGGCTGAACAGGGCGAAGATCAGGCCCAGGATCCAGAAGCGGACGACCACCCGGCTCTCGGGCCAGCCGGACAATTCGAAATGGTGATGGAGGGGGGCCATCCGGAAGATGCGCTTGCCCCCGCTGACCTTGAAGTACGAGACCTGGAGGAGGACCGAGAGGGCCTCCAGGATGAACACCCCGGCCACGGCGAAGAGCAGGAACTCCTGCTTGATCAGCAGGGCGATGACGGCCAGCGTCCCGCCGAGCGACAGGGCCCCGACGTCGCCCATGAACATCTGGGCCGGGTGGCAGTTGTACCAGAGGAACCCGAGACAGGCCCCGGCGAAAGCGCCGCAGAAGACGGTCAGCTCGGCGGCCTGGGGCACGCGGGGGATGTTGAGGTAGCCGGACCAGTTGGCGTGGCCGGCCACGTAGGTCAGGGCGGTCAGGGCCGCGGCGCTGATCAGCGTCAGGCCGATGGCCAGGCCGTCCAGCCCGTCGGCCAGGTTGACGGCGTTGGAGGAGCCGACCAGGATGAAGGCGATCCAGGGCAGGTAGAACCAGCCCAGGTAGGGGATCCACTTCTTGAAAAAGGGGAAGCTCAGGTAAAGGCTGAACTCGCCCCGCGAATGCATCCAGATGAAGACCAGTCCGACGGCCGCGGCCACGGCCACTTGCAGGGCCATCTTCTGCCAGGGCCGGAGCCCGAGGGACCTCTTGCGGCGGAACTTGAGCAGGTCGTCGTACAGGCCGACCAGGCCGAACAGGACCATCGAGCCCAGGGCCACCCAGACGTACATGTTGGACAGGTCGCCCCAGAGGAGCGTCGTGACCGCGACGCTGAAGATGATCAGGAGGCCGCCCATGGACGGCGTGCCCTTCTTGACGAAGTGGGCCTTGGGCCCGTCGTCGCGGATCTCCTGGCCGACGCGCCCCCGCTCCAGGCGGCGGATGAACGGCGGGCCGAGGACGAACATCAGGACCAGGGCGGTGATGCCCGCGGCGGCCGTGCGCACGGTGATGTAGCGGAAGACGTTGAACAGGAAAAGGTCGCCGCTCAAGGGAACGAGGAGCCAGTACAGCACGGCCTACTCCTTTCCTTCCGGCCGGAGGGCCCGGATGACCGCTTCGGTCTTCACGCCCCGCGAGCCCTTGACCAGCACCAGGTCGCCCTCGCGGACCAGGCCGCCGATGGCCGCGGCGGCAGCCGCGGCGTCGGCGAAGCGGTGAATGGCCGCGGCCGGCAGGCCCGCGCCGGCCGCGCCGTCGGCGATGAAGGCCGCCAGGGGGCCGACGGCGATCAGGACGTCCCAGCCGGCCCGGGCCACGGTTTGGCCGGCCCGCCGGTGGAGCTCGGGCCCGTCCGGGCCGAGCTCGAGCATGTCGCCCAGCACGGCCACGTGCCGGCCGGCCGGCAGGGCGCCCAGGCTGGCCAGGGCCGCCTCGAGGGCCCGGGGATTCGAATTGTAGGAATCGTCGTAGAGTCGCAGCCCCCGGGCCGCCGGCGCCGCGGCGCCGCGCATGGCCATCGGCCGCAGGCCCCGGATGGCGGGAACGATCTCGTCGAGGCCCAGGCCGAACGACAGCCCGACGGCCGCGGCGGCCAGCAGGTTGTCCACGGCGGCCCCGTTGACGCAGGGGAGGGCGACCCGGCCGGTCTCGGCCCCGTAGACGAGACGGAGCTCGAACCCGTCGAAGCCCCTGGACACGACATCCTCGGCCCGGACCGGGCAGTCCGGGGTCCGCCCGAACAGGATGGCCCGGCCGGCGAATCCGGCGGCCATGGCCCGGACGAGCGGGTCGTCCCCGTTGAGGACGGCCGTGGCCTCGGGCCGGGCGCCGTCCAGGATCTCCTTCTTGGCCCGGGCGATGTCCTCCAGGCCGGCGAAGAACTCGAGGTGGACCGGGCTGACGTTGGTGATGACGGCGACGTCGGGCGGCGCGATGCGGGTCAGGGCCCGGATCTCGCCCGGGGCGCTCATGCCCATTTCGAGCACGGCGGCCTCGTGGCCGGGTTCCAGGCGCAGCAGCGACAGGGCCAGGCCGAGGTGATTGTTGAAGTTGCCCTCGGACTTGAGGACCCGGAAGCGGGAGGCCAGCAGGGCGGCCGCGAACTCCTTGGTGGTCGTCTTGCCGACGCTGCCGGTGACGCCGACGACCTTGACCGGCCGGCGGGCCAGGACGCCGCGGGCCAGGGCCTGGAGGGCGGCGACGGTGTCGTCGACCAGGACCAGCCCGAAGCCCGCCGGCAGGCCGGCGAGCGGCCGGGCGACGACCGCGCCGGCGGCTCCGGCCGCGGCCGCGGCGGCCACGAAATCGTGGCCGTCCCGGCGGCCGGGAACGGCGAAGAACAGCCCGCCGGGGGCGATCAGCCGCGAATCGATGGCGAAGCTCCCGAAGGCCAGCGACGGCGGCCCTTCCAGGACGGCCCCGCCGGCCAGGCGGGCGATCTCGCCGAGGCTCAGCCTGGCCATGGTCAGGCGCCCCCCAGGTCGCGGAGGGCGGCCTCGACGACCTCGACGTCGCTGAAGTGCATGGTGCGGTCCCGGAAGACCTGGTAGGTCTCGTGGCCCTTGCCGGCGACGAGGACGGTGTCGCCCTTGTTGGCGGCGGCCAGGGCCCGGCCGATGGCCTTGGCCCGGTCGGGTTCCACCTCGTAGGCCCGGACGCCTTCCTTGGCGAAGCCCCTTTCGATGGCCGCGATGATCTCCCGGGGCTCCTCGGAGCGGGGATTGTCGGACGTCAGGACCGTCCAGTCCGCCAGCCGGGCCGCGACGCGGCCCATGCGCTCCCTCTTCTCGCGGTCGCGGTCGCCGCCGGCGCCGAAGACGAGCACGACCCGGCGGGGCTTGAGCTCGCGGGCCGTCACCAGCAGGCTTTCGAGGGCCGTGTCGGTGTGGGCGTAATCGACGACGACGGTCAGGCCGCGGCGGTTGGGCACCCGCTCGAAGCGGCCGGGCACGCCCTTGAGCGAGGCCGCGCCTTTGACGATGTCGGCGGGCGCGACGCCGAGGGCCAGGGCCGCGCCGGCCGCGGCCAGGAGGTTGTAGAGGTTGTGGCGGCCGACCAGGGCCGACTGGAGCCGCATCGTGCCGCCGGGGTAGGTGACCGGGGCGTCGATGCCCTCGCCCGAGGGGACGTAGCGGAGGGCCCGGACGATGGCCGCCGGCTCGAGGCCGAAGGTCACCGTGGCCATGGGCAGCTCGGCCACCAGCTTCTGGCCCCAGGGATCGTCCCAGTTGACCACGGCGGTGCTCTTCTTGCGGCCGAGGGTGAAAAGCTTCTTCTTGGCCTTGAAATAGGCCTCCATGTTCGCATGGTAGTCGAGGTGCTCGCCGCTCAAATTGGTGAAGACGGCGACATCGTAGCCCACCCCCCAGACCCTCTTCTGTTCCAGGGCGTGGGAGGAGACCTCCATGACGACGTGGCTGACGCCGGCATCGAGGAAGTCCCGGAGCAGGGCCTGGAGGTCGGAGGACTCGGGGGTCGTCCGCGGCGCATCGACACGCCAGCCGGGCCGGCGGTATTCGATCGTCCCGATCAGGCCGGGGGCCGCCCCCGCCTGCCGCAGGATGGCCTCGAGGATGTACGTCGTCGTCGTCTTGCCCTTGGTCCCGGTGACGCCGACGACCTTCATGCGGTCGGCGGGGTGGCCGTGGAAGTTGGCCGCGGCCAGGGCCAGGGCGGCCCGGGCGTCGGCGACCTGGACCCAGGCCGCGGCGGCGGCGGCCGGCCGGGGCCAGGCGGACAGGACGGCGGCCGCGCCGTTGGCCTCGGCCTCGGCGACGAAGTCCAGGCCGTTGCGGGCCGCTCCAGGCAGGGCGGCGAAAAGGAATCCCGGCCGGACGGCCTTCGAGTTGTAGGCGATGCCGGCGATCTCCTCGCCGCCCGCGCCGTGGCGGGCGACGACGGGGATGTCGCGGAGGACGTCGTCGAGCGTCACGGCCGCTTCCCCTTCTTCAGGCCCGCCGTCAGGACCTCCGGCGGCATGGGGCGCTCGGGCGGCACCCGCAGATAGCGCAGGACCTGCTTGGCGATGTCCCGGAACACGGGCGCGCAGGCCTGGCCGCCGTAGTAGCCTTCCTGGGGCTCGTCGAGAACGATGATGATCGACAGGCGCGGCTCTTCGAGCGGCGTGAAGCCGACGAACGAGGCCGTGTACTTCCGGGTGTAGGCCTTGAGCGCGTCGTCGTACTTCTGGGCCGTCCCCGTCTTGCCGGCGGCGCCGTAGCCGTCGATCCGGCCGTCTTTGGCCGTGCCCTGCTCGACGACCTCGGCGAAGACGCGGTCGACGAGCTCGGCGGCGACCTTCTCGCTGACGGCCCGGTCCGGGCCGTCGCCGTCCTCGACGGCGGCGTCGGGCGCCGTCCCGCCGGCGTCCCGGACGACGTGGGGCCGGACCCGGCGGCCCCCGACGGCGAAGGCGTTCATGGCCACCAGCGTCTGCAGGGCGGTGACCTGGACCTCGTAGCCGATGGCCACGTGCGGCAGCGAGTTCTTCTTGTTCCAGGATTCGGGCCGGCGGACCTTGCCCAGCCCCTCGGCCGGGAGGTCGATCCCGGTCCGGGCGCCGAAGCCGAAGGCCCGGATGGTCTCGTAGTATTCCGGGATGGTCAGCCGCTGGGCGAACAGGACGGTCCCCACGTTGGAGGAATGGATGAGGACCTGGGGGAAGCTGAGGATGCCGACCCGCTCGTGGTCGGTGATGACCGTGCCGCCGACCCGGATGGAGCCGGCGGAGCAGTCGAAAAGCTCGCCGTAGCCGACCCGGCCCCGCTCGCGGGCCGCGGCGGCGGTGACGATCTTGAACGTCGAGCCCGGCTCGTAGATGGCCTGGACGGCCCGGTTCATCCAGGCCTCCTTCGGGCCGGGGAACTTGTTGAGGTCGTAGGTCGGCCAGTTGGCCAGGGCCAGGATCTCGCCGGTCGGGGCGTCCATGACGACGACCGCGCCCGACACGGCCCGGTGCGCGTCGATGGCCCGGGCCAGCTCCTTCTGGGCGATGTACTGGATGGTCGCGTCGAGGGTCAGGACCAGGTCCTGGCCGGGGACGGGCGCCTGGAGCATCTGGGCCTGGTAGTTGCGGCCGCCGCCGACCTCGTAGGTGACCTGCAGGCCCTCCTGCCCTTTCAGGCGGTCGTGGTAGCGGGCCTCGACGCCGGCCCGGCTGCCGCCGTCGGCGCTCATGCCGCCGACGACGTGGGCCGCCAAGTCGCCGTGGGGATAATAACGGCGGGTGTCCGGCTCGAGCTCCACGCCGGCGAGCTTGAGGGCCATGGCCCGGGCGGCCTCCTCCTCGGGCACGCGGCTCTTGACGTAGGTGTAGTTGGCCCCGTCGCGGAGGCGGCCCAGGATGCGGGTGCACTCGCTCGCCGGCAGGTCCAGGGCCCGCTGGAGCTTGAGGACCTTGTCGCGCTCCTGCGCGTCCGTCTCCTTGCCCAGGTGGCGGATGGCCACGGAAGGGGAGGGCAGGCTGCAGGCCAGGATCTCGCCGTTGCGGTCGAAGATGCTGCCGCGCCGCGGCTGGACCTTGACCATGTCGCGGGTCTGGCGCCGGACGGTCTCCTTGGCCCGGGCGTGGCCGAAGACCTGGATCTGGACCAGGCGCCCGGCCACCACCAGGCCCCAGGCGGCCAGGGCGAAGGCCAGGACCTTGGCCCGCCGCCGGATGTCGCTCTCGTAGAAGGATCTCATGGTCCCGGGCCTTTAGCGCGCCGCTCCCGGCGCCCGGTAGACGATGTCGCCGTTGGGCGGTTCGGCCAGGCCGAGCTTGTCCCGGGCGATCTCTTCGACGCGCCGGGGATCGAGGAGGGCGGCCCGCTTGACCTTCAGGGCCTCGATGGCCTTTTCGAGATCCAGGATCCGGGTCTCGCTTTTGTGGATGTCCAGGCCGAGCTTGACGGACTCGGTCTGGTACCAGACGTAGAAGGTCAGGACGCCGACGGCGGCCACGGCCACGGCCGCGCCGAGGGCGATGCCCTTCAGGTTCCAGCGGCGCCGGACCATCTAGATCCTCTCCGCCGCCCGCAGCTTGGCCGAGCGGGCCCGGGGATTGGCCGCCACTTCGGCCTCCGCGGCCATGACCGGCTTGCGGGTCAGGATCTCCAGGACCGGCGCGCCGTCGTCGCCGCGGGCCAGGGCCTGGAAGGCCCTCTTGACGATGCGGTCCTCGAGCGAATGGAAGGAGATGACGACGAACCGCGTCCCTTTGGGGCAGCGACGGACCGTGTCCTCGATGAACCCGCCGAGGCCCTCGAGCTCGCCGTTGACCTCGATGCGCAGGGCCTGGAAGGCCTTGGCCGCGGGATGGAGACGGCCCTTTTGCGGCCGCCAGCGGTAGATCCGCTCGATCAACACCCGCAGGTCGCCGGTCGTCTCCAGACGGCCGAGCTTGCGCAGGTGGACGATCTCGCGGGCCAGCCGGCGCGTCTGGTCGAGCTCGCCGTAGCGGGCGAACATCTCGGCCAGCCGCTGCTCGGGGTAGGTGTGGAGGACCTTGGCGGCCGTCGTCCGGGTCCGGTGGTCGACGCGCATGTCGAGCGGCCCCTCGTGCGTGTAGCTGAAGCCGCGCTCGGGCGAATCGAGCTGGAAGGAGGAGATGCCCAGGTCGGCCAGGACGCCCCGGACCTTGTCGAAGGGGATGTCGAGGGTCCGGAGGTCCTTGAAATCGGCTTGGTAGAGGGTGACCCGCCGGGCGTAGGGCTTCAGCCGGGCCCGGGCGATCTCCAGGGACTGGCCGTCGCGATCGAGGCCGACCAGGCGGGCACGGGGATTCCTCTCCAGGAGGGCCAAGGCGTGGCCGGCCAGTCCCAGGGTGCAGTCGATGTAAAGGCCCGCCCGGCCCGGGTCGAGGAATTCGAGGACTTCGGCGGGCAGGACCGGCAGGTGTCCGTTCTCCGTCATTCCGGCTTTCCTCGAGGGATGAGGCGGGCAATGCTCTCGAAATCCTGGTCCGAGAGCGGTTTCTCCTCGAGAGTTCCGTCGAGAACGTCCTTGTTCCAGATCTCCAGATGATTGGACAGGCCGAGGACCTCGACCTCGTCGCGCAGCTGGGCCTTCTCGCGCAAGGCCTGGCTGATGAGGACCCGGCCCTTGGAGTCGAGCTCGTGCCGCGAGCCGTGGCGGTTGACGCGCAGCATGAATTTGCGGACGTCGGGGCGGAGGTGGAGGGCGCCCTCGGCGGCGAGGTCGGTCATGGACAGCCAGACGCTGAGCGGATAGATCTTGATCGAGTCGTCCGAAAGGGAGGTCACGAAGAGATCTTTGCCGTACACCTGTTCGATGACATCGCGGAATTTTTCCGGGATCTTGATGCGCCCGCTGGCGTCGACACGGGCGGTGTAGCTGCCGATCAGAACGTTCGCCATCTCTGCTTTGTCCCGGTTTGTCCCGTTTCTTCCCAAATATATGAGTAAAAAGGGGGCTTGTCAAGCAAAAAAAGCCCTTAAAACTCGGAAAGCGGGGGGGCCCAAAAAGAGGGCCGGGAAAGGGGCCGGGATACCAGCGGTTGGGGCCGGCGCGGCGGGCCGGGTTCAGGCCGCGTCCGGCGGCCCGGGATCGCCGTCCGGAGCGGGCATGGCGGCGATGAGCTCGCGGGCCTTTTCGGCCTCGCCGGCCGGGACCAGGACCTTGAATTCGGCCAGCCCGTCGACGGTCAGCGGGTAGACGAACGGGGCCGTGCGGCCGCGGACGATGGAGGGGATGCCGTGGCTGTCCAGGAAGTTCCTGATCAGGTCCGCTTCGAACGGCCCGTAGACGCGCGCGACCTCGACGAGGTCGGCGTCGTCCGGCGCGTTGCCGCGGGTGTCGTCTTCGGACATGGGAGCGCCCCTTTCCGGAATGCGAGGTAATCGTCGAGGATCCGGCGATGGTCGAAGGCCAACGGCCGGCGCCGGTCGCGGGGGTCGGCGACGATGGCCCGCCGGGCGTCGTCGCCTCCCCGGGGGCGGCCGGTCGCCCGGGCCAGGAAGACCGTGGAGATGGTATGGAAGCGCGGGTCCCGGGCCGGGTCCGAGTAGGCCCCGAGCTGGCCGAGGAGCTCGACCTCGAGCCCCGTCTCCTCGCCCGCTTCCCGGACGGCGGCCGCTTCGAGCGTTTCGCCGTAATCGACGAAGCCGCCCGGCAGGGCCCAGCCGGGCGGGGGATTGCGGCGCTCGATGAGGACGACGCCCCGCCTGCGGCGGCCGGCCATGACCTCGATGACGATGTCGACCGTCGGGAACGGATTGCGGTACTTGCGGCGGGGCATGAGGGCTCGGGCTTCCAGGCCCATTGTAGGGGCCCGGCGCCGGCCGTGTCAACGGCGGAAAAGGGAGGACCCGGCCGCGGCGGCCGCGGCGTCGGGAACGTCCCCTTTTTCCCGGCCTTTCCGCCCCGCCGTCCTCGTTCGGGGACGGTTGTGGCCCTGTCGCCGACGATCTCCAGGCAGGGTCCTTGGCATGAAAAATGCAAATATAATGACGTCAATCGGCCGCGAGAGGAGAAAAGCCATGAGCAGAAGGGGCGCTTTTCGGGCCGCGTTTTTTACTCTTCTTCTGTTCTCCGCCGCGGCCGCGCTGACGGCGGCCGGACCGTACAAGGTCCTGGGCGGGCCCCGGGATTTCTATTTCGGCCACGTCAGCTATGTCGATCCGGGCCCCGGCGGCGAGCCCCCGGAGGTCCTCCGGGAGGGCAGCCAGGTGCCGGAGGAAGCGGTCCTCAACCTGCCGATCGGCCCGGGCGACCGGGTCCGGACGGCCGGCGGCCGCCGCTGCGAGATCCAGTTCGACACGGGCACCATCGTCCGGCTCGATCTCGACACCGAGATGAAGGTCGAGACCATCCTGGCCCGCAGCTTGAGCAGCATCGAGGACCTCTCGGTCCTCAACCTGGCCAAGGGCCGCGTCTACGTGATGTACAAGCAATACGGCCGCCGGGAGCTGTTCCAGGTGATGACGCCCAACGCGGCGCTCAAGCTCAAGAACAACACCGTGGCCGTCGTTTCCGCGGCCGCCGACGGCACGACCGAAGCGCAGGTCCGCTACGGCCGGGCCCAGATGCTGTTCGGGCCCGCCGCCGACCGCCTCGGGGACCGGACCGTCCGCAAGGGCGAGCGCCTCATCGTCATGGCCGACCATCAGGCCCAGCTGGCCGCGGTCTTGGAGGATTCGGACTTCGATCTCTGGAACAAGGACATCAACGCCCATTTCGAGAAGCTCCACGAAGGCCTGACCCCGCTGCCCAAGCCGGTGCAGAAGCTGCCCCCGGCCGTGTTCTATTTCGCCCAGACCTACGGCAACCGCTACGGCGAGTGGCTCTGGGACGATCTTTACGGCTACGTCTGGCGCCCCTTCATCGACAACGGGCGCTATCCCTGGGGCTGGAGCCCGTATTTCTACGGACGCTGGTCGTCGGCCGGCGGCCAGATGTTCTGGGTGCCCCAGGAGCCCTGGGGCTGGATCCCCTACCACCTCGGGATCTGGCAGTGGGACAAGAAACGGGGCTGGTTCTGGCTGCCCGGCTCGATGTTCGCCCCGGCCTGGGTGGCCTGGGATTTCTATTATGGTTATGCCAGCTGGCGGCCGTGGAGCATGTTCGATTGGATGACCGGCGATCCTTACATGTACGGCTCCGATCCCAACTGGATCTCCTATTTCCGCTTCATGAACGGCGCCTGGCAATACGCCTGGCCCTACGGCGCCGGCGGACAAGGCGGGCCCCTGACCCTCGTCAAGAACGTCATCCGCAAAGGCGAGCTGAAGCAGCCCGCGGCGGGCGCCCTGCCCGTGCCGGACGAGCTCAAGGGCGCCGTCAAGAGAGTGGCCGCCGCCTACCAGGCGGGCGACGTTCGGGTCCGCGAGAGCGCGGCCGCCGTGCCGGGCCAGCTGGTGTTCGTCGCCAAGGGCGATCTGGCCTCGGGGGCCGTCCACGAAAAGGCCCGGACGTGGGACAAGGTCCCGAAATGGGACGCGCCGGCGGCCGGCGCATCCGTCGCCCCCCGGCGCGTGGCCGATCCGCGCCGCGAAGCGGCCCGCATCTTCCGCGGCGCCGACATCGCGGCCCCGGCGTCGAAGCCCAAGGCCCTGCCGGACGTCCCGGCGGTCCGGGCGGCGGGGCCGGCGGGGCCGTCCGTCAGGCCCGTCGCGCCTCCCGTCCGGTTCCGCGACTGGAACCCCGACATGCGGGTGGCCCGCGAGCTCGGCGTCCGCATCGAATATTCGAGCATGCGGAACGAGGTCCGCTGCCCGGAGCTCCGCATCTCCTCCCGCGACCGCGACCGGACCGGCGGGCCGTCCGTGCGCATGACCACGAGCGGCGTCGTCTCCAGCGCGGGCGGGTCGTCGTCCGGCGGCTCGTCCTCCGGCGGGTCGGGCTCGGGGACCACGACCGCTCCGGCCACCTCGCGGGGCGCCGCACCCGAGCGGGCCTCGGGCGGCGGGCAGACTTCCAAGGCCGGCGGGAGCGAAAAGATCAAAAACTGACGGCCGGCGCCACCCGCAGCGTGCGGACGATCTCCGGCAGCTGCAGGGCCACGTTCAGCCGGGCGACGGCCTTCTTGTAGTCCTCGAGGAACTCCCGGCGCAGAGGGTCGGCCGGTTTGAACTTGTGGCCCAGCGGGTTGACCGGGCCGCCGTGGTAATAGATGCGGTAGTCGAGGTGCGGCCCGGTCGAATCGCCCGTCGAGCCGACATAGCCGACGATGTCCCCCCCCTTGAGAACGGCCCCCGTCCGGACCCCCGGCCCGAAACGGCTCAAGTGCAGGTAGGCCGTGGCGTAGGCGTTCTTGTGGCGCATCTTGACCACGTTGCCGGAGCCGGACTCGCGGCCGGCGAAGGTGACCTCGCCGTCGGCCGTGGCCTGGACGGGCGTCCCGAGGGGGGCGGCGTAGTCGACGCCGTAGTGCGGCCGGTAGATCTTGTAGATCGGGTGCAGGCGGCTGGAGGTGAACCGGGAGGTGACCCGGGCGAACTTGATCGGCGAGCGCAGGAAGTCCTTGCGCCGCGAGCCGCCGGCCTCGTCGAAATAATCGGACGCTTTCGTGTCGGGATAGGTGTAGCGATAAGCCCGGTAGACGCGCCCCTCGTTGACGAACTCGGCGGCCAGGATGTCGCGGTAGCCGGCGAAACGGCCGTCGAGATAGCGCTTCTCGACGAAGACGCGGTAGGCGTCGCCCTTGCGCAGGTCGGTGTTGAAATCGATGTCCCAGCCGAAGCAGCGCTCGACGAGGTCGATGGCCAGGGCGTCCTCCTCGCCGGACTTGTTCAGGGAGGCGATGAGGCTGTCCTCGATGGTTCCGGCGACCAGGACGGTCTTGAACTCGACCGGCACCATCTGCATCTCGGCCCGGACGCCGTCCTCGCCGCGGCGGACGACGAGAATGCGGGTCTCGTCGACGTCGTACTCCAGCCGCCGCCAGGGGCCCTCGGGGAGGCGGGCCAGGCGCAGCTGCTGGCCGGCCCGGATGCGGCCCAGGTCGTAGACCGGCTTGACCGCTTCGCGGAGGTCGTGGATCTCCCGGTCGGTGAAGCCCCGCCGCTTGAGGAGGTCGGCCAGGTTCGAGCGGGCCGGGACGGCGATCTTCTCGACGACGAGCGATGGAGGCGGGGGCGGGCTGGTCAGGACGGGCCCGGCCGGCCGGGGCTCGAACGGCGCCGGCGGCGCCGGCGGGAAAACGACCCGGGCCAGGAGGACCAGGGCGATCACGACCGCGGCCCCGGCGGCGACGGCCGCCGCGAGACGCGCCTTGCGGAGACGGCCCCGCGGCCGGGCCGGACCGGCGGGCGGCGCTCCGAGGGTCATCCGGCCGCCGCCCCTCCCTCGGGCGGGGCCGCCGCGGCCGGGCCCGCGGCCCGCGGCTTCCGGCGCGGCGTTTTCTTGAGGGCCTTGGCCAGGGCCACGGCCGGGCCCGAGAGGACGTTCAGACCGAAGAAGAGCAGCAGGAAGTAGCGGGCGTAGAACAGCACGCCGAAGAGGACGACGGCCACGATCAGCCCGGTCCGGATGCTGACCCGGCGGCCGATGAAGGCCTTGATGAAGTTGTGGTAGGGGAAGGTGCTGACCATGAACAGCGAGACGACGAGCGTGATGACGGCGACGAGGAAGCCCGAGGCGCGGGCGGCCAGCGGGACCGGATGGAAGTTGACCAGGGAGGCCATGAAGATGGCCGCCGAGGGCACGGTCAGGCCCTGGTAATGCTTGCGGTCCGACGGCACGTGGCTGCGGACGTTGTAGCGGGCCAGCCGCAAGACGCCGGCGCACAGGAAGATGAAGCTGAAGAAGACCGCCGGCGGACCGGCCATCTCCATGCCCCAATAGTAGAGCAACAGCGACGTGGCCAGCCCGAAGGACACGGCGTCGGCCAGGGAATCGAGCTCGATGCCGAAGTCCGAGGGGGTGTGGGTGGCCCGGGCGACCAGGCCGTCCAGCCCGTCCATGAGCGCCGCGATGATGATCAGGATGGCCGCCGAGCGGTAATGCGCCTGGAAGGTCAGGAGGATGCTCATGAACCCGAAGAACAGGTTCGTCAGCGAGAACAGGCTGGGCAGGACGTTCAAGCCGTAGATCGGCTTCTTGGGCTTCATGGCCGGACCTCCCCGAGGACGGTCGTGCCGCCCCGGACCTTGTCGTGGGGCCGGACCCGGACCGTGACCGCCGCGGGCAGGGTCAGCTCGACCCGGGATCCGAAATACATCAGGCCGATCCTCTGGCCGCGGCCCACGGCGTCGCTGGCCTTGACGAAGGCCTTGATGCGGCGGGCGGCGACGCCGACACTCATCTTCAACACGCAGTCCGCCCGGCCGCCCTGGAGAACGAGCGTCCGGGACTCGTTGAGCTCGCCGGCCTCGGGCCGGGAGGCCTTGAGGAACCGGCCGGCCCGGTATTCGGACCGGGCCACCGCGGCGGCCAGCGGCGCCCTGACCAAGTGGACGTCGAGAAGGGACAGGAAGATGGTCACCCGGGTGGCCGGTCCGGCCAGGTCGGGATGGCCGGCCAGCGGCTCGACGCCCAGGACCAGGCCGTCGGCCGGGGACACGAGCTTGTCCTCGCCGGGCGGCGGCAGGCGTTCGGGGTCGCGGAAAAAGAAGGTGAAGGCGCCGGCGAAGAGCAGGGCCGCGAGCGCCAGCGGCCACCAGCCGAGCGCCAGTCCGGCGAGCGCCAGGGCCAACGAGGACAGGATGAACGGCAGGCCTTCCTTGGCGACTCTCATGGCCCTCCTAGCGGTCGGCCCAGGCGAACGCGGACAGGAACGCCAGCTTGGCGGCGTCGGCCGTGATGTCGGGATTGATCCGGTAGATGGTGTCCCCGGTCTGGTGATAGGCGAGGTGGGGGCCGTTGGAGCCCAGGCTGGCGGCCGGCACGCCCTTGAGGAAGAAGGGCGCGAAATCGGAGCCCCGGACGCCGACGCCGCGGATGGTGCCCAGGCCGCGCAGGACCTTGACGACCTTGTCGGCGTCCTCGAGGGTCTTGACGAACGCGGCCGGCTCGGCCCCGGCGGCGCCCCAGAGCCCGTCGCCCTCGCCGGTCATGTCGAAGTTGTACATGCCGGCGATCTTGTCGAAGGGGCCCGGGACGTGGTCGGCGAACCAGGTCGAGCCCTGCAGGCCCATCTCCTCGCCGCCGAACAGGGCGATGACGATGGACCGCTTGGGCTTGCGGGCCAGGGCGGCGAAGGCCTTGCCGGCGGCCATGGCCGTGGCGCTGCCGCTGGCGTTGTCGTCCGCGCCGGGGAAGAGGAGGCCCATGTGGGCGCCGGTGTGGTCGAAGTGGCCGCCGACGACCACGCACTCGCGGCGCAGCCGCGGATCGGAGCCCTCGATGTAGCCGACGACGTTGTAGCCGACGGCCTCGGGGAAATGCCGCGACTGGACGGCCAGGCGGAGGCGGGCCCGGACCGGGAAGGAGATGGGCCGCTTGTAGTCGGTCAAGGCCTTCTTCAGGTCGGCCGCGGTCGAGCCGGAGTCCTTGAGGATGGCGTCCAGGACCCTCATGCCGACGACGGCCGGGGTGAAGCCGGGCAAGTGATCGCCGTTCGGATTGGAGGCCACCTCGTCGTCGGGATAGACGTAGATGATGCCCAGGGCGCCCTTGTCGAGGGCCGTCTTCATCCGGGTCCGGTGCTCGTCGTGGGGCGTGAACTTCGGGTCCCGGTCCGGCGTGCCGCGGAAGCAGAGGACGAACTTGCCCTTGACGTCCAGGCCGGCGTAGTCGTCGTAACCGATCTCGGGCGCGGCGATGCCCCAGCCGGCGAACACGGCGTCGGCCGTCCGGTCGCCGCTGTCGGAGTAGAGCAGCGGCAGGAAGTCCTTCTCCGGGACGAGCTTCATCTCTTTATAGGCCGGCCCCTTGGCCGGGTCGGGCGGGCCTTCGGGCAGGAAGACGGTCATCTCGGCCCGGTCGACGATGGTGTAGGGGGAAGGATAGGGCTGGAGATAGCCGTCCTTGCCGGAGACGGGCCGCAGGCCCCAGGCGGCGAATTTCTTGGCCGCCCACTGGGCCGCGGCGGTGTAGCCGGGGTGGCCGGTCAGCCGGCCGGCAAACTCCGGCCTGGCCAGGGTCTTGACGATGTCATAGGCCTCGGCCGGGCTGATGGCCGCCAGCCCGTCTTTGAGGTTCTTGTCGAGGGTTTGTGACGCGGCCGGGAGCCGGAGGATGAGGCCGGCCGCGACGAGAAGGACGACGCCGTAGGGGAAACGCTTGGTCATGCCCTCGATTCTAGCCGCATCCCCCCCAAAAGTAAATGCGCGCGGGCCCGGGGAGGTCCCCTCCGTTCGCCGGCCGGGCTTAGCGGCCGCCGTCCCGCTCTTTCAGGGCCCGGCGGCGGGCCAGCTCCTTCTTCACGCCCGGATGGAGGATGAGGACGTAGTAGATCGCCAGGAGCACCATGATGACGCCGAAGCGCGGCACGTTGCCCCGGGCGAGGGAGACGAACGCGTAGACGACGACGGCGACGAGCGCCCCCAGGTGCAGGAAGGGGAAAAGGGCGTTGAACACGCCTATTTAACGACCGTGGCCGAAAGGATGGTGACCGGCTCGAGCGGCACGTCCCGGTGGCCGCGCTTGCTGCCGGTCGGCACCTTGGCGATAGCGTCGACGACGTCCAGGCCGGCCACGACCTGGCCGAACGAGCAGTACTTCATCTCGTCCAGGCGGAAGTTGTCGACGAGGTTGATGTAGAACTGGCAGGTGGCGCTGTCGAGGTCCTGGGTCCGGGCCATGGCCACCGAGCCGCGGGCGTTCTTCAGCCCGTTGCCGGACTCGTTCTTGATGGGCCCCTGGCTCTGCTTCTCGTGCATGTCGGCCGTCATGCCGCCGCCCTGGATCATGAAGCCGGGGATGACGCGGTGGAAGATCGTGCCGTCGTAGAACTTGGACTCGACGTAGGCGAGGATGTTCTTGACCGTGATCGGCGCCTTGGCCGGATAGAGCTCGAGGGTGATGTCGCCCAGGGACGTCTTGAGCAGGACCTTGGGGTTGGCGGCCGGGGCCTGGGCCAGGGCCAGCCCGCCGGCGAAGATGAGCCCGGCGGCGATGACGGGGAGCAGGTTGCGGGTCATGGAATCCTCCTTCAAAGCGCTCCGAAGAGGCCAAAATAACAGAATCGGCCGGGGGAATCAAACGGGCCCGTCCGGGGGCGGCCCGGGACGGCGCTTTGACTTGCAACGCGGCCCGAACGTAAAATAACAGTCCGTTCGACATCGAGGAGGAGTGCCCATGAAACCGACGTCTCTCCGCCACCCCGTCTTTGCCCTCATCGCTGTCCTGGCCCTGGCCGCCGCCGGCCTGCAGGCCCAGCCCGTCCGGCCGGCCGCGGCGCCGCCGACCGAGGAGGCCAAGCTGCTCGCGGCCATGCACCTCATCCAGAGCCAGCCGCTCTACAACTACGTCGCCGAGCTCGTCTCCGAGAAGTACGGCGGCCGTCTGACCGGGACCAAGGAGTACGAGGCCTGCGTCGCGTGGGTCGAGTCCCTGCTCAAGGGCTGGGGCGTCCAGCCGGGCGGGGAGAACGGGACCTACCGGCAACTGTTCCCGAACCCGTACACCGTTGTCTTCCCCGGCGGGGTCTGCGAGATGAGCGTTCCGGCCGGGAAGGGCGGCGTGATCAAGAAGTCCTACCAGTACGAGGACGAGTTCATCCCCGGCGGCACGACGGGCACCGGCAAGGTCACGGCCGAGGTCGTCTATGTCGGCTACGGCATCACCGCGCCGGAGCTCGGTTACGACGACTACAAGGGCGTCGACGTCAAGGGCAAGATCGTCCTGATGGAGAGTGAGGTCCCGGTCGCGCCGATGGGCAAGACGGCCGAGGCCTTCAAGGGGTGGCGGCCCTACTCCTTCCACCAGTACAAGATCAAGAACGCCGCGGCCCACGGGGCGGCGGGCCTGATCTACAACTACGGGCCCATCGGCAACCCGAACAGCGCCTACGTCGAGGGCTTCGTCTATCACCACGTCGGCAAGGCCGTGGTCGCGGACGTCTTCGCCGGCACGGGCCGGGGCCACGACGACCTGGTGGCCAAGATCCGCAAGGAGCTCAAGCCGCAGTCCTTCGCCACCGGCAAGACGATGACCATCAGCAACAGGAGCGAGCACCATCCCGACGGCGTCGGCATCAATCTCCTCGGCAAGATCGAGGGCACGGACCCGGCGCTCAAGGACGAGGTCATCATCGTCGGCGGCCACCTCGACCACCTGGGGCGGCTGTGGAAGCTGCTGCCCGGCGCCAACGACAACGCCACGGCCGTGGCCGTCACGCTGGGCGTCGCCGAGGCCATGGCCAAGTGCGCCGTCAAGCCCAAGCGGACGGTGGTATTCTTCTTCTTCGGCAGCGAGGAGCAGAGCGAGGACCAGGGCACGGAGGGATCGCACTATTACACGGACCACCCCATCTACCCGCTCGACAAGACGGTCGTCTTCCTCAACATGGAAGGGCCGGGCAGCGGGGACCGCATCGGGGCCTCGGGCGGGACGAACTATCCGGCCTTCTGGAAATTCGTCGAAAAGGCCAACGCGGGCTACATCCACCGTGGCTTGAGCACCTACCCGGCCTCCTACCCGGCCCGGCCGCGGGAGGACGCGGCCTGGTTCTTCTGGAAGGGCGTGCCCTCCCTGACCTTCGGCGCCGACGGCGGGCCTGAGCCGCCCTACCCGACCTACCACAACACCCGGGACAACCTCGACCTGATCACCCCGGAGATCATGGAGGATATCGCCCAGCTGCTGTTCATGGCCATCATGGACATCGGCGACGAGCCGGCCCTGGACTTCCGGAAATAACGGGCGCATCGCGAGCGGGGACACGGGCGGGGACATGTACCCTGGGTACGTGTCCCCGCTTTTCCTTTTTTTTGGGGGGACACTACCGCCACGGTACATGTCCCCGGTCAGATGAGATGCCCGGTCAGATGTGCAGCTCGACGACGTCCTCGTCGGCCAGGACGTAGTCGCGGTTGACGCGCAGGCCCTCCAGCCCGGCCGCGTTCCAGACCCGGGCGTACTGGAGCTTCTCGGCGAAGTCCTTATGGACCGCCCGGGCCATGTCCATGACGGTGCTGCCGGTCCGGAGGGTGAAGGGCGAGTCCCGCTCGGCTTTCTTGCCGGGGATCTTGCTGTAGACGCGGACGACGCGGAGGAGGCCGAAAACGGCCCGCCGCAGGGCCTCCAGGCCGCGGCCGTCGGCGGCCGAGACGGCCAGACGCTCGAAGGGCCCGTCGACGAGGACGGCGAGGTCCTCGAAGGCCCGCGCGGCGCCCTCGGCGTCGATCTTGTTGGCGGCGAGCAGGGTCCGTTTGCGAAAGGGGAAGTACGGAGGCGGCACGTCGGCGTCGGCCCGGACGAGGTCGATCCGGCGCTCCTTGAGGCGGCCGGCGATGCCCTCCAGGACCGCGGCCGCGTCCGGGTCGGTCAGGTCGGCCGCGAGGACGAGGGCGTCGGCCATCTTGACCATCTCCGGGAACCAGGTCTCCATGAGCTCGCCGGTGACGGGCGGGGTGTCGACGAGCTGGACCTTGACGTTCTCGAAGGGCATCATGAACGGGGCCGGCTGGCGGGTGGTGAAGGGATAGTCGGCGACCTCGACGGCGGCCCCGGTGAGGGCCCGCACCAGGCTGGACTTGCCGGCGTTGGGCGGCCCGGCCACGAGCACCTGCCCGGCGCCGGTCCGCTCGATCTTGTGGGTCGGGGCGTGCTTGGCCGTCGAGGCCTGGCGCTCGCCCTCCTCGCGGGCCTTGGCGATCTTCTGCCGGTACATGGCGATGAGCTTGTCCGTCCCCTTGTGGTGGGGGATGACGGCGATCAGCCGCTCGTAGATGTCGATCTTCTCCCCGGCCGTCCGGGCTTCGCGCAGCTCGGCCTCGATCTTGTGGTATTCGGGGGGCAGGTTGGCGGGCACGTCCCGATTATAACAAACGGCTATCCGCCGGGGTAGGCGGGGAGGGGGTCAAAACAAAAGTTTTTTTAAAAATGGAGGTTTTTACCCCACCCCGGGGGGCCCGGGGGGGGGGGGCGCACTGGGTGTAAAAAAAGCCCCCGCGGGCGGTTTCGAAAAAGGTAGGTTTGACCCCCTCGCGTGGGCCCCGGGGGCGGGGCTCCTAACTGTGAGAAAAAAAGGCCCCGGCGGGCGTCCTTTCATTAGAGCGGTACACGCGGCCCGGGCCGGGACCTTCGACGGCTATCTAAGATACAGATATAAAAACAATTAAAATTCATGAAAAGACAAAAAAACACTTGCTTTTCGAGGCTCATTTTTGGTACAATAATGTCCTGGAAAATGGTCCCCCGGCCCGGGTGGCGAGGCCCCCGGGATCGGGCATTTTTTTAACCAGTGGACGCACATGACACAAGACAAGTACACCGCTGAGAGCATCAAGGTCCTCAAGGGGCTGGAGGCCGTCCGGAAGCGGCCGGCCATGTACATCGGCAGCACCTCGACCGAGGGCCTGCACCATCTCGTCTACGAGGTCGTCGACAATAGCGTCGACGAGGCCCTGGCCGGCTTCTGCTCCGAGATCAACGTTTTCGTCCATGTCGACAACTCCATCACGGTCATCGACAACGGCCGCGGCATCCCGGTCGGCCTGCACAAGAAGGAGAACAAGTCGGCCGCCGAGGTCGTCATGACCGTCCTGCACGCCGGCGGCAAGTTCGACCAGAAGAGCTACAAGGTCTCCGGCGGCCTCCACGGCGTCGGCGTCTCGGTCGTCAACGCCCTGTCCAAGCGGCTGGACCTGGAGATCAAGCGCGAGGGCGGCATCTTCACCCAGAGCTACGAGCGCGGCAACCCGGTCGGCAAGCTCAAGCAGATCGGCAAGACCAAGAAGACCGGGACCAAGATCACGTTCTGGCCCGACGAGGAGATCTTTGAGGTCACGGAGTACAACTTCGAGATCCTGGCCCAGCGCCTGCGCGAGCTCTCGTTCCTCAACAAGGGCCTCAAGATCACCATCGCCGACGAGCGGACCAACAAGTCGCACGAGTTCCAGTACAAGGGCGGCATCCGCGAGTTCGTCGAATATCTCAACCAGAACAAGCAGACCATCAACCCCAAGCCGGTCGTCTTCGAGGGCGAACGGGAGGGCGTCGGCGTCGACCTGGCCATCCAGTACAACATGTCCTACGCCGACACCATCTTCTCCTTCGTCAACAACATCAACACGACCGAGGGCGGCACCCACGTCATCGGCTTCAAGGCCGCCCTGACCCGCTCGCTCAACGCCTACGCCGGCGCCCACAACCTGCTCAAGGACCTCAACGAGAACATCACCGGCGACGACTGCCGCGAGGGCCTGACGGCCGTCCTGTCGATCAAGATCCACGACCCCCAGTTCGAGGGCCAGACCAAGACCAAGCTCGGCAACTCCGAGGTCAAGGGCATCGTCGAGTCCATCGTCAACGAGCAGCTGGCGGCCTACCTCGAGGAGAACCCGACGGTGGCCAAGAAGATCGTCATGAAGATCATCGACGCGGCCCGGGCCCGCGAGGCCGCCCGCAAGGCCCGCGAGCTGGCCCGCCGCAAGGGCGTCCTCGAGTCGACGTCCCTGCCGGGCAAGTTGGCCGACTGCCAGGACCGCGACCCGGCCACCTCCGAGATCTTCATCGTCGAGGGCGATTCGGCCGGCGGCTCGGCCAAGCAGGGCCGCGACCGCCGCTTCCAGGCCATCCTGCCCCTGCGCGGCAAGATCCTGAACGTCGAGAAGTCCCGCTTCGACAAGATCATCAAGAACGAGGAGATCGGCGTCATGTTCGCCGCCCTGGGCATCGGGGTCGAGGAGAGCGAGGACAAGCTGGCCAAGCTGCGCTACCACAAGGTCATCATGATGACCGACGCCGACGTCGACGGGGCCCACATCCGGACCCTGCTGATGACCTTCTTCTACCGCCAGGCCGCCCAGCTCATCGAGCAGGGCCACCTCTACATCGCCCAGGCCCCCCTCTACAAGGTCACCCGGGGCCGCGAGGTGCAGTACATCAAGGACGAGCGCGAGTACGAGAAGTTCATGGTCCGCAAGATCTCCGAGGAGTTCAAGGTCCGGGCCGGCGACCGCAAGGAGGTCCTGGAGGGCGAGAAGTTCCGCCGCTTCTTCCGCAACCTCATGGCCAAGAAGAGCTACGCCCAGTTCTTCGAGCGCAAGAACTACCCCCTCTTCCTCATCGACCTGCTCATCAAGAACGGCGTCGACGGGCAGGAGTTCCTGAGCTCGAAGAAGAACGTCGAAAAGGTCCTCAAGCTCGTGGTCGAGAAGGGCTTCACGGCCCATCTCGGGCGCGACGAGGAGTACGGCGTCTTCGAGATCGAGTTCAGCTACCAGCTCAACGGCCTGGCGGCCAAGGGCAGGATCGGCATGGACCTGGTCACTTCGGCCGAGTACAAGAACCTCTTCCGCATCACCCGGGAGCTCGAGGAGCTCCACGGCCCCTACGCCGTGCTGACCAACGGGGACGGCGTGGAGAAGGACGTCCTGGAGAACGAGAGCAAGCTCCTCGACTACCTCTTCGAGCGCGGCAAGAAGGGCGTTTCCATCCAGCGCTACAAGGGGCTGGGCGAAATGACCCCGACCCAGCTCTGGGAGACGACCATGGACCCGGAGCGGCGGACCATGCTCAAGGTGTCCATCGTCGACGCCGCCGAGACCGACCGCATCTTCGGCATCCTCATGGGCGACGAGGTCGAGGAACGCAAGAAGTTCATCGAGACCAACGCCCTGGAAGCCCTGAACCTCGATGTCTGACGCCGCCCCCAAGAAGCCGGCCCGCGCAGGAGTTCCCATGGACAGCGATCCGAAAGACGCCAAAGAGACCCCGGAGCCGAAGGAGCACTTCCCGATCGCCGGGCTCGAAGAGGAGATGCGCCGGTCGTACCTCGACTACGCCATGAGCGTCATCATCGGCCGGGCCATCCCCGACATCAAGGACGGCCTCAAGCCGGTCCACCGCCGCGTCCTCTACGCAATGTACGAGAGCGGCACCTATTACAACAAGCCCTACAAGAAGTCGGCCCGCATCGTCGGCGACGTCATCGGCAAGTACCATCCGCACGGCGACCAGGCCGCCTACGACACCCTGGTCCGCATGGCCCAGGACTTCAGCCTGCGCTACCTGCTCGTCGACGGGCAGGGCAACTTCGGCTCGATCGACGGCGACCCCCCGGCGGCCATGCGCTACACCGAGGTCCGGCTGAAGAAGCTGGCCCACGAGCTGATGGCCGACATCGACAAGGAGACCGTCAACTTCGTCCCCAACTACGACGAGAGCCTGACCATGCCCGAGGTCCTGCCCTCGAAGTTCCCCAACCTCCTCGTCAACGGCGGCAACGGCATCGCCGTCGGCATGGCCACCAACATCCCGCCCCACAACCTCTCGGAGGTCTGCGACGCCGTCATCCACCTCATCGAGCACCCCGAGGCCGGCCTCAAGGACGTCCTCAAGCACGTCCAGGGGCCCGATTTCCCGACCGGCGGCATCATCTACGGCCGCCAGGGCTTCCTCGACGCCTACAAGGAGGGCAAGGGCATCGTCCACCTCCGGGCCAAGACCGTCATCGAGCGGGCGGCCAAGGGCGAGAAGGACAAGATCGTCGTCACCGAGATCCCCTACCAGGTCAACAAGTCGCGCCTGCTCGAGTCCATCGCCCAGCTGGTCAACGACAAGCGCGTCGAGGGCGTGGCCGACATCCGCGACGAGTCCGACCGCGAGGGCATGCGCATCGTCATCGAGGTCAAGCGCGGCGAGCTGCCGGAGATCATCCTCAACAACCTCTACAAGCACACCCAGCTGCAGATCTCGTTCGGCATCATCCTGCTGGCCATCGTCGACAAGCAGCCCAAGACGCTGACCCTGGTCGAGATGATGAAGTACTTCATCGCCCACCGCAAGGAGGTCATCCTGCGGCGGACGCGCTTCGAGCTGCGCAAGGCCGAGGAGCGGGCCCACATCCTGGAAGGTCTGGTCATCTGCCTGGACAACCTGGACGCGGTCATCAAGCTCATCCGGGCCGCCAAGACGGTCGACGAGGCCCGCAAGGGGCTGATGGAGAAGTTCGGGCTGACGCTCATCCAGGCCCAGGCCGTCCTGGAGCTCCAGCTCCAGCGCCTGGCCCAGCTCGAGCGGCTCAAGATCCAGGAGGAGTACGCGGCCCTCAAGAAGAGGATCGCCGAGCTCAAGCGCATCCTCAAGGACGAGCGGCTCGTCTACGCCATCATCGTCCAGGAGCTCAAGGAGATCAAGGAGGAGTACGGCGACGAGCGGCGGACCGAGATCCGCGACGAGGCCGTCTCGGAGCTGCGGCCCGAGGACCTGGTCAAGGAAGAGGACGTGGCCATCGTCTACACCTCCGGCGGCTACATCAAGCGGACCTCGCTGACGTCCTACAAGTTCCAGTCCCGCGGCGGCAAGGGCCGCCGGGGCATCGACATGAAGGCCGAGGACATCGTCGAGGACCTCTACGTCTGCTCGACCCACAGCTACCTTCTCGTCTTCACCAACCAGGGCCGGCTCTACTGGCTCCGGGCCCTGGACGTCCCCGACGTCGGCATCTCCGGCCGGGGCAAGTCCATCGCCAACCTGGTCGAGTTCCAGCCGGGCGAGAAGCCGGCCTCGGTCGTGGCCGTCAAGGAGTTCAGCGAGAGCCAGTTCGTGGTCATGCTGACGACCGACGGCATCATCAAGAAGACGCGCCTGTCGGACTTCCGGAACGTCCGCAAGGGCGGCATCCTGGCCATGAACATCCGGCCCAAGTCGGAGCTCTTCTCGGCCCAGATCTCGACCGGCAAGAACACCGTCGTCATCGGGACCAAGCTCGGCCGGGCCCTGCAGTTCAAGGAGGCCGACGTCCGGCCCATGGGCCGCACGGCCTCCGGCGTCCGGGGCATCCGCCTCAAGCCCAAGGACCGGGTCATCGGCATGATCGTCGTCGGGCCCGACGACAAGTTCATCTTCACCTCCACCGAGCGCGGCTACGGCAAGAAGACCGCGGCCGAGATGTACCCCATCAAGCACCGCGGCGGGCAGGGCGTCCTCAACCTCCGGGTCACCCCCAAGGTCGGCCACGCCCTGGGCATGGTCGGCATCAACGAGGAGGACCTGCTCATCATCACCGTCGAGGGCAAGGTCATCGGCATCTCGACGACCCAGGTCCGCTCCTCGGGCCGGGCCACGCAGGGCGTGCGCATCATCAAGCTCGAGGACAAGGACCGGGTCTGCTCGATCGCCAAGGTCCGCGAGAGCTGAGCGGCCCCCGGGCCGCCGCCCCTCACATCGGCCGGTAGGCGAAGTCCCGGAATTCCGCGTCGCCCGCCCCGTCGCCGCAGCAGAACAGGGCGATGCGGTGGCTGCGGAAGCCCCGCAGGAGGTTGGTCTGGTAGGGCGAGACGTCCACGGCGTCCTCGATCCGCTTCCAGGCCGCGCCGTCCGGGCTGACGTACAGGCCGACGTTCTGGTCGTCGTTGACGATCTTGAAGTAGGCCACGGCGCCGCCGGGGGGGCCGGCGATCCGTTCCCGCGTCCCGGGGCCGAACCGGTAGATCCCGTCGGGGCCGAGCCCGCAGCCGTAATAGAATTTCGGGCCGTAATACAGGGCCAGGCCCCGGAAGCCCGTACCGCCGGCGGCGATCGCGACGACCGCCTCGTAGCGGTCGTGATGGACCTGGCGCAGGAGGGGGCGGGACGCTTCCGGCGTGTCTCCGAGCGGGGCCAGGCGCAGGGTGTTCCCGGCGACCGCGTACCGCCCCGGGTGCCAGCCGCCGGCCGCCTGCCAGAGGCGGGCGCGGAAGCCGGCCTCGAGATCGCCGCCGAAGCCGATCGTCGAGCCGGCGTTCTCGCCGTCCGGCAGGGGGATGGGCCGGGACGCATCGGAGCCCTCCGGGAGGCGCGGCCAGCCATCGGCCGTCCATTCGACGGGCTCGAGCAGCGTCATCCGGCCGCGCGTCCGGCGATGGGCCTTGCAGGCGTGGTAGACGGCGTACCAGGCCCCGCCGGGGGTGTCGATAAGCGTCGCGTGGCCCTTGGACCACCACGGCTCGGCCGCCGACCGGGTGCGGAGCAGCGGGTTGTAGGGCGAGTTCTCCCACGGCCCGAACACCGACCGGGAGCGGGCCACGACGGCCATGTGGCCCGTGGCCGGGCCGGAGGTGCCGCCCTGGGCCGAGACGAGGTAGAAGAAGCCGTCCTTGCGGAAGAGCTTCGGCGATTCCAGGCAGAAGCATTCGACCAGCCACTCCTCGGGATAGGGCCAGCCGTCGTAGACGCGGCGGACCGGGCCCACGGTCGACAGCCCGTCCTCGGCCAGCTCGACCATGGCCCCGTCGGAGAAGTAGAGGTAGCGCTTCCCGTCCTCGCCGACGATGTGCCCGGGATCGATGTTCCCGACCTTCAAGTCGACCGGCTCGGACCAGGGCCCGGCCGGATCGTCGGCCGTCACGACGCAGTTGGAGCGCGTCGTCCAATTGGGAAAATAGACGTAGAACTTTCCTTTGTAGAAGGCCAGCTCCGGGGCCCAGATCTCGCCCTCGCCGCCGGGCAGGGCGCAGCCGACGGCCGTCCAGTTGACGAGGTCCCGGGAGTGCCAGACGACGAGCCCCGGCCGGTTGTCATGGGGGGTGTGGGTCAGGTAGTAATCCGCGCCGACCCGGACGACAGAGGGATCGGGATAGTCGCCCGGGAAGATGGGATTGAGGTACGTGCCGTCGCCGAGGTCGCCGAAGGCCCCGTCGGGGACCGCCGCGAGCCCGTCCCCCTCCGTTCGCCCGGTCGGGCGGCAGGACAGGGCGGCGACGAGCAGAATAGCGTAGGCCAGGCACCGGGCCGCGGCCGGGCCCTGGAAGGGGAGGGGAGGCCGATCTTTCATGGGCCGAGGATACCACATTCGGCCCGGGTTTCGATGGCGCCGGCCCTTAACATCGCCCGGCCAAGGGCGTAAGATAGGGGCGGAGGTCCGGGCTTCCGTCCGGCCGCCTGGAAAGGGGAACCATGACCATTCAAGACAGTGTCGACGTCATCGTCGAGATCCCGAAAGGCAGCCGGAACAAGTACGAGTACGACGGGCCGAAGGGGGCCTTCAAGCTCGACCGCATGCTCTTCTCGTCCATGCACTATCCGAGCGATTACGGCTTCATCAAGGACACCCTGGCCGAGGACGGCGACCCGCTCGACGCCCTCGTCCTGGTGACCGAGCCGACCTTCCCGGGCTGCCTCATCGAGTCCAAGCCGGTGGGCCTGTTCAAGATGCGCGACGAAAAGGGCATCGACCACAAGATCCTCTGCGTCCCGGTCGGGGACCCGCTCTGGAACCACATCGGAACGTTGAAGGACGTGCCGCCTCATCTCTTGATCGAGATCGAGCACTTCTTCGACGTCTATAAAGAGCTGGAGCGCAAGAAGACCGCGGTTGAGGGCTGGGAGGACGCCGCATCCGCCCGGCGGATCATCCGCGAGGCCCGGGACGCTTTCGGGTCCGGCCGCGGTCCGCGAGATCCGGCGGCCTGATCCGGCCGCCTTGACAGGCCCGCGGCGCGGCCCTAGAATCCCCGCGAATGGGGCCGGCGCCCGGTGGAGGTGTCCGATGACAGGGTCCCCTCGATCGTCTTCGCGGGCCCGGAGCCGGCGGCCGGCCCTGGCCTTTGCGGCCGCCGCGCTCCTCGCCCTGGCCCTCCATTCCCAACAGTTCCAGCACGCGACCGGCGTCGTCAACGTCGAGGTGCCGGTGCGCGTCTTCGACGGCGAGCGCTTCGTCGACGACCTCGCCCTGGGGGACTTCGAGGTCTTCGAGAACGGCCGGCCGCAGACGATCATCTCCCTGTACCTCGTCCGGGGGACGGACATCCGGAAGGAAGAGGCCCCGGCCCCGTCGGCCGCCTCCCCGGAGCCGAGGCCCGTCCCTAAGACGGCCCGGACCATCGTCCTCCAGTTCGAGGTCCTCGAGCCCATGCCCAAGATCGACGAGGCCGTCGATTATTTCTTCCGGGAGGTCATCCAGCCGGGCGACGAGGTCGCGGTCGTGACGTCGCGGGGCACCTATCGCCTCAAGCCCGAGAGCCTGGCCCCGGAGGCCCGGGCCGAGATCGGCCGGCAGATGAAGGGCCGGCTGCGGGCCGATATCCTGGCCGGGGCCGCGGACTACAAGCGGCTCCTGGGCACCCTGCGGGACATCGCCGCCATGCCCTTGGACCCCGACCAGAAGCTGGAACGGACGGCCGAGGTCGTCCGCCAGCTCCGGGACCGGCTGGGCATCAACCGGCGTTCGCTGCGGCTGATGGCCAAGGGCCTCAAGGCCCTGGAGGGGCAGAAGTACGTCTTCCTCTTCTACCAGCGGGAGCTCGTGCCGCTGCCGTCCGTCGGACAGTTCGGCGACGAGTCGCTCGACGCCTCCGAATCGAGCCTGGCCGATGCCGCCGACGCCGACGCCTACCGGACCTCGGAGGTCACGCCCAAGACGATCAAGGAGATCTTCTCCGACGCCTCGGTGACGGCCAACCTCATCTACCTGACCCAGACGCGCGTCGCCGGGGTGATGACCTCGGCCGGCACGGACGTCGAGAGTCAGGTCAGCGCCGGCTCCGCGCAGGCTGCCAACCTGGGCGGCACCCGGTTGAAGGACCTGTCGGCCTCGATCTTCAGCTCGCTCGGCGAAGTCGCCAAGGCCACGGGCGGCGTCGCCGACACCTCCACCAACCCCTTCGCCTCGTTCCGCAAGGCCGTCGCCGCGTCCGAGAATTACTATCTCCTTTACTATTCCCCCGCCGCCTATCAAGCGGACGGCAAGTTCCGGGAGATCGCGGTCAAGGTCAAGAGAAAGGGCTGCCGGGTCTCGAACCGGGCCGGCTATTTCGCCAACTAGGGCCGCGCGCACGGTCATCCGGGTTGTCCAGACGGTCCGGCCCCCGGCGCGCCGCCGGCCTTGACGCCGCGTCACCGAGCCGACATAATCGGCCCATGACAACATCACTTCCAGCCCCGCTCCCGGTTCTCGAGGCCACGCCCAGGAAAAGGTCCAGCCGTCGCGTCCTCCCTTGGGCGGCCATTCTGGCCGTCCTCGCTCCCGCCGCCTGGCCGTCCGCCGGGCCGCTCAAGCCGGCCGTGGCCGACAAGGCCCGGCCGTTGCCCCTCAACGATGTCCGCCTGACCGGCGGGCCGCTCAAAACGGCCCAGGACCAGAACGGCCGCTACCTGCTCTCGCTCTCGCCCGACCGGATGATCGCCTTCCTCCGCCAGGCCGCCGGCCTCGAGCCCAAGGCCGAGGGCTACGGCGGCTGGGACGGCGCCGATCGCCAGCTGACCGGCCACATCGCCGGCCACTATCTCTCCGGCGTCAGCCTCATGTTCGCCGCCACCGGCGATCCCCGGTTCAAGGCCCGGGCCGACTATTTGGTTTCCGAGCTCCGGGCCGTCCAGGACAGGCACGGCGACGGCTATATCGGGGCCCAGGCCGACCGGGCCGGCGTCCCGGGCAAGACGCTCTACGGGCAGATCGCGCGCGGCGACATCCGCTCGGGCGGGTTCGACCTCAACGGGATGTGGTCGCCCTGGTACGTCCAGCACAAGATCTTCGCCGGCCTGCGCGACGCCTACCGCTTCGCCGGCAGCCGCGAGGCCCTCGAGGTCGAGACGCGCTTCGCGACCTGGGCCGAAAAGGTCCTCTCCGGCCTCGACGATGCCCAGACCCAGAAGATGCTGGGCACGGAGTTCGGCGGCATGAACGAGGCCCTCGTCGACCTCTATGCCGATACCGGCGACGCGCGCTGGCTCCGCCTGGCCGACCGCTTCGAGCACCGGGCCATCGTCGAGCCCCTGGCCCGCGGCGAGGACATCCTCCGCGGCAAGCACGGCAACACCCAGGTGCCCAAGCTTCTGGGCACGCTGGCCCGTTTCATCGCCACGGGCCGCCCGTCCGACGGCGCGGCGGCGACCTTCTTCTGGGACCGGGTGGCCCTGCACCACAGCTTCGCCACCGGCGGCCACGGCCGCAACGAATATTTCGGCGAGCCGGACAAGCTCGACCCGATGGTCGAGGGCCGGACGGCCGAGACCTGCAACGTCTACAACATGATCAAGATGGCCCGGGCCCTGTTCGCCCTCGAGCCCCAGCTCCGCTACGCCGATTTCCACGAGCGGGCCCTGTTCAACCACATCCTCGGCTCCATGGACCCGGCCGACGGCGCCACCTGCTACATGGTCCCCGTGGGCCCGAGCGTCGCCCGCGAATACCAGGACATGGAGCGGGACTTCACCTGCTGCGTCGGCTCGGGCATGGAGAGCCACGCCCTGCATGGCTTCGGGCTCTATTACGAGTCTGGCGACGCGCTTTGGGTCAATCTCTACGCGCCCTCGACCGCGTCCTGGAAGGCGATGGGCGTCCGGCTGACCATGACCACGGACTTCCCCGAGGGGGAGAAGGCCTCGCTGGCGATCGAGACGCCGAAGACGCGCCGCTTCGCCGTCCTGCTCCGGCGGCCCTCCTGGGCCGGGGAAGGGTTCGCCGTCCGGGTCAACGGCGACCTCGTCAAGGACGTTAGCCCGGCCGGCTCTTATGTTCGCATCGACCGGACCTGGCGCGCCGGCGACCGCGTCGACCTCGTCCTGCCCAAGACCCTGCGCCTGGAGCCGCTGCCCGACAATCCCCGCCGCGCGGCCATCCTCTGGGGGCCGCTCGTCCTGGCCGGGGACCTCGGGCCGCTGCCGCCGCAACGGCTGGACGAGGAGGAGGACCTGCCGCCGGCCAAGCGCGCGGCCCGGCCGGCGACGCCCGTCATGGTCACCGCGGAAACGTCCCCGGCCGCCTGGATCAAGCCGGTCGAGGGGCGCCCCGGGGTCTTCCGGACCGCCGGCGCCGGCCGCGACCGGGATGTCGAGCTCGTCCCGTTCTACCGCCTTCACCGGCGTTTCTACGCCTCGTACTGGGACGTCCTGACGCCGCGGGAATGGGAGGAGCGGGCGGCCGCTCTCAAGGCCGCCCGCGAGGCCGCCGAACGGCTCGAGGCGGCCACCGTGTCGTTCGTCCAGCCGGGCCAGATGCAGTCCGAGCGGGACTTCAACCAGCAGGGCGGCAAGACCTCGCCCGTCCAGCTCCAGGGCCGCTTCGGCCGCCGGGCCGCCGACTGGTTCTCGTTCGATCTGCCCGTCGACCCGGCCGTTCCCTCGCGCCTGATCGTCACCTACAACCGCGACGAGCGGGCCGACCGGGCCTTCGCCGTTCTCGTCGACGGCCGCAAGGTCGGGGAGGAACGGCTGGCCCGCCGCGCGCCGCAGGAGCGGGAGGGCTTCTTCGACGTCTCCTACGACCTGCCCGCGGACCTGCTGGCCGGCAAGACCAAGGTCACGGTCCGGTTCGAAGGCCTCGCCGGCCGGGAGACGGCCAATGTCTTCGGCCTCCGTGTCGTCAGGGCCGGCCGGCGTCCCTGACCGGGCCGGCCCTAGTCCACGACGTCCACCGCCAGCGGGAACTTCGACAGCTCCTCGCAGCCGTCCTTCCCGATGACGATGGGGTTCTCGTAGCGGAAGCCGATGCCCTCCTCCGGGCAGGCGTATTGCATGGCGCAGATGAGGACCTCGTTCTCCGCGTAGCGGTGGTCGGGATTGGTCCAATAGGGGAACGGGCCGTCGTTCATCCCGATGCGCCATTCGTCGCCCGTCAGGCCGATGCCGTGCTCGAAGCCCGGCACCATGTAGTCGGCGAAGCCGCGGCTCTCGGCGAAGCCGATCATCTTCTCGGCCAGCTCCGACGGACTGACGCCGGCCCGGTAGGCCCCGAGGGTCCGGGCCACGATGTCGGTGAAGTTGCGGGCGTGCCAGAGCTGGCGTTCCGTGGCCGGGGCGATGAGGTAGTTGTGCGAATGGTCGCCCTGGCCCAGCATGAACATGGCGTGGATGTCGACCATGAGCGGCTCGCCGGCCCGCAGCTCGCGCCGCGACGCCGGCGTGCAGGCGCCGCCCGCGAGGCCGGTCCGGTAGCCCGAGGCGATCTCGTTGCCGCCGGTGAACGACCATTCCCACTCGCTCCCGGCCCGGCGCATGGCCAGCCCGGCCAGGCCGGCGATCTCGGTCTCGGTCAGCCCTTTCCAGCCGCCGTTCCGGAGGGCGCCGGCCACGGCCGCGTGCCCGACGTCGACGATGCGCGAGGCCTCGCGGAAGCGGGCGATCGTGCCCGGGTCCTTGACGAGCGAGAGCCGGTCGACGAGGTCGTGGGCGTTGACGAGCTCCGACGGCGCCAGGGCGTCGCGGAAGCGCTCGTATTCGTAGTGGGTCAGGTGTCCCTCGGGCAGATAGTTGGACATGCCGCTCTCGACGCCGACCCGGCCGCGGCGGCCCTTGAGCGCGTCCTTGACGAAGTCGGCGATGAGCTCGATCTGGTCCTGGCCGCCCATGGGGGCGAAGCCGAAGACGCGGTCCTCCGGAAGCCAGGTCTCGTCGGCGACGCGGGCGGCGTCGATGACGAAGGTGAAGGCGGCCGGCGGGCCCTCGGCCGGCACGACGACGAAGCTGCGCCAGGGGCAGAACGTGTCCAGCAGCCAGGACAGCGTCCGCAGGCGCGAGCCGAGGTAGACGTCGATCCCGGCCCCGGCCATGGCGGCCTGCAGGGCCCGGACGCGTCCGGGGGAATCGATGAAATAGGGGCTCCGCGGATCGAGGGCCTTCATGCCGCGCCTTCAGTACGCCGCCGGGATGGCGGCCAGGACCTTGTTCAGGCGGTCGGCGATGGCGGCCAGCTTGAGGGCCTTGATCATGTTGCCCTTGAGCTTGAGCTGGCCGGTCATGAGCGCCTTCTGGGCGCCCAGCTCGGCCCGGGAGATGCGGGCGAAGACGTCGTAGGTCCCGGTGATGTGGAACTCGGCCTCGGGCGGCTCGCCGGCGCCGAGCGCCAGCTCGGTCAGGGCCCCGTCCGCGAAGCGGAACAGGAGGTACTTCGCGCCGCCGCCGGGGCAGTCGAGGTAGACGTTGGACATCGACGAGGTGATGTGGTTCATGCGCTCGGGCGTCAGCTCGGCCCGGAGCCGGCGCTCCGCCTCGGCGCGCCATTCTTCGGTCAGATAGGTGAACGGGGACATGGGGCCTCCTTCCACGGCCCCTTATAGACCAGCCGTCGCGGGCTGTCAAACGCCGGGCCTGCCTTGACGGCGCCGCCGGGCTGGACTATCCTCTCGCCATGGCCAAGGACGCCCCGGGCCCGGCCGCTTCCGCCCGGCCGCCGCGGATCTGGGAGATCGATTTCCTGCGCGGCGTGTCCATCATCCTGATGGTCTGTTACCATCTGCTCTTCGACCTGGGGGAGTTCCGCGGCGTCAAGCGGTTCCTGGGCTTCTCGACCGACCTGTCGACGACGGCCTGGACGATCGCCCAGCACTTTTTCGCCGTCCTTTTCGTCGTCCTGTCGGGCGCGAGCGCCACACTGACCCGCAGCAACGTCCGCCGCGGCCTGCGGCTCCTGGCGGTTTCGCTCGCGGTGACCGCCGCCACCTACGTCTTCGATCCGGCTTCGGCCGTCTGGTTCGGCATCCTGCAATGTCTGGCCGTCTCGATGCTGCTCTTCGGCGGCCTGTTCGAAAAAGCCCGCCCGGCCGCCTTGGCGGTTTGGGGCAGCCTGATCATCGCCGCCTCCGCCGCCGTGCCCGCGGCGAAGGCGGCCTTGGCCCCGCGGACCGACTGGCTCATGCCCTTCGGCCTGACCAGCCCGTCCTTCTCGTCGTTCGATTATTTCCCGCTCCTGCCCTGGTTGGGGGTCTTTCTGGCCGGGGCGGCCCTGGGCCGCGCCGTTTACGCGGGGAAAAGGAGCCTGCTGCCGGGACGCTGGCCGGCGACGTTCGTCAATTGGGCCGGACGCCGGTCGCTCCTGATCTACCTGGTCCACCAGCCGGTGATCATGGGCGTCCTCTACGTCCTCGACCGGCTCGGCTAGAACGGCGCGGTCCGGGAGGCGACGCGGGCCTGGCGCGGGCCGGCCGCGAAGCGCCGGTTCGGGCACTGGCTGCAGAGGCGGTTGATCTCGCCGGTGCGCTGCCGCGGGAAGGCCGTCCCCCCCGAGCCCAGGAGGTCCCGGACGTCCTCGAAGCACCGCTGGGGCGCGACGAGGGGCGTGGCGCAGATCTCGCACAGCCGGACCACTTCCCGGCCCGTTGCGGCCCAGAACCAGCGCTCGCAGTCGTCGCAGGCCATGAGCGGGCCGTCCGCTCCCGATGCGATCGGGCTGACGTTGCCGTCCCAGCAAAAAGGACACCTTCCGTTCATGGGTTCCTCCGCATCGCGTCCGCATCGTTCCGGGGCGCGCCGGTCTTGCGGCCCAAAATGTAGCCGAGGGCCAGGGACAGGACAATGAGCCAGCGCAAGCCGCTTCTCGGTCTCATCGGCGTCCGCTCCCGCTCCGAAGATCCCGTTTGGTCATGACCATGACCGGGCTCCTTTCGACGTCGGATGTTCCGTCGTTCGGATATACAAAATCCGTGCCAGGACGGGACGGGGGCGGGGGACCGGCCCGCCAGGGGAGGCCGGACCCGCCGCGGCCGTTCCCTCCTTCTCGCACGGTCGGGTGTCCGACGGGCCGGGAAAGAATCCCGCGCCGCGGGACAGTCCCGGGAGCGGCGGGCCCGGCGCTCAAGCCGCCTTTCCTCCAAGGCCGTCGCCGGGAGACTCGGCCAGTCTTTCCACGACCGCCGCGACCTCGGCCGCCCCTTCCTCGACATAGGTGACAAAAGCGGGACGGAGACGGTGGGCCAAGGCGACCATGTCCGCCCGGTCGTCGGACAGAACGAGCAGGATCCGCAGGCCCTCGAACAAGCCCCGGCGTTCCTCGAGCGCCCCAAGCTGCCGGAGGTCGGGGTCCCAGACGACGGCCAAGCCGGGCCGAGGCTTGGGCCCCCGCAAACGGGCCTCGAAAGCCCCGAAGTCCGTGAAGGTTTCGAGTTCGCCGCCCTGAAGGATACGGACGAGACCGGCCCCGAGCTCCCGGCTTCCGGCCGAAGCCCGGGCCTCCCAAAGAAGAACATTCATGGCCATTAGCGGTCCTTTCTCACGCGCTGCCGTCAGAGATCATTCCAAGAAATATGCCAATCGGCCGGCCCGGGCTTTCCGCCGGTCGGGGCGGCCGCCGGAACGGCCCCACAAGCCCGGGCGGCGGGACGAAGTCCCGCCGGACAAGACGGGGAGGACGAGCGAGGGCGGCGCGGGAACCGCCGGCCGGTCAGACCGGGGCGATGCCGTATTTCTTGAGGAGCGTATAGAGGCGGGACCGGGACAGCCCCGAGATGCGGCAGGCCTGGGGGATGTTCCCGGATGTTGCGCACATCAGGTCCGCCAGGTACTCGCTTTCGATCCGGGCCAGGCCGGCGTCCCGGAAATCCTTGAGGGACGGCAGCGAACCGGCCTCCCGGGGGGCGGCCGGCCGCCCCGGCCCGGCGGCGGTCTTGCTGCCGGTCACGGCGTTGCGGGCCAGCTGAACGCGGATGTGCTCGGGCAGGTGCTTGGGGAACAAGACGGGCTCGTCCTTGGCGGTGACGATGGCCTTTTCCAAGGCCTGGATGAGCTCCCGGACGTTGCCGGGCCAGTCGTAGGCCGTCAGGACCTGCTGGAACTCCGGCGAGAAGCTCTTCATCGGGATGCCGTACTGGTCGCAGAACTTGACGACGTAGTGAACGACGAGCTCCTTGAGGTCCTCTTTGGTGTCGCGCAGGGGAGGCAGGGCCAGCACGAAGGTCCGGATGCGGAAGAGGAGGTCCTCGCGGAAGGTCCCCGCCCGCACCATCTCTTCGAGATCCCGGTTGGTGGCGGCCACCAGGCGGAAATCGCTCGGGACTTCCTGACCGCCGCCGACGGGTCGGAAGCGGCGCTCCTGGAGGACGCGGAGGAAAGCTTTTTGGATGGCCAGCGGCAGCTCGCCGATCTCGTCCAGGAACAGGGTCCCGCCGTCGGCCTGGCGGACCAGGCCGTCGCGGGGCTTGTCGGCGCCCGTGAAAGCGCCCCGGACGTGGCCGAAGAGCGTGCTTTCGACCAGCGTTTCCGGCAGCGCGGCGCAGTCGACGACGACGAAGCTCCGCGGCGAGCGGGCGCTGTTGCGATGGATGGCCCAGGCGAACAGCTCCTTGCCCGTCCCCGTCTCCCCCGTAATCAGGACATTGGCGTCGCTCGTCGCGGCCTGGGCCAGCGCGTCCAGGCAGCCGCGCAGCTTGGGGCCCTTGCCGATGATGCCCTCGGCGTCGAGGGCCACGGGGGACGGGGCCGCCTTCTTCTTCTCCCGGTACTGGAGGGCCCGCTCCACCACCAGCATGACGTTCTTGACGGACAGGGGCTTTTCGACATAGTCCCAAGCCCCCTTCTTGATGGCCAGCTCCGCCCCGTCCGGATCGCCGAAGCCGGTGATGATGACGACCTCGGGCGGCAGGGGCCCGGAGCGCAGGTCGGGCAGGATGTCCAGGCCCGATCCGTCGGGCATGCGGACGTCGCAGAAGATGATATCGAAGCCCGCGGCCCGGGAGGCGTCCAGGGCCGCCGCCACGCTGGCCGCCACCGTCGAGGCGTGCCCCATCTTGTCCATGACGTGGACCAGGGATTCGGAAACGAGGGGGTCGTCGTCGATGATCAGGACATTGGCCATGCGTGCTCTAGCCGGGAAGGGAGCGAGCCGATTATAGGTAATCGGGCCTCGGACTGTCAATTCTTGGCATGAATCTTGGATTTGCTCCGGTCGCGGCTACGCCCGTCGCTGGGATTGACCTTCCCGGGGCGGCCAGCGCCGGCGGATCAGCGGCGGGGCCGGGTCACGGCCGCGTTGGCGACGACGATCACCTCGGCGCCGTCGGCGATGAACTCGTCGAGCTCCCGGATGTCGGGATTGAAGAGGGCGATGCAGCCGTCCGTCCAGTCCTGGTACTCCGTCATGGCGGCCGGATCGGCGTCCCCGGGCTGTCCGCCGGGCCGGAGGCTCGACGGGTCGGCCCGGTGCTTGCGGGCCATCGCGGACGTCAGCTCGGGCAGCTGGCCGTGAAGGAGGATGGCCCCGCCCAGGGCCGTGTCGGCCGGCGGGCAGCGGCCGGCGGCCAAGGCGTCCATGAGGGACTTATAGGCGGCCTGGCCGATCAGGCCCGACTCGAGGCCCCGGCGGGCGTCGGCGGCGTTGGGGTAGTCGAGCCACAGACCCCGGTGGTAGCCCGACGGACGGTGGGCGCAGACGACGTAGCGCCCTTCCGGCGTCCGCTGGTCCCCCTGCCGTTCTTTGGGGCCGTGGGCGCGCCAGCCCAGCTGAACGCGATAGGCCTTGATCATGTGCCGGCCGACCCAGAGCTCCAGGCGCCGCTGGGCCTTGTTGACGAGAAGGCGGGCCCCCCGGAGCTTGCCGCCGTCGAGGCGGAGGCGGCGCTCGGCCACGATCCGGGCCAGGGGCCGCTCCGGGCCGTAGAGGGCGGGGTCGTAGACGGCGACGGTGGTGCCCCAGGCGCCGGGCTTTTCGGCCGCCCGGGCCGGGCCGGGCCGGACCGCCATGCGCAGCGGCCCCGGGGCGCAGGCCGCGAGGCCGAGAGCCCCGGCCGCGAGCCAGGCCGCGGCCCGGGCCGCCCGCCAGGATGTTCCGCGCATGCGTGCCTCCCTCTCCCGCCCCGCGCCCGGGGAGCGTCCCGCGGCGCTTGGCCGGACGCCCATAATCCTATATATTATATAGGAACATCGAGGTTCGAAAACAAGGAGGACCGCATGCGGCGCTCGTTCACGGCGGCTCTGGCCGCTTTGGCCATCATCCTGTTCGCGGCGGCGGCCCTGGCCGCCCAGCCGGCCGGATCGTGCTGCAATTCGCCGGGGCTCGTGCCGGCCGGCCAGGAGCCCGTCTTCCAGGACCTGCCCAAGTCGGGCAAGAAGTGCTGGATCGGCGAGGTCAACTATTTCACCTGGGAGTTCGACAAGACGCCGAAGATGGGGACGGCCATCCTCATCGTCAAGCTCTTCGACAAGGACGGGACGAGGGTCTCCGACCTGGCCATCACCGGCCGCTCCGACATGCCCTCCATGCGGGGCGCCCACGACTCGGGCGAGGTGGCCTTCAAGACCAACAAGGCCGGCGACTACCTGCTGCCCGTCGGCATCGTCATGCCGGGCGATTGGGAGGTCCGGCTGACCTTCACGCGCAACGGGATCGTCATCTTCCGGGGGCGCATTGCCTTCGACGTCTAGCGCCCTTCGGCGGCCGTCGCTGCGAGCGGCGGCCGGGCTCGTCCTGTGGGCCGTTTTGGCCCCGGCGCTGCGGGCCCAAAGCACGCTGTTCTTTCTCGAGCTCCAGGCGGTCGGGGCCTACGCCACGGCGCCCGGCCGGTTCGAGCTCTTCTCGCTCATGCCCGCCGACGCCATGCAGAAGCCGGGCCTCGGCTTCGACCTCCTCCGGCGCTTCAGCGGCGCGACCCGGGACATCGGCCTCCTGGCCGTCCAGGCCCGTTTGGTCTACGACCAAGGCTCCAAGCGCCTGCGGCCGCAGCTCTATAACGGCTATCTCCGTTTCAAACCGAGGTTCGCCAACGTCTGGATCGGCCACAGCCGCCCGGCCATGGGGCTGGCTTCCGTCCTCGACAATCACGCCCTGCTCCTGCCCGACCCGGCCATGTTCGGCTTCGGCTACGACCGGGACTGGGGGGTCGGCCTCGACCGCGACTTCGCCTGGGGCGGTTTGGCCGCGTCCCTGACGGCCGGAAGCGGCCTGCCGCTCTATCTCAAGGGCAACTACCTGGCCGCGGCCCGGGCCTTCAAGGGGGTCCTGGCCCGGGACGGCTACAGCATCGGCTTGTCCGTGTCCCAGGGCCGCGTCCTCGAGACCATGGGCTACGATCTGGTCGACGACGAGCCGGCGTCCTGGACCGCCGCCGGCCTGGACCTGTCGTTCACGAGCCGCAACCACGAGAGCCGGGCCGAGGTCCTGGCCGGCCGCCGCGGCGGCACCGGGACCTTCCTGGCCTTCTGGCGCCCGGGCTGGTCGTTCCTCGAGGAGGGCCGGCTCAAGCTCGAGCTCCAGCCGGCGCTCATGCGGCGGGCCGGGGCGTGGGGACACGCCCTCGGCGCCGGCTTGACCTACCTTTTCAACGCCGACCTGGCCGGCCGGTTCATGGTCCTTCGCGACAGCGCCATGCCGGGCGTCCGGTTCGCCGTCCAGCTCTACTATTACAAGCGATTGTGAGGTGCCCGCGATGATCCCCATGCCCCTCGGGATGTCCTCGTCAGGCCGGCGTTCCCGCCGGCGCCTGTTCTGGCCCGCCGCTGCCGGAACGGCCTTCGCCGTCCTGGCCGCGGCGGCGCTCTACGCCGCCGTCGGCTGCGACCTCAACGATCCCGACCGGGACGTCAAGCGGCTCTTCCCCGGTTCGACCGGCTACAAGACCCTGTACGTGTCCATTTCCAAGAGGGGCGGCGACGAGCTCCTGAAGCGGATCGAGGCCCGCCTGGGCGACACGTTCACCGGGCTGTTCGAAACGGCCGACGTCCCTTACACCATGTACGAGATCTACAAGGGGGCGGACCTCGTCGGCTATATCCACGGCGTCAACCAGAAGGGGACCTACGGCGGCCTGCAGGTCTTCCTGGCCCTCGACCGCGGCGGCGTCATCTGCGGCTTCTATCTCCAGAAGCTGACCTCCAAGGCGGCCCGGGCCTTCCGCGATCCGGCCTTCGGGAACCAGTTCCTGGGCTTGAGCCTGGAGGATTTCTACAGGTACGATGTCGTCCGCGGGACGGAGGATCCGCCCGGGCCCGTCGGCCGGATCGCCAATCCCGAACCCGGCGCGGACAGGGACTTCCGGGCCATCCTGCGGGCGGCCAAGAAGAACCTCATCCTGGTCGACGAGTTCCTCCTCGGCAACCCCCACCTGAAGTCCTTCAAAGGATAAGGCGATGAAAAAGATCTCCATCTTCCAGGTCGCGCTGAAGAGCCTGCTGCGGAAGAAGACGCGCAGCGCGTTGACCGTCCTGGGCATCGCCATGGCCGCCTGGGTCCTGGTTAGCCTGTTCGGCTTCAACCGGGGCTACGAGGCCTCGCTCAACAGGGACATCGACAACCTCGGCTTCCAGATGCTGGTCGTGGCCAAGGGCTGCCCGTACGAGGCGGCGACGCTCATGCTCAAGGGCGGCACCGGCCTCAAGTACATGCCGGAGGCGATCGCCGGCTCCGTGGCCGCCGAGCCCGAGGTCGACGCCGTGACGCCCATGCTCATGCAGGTCGTTTTCGACCCGAACAAGGGGGAGAGCGGCGGCCTGGCCGCCTATCTCGGCGTCGACCCGGCCACCTACCCGAAGCTGAAGGCGGCCCAGCCGTTCAAGGCCGGCGGCTGGTTCAAGGACGCCGAGGCGGCCGAGGCCGTCTTCGGCTACGAGGTGGCCGAGCTGGAGCAGCGCGAGGTCGGCGACCTCTATCTCATCCCCGAGAAGGAGGTCGAGGTCAAGGTCGTCGGCGTCCTCGACCGGACCGGGACGCAGGACGACGGCACGATCTTCCTGCCCCTCAAGACCGTCCAGCGGGTCTTCGGCGTCGACCAGCTGACCTCGATCGGCATCAAGGTCCGCAAAGACGCCGACATGAAGGCCTTCGAGGACAAGATGTACAAGCTGCCCGACGTCCAGGTCGTCAGCCTGACCCAGGTCAAGACGACCATCATGACCCTGGTCTCGACGGCCCGGGTCATGGTCCTGTCGATCGCCGTCATCGCCATCCTCATCGCCATGATGGGGGTCGTCAACACCGTCCTGATGTCGGTCATGGAGCGGCGCCAGGAGATCGGCATCCTCAAGTCCATGGGCGCGCTCGGGCCCGACGTCTTCAAGCTGGTCTGGCTCGAGACCATCCTCCTCTGCGCCGCCGGGGGGCTCGTCGGCACGGGCCTGTCGATCGTCACCGCCCGGCTGACCGACCTGCTCGTCCGCCGGCTCCTGCCCTACGCCCCGAGCGGCGGCCTGGTGGCCATCGGCCCCGGCCTCGTCCTGGCCACGTTGGGCGTCGTCACCGCCATCGGCCTGGCCAGCGGCGTCTACCCGTCCTGGAAGGCGGCCCGGATGCGGCCCCTCGACACCATCCGCAGCGAGGAGCAGTCGTGAGCGCCCCGGCCCCGTTCGCCCTGGAGGCCGAGCGCCTGCGGCGGATCTACCGTCGCGGCCCCGAGGAGATCGCCGCCGTCGACGATGTCAGCCTGCGGATCGAGGCCGGCTCGTTCACGTCCATCGTCGGCCCCTCGGGCTCGGGCAAGACGACCCTGATCAACGTCCTCGGCTGCCTGGACAACCCGACCTCGGGCCGGCTGGCCCTGGGGGGCCGGGTGGTGTTCGAGAACGGCCGCGGTCTCTCCGAGGGCGCGCTGACCCGCATCCGCCGCCAGGTCTTCGGTTACATCTTCCAGAAGTTCTACCTGGTGCCGACGCTGACCGTGCGCGAGAACGTCATCCTGCCCTTCACCTTCTACGAGAAGCCGGGCGCCGGCCGGGACATCGACCGCCTGCTGGCCCGGCTCGGCCTGGACAAGCGGGCCGGGCACCTGCCCGGCCAGCTCTCGGGCGGCGAGATGCAGCGGGTGGCCATCGCCCGGGCCCTGGTCAACCGGCCGGAGATCCTGCTGGCCGACGAGCCGACGGGCAACCTCGACACGGCCCGGAGCGACGAGATCGGGCGCCTCCTTCAGGACCTCAACGCCCGCGAGGGGCTGACGGTCCTCCTGGTCACCCACAATCCCAAGCTGGCCGCCCTGGCCTCCCGGACGGTCGAGCTCGTCGACGGCCGTATCCGAATGCCTTGACAGGCGGCCCCGGCAAAACTAGAATCAGGCCACTTTCCATGGAGTGAAGGAGACCGGAACATGGTGTCGTCCCTTGCCCAGCTGCTCGTCCACTCGGTCACGGCCTATCCCAAGCCGGACTATATGCTGCACAAACGGGAGGGGGCCTTCGTGCCGATCTCGGCCGCGGCGTTCGCGGACGGCGTCCGCCACCTGGCCCTGGGGCTGCGGGCCCTCGGCTTCGAGGCCGGCCAGAAGCTCTGCCTGCTGTCCGAGAACCGGCCCGATTGGACCATGACCGATTTCGCCGCCCTGGCCGCCGGCGGGCTGACCGTGCCCATCTACACCACCCTGGTCTCCGAGCAGGTCCGCTACATCGTCGACGACTCGGATGCCGTTGTCGTCGTCGTATCCAACGCCGAACAGTGGAAGAAGATCGCGCCCCTGCGGGCCGGCCTGGCCAAGGTCCGCCACTACATCACCTTCGCCGACGAGGCCCCCGAAGGCGTCCTGACGCTGAAGGAGGTCCAGGCCCGGGGCCGGGCCGCCGCCGAGGCCGAGCCGGGCCTCTTCGACGCCTTGGTGGCCCGCATCAAGCCCGACGACGAAGCGACGCTGATCTACACCTCGGGGACGACCGGGGTGCCCAAGGGGGTCATCCTGACCCATCAGAACCTCTTGAGCAACATCGAGGCGGCCTCGAACATCATCGAGTTCTCGGCCGCGGACACCGCCCTGTCCTTCCTGCCCCTGTCCCACGTCCTCGAACGCATGGTCATGTTCACCTATCTCTACAAGGGCTGTACGGTGGCCTTCGCTGAGAGCGTGGACGCCGTGGCCCAGAACCTGCTCGAGGTCCGGCCGCACATCATGGTCAGCGTGCCCCGGGTCTTCGAGAAGATCTACACCCGGGTCATGGACCAGGTCCTGGCCAGCCCGCCCCTGCGGCGGAAGATCTTCTTCTGGGCCCTTCGCGTGGGCAAGGCGTACGGGGCGCTCAAGCTGGCCCGGCGGCCCGTGCCCCGCGGCCTGGCCCTGCGGCGGGCCGTGGCGGCCAAGCTGGTCTTCTCCAAGATCGTCGCCCGGACGGGCGGGCGGGTGCGCTTCTTCGTCTCCGGCGGCGCGCCGCTGTCCAAGGACATCGCCGAGTTCTTCTACGCCATGGGGCTGGTCATCCTCGAGGGCTACGGCCTGACCGAGACCTCGCCCCTGCTGGCGGTCAACACCTTCGACGCCCTCCGCCTGGGGACGGTGGGCAAGCCGGCGCCGGGCATCGCCATCGAGATCGCCCCGGACGGCGAGATCCTGGCCCGCGGCCCCAACGTCATGAAAGGCTACTACAAGAAGGACGCCGAGACCCGCGAGGTCATGGAGGGCGGCTGGTTCCACACCGGCGACATCGGCCATTTCGACGCCGACGGCTTCCTCGTCATCACCGACCGCAAGAAGGACCTCCTGGTCACCTCGGGCGGCAAGAACATCGCCCCCCAGCCGATCGAGAACCTGCTCAAGACCAGCCCCTACATCCAGAACGCCGTGGTCATCGGCGACCGCCGCCGCTTTGTCGCCGCCCTCGTCGTGCCCCATTTCGACAAGCTGCGCGACCTGGCCAATGCCCAGGGCCTGGCCGCGGCCACGGTCGAAGAGCTCTGCCGCGACCCGCGGATCGTCGGCTTCCTCAAGGCCGAGGTCGACCGGGTCACGCCGCTGCTGGCGTCCTACGAGCGGATCAAGAAGATCGTCGTCCTGCCGCGCGATTTCGACATCGAGAAGGGCGAGATCACGCCCTCGCTCAAGGTCCGCCGGGCCAACGTCACCGCCGAATACCAGGCCGCCATCGAAGCGATGTACGGCGAGGAGGCCGAGAACGGGCGGGACGACGGGGGAGCGGGCGCCTGACGCCGGGGCCGGTCAGTCGGCGGCCGGCGGCTCGGGCTTGACCGGCTCGGGTTTGGCCGGCAAGTAGAGGATGCGGCCGCAGGCCTCGCAGAGGATGACCGCGGTCTTGTCCCGGATCTCGTTGAGCATCTGCGGGCGGACGCGCATGTGGCACATGGCGCAGAAGTCGCCGGTGACGGGCGACAGGGCGGTGCCGCCCTTCTTCTGGGCGAGGGCCTCGTAGAGCTTGAGCTGCTCGCGGGGGACGCGGGGCAGCAGGGCCTCGCGCTCCTTGGTCAGGGCCGCGAAGCGGGCCTCGGTCTCCTTCATCTTCTCGTCGAGGACGCCCTTTTCCTTCTGGAGCAGGTCCTCTTCCGCGCTCTGGCGCCGCAGGGCGGCCTGGATCTCCTGCTCGACGTCGTCGGCGGCCAGCATCTCGGCGATGATCTGCTCCTCGAGGCCGTCGGCCTTGTGCTGGGTCTCCTCGATCTCGTGCAGGAGCGACGTGTATTCCTTGTTCGTCTTGACCTCGTTCAGCTGGCGCTTGTATTTGCCGATCGCGGCCTTGAGGTCCTTGACGTCGTTCTCGAGGTCGCGGCGCTTCTTCTGGTTCTGGGCCATCTTGTCCTTGGCGTCGGCGACCATCTTGGTCGTGGCCTGGATCTTGCGGTCGATGTCCTGGGACAGGCGGGGGATGCCCTCCAGGACGAGGGACGCGTCGTGGAGCTCCCCGTCCAGGCGCTGGAGCTCGATGATCAGGTCGAAGTCGATGTCCACGATCGGTGTATCCTTCGTTTCGCGGTCCCATGGGCCTACCAGGATTCGAACCTGGGACCTACCGGTTATGAGCCGGCGGCTCTACCACTGAGCTATAGGCCCTCGGCCCCTTTTTATAGCAAATTCCTGATGAACCGTCAATTATGGCGCCCGCCGCGGCCGGCGGCCGGCGCCCGGAGGCCGCGTCCCGGGCCGCCGGGACAGGGCCCGCGGCGCGCCGTCAATGGCTGTTGGTGAAGCTCTTGAGCTTGCGGCTGCGGCTGGGGTGCTTGAGCTTGCGCAGGGCCTTGGCCTCGATCTGCCGGATGCGTTCGCGGGTGACCTTGAACTGCTGGCCGACCTCCTCGAGGGTGTGCTCGTTGCCGTCGCCGAGGCCGAAGCGCATCTTGAGGACCCGGCCCTCGCGGTCGGTCAGCGATTTGAGGGCCTCCTCGATCTGTTCCTTGAGGTTGATGTGGATGACCGTGTCGGGAGGGGAGGGGATGAGCTTGTCCTCGATGAAGTCGCCGAGGTGGCTGTCCTCCTCCTCGCCGATCGGCGTCTCCAGGGAGATGGGCTCCTGGGCGATCTTGATGATCTTGCGGACCTTGCTGACGGGCATGTCCATCTTCCTGGCGATCTCCTCGCTCGACGGCTCGCGCCCGATCTCCTGGACCAGGGCCCGCGAGACGCGGATGAGCTTGTTGATCGTCTCGATCATGTGGACCGGGATGCGGATGGTCCGGGCCTGGTCGGCGATGGCCCGGGTGATGGCCTGGCGGATCCACCAGGTCGCGTAGGTCGAGAACTTGTAGCCGCGGCGGTACTCGAACTTCTCGACGGCCTTCATCAGGCCCATGTTGCCTTCCTGGATGAGGTCGAGGAACTGGAGGCCGCGGTTGCTGTACTTCTTGGCGATGGAGACGACGAGGCGCAGGTTGGCCGCGACCAGCTCCTTCTTGGCCTGGTCGCTGACCTTCTTGCCGGCCGTGATGGCCCGCACGGCCCGGCGCAGGGACTCGGGATCGAGCCCGATCTCGGCCGTCTGCTGGCGCAGGGCCTTGCCGGCGTCGCGGAGCTTCTGCTTGAGGGCCGGGTCGTCCTTCTTCTTTTTGGCCAGGGCGGCGGCCAGGTCGTCCCGGGCATCCTCGAGGTCGTTGATGACCTTGAGGCGGCTCCGCAGCTCGTCGATGATCTTCTCCCGGTGGGCCGAACGGAGGTTGAGGTCGCGGATGTGCCGGCTGATCTGGACGATGATCCGGCCCCGGCTGACGAGGGTCTTCTTCTTTTCGGGGATGCGGTCGAGCCGGCGGCTCAGGTCGCGGATCTTCTTGATCTTGCCCAGGATCTGCTTCTTCTTCTCCTCGAGCTTGCCCTCGGCGATGTCCTCCTCGGAGACGTCGAACATCTCCTGGATGACGAAGGGGTTGTCCTTGATGCGCTCCTCGAGGGCCAGGACCTCGTTGAGCACCAGGCGCGTCCGGCTGAGGGCCTTGATGATGCTCTTCTCGCCCCGCTCGATCTCCCGGGCGATGGCGATCTCGCCCTCGCGCGTCAGCAGCGAGATGTTGCCCATCTCGCGGAGGTAGAGCTTGACCGGGTCGGTCGTCCGTTCCAGGCCGTGGGTCGAGACGAGGTCGCTCTTGCGCCGCTGCGGGATCATCTCCTTCTGGCGCGAGTCGAGGATCTTGATGCCGTAATCGCCCATCGAGGACAGGAAATCGTCGAAATCCTCCTCGGAGTCGAGGTCCTCGGTGAACGTCTTGTCGATCTCCTCGAACAGCAGGTAGCCCTGCTTGCGGCCCTTGGAGATGAGCTGGGAGATCTCGTCCTTGTGGAACTTATTGTCCGGCGACACGGGGGGCACCTCTTTTCCGACCTCGGGAACCTGTTGGACGTCCGGTCATCGTTTTTCTTCCCTTTTACGTCAGCGACAGGATCTGCTTGGTCACGTCTTGTTTTTGATAGAGGAGGGCCAGGAGCTCCTCCTTCTCCCCGGACTTCTCCGACCGGGCGATCTTCTGCTGGATGTCCTTGAGCCGGTTCTGGAGGTGGACCCGGCGCAGCGAGCGCAGGCACTCCTGGGCCTCCTCGACCGAGCCGCTGGAGGACTTCTCGAACAGGGCCCGGGCCAGCTGCGACAGCAAGGCGGGCGGCACCTTGCCCTGGAGCCCGGGGAAGCTCCAGGCCTCGTCGTTCTGGAAGCAGCCCAGGATGTAGCGGAACGCGGGCTCGCTCCGGAGGCCGCCGAAGACCTCCTCGCCGCATTCGGCGAAGACGTCGGGGGCCAGGGCCGGGTCGCTCATGAGGATCTGGAACAGCCGCTTCTCGGCCGGGCAGAACAGGCCCGGCTCCTCCGGCCCCGGGTCGGGGGCCTTGTGCTCGACGATGTTGCGAAGCAGGCCCTCGCTGACGCCGAGCTTGGCGGAGGCCCGGCGCAGGTACTCGCTCCGGGCGACCGGGTCGGGAACCTTCTCGATCTCCCGGACGACGGCCCGGACGACCTTGCCCTTTTCCTCGGGGATGTCCATGCGGGCGCCGGCGGCGAGGGCGTCGACCAGGAAGTCCAGCCCGGGCGCGGCCTTCTTCATCAGGGCCAGGTAGCGGTCGCGGCCGTGCTGGCGGATGAACGCGTCCGGGTCCAGGTCGTCCGGCAGGACCAGGACGTCGACGTTCAGGCCTTTCTCGAGACCCAGCGGGACGGCCCGGGCCGCGGCCGTCCGCCCGGCCCGGTCGCCGTCGTAGCTGACGACCAGGCGCGGGGCGAAGCGCAGGGCCTGCCCGACCTGCCAGGGGGTCAGGGCCGTCCCGAGCGAGGCGACGACGTTGGTGATGCCGGCCTGGTACAGGGCCGAGAGGTCGGTGTAGCCCTCGACCAGGATGGCCGTCCCCTCCTGGCGGATGGCGTCCTTGGTGAAGTTCAGCCCGTACAGGAGCTTGCCCTTGGAGTACAGGGGCGTTTCCGGCGAGTTGAGATACTTCGGCTCGGCGTCGAAGACGGTCCGGCCGCCGAAGGCGACCACCCGGCCGGTCAGGCTGAAGATGGGGAAGATGACCCGGCCGCGGAAGCGGTCGCGGAACTCGCCCGGCCGCGAGCCGGGCAGGGCCAGGCCGGCCTTCTCGAGGAGCGGGGCGGGCACGTCCTTGGACTTGAAGAAATCGATGAGCGCCGTCCAGGCGTTCATGGCGTAGCCGATCTTGAGCGTCTGGATGGTCTCGTCCGAAAGGCCCCGCTTCTTCAGGTACTCGAAGCCTTTGCGGCCCTCGGCCGTGCCGGTCAGGTTCTTGCGGAAATAGCCCAGGGCCAGCTCGTTGGCCTTGAACAGCTTCTCTTCGAGCTTGAGGACCTCGGGCCGGACCCGCTGCTGGGCCGGCAGGGGGACGTGGTAGCGCTCGGCCAGGCTCTTGAGGGCCTCGGGGAAGGTCAGGTTCTCCCGCTCCATGAGCAGGGAGAAGATGTCGCCGCCGACGCCGCAGCCGAAGCAGTGATAGAGCTGCTTGTCCTCGTCGATGGTGAACGAGGGCGTCTTTTCCGTGTGGAAGGGGCAAAGGCCGACCCATTTGCGGCCCCGCCGTTTCAGGGTCGTGTACTGCGAGGCGATCTCGACGATGGACGAGGCCTGCCTGACCTGGTCGATGATCTCCATAAATGCTATCTGGCCCGGGCTTTCTTATAAAATATAGGGGCCGTGCCGCGCCTTGTCAAGGCGCTCGACCGGCTATTCCCTCGGACGCGAGCGTCCGTTCCTCGGCCTATAAATGGTTGATCTGGCTGGCGATGAAGGCGGCCCCGAAGCCGTTGTCGATGTTCACCACGGCCACGCCGCCGGGGCAGGCGTTGAGCATGGCCAGCAGGGCGGCCAGGCCCTTGAAGCTGGCCCCGTAACCGACGCTGGTGGGCACGGCGATGACCGGCACCTTGACCAGGCCGGCGACCACGCTCGGGAGGGCCCCTTCCATGCCGGCCACGGCGATCAGCACCCGGGCCCGCCGCAGGCGGTCATACTGGCCCAGCAGGCGGTGCAGGCCGGCCACGCCGACGTCGTAGATGCGCTCCGTATCGTTGCCCAGCATCTCCGCGGTCACGGCCGCCTCTTCGGCGACGGGGATGTCCGAGGTCCCCGCGGTCAGCACGACGATCGTGCCCCGCCCGGCCGGCGGCCGGGACCGGACCCGGGTGATCGTCCGGGCCGCTTCGTTGTAGACGGCCCCGGGGATCTTGCCCTTGATCTTGGCCCAGGCCCCGGGATCGACGCGCGTGACCAGGAGATTGGACCCCTTGTCCAGGATGTCCCGGCCGATGCGGGCGATCTGGGCCGGGGTCTTGCCCAGGCCGAAAACGACCTCCGGCGTGCCCTTGGCCACTTCGCGATGGTGGTCGACCTTGGCGAATTCGAGGTCGCAGTAGGGGAAGCCTTCCAGCTTTACGAGGGCCTGGGCGGGCGTCAGGCGTCCCGTCCGGACCTTCTCGAGGATCTCCTCCAGCCGCTTCTTCATCCCGCTTATTTTACCACAGATGCCAAACCTTTGAGGCCTCGCCGCGGACCCGTTTCCCGGGCCGCGGAAATAAGATGACGAGGGGCATCATCGGAGGAAGCACGGGCGGCGAAAAATGGTTCTTCTCCCATTTCCGGGATTCCCTCTCGCGGCGGCGATGGGCCGGCAGGGAGCGGAGTCTTCGAAGCGACCATCAGAAGCAGGACGGAGCGACTCGGCCGTGATTCTGACCTCCGCTCCCATGAGATCGCTCCGGGCCGATGGTTGTCAATTCTCGGCATCTCATGTAAAATAAGCGCACTTCGACTCCATTCGAGAGGAATCAACCGTGCGCGAACAACGATCGAAAAAGGACGAGTATCAGAAGGCGCTGGCGGCGTTCGGCCTGGCCGTCAAGGACTTCCAGAAGGGCGACCTCGACAAGGCCGCGGCCGCCTTCAAGGATTTCATCGAGAAATACCCCGTCGACAAGGAGATCGTCGACCGGGCCCGGGCCTACCTGGCCATCGCCCAGAAGAAGCCGAAGAAGGAGGCCGTCGCGCCCAAGGGCTTCGACGATCACTATCATCTGGCCGTGGCCAGGATCAACCAGAAGGACTACCCCGGGGCCCTCAAGGCCCTCGACAAGGCCCTCGAGTTCAAGGAGCGGGAAGGCCTCGTCTACTACCTGCAGGCCGACGCCAACTGCCTGATGGGGCAGATCGACGAGTCGCTCGAGCTGCTCAAGAAGGCCGTCCAGAAGGACAAGCATTTCGCCGTCCTGGCCCAGAACGAGCCCGATTTCGAGCCGCTCTGGGAAGACAAGAGATTCAAGCTGATCGCCAAACTCGCATGAAACGCGCCACCGTCGTTCTTTATTGGGGGGGAGAACGGACGGTCTTTCAGCCCGTCCTGGGACGTCCGCTCGGCGCCTACGCGCTCGACGCGGTCCGCGGCCTCCGGCCGGACGCCATCGTGGTCCTGGACGGCGGCGGCGAGCGCGAGCGCTGGGAGGACCTGATCGCGCGGGTCGACCCGGGCCGGCCCGTTTTCCTGCTCGCGGCCAAGACCGCCAAAGGCGGCCGCCGCGGCAACACCCTGGCCGCCCTGCTCGCGGCCCGCGACGTCCTCGAGAAATACCCCGATTGCGACGTCCTCATCGTGCCGGCCGACGTGCCGCTCGTCCGGGAGACGACCCTCAAGGCCCTGCTGCGCCCCCACACGGCCCGGCGCCAGGCCTTGACCTTCCTCGGCGTCGGCGGGCAGAGCGGCATCTCGGACATCCTGGCCGTGCGCTCGGGGGACGCCTTTCCGCACCTCCGCGGCATCTCCCCGGCCCTCGGCATGGCCGGCTTCGAGGTCCTGGCCCGGCGGCTGGTCCGGGCGGGCCGGCGGATCGGCTTCCACGAGTGCGGGGACGAGGAGGAGACCGTAGCGGCGTCCGGCGCGCCGGGCGTCAGCCGGGCCGCGGCCCGGCTGCGGGAGCGCAAGAACGACGCCCTGGCCCGCGGCGGCGTCGTCTTCCTCGATCCGGCCTCGGCTTGGATCGACTGGGACGTCCGGATCGGGCCGCGGACGGTCGTCTATCCGTCCGTCGTCGTCGAGGGCCCGACGCGCATCGGCGCCGACGGCGCGATCTACCCCCATGTCCACATCATGGCCTCGACGATCGGGGCCCGGGTCAAGGTCCTGACCTCGACGGTCATGGAGGACACCGTCCTGGAGAACGACGTCCAGGTCGGCCCCTTCTCCCGCTTCCGGCCGAAGACGCGGGTCCGGGCCGGGGCCAAGGTGGGCAATTTCGTGGAGATGAAGAACACCGACTTCGGGCCGGGCTCCAAGGCCCAGCACTTGAGCTACGTCGGCGACAGCACGGTCGGGGAGGGCGTCAACGTCGGGGCCGGGACGATCACCTGCAACTACGACGGCGTCGCCAAGAACCCCACCCGGATCGAGGCCGGCGTGTTCATCGGCTCCGGGACGGAGCTGGTGGCCCCGGTCACGGTCGGGCGGGGCGCCTACATCGCGGCCGGCTCGACCATCACCCAGGACGTCGCCGCCGGGGCCCTGGCCATCGCCCGGGCCCGCCAGGTCGAAAAGCCCGGCTGGGCGCGGGAGAGGGCCCGCGCCCGGGCGAAACCGCGCGGGGGGGGAAGACCATGAAGCGGAGCGAGCTGAAACAGTACTTCAAGAACGGCCGGGCCGTGGTCGCGCCCGGCACCTACGCCATCGTCAAGTCGAAGCGGGCCCTGGTCAACGCCTTGGCCGTCATCAAGGACGACCGCGAGACGACCTGCGTCATCGACGAATCCAAGCTCGGCGCCCAGAAGTTCCTGGGCTTCGAAGGCGACTGGCGCATGATCACCTTCGACATGGTCCTGCCGTTGAGCCTGGTCGGCTTCTTCGCCGCCATTTCCGGCGCCCTGGCCGACGCCGGGGTCAACCTCTTCACCATCTCCGCCTATACGACCGACCACGTGTTCGTCAAGGACCAGAAGCTCGAGACCGCCGTCAAGGCCCTCGAGAAGCTGGGCATGTCCGTGCGCCGGCGCTAGCCGGGAACGGCCGAGGAGCGTCCCATGCCGGTCGTCGTCCCCCTGTCCGAGATCCGCCGGGCCGCGGCCGCCGTCGATCCCCTGCCGCTCCTCGAGGAGGGGTTCGTCGCCTATTCGCGCGGCCGGGCCGTCGTCCCGCCCGTCGGGGAGCTCCTCTTCGACGACCCGCCCGGCGACGTCCACATCAAGTACGGCTACATCAGGGGCGGCGACGTCTATGTCATCAAGATCGCCTCGGGCTTTCCCGGCAACCCCCGGCTGGGCCTGCCGTCGGGCGACGGGCTGATGCTGGTGTTCGACCAGCGGACCGGGGTCCTGCAGGCCGTCCTGCTCGACGAGGGCTACCTGACCAACCTCCGGACGGCCGCCGCCGGGGCCATCGCGGCCAAGGTCCTGGGCCCGGCCGAGGTCACCGCGGCCGGCATCCTGGGCGCGGGCGTCCAGGGGCGGCTGCAGCTCGAGTGGCTGCGGCGCGTCCGGCGCGTCGACCGGGCCGTCGTCTGGGGCGTCGACGAGGCCGAGCTGAAGGCCTACCGCAAGGACATGGAGGGCCCGGGCCTGGCCATCCGGACCACCCGGAAGGCCGAAGAGGTCGCCGCCGCCGCCAACCTCATCGTCACCTGCACGCCGTCGACGGCGCCGCTGCTGCGGGCCGAGGACATCCGGCCGGGGACCCACATCACCGCCATGGGCTCCGACACCGCGGCCAAACAGGAGCTCGATCCGGCCATCCTGGCCCGGGCCGACCGGGTCGTCGTCGACAGCTTGAGCCAGTCGGAGCTGCGCGGCGAGGCCTACCGGGCCGTCGCCGCCGGGGCCATCGGCCGGGAGCGCCTGGTCGAGCTCGGCCGGGTCATCGAGGACCCCCGCCTGGGGCGCTCCTCCGCGGCGGACATCACCGTGGCCGATCTGACCGGGGTGGCCGTCCAGGACATCCAGATCGCCAAGGCCGTCTGGGACCGGATCCGGCGGGATCAGAGATAGGTCTTGACCACGGACTCCATGGCCCCGGCCTGACGCTCCATCTCCGCGACCATCTTGAACTGCGTCCGGGCCCGGTCGAGGTTGTGGCCCTCCCGGCGGATCTTGAAGTAGACGTCGCCCTTGAGATGGTCGGTCAGGAAGCGGATGCCGCATTCCAGGGTCAGGAGCCGGGCCGAGAAGGCCAGGAGCTCCGTTTCGGCCGGGACCAGGAAGTCCCGGGCCGCGTCGAGGTAGCCGGCGGCCAGCCGGTCGAACATCCCGAGATCGAAGCCGACCTTGCCGAGGTCGCGCTCGTCCTCGGCCGCCGTGGCCGCCCCCAGCCGGCAGGCGTCGCCGAAGTCGTAGAGGACCGAGCCGGGCATGACCGTGTCCAGGTCGATGACGCAGATCCCTTCGCCCGTCCGGTCGTCGATCATGACGTTGTTGAGCTTGGTGTCGTTGTGCGTGACCCGCTCCGGCAGGCGCCCCGCGGCCAGGCCGTCGATGACCACGCCGGTCTCGCTTTCCCGGGCCAGGACGAAATCGATCTCCGGCCGGACCGCGGCGGCCCGGTTGAAGG